>Ga0256841_1003214_pt1 | contig 12349 bp, 13 predicted proteins | sample 356308metaG_FD_185971 | JGI IMG/M metagenome (GOLD analysis project Ga0256841, IMG submission 185971) | Hydrothermal vent microbial communities from Mid Atlantic Ridge, Atlantic Ocean - 356-308 | ecosystem: Environmental > Aquatic > Marine > Hydrothermal vents | place: Atlantic Ocean: Mid...
TGGACAAAGCCTTAGAGAGCGACTACACCAGTGTGGTCAACCTTTTCGACAACATCATGACAGACCTCCAGAGCAAATTGGATCCCTATACTGAGGGCACAGATTCTCTGGTGGACCAGATGCAGGAGTCCGCAGACAAAGCCTTGGAAGCGGCCCAGCAACGCATCTCTCGCCTGGAAAAGCAGAGCGCTCGCCGTGAGGAACTGATCCGAGATCAGATTGCCCGACAGTTCGCTGCCATCTCGAGCTACAACGATACCGGGCGCTATTTGAGTACCGTTATGTTCAGTAGCTTCACGGCAGTGGGGTAAATCGACATGGCGAAGGCATGTGGGAATCAAACTTTCACTGCGATGCTTCCCGGGGATCCGGGGAAAAATGGATTGGCGAAAAGGTTGCGCTCGTACGGGCTTCTTCTCCTCCTTACCCTCTCCGTGATGGTGTTTTTAGGCGGGTGTACGGCTTCGAAAGAGAAAACCGTCGTCCGCATTCGGGTGCGATCCAACCGCGTCGAAGCCCAAGAGCCAACAAACCAGTTTGTTGAGGCCGATCCGACCGTGACACCGACTGCGACACCGACCGTAACAGCCACTCCTCAAAGCACAGGCATAGCGACCGCATCTCTACCGACGCCAGGTGCGCCCTCTCTGCCTGCCACGGCAACACCGACTCCTCTGGCGCTTCCTTTGGGGCGTCCCGATAAAATCGTGATCCCCTCCATCAATGTGGACACAGAGGTCGTTCCTGTGTATCCGCAGCCGAACCAGATCGATGATCGTTGGTTCCAAGATTGGCAGACGGCAGCCTATGCTGCAGGGTATCATGAGGGAACCGCGCTCCTGGGGCAGAAAGGCAACACGGTGATCTCGGGGCACAACAATATCGAGGGCGCTGTTTTTCGGGATCTCTATCTGCTCAATCCGGGTGAACGGGTCAGTCTGTATTCGGAGGGGTTCCGTTACGATTACACTGTAGTCGATCGGTTCATTTTGAAGGAGAAAGGGGCACCTGTAGCCCAGCGACTGCAGAATGCATCGTGGATCCGCACCACCCTGGATGAACGGCTCACTCTGGTCAGCTGCTGGCCTCCCGAGGGCAATGATTATCGGGTGATCGTGGTAGCTAAGCCTAGCAGCCAGGTTGCTGTGGGGGACTATCAAGCCCAGCCTTTAGAGTAGATGGGTGGAATAGCTTCTGTTCCAAACATCGATCTGATATCCCCTCTGATATCCCCCAAAGACAAAAATCCCTTCCGAAACCGGAAGGGATTTATCTTTTTCTGCAGTCCTCCTCTTCTCTCCGACCATCATATTCGCCCGGAATTGCTCCCAAATCCAATGAGGCAAAGGTACCCTGTGGGCATGTTACCTGTATCCCATAATCAGAGCGTAACAGCTTTGTTATTCTCATAACCAGAAAATCAACGCCACATAAACACCAACACATTTCCCACAGCACAACCCAACGCTAGCCAATGTCCAAAGCAGGCTTCTGAGATATCCGTGTACAAGTTTAGCCGATAAATATCCAGGAACCTGTTCTTTGGCAGTGCAAAGTGTGTGTTTTTACCGGTTCTGCTGGTTGTTCGAAGGCATCCATGTAGACCCATAGGAGAAGATCATGGCTCGCATTCTTGTCATTTCCAGTGAGGAAAAAGATTTCCAGATGATACAAGCCGCTGCTATTGGCGAACCCCACTTTATCAGCCACACAGAGAGCGGCCTGCAAGGGGTAAAGGTAGCTCAAGAGACTATGCCCGATATCATCTTCGTCTCAGATCGGGCCACTGATCTGGGTGGACTCACACTGTGTGAATACCTACGGCACAATCTGCAGTTGCCTTCTTTGCTGGTCATGCTCCAAGAGGACTATTCCTCCGAAGCTCGAGTGGCCAGCTATAAAGCCGGTGCCGATGATATCGTAGCGAAACCTCTGGATCTCACCGAGATGCATCTTCGACTGAAAGCGTTGTTGCGCCGAATTCCTCATGCTGAGGTGCAGCACGATCGGATCAGCATCGGAAATCTGACCCTGGATCGGACTTCCTGCATGATCTACGTGAAAGACAAAGCCATCCAGTTAACTCCGAGCGAGTTCAATCTGCTCAACTACATGATGTCGCAACCGGGGAAGATCTTCAGCTCGGAAGAACTCCTGCGCAATGTCTGGAACTACTATCCTGGCACCGGGGATCCGGCTATCGTTCGCATGCAGGTTATGAAGCTGCGCAACAAGATCGAGCAGAATCCCAGCCAACCTAGCTACCTGCAGACGGTGTATCGACACGGTTATCGTATTGTCGGTGGAGACATTCTTGGCTGATGCGCTTTGGTTGATGGGCTTTCGGTGCGATCCGACTCGTACGAAACCGTAATTGCCCACGAACTTGTCACAAAACGAGGCCGGTTGGGGTATGCCCTGCCGGTCTTGCTGTTGGAGTCTGTGTTCCGGGACAGCATTTCGGAGTGGGTTACGAAGGTTTTACAGCCCTGATACCGGGAGTGGATGATGGCGCTCATCAAGTGGTGGTACCCTGGCATCGAAACTATGCACGCTTTCGTGGACAGACAAGGATTGCAGCATGATCGAAGTAACCCGGCTGGATGGTCACACTATCACCATCAATGCAGAGCTCATCGAGGTAATCGACGCCAACCCAGACACCTTTATCCGGCTCCTCAATGGCAACAGTTACGTGGTTCAGGAGAGCCGATCGGAAGTTGTAAAACGAGTCATCGCATACAAACAGCATTGTTATCGTCTGCACTCCCGTTGCGATGTGAACAATTATGGTGGAAGTGATCCAGGATCGTCCGAAGAACCACCAGGTTAGTAGGGTTTGTTTGCACAAGCAGCCCTGTTGACTGTAGGACAAGGATCGGTTTCTGAATCGATTGCCGGGTTGAATCTCGTGATTGTCTGTTTCGGTGAAGCTGCATTCAGTGAAGTTGCAGAGCAAACAGGATAAGAATGTATGAATCCTCTGGCGATAGTCGGCTTACTGCTTGCATTGGGTGGTATCGGGTATGTCATTGTGGCTGCGGGGAGCAGTCCTGCAGCCTTATGGGATACGTCTTCTTTTGTGCTCGTCCTGGGCGGCACAATAGGGGTCACAATGTTGACCCTGCCCGCTGAGGATGTGATGACAGCGATGAAGCTGATCGGCCGCATGTTCAGCGGAGCACAGACGAATTACCTGGAGACTATTACCCTGTTTGTGGAGTTGGCCGAGCAGGCACGCCGGGACGGCCTGCTGAGTCTGGAGGAGAGGATTCCCCAAGTTGAAAGCCCGTTTATCAAGAAGGGGCTACAGTTGTTGGTGGACGGAACTGATCCGAATTTAATGCGCCAAATGCTCGAGTTGGATATCGATCAGCTGGCCAGTCGTCATGCTAGACGGTACTCAGTTTTCGAAGCCATGGGGGGATATGCCCCTACCATGGGTATGTTGGGGACGGTTATCGGTATCATTTTCACCCTGGCCAACCTCACCACCCCGGACGAGATCGGTGCAAAGGTGGCTATCGCGTTCATCACTACCTTGTATGGCGCTCTCTTTGCCAATTTCATCTTCTTGCCATTGGCTGGCCGATTGAAGAAGATCAGTCAGCTTGAAGTGTCGGAACGGGAGCTGGCGTTGGAAGGCTTGCTGGCTGTCCAGGCAGGGGACAATCCCCAGATTGTGAAACAGAAATTGGAGGCCTTCTTGCCGGGCAACGCCCGAGGCGAGAAAGAAGGTGGAGGCGAATAGAGGTAGCCCATGGGGAAACGCAACCAAGAAGTCGAAAAGGACGACTCAAAACGATATCTGGAGACGTTCTCCGATCTGATGTCGTTGTTGTTGGTTTTCTTTATTTTGCTTTTTGCTTTTGGTCAGGCCGATCTGGAGCGGTTCAAGCTGCTGTCCAGCAGTCTGCGGGCCGCATTTCACGGCATCACTGTTTTCGAGAGTGGCGTCGGCCTGGGAGAAGGCTTCGATGCCTCTTCCATCAATGAACCTGGAACCAACGTCATTAATTTCGGAGCTTTGCCTTCGCGTAAACGGGACTACATGAAGGTTGCATCTGAGCTGAACAAGTTTGCTCTTGAGAATGAGCTCGCCAAAGAAATCTCCATCAACGTGGGCAAAGAGGGCATTTACATTAGCTTGTCCAGCGCCCTTCTCTTTCCATCCGGAAGCGTTGATATTGCTCCAGAAGGACAAAAGACGTTGAAAGTGATCGCAAAACTATTGAATGAGATCCCGAATGAAGTGCGGGTGGAGGCCCACACGGACAACACGGCGACCGGCAGTCCGATCTATCCAACCAACTGGGAGCTGTCCAGCGCCCGTGCAGTCTCTGTGGTGCGGTTCCTGCAGGAGAAGGGGGAGGTGGATCCCACTCGCTTAGCGGCCATGGGACTGGGCGAATACCGGCCCCTGTTTCCTAATGACACTCCGGAGCACCGCGCCCTGAACCGTCGTGCCGACATCTTGATCATCTATCCCCCCGAGGAAGAGCCCCCAATCATCAATTTGCAGGAGTTAGATACGTTCAACTAGCTCAAAAAGGGATTGCCAGGTTCTAGCCACCTTTCACAATCTCGCACTTCTGCCAGTGCCTAGGAGCCCTCTATGCAAGCTATTGTCGGAATCCTCAAAAAAATCCTTGTGCCGCTGATCGCCTTCGTCGTTACGGTTGTCTTGGGTGTCGGCTTACTGCTGAGCGGACTGTTGCCTTTCTCCCTACAGCTGAGCACTGCCGATGATGGAAGCACCGCTGTGGCTGCTCAACCCGAGCCGACGCCCACCCCGTTACCCTACTTTCAACCGCCGGATGAGCTTCTGGAGCTGGGTGGGGGCATATTCTATGAGACCGGTCAGCGAGTGGTGAATCTAGCCGATCCTGGTGGTTATCGGTTTCTGCGAATTTCGATTGTGCTAGAGTTTTTGCCAGACACTCCTGAATTCTACACCTTGACCGGTGAGAAACGGACGGCTGCGGAGGAGGCTTTCCGGGCCGAAGTCGATCGCCAGCGCCCTATCATCGACAACGTGTTGACGGATGTGCTGACCAGCAAGACATTCGATGATGTGTTCACCGTAGAGGGAAAAGCCAAATTGCGTGAAGAAATTCGTGAGGAACTGAATCGCCGACTCCGCAATCGGTATGTGCAGCAGGTTCTGTTCACAGATTTTGTCATCCAGTAACGGTGAACTCCTTTCAAGGGACGTATTCTTGATAGGCCCACGTTGCCTGGGCAGATCATCGTCTATCCAGTTCTATCTTTGGGATCAACTTTCGGGTGTGTTGCAGGGAGGGCGTTAGATCGTGTCTGATGATCTGGGTCAGATTCAACTGTCACAGGACGAAGTCGATTCCCTGCTGAGTATGCTATCGGGTGACGAGGAGGAGCCCGAACCTGCGCCTGAACCGGAAGAGCCCGAAGTCGAGAACATACGGCCCTACGATTTCCGGCAACCGGATCGGCTGAGCAAGGAACACTTGCGGACACTCCGCATGATCCACGAGAACATGGCTCGCCGTCTAGCCCTCCAGCTTTCCACAAAACTGCGAGCGAGCGTGGATGTGAACCTCGGCTTTCTGGAAACTGGCCCATACGCTTCCTTCATCCAGAAAATTTCGTCCACCCCCACAGCCATGCATCTGATCAGCCTAAAGCCGTTGCCTGGCCGCATGCTGGTGCAGCTGGGACCTCGCCTGGCCGATGTGCTGGTTGACCGACTGTTGGGAGGAACGGGCGATCCAAGCGGCAGTGTGGAGAGAGAGCTGACCGAGCTTGAGCTGAACCTCTTGTCCGCTATCACTTCAGATATTCTCGGAGCTATCGAGGACTCTTGGCACAATACCATCGAGCTGACCGCCCGGCTGGAGGAAACGCTCACGAACCCTTATTTTGTGCAGATCGCTTTGCCCACAGATACATGTATCTGGGTTTCGTTCGAGATCAAGATCAGCGAACAAAGCACGGCGATGAATTTCTGTATTCCCGCCTCGGTGCTCAAGCCGATCACCCCAAACCTCAGCCCACAAGCATGGATGACTGGCGCGGACAACGATATCAGCGTCGAAAATCTTGAGATCATTCGCAAAAAGGTGCACAAGCACCTGGAAGAGCTTCAGGTGGAGGTCGCTGCTCGATTGGAGGGGACAGAGATATTGTTCTCCGATCTCCTTAGCTTGCGTAAGGGGGATGTGATTCCTCTTCAGCGCCATATCACTGAACCAATTGTGATATCCATACAGGAGCGGCCCCAGCTTCGAGGCCAGATCGGAACCCATCGGGGAAAGATTGCAGTGGAAGTTATCGAAGCAATTGCTCCGGTTATCGAACCCTGCGAGCCGGAGCAGTCGACAGAGGAAAACACCCAAGAAGCGCTCCCGTGAACCGATCGACTGATGGTTGCTGCTCTTCTGTGCATCTTGTCGGCGTTGCATGCCTTGAACCGTGTATTGCAATCTCCAGTTCATCCACAAACTTTCAGGTGAGACATGAGCGAATCCGTTGAGAACGAAAACGCACAGGAAGAACCACAGGCCGAAGGAGCGTTGTCCCAGGCGAAAACGAATGAACAGGGAACGATCTCTGGCGCCGAAGAAACATCGTCCAGCGGGACGGAAGTGACGGTCAATCCCGCCACTTTCGCGTCCCTCGAACCGAAACCCGGGGAAGGAAACGGGATCACGAACCTGGACATGTTGTTGGACATCGGTTTGAAAGTGTCTGTGGAGTTGGGGCGCACACTGATGTCCATCCGGGAGGTGCTGGATCTGAGCCCAGGGACTGTGGTGGAGTTGGATCGTATTGCCGGGGAGCCGGTCGATATCCTCATCAATGGGAAGCCCATCGCCAAAGGCGAGGTCGTTGTCATCGGCGACATGTTTGGTGTCCGCGTGACCGATATTGTGTCGCCAGCCCAGCGAGTGGAAACCATACGTTAAGAGGTGCACGGTTGCGAATCCTACAAGATGTCCCCCGCTGGACGGGCCCAAATCGGGTGCACCAATACCTGGCTAGCCAACTGCGCACGAAGGTGACATCCTCCAAGCAACGAGCTGTCGCGGGAGCCCTATTGTTGCTTCCCATTTATGCCCTGGCCTTGTGGATCGGAGGCCTGGGTGCTGCTAAACAGACGAACCCGGACGGGGGGGCGTCATTGGCTATGCAGGCGGACCCCGTCCTGACGGTTATCCCGGCTAGCAATGCGTTACAGGCCCCATCCGCAGTTTCGGCCGGGGAAGCGGATTCGACCGATGGCCGCTTGGATGAGGCCTTCTGGGAAGAGTACGATCGTTTTGCCGCTCAAAAAGACGAACCCAATACAGAGCCGGTGGCCAGCGCACTGGACCCTTCAGCCGCGTTGACCAGCAAGTTGATGGTGGCGCTGTTCGTGGTCATTGGGGGCGTGTATGGAACTCAGTGGATGCTGAAACGCTTCCGAGGCGGCCAGATAACATCGCTGTCCGGACAGGGAATGGCATCCCTGCAGGTGAAAGAGAGCAAAGATCTGGCTGCGGGGCAGAAATTGCATTTAGTCCAGTACGGAGACGAATTGCTTTTGCTCGGCGCCACCTCCCAGAACATCACGTTGTTGGCCCGTTACCAGGCTGAGGAAGCTGCTACCGACTTTTCCGAGCGGCTGGCAGCCACCATGGAACGAGAGGAAGTCAGCGCTGCCGGCGCTGTCAACGGGCAGACCACGGGCACTGTGGATGATCTGCCGTCCCTGGAGGAGAGTCTAGCACGCTTGCGCCAATCCCAATCTCGATCGATGAGGGAGCCCCATGCGTAGACGTGCGCTGTGGATGCTTTTCGCGACGAGTGTTCTCCTGGCCGGCTGTTCAACAGCAACGAACGGTGGAACACCGGATGGAGCATCCATCACCTTCGATCTGCCCAGCGACTCTGCCTCTCTGAGCAGTAGCATTCAGATGATGTTGCTGCTCAGTGGCCTGGTTTTTCTGCCTGCCATCCTCATGTTGATGACAGGCTTCGTGCGCATTGTAGTGGTGTTGGCCAGCCTGCGGACCGCTATAGGCGTGCCCATGTTGCCCCCGAATCAAGTGGTGATCGGTTTGGCCCTGCTGCTTAGTTTCTTCGTCATGGCGCCTACGTTTGAGCAGGTGAACACTTTGGCAGTTCAGCCATATCTTGATGGGGAGCTGGCGCCCGAGGAGGCTCTGTCAGTGGGGATCCAGCCTATGCGAGAATTCATGTTTCAGCAGGTTGGAGAAAAGGATCTGGCCTTGTTCGTCTATTTGGCCGGTCTACCGCGACCGAAGACCGAAGCCGATATCCCGACGTACGCCCTGGTCCCGGCGTTTGTGATCAGCGAGTTGAAAGTCGCGTTCCAGATGGTTTTTATCATCTATGTACCCTTTCTGATCATCGACATCGTTGTCTCCAGTGCGCTCATGAGCATGGGGATGATGATGTTGCCCCCAACGATCATCAGTTTGCCTTTCAAGCTCCTCCTCTTCGTGATGGTAGACGGTTGGGGGCTCATTGCTCGCAATTTGGTGCTCAGTTTCCTTCGTTGAGATCGGTTCGAATCCAGCATGGTGCGACCTGCACATTGTGGAACATCAGGAGGATGATCGGATGACCGAGAGCGCGGTGATCGAGCTGGGGCGAAACGCTTTCACAATCATGCTGATGCTCAGCATGCCTATCCTTGGTGTGAGCCTGGTGGTTGGCTTGGTGGTGAGTCTGATCCAGGCCATCACTCAGATCCAAGAGGTCACACTGACATTCATCCCCAAGATCTTGGGTGTGATCCTGGTCGTCTCTCTGTTGGGGCCCTGGATGCTCCAGGAAATGCTGGCTTTCACCCGATACGTTTTCGATTTCATCCCCTACCTGAACGCCTAGCGTCAACGCCGTTTCCTCTGTTACGCCCCTTTTACAGCCCCCTTATACTCAAACCAGCTCGCGATAGCTACACTCCAGATGTGAGCATCTCCATTGCCTACCCATACACTTTTTTTCTGCTATTTATTCGGATCCTCTCCTTCCTGATGACCGCGCCGCTGTTCAGCCAGCGGAGTCTCCCGGCCCAGGTGAAGATCGCTTTGGCCGGCCTGATCGCCTTTGTCATCACACCGGTTACAGATCACACAGCTGTACCCGACCGGGATTTGGTTTTCTTCGCTCTGATCGTCCAGGAGGCTCTTCTTGGCCTGTTTTTGGGCTTCGTAACCAACATCCCTATCTGGGCTGTAGGGCTGATGGGACGGTTGATCGCTAGTTCCATGGGCATGAGTTACGCCACCTCGGTGAGCCCAATGTTCCCCGATGCCGCTCCGCCTCTGGGGCAGTTCTATATGCAGTTGACCCTGCTTTTCTTCGTGATCATCCGGGCAGATCACGCTGTGATCCTGGCCTTGAAGCGCATGAACGATCTGTTGCCTCCCGGTCAGTTTCTGACCCAGGTCATGGGAGTGTCCGGTGAGCTCCTGATCGATCGATCCATCTATCTGACCAGCCAACTGTGGGCCGTTTCCGTTCAGCTGGCACTGCCGGTGATCGGGGCCATCTTCCTGGCCGATCTGGCCTTGGTGCTGATCGGGCGTGCCATGCCCCGCATGAATGTGTTTGCTCAGAGCTTGGTGCTCAAGGTGCTCATGGGATTGTTGGTGATGGTTCTGGCCTTTCCCCTCCTCTGGCCACAGATCGTTACGCAGGTGGATAGGACCGGCCAGCAGATGCTTGTGCTCTTCCGGTAGCGATCACGCTGGAGCGTGGCCGGACCGGATCCGCACTGACATTTCCCACCTTGTGGAGTCGAAGCGAACGCTATGAGCCAGGAACGCACCGAACAACCCACCGCCAGACGGCTTCGCCAGTTTCGCGAGGAAGGTCGGGTTGCGAAAAGCCAAGAACTGAGCGGCATCTTGACCCTCTTTGCAGGCGTCTACTTTCTTTCGGTCACCGGGCCTCGTCTGGTCGAGAGCTTGGCCCACGTGATGCAGACCAGCTACAGTACTATCGGCGCCCAGCGGGTAGGCGCCATCACCCCGACATGGTTGCGGACAGTCACCGGCCGCATGGCCCTGGAAGCTGGTCTGGCTTTGGCGCCGTGGATCGGGGTGCTGCTTGTGATCGGTGTAGGGGCCAACCTGGCCCAGACTCGAGGGCTGGTACAGCCCAGGCTGCTTATCCCCAAATGGGATCGGCTGAATCCCCTCAACCGGGCCAAACAGATCTTCGGGAAGCAGATGCTGGTGGAGACAGCCAAGGGGTTGTCCAAACAAACGGCGATCGCCTTGGTGGTCTACACCACAGTGCGAGGCCACATGGGGGAGCTGATCCAAGGGGCTAGCCAGGGGCTCGCGCCAGGCGTAGCGAGTCTCGTCTCCATCGCGCGGACGATGGCCCTTCAGTCTGCAGGCATCCTACTGGCTATCGCCCTGCTCGACTATCTTTGGCAGTATCGACAACATCGTCAAAGCCTGATGATGACGAAACAAGAGGTCCGGGACGAGCTGAAACAACAGGAAGGCTCTCCCGAGATCAAGAGCCGGATCCGGCGAATTCAACGCGAGATGGCTCAGCGCCGCATGATGGCCAATGTGCCCACAGCTGATGCGGTGGTCGTCAACCCGACTCATGTGGCCGTGGCCATCTCCTACGACGGAGCCACCATGGTGGCTCCCCGGATCGTCGCCAAGGGCAAAGATCAGGTGGCCCTCAAGATCATTGCCCTGGCGCGTCGCCATGGTGTGCCAGTAGTCCCCAACAAACCCCTGGCCTGGGCCTTGGTGAAATTGCCCTTGGAAGCCACGGTGCCTCCAGAGTTGTTCCAGGCCGTCGCAGAAGTGCTCGCCTTTGTCTACCGGTTGCAGGGGAAAACACCCGGCTAGCCGGGTCCACTCCCCAACAGTGGATCGTCGAGGAATGTCATGACCGCTCTGGATTCATCCCCCACTGCCTCACCATCGGCCTCCATCTCATTGGCCAAATCCTTGGTTCGGGTGAGCAAGCATAGCGATATCGTCTGGACAGCTATGGTGATGGTCATCGTTGCCATGATGATCATCCCCTTGCCTCCGTTCATGCTGGATCTACTGCTGACCCTGAGCATCAGCGTCTCGATCACCATTCTGCTCATCTCCATGTACGTAGAGGAACCGCTTCAATTCAGCGTCTTTCCTTCACTCTTGCTCGTGGTCACCCTCTTTCGCCTGGCTCTCAACATCAGCAGCACCCGGCTGATCCTCCTGCATGGCCAGGCAGGACGCATCATCGAAGCCTTTGGAGACTTCGTGGTCGGGGGCAACTACGTGGTTGGCCTCGTGGTCTTTATCCTCCTGATGGTGATCCAGTTCGCTGTGATCACCGCCGGCGCGGGGCGTGTGGCGGAGGTCTCGGCCCGCTTCACCCTGGACGCCATGCCGGGCAAGCAGATGGCTATTGATGCGGACCTCAACGCCGGCCTGATCAGTGAGGATGTGGCCAAGCAGCGACGGGAGAAGATCGCCCGGGAGGCCGATTTCTACGGCGCCATGGACGGCGCCAGCAAGTTTGTCAAGGGAGATGCGGTTGCCGGCATTATCATCACTCTGATCAACATCCTCGGGGGATTGGTGATCGGCATGCTCCAGCAGGGCATGTCCATCGGCGAGGCTGCCCAGACGTTCACGCTCCTCACCGTGGGGGACGGCCTGGTGAGCCAGATCCCTTCTCTGCTGGTCAGCACGGCGACGGGCATCATCGTGACCCGCGCCCGATCCGAAAACCACATGGGCGCCGATGTATTGGCCCAGTTCACTGCGAGCCCCCGGGCCCTTTCCATTGTGGCTGCGATTTTAGTGGGTTTCGCCCTGGTGCCAGGTCTGCCAGCCATTCCTTTCCTGATCCTGGCCGGGGCTGTGGGCGGGGTCAGCTATCTTCTGCGCCAGCGGATGGCATCGGATCCCCAGCCCGAGGCTGGCGCCCTGAGCCAGGAAGGGCACACCCATCCCGCTCTACCCGACGGCGCTGCTCCGGACGAGTCGAACGTCCTTGCCCTGTTGCGGGTGGATGTATTGGAGCTGGAGATCGGTTACGGGCTCATTCCCCTCATCGACAAGGCTCAAGGCGGGGATCTGTTGGAGCGGGTTGGCTACATTCGCCGCCAGATCGCGAGCGAGCTGGGCTTTGTGGTGCCCAAGATCCGTATTCGAGATAATCTACGCCTTGCCCCGAATCAGTACGCCATCAAACTGCGGGGTGAGGAGATCAGCCGCGGCGACCTACAGCCGAAGGGGTTGCTGGCTATGCCTGGGCCCATGGTCACCGAAGATCTGGACGGGACCCCCACCACGGAGCCGGTCTTCGGCCTTCCTGCCCTATGGATTCGCCCCGA
>Ga0256841_1003215_pt1 | contig 12348 bp, 11 predicted proteins | sample 356308metaG_FD_185971 | JGI IMG/M metagenome (GOLD analysis project Ga0256841, IMG submission 185971) | Hydrothermal vent microbial communities from Mid Atlantic Ridge, Atlantic Ocean - 356-308 | ecosystem: Environmental > Aquatic > Marine > Hydrothermal vents | place: Atlantic Ocean: Mid...
TTAAAAACGGCGACATCGTCCGAATCGTTACCCAGGAAGAGCCGATCCTTCATTGCTCCTGGATCGATACGGTCAAGACCTCCAAAGCCAAGGAGGGGATTCGTTCTATCTGTCGCGCCCGAACCCGGGAGGTCAACGAACTGGCGGGATACAACATTCTCGCGACGATCTTCGACAAGCGCCCCGAGGAGATTCGCCAAATTCTCCAAGAGGATGAAGGAGCCGGAGGGATCCAGAGGGTTCCCGAACACATCGACGTCCTGCGGGAGAAGATTCACCGCATCGCCAAACGGGCGAGGATCCGGGAGGTCCGCCTTTGGGAAGTCTTCAAAAAGGGGTACAAGAAGCCGGGCTTTAAAAAGATCGATCATCTCAACTTCTTTACTAACAAAACACTGGAGAAGGTGGAGTTCGATTTCTGCTGCCACCCCAAGGCAGGAGACGATATCGTGGCCTTCTATAAGGAAAACCGGGCTATTATTCACCACAAGCTCTGCCGCAACGCCTACGAGAAGATCCGGGCCGGTGAGCCGATGCTTTTTGTCCAGTGGTTCAGTGCCAAACTGGCCCGCTATCGGCTCATCGTGGCGCTTCAGAACCAAAAGGGCGTTCTTGCCCGCCTTCTGTCGCGCCTCTCCCAGATAGGCCTGAATGTCACGAGCATCGAGCTTGGGATCTACCGCAGCGATGCCGCCGAATATTGCCAGATCGAGGTGGAGTCGGAGCAGGCGGACAAAAAAAAGATCGCCCAGGAGATTTCCCGTCAGTTCAAACTGGTGGAGATCACGCCCCTGGACGATGCCTACAACCACAAATAAAAACGAGGAGAGAGGATGCCCATCGCCAAGGCACTCAGAGAGATCGAACGGGGATGCGCCGAGATCATCGACCGGGAGCGGATCGAAACCCTGTTGCGTAATTACTATGAGAAGGGAGAGCGCTACAAGGTCAAGCTGGGTCTCGACCCCACGGCTCCGGATCTACACCTGGGACATACGGTTATCCTCCAAAAGCTGGCAGCTTTTCAGCAGCACGGAGCCACGGTGCAGCTGCTCATCGGTGACTTTACCGCCATGATCGGCGATCCCACGGGCAAGAGCGAGACCCGTAAGGTCCTCGATAGGGAAACTGTTCTGGAAAATGCCAAAACCTATCAGGAGCAGGCCTTCAAAATCCTCGATCCTGAGAAGACGGAACTGCTATTCAACTCTACTTGGCTCGACGCCCTGGGCTCGGCGGGGCTGATCCAGCTGACGACTCAGTTCAACGTCGCACGGATGCTGGAGCGAGACGACTTTGAAAAGCGCTACAAATCAGGCCAATCCATTGCCATCAGCGAGTTTCTCTATCCGCTGCTGCAGGGGTACGACAGCGTGGCGATGGAGTGCGATATCGAGCTGGGAGGGACCGATCAGAAGTTCAACCTCCTCATGGGTCGCCATCTCCAGCGGGCCTACAATGTAGGCAAGGAACAGGCGGTGTTGATGATGCCGATCCTCGAAGGGCTCGACGGGGTGCAGAAGATGTCCAAGAGTCTGGGCAACTACATCGGTATCAGCGAACCGGCCAAGGAGATCTACGCCAAGGTCCTTTCGATCTCCGACGAACTGATGTGGCGTTACTACGAGCTTCTGAGCACCCGATCCCTCGATGAGATCGCCGAGATGAAACGCCAAGTCGCCGCCGGCGAACTCCACCCGAAAAGGGCCAAGGAGATGCTGGCTCTAGAGATTACCGCACGTTTTCACGACGAGACGGCGGCCCGGGAGGCCAAAGAGGCCTTCGACTCCCTTTTCAAACAAAAGGAGATCCCCGAGGATATCCCCGAGGTCGTGATCGAAGCGGGGACTTGGATCTGTAAGGCCCTCGTCGATGCAGGGCTGGAGCCCTCCAACTCCCAGGCACGTCGGGATATCAAACAAGGGGCCGTGCGTATCGACCGGGAAAAGGTGAGCGACGATCAGATCAAATTGGAGCCCGGAGAGTATATTCTCCAAGTGGGCAAACGAAAATTCGCGCGGGCGAAAGTGGAGTAGTATCATGGCATTTAAGGCACTGAAAATCGGTAAACATATCATCGAAAAGCCCATTATTCAGGGAGGGATGGGCCTGGGAATCAGCTGGGACCGGCTCGCAGGGAGTGTCAGCCGGGAGGGGGGACTGGGGGTTATCAGCTCCGTCGGTACCGGCTTGTATGAGAACCGGGCCTATGCCGAAACCCTCATGGCGGACGGCCGTCCCTACGAGGTGGAAAATTTCTACTCCCGTCGGGCGCTCTTCAAGATCTTCGAAAATGCCCGCAAGCTCTGCGGTGACAAGCCGCTGGCCTGTAACGTCCTCTATGCCATCAACGATTACGATCGGGTGGTCAGGGATGCCTGCGAAGCGGGAGCCGATATCATCATTACCGGTGCCGGTCTGCCACTGAGTATGCCCGAAGCGGCCAAAGGCTATCCCGACGTGGCGCTGGTCCCCATCGTCTCCACGGCCAAGGCGCTGAAGATCCTCTGCCGGCGCTGGGAGAAGGCCCACGGACGTCTGCCGGATGCGGTCATTGTGGAAGGACCCCTCAGCGGGGGCCACCAGGGCTTCAAGTATGATGACTGCTTCAAGCCCGAGAATCAACTTGAAGCAATCCTCCCACCCGTAGTCGAAGAGGCGAAAAACTGGGGCGAGATGCCGGTTATCGCCGCGGGCGGCGTCTGGGATCACGACGATATCTTGCGGATGATGGAATTGGGTGCCGACGGCGTTCAGATGGGGACACGCTTTATCGGGACTCAGGAGTGCGACGCCAGCGAAACTTTCAAACAGACCATTATCGAAGCCAAAGAGGAGGATATCAAGCTCTTCAAATCTCCCGTCGGCTACCCCGCCCGGGGGGTGAAGACCGAGTTGCACCGGCGTATCGAAGAGGGGACCGCTCCCAAGATCGCCTGTATCTCCAACTGTGTTGCCCCTTGCCATCGGGGTGAAGAGGCCAAGGCCGTAGGCTACTGCATCGCCGACCGTCTCGGCGACGCCTACGAGGGCAAGCGTGAAACCGGACTCTTCTTCACGGGAGCCAACGGCTACCGGCTCCGAGAAATCATCACCGTCAAAGAGCTGATGGACAAACTGGTCAATGGCGAGTAGGTTTCGACGCAGCGTGCTTCGAAAAGGGTTGTATTTTCTCATCGTGTTTTGTGCGCCGCTCTGGCTCACTGCCGCCAACCATCTCCAAAAGATGGAGATGGGGGCCGACCGTTTGGTCCTCCAGTTTGACCATCCCATCGAGCGGAAAAATATCCGATCCTTTGTGCTGAAGGGTTCCAAGAGCTTCCGCTATGTCTTCGACATCAAAAACTGCCGTCTCGGTACCAAAAATCCGACGAAAACCCTCCGCTACAATCCGCCGCTGCGTTCGATTCGTGCCGGCCAGTACCGTTCGAACGTCGTGCGGGTGGTGATCGAGAGCAGCGTCCCTTATGCCTTGGCACACTATCCTCTCAAGAGCGACAGCTATCTGATCGCCCTACCCAAAGGCTCGAGCAAAGGTATCGGTTCGGTCCGGGGTCTCTTCGCCAAGATCGGGCAGTCAAAAAGGGGGCAGGGTTCCGCCTCCAAGACTCCGGTCCGAAGAGCCGACTCCAAAACCAGCCGGGCTAAGAAGCGCAAAAGAGCCGGCCGGAAGGCGGTAGCCAAAAGCCGTCTGATGAAGGATGCGCCTCCCCGGCCCCACCGGCGCTATACGGTCATCGTCGACCCGGGTCACGGCGGCCATGACAGCGGAGCTCAGGATCCCACGCATCGCTATTGGGAGAAGCGGGCCGTCCTGGCTATCGCCCTCAAGCTCCGTAAACACCTGCGGAAGATGGGCTTCCGGGTCGTCATGACCCGCAGCAACGACCGTTTCATCAAGCTCCACCGTCGTACTCGCTATGCCAATATCAAACACGGGGATATCTTCGTCTCCGTCCATGCCAACGCCGTGGGTAATCTCCGCCGGGCGAGCAAAGTTCATGGTATCGAGACCTATTTTCTCTCTCCCGCCCGTAGCGCCCGGGCACGACGCGTTGCAGCTAAGGAAAACTCCATCGCCTTTAAAAAATACTACCAATCGAGTATGAACACCTTCCTCAAGACCTTGACACGCTCCAAGATCATCCTCTCGAATAAGCTGGCTCTTGACGTCCAGAGCGGGATGTTGCGACGACTGAGAGAACGCTACAGAGGCATCGTCGACGGTGGTGTGCGTCCTGCGCCCTTTTGGGTCCTCGTCGGCGCCGAGATGCCGGCCGTTCTGGTCGAGACCGGGTATATCACCCATCCCTGGGAGAAAAGGCGCCTCTACGATCCCGCCTATCAGGATCGCCTCGCCCGTGGCATCGCCGAGGGTATTGCCCGCTATCTGATCAATCGGGAGCGAGAGCTGGAGTAGCTGAAAGATACGTGTTGAGTGTTAGGTGTTAAGAGTTATGAGAGGGAGATTGCGCTGAAGAGAGCTTGACCCTTCCGTGGTCGTCACGGGTCTTTAGAAGTCCCCGTGGGCGGCTTTGTCCATCATGGTGTAGATGGTCTTTTTGACCTGGTTTCCGTAGGCGAGCATATCGGGGGGAAGGGGTTTGCCGCCGTGGATCATCATATCCAGATCTAGGGTGTAGAGCCAGTAGTTTCCCTCCTTGTCCTGCACGATGGTGATGCGGCAGGGGAGGTAGGCGCCGTAGGCCATAGACCATTTGACCATCTTGATGGCGATGGCGGGGTTGCAGTAGCTCAGCACCCGGGTATAGGGCTGGGGTTTGCCGGTGCGCAGGGCGACCTCTTTGGAGAGGGGGAGGTCGCCGACGGGCTTGATCCCCATCTCCGTGGCGACGCTGTTGAGGGCATCGACGATCTCGTCGGGTTCGATCCCTTTGTCTACCTTGACCTTTCGGACGGTGGCTTTGCCGATATCTCCGGTCTCCAGAAGCGTCGTCATCATATGGATATAGACGTCCTTGGCCTTAGGGTCGAGCTGTTTGATCTGTTGGATACGAGTCCCCAGGTCGAAGGCGCTCCAGATGTAGACGATGCCGGCGGTGACGATGACTCCGATGAGAGCGAAGAGGGTAGTGAGTATTTTCATGACTGAATCCTTCAAATGTATTGATGTATTAAAATATTATATATAAATATGATATATGTCAACAGTATTATTTTATTTCATAAAAAAATATTATCAATGTAAAGAATCGAAACAGGTTAGTGAGAGGGAGTATTTAGTAATGAGTCGGGAACGAATAACGGGTAACTAGCAACGAGTTAGGGTGGCGGGTAAAAAGGAGAGAAGGGGGTCCCGCCGGGGGCGGGAGGGGAGTGTTAGAACTTGTAGTTGAGCTGGACGCTCAGGCCGAGCTGATGGTGTTTGTTCTTGATCTCTCCCATTCCTAATGCAGAGAGATCTGCACTGCTTTTTTTCTCCAAAGCGTAGGAGAGGGTGAAGTCGGCGGAGAAGTTTTTATTGAAAACATAGCTACCGCCGGCAGTAATGTGGCTCTCTACCGTCGCAGGGAAGCCCAGCAGGTTAAACATATCAAGTGCGGCAAGACCGGGCTGTGCAGGAGAGGCGTTGTTGATTTTTACTGGGTTACTTCCATGGTTATAACCGACCCGAAGGGCCCAGTTTCCGGCATCATATTGATAACCGACAGCGAAAATATTTTGATCGTCCCATCCGAACTGTTTGTATCCGGATGCACTACTCCACTGAATCCGTCGCCAGTCGATGGCTATACCGTGGGGACCGCTTCTCCAGCCCAAACCAATACCAAACTCGGCCGGCTGATCGAGATGAGACCCAATGTTTTGTGGGAAACCAGGTAAAACTTTAAAAGGAGCCGTGGCACTAACCAATGCATTACCGTAGTCCATTTTGATCTTGCTTTTGTACATAGCTCCAAGGGTGATGCCGTTGCCGAAGTCGTAGGTGGCACCGAGATTGACCCCGAATCCGAAGTCCTGATGCTGGCCGTCCCCGATATTTGCAGGACCGCCAAATGCAGGAGGAAGAACATAATGAATATCCAGTGAACCATACTGGACAATGGGGGCGATACCCAGGCTTAGGCCTCCCATCTTGTAGGCGACTGGCAGGGCGAACTGCATCATCTGCAAGGTGGTTTCCATATCGAAGAGTCCGGGGTTACCCCGGAAGTCCGTACCCATTCCGGCGGTTCCCCACATCCCGGCACCGATGAAGAGGTTCTCCCGGACCTGGCTGGCGAGAGCGACGGCAGGAATCATGCTGATATCAGCGTCACTTTTCGTGTAAGTTCCGGTAGGGCCGATGTCGGTCTTGACCGTAGGCATGAAAATCGTGCCGCCGAAGCTGATCTCGGTATCCTGGACATGGGTGATCAGGGCCGGGTTGACGAGGGTGGATTCGGCACCGTGGCTGAAAGCGATGCCGGCACCGCCCATGGCGCGGGTCTTGGCGCCGACACCAATCATAGTGTCTCCGTTGGTAGCGAAAAGGGCAGTCGATGCAGCGAAAGAGAGGGCAAGCGTGCCAATCAGTAGTTTGTTGGATTTCATTTTGACTCCTTGATTTATGTAATGATAACAGCATATTAACGGAGCATATCTAAAGATAAGTTTAAATAATTACTAAAAATTAAAAAAACACTGAAAATTATTTAAATATATATTTATGCACACTGAAATTGATCATAAAAAGATTTTCGAGTAGAGGTCGGTTTTTCTCGTCACCATCCTTTCTACATAAATTTGCATGAATCAGGGTTCTTTGGAAGAGGGGTAGACGTTTCGGGACTAGATCTCGATCCATCCATGGAACAGTCGATGGATGCCTGCCATCAAGACCGCGGCTCCCAGCAGGAGCCCCGTGAGGAGGAGGGCCCGTCGGGGGTCCCAGAGTCTCCGCAGCTTCTCCCGTCCAAAGCTTCGCAGAAGCAGTCCGAAACTGACGAAGCCCGAGGCGGTGCTGGCCAGAGCCAGGCCCATCGCCCCCAGGGGCTGAAAGAGAGCTAGAGCTACCAACATATAGCCTCCCAGAGACCATGTGGCAATCCGGGCGGCCTGCATCTGCTCGTGGCGGGAGTAGAGCCAGAGACTGAAAAGTTTACCCAGGCCGAAAGGGAGGAGGCCGATGAGATACATCCGCAGGACGTCGGCGGTCTGGAGGGTATCGGCACGCCCGAAGGCTCCGCGTTCAAAAAGCAGCCAGATGATTTCGGTGCTGAAGATGATTCCTCCCAGCGTGGCGAGGGAGAGGAGCGTCAGTAGGATCCAAAATCCCCGCTTCATCTCCCGCAGGGCGCCTTCTTCGTCGTGGTGGCGGAGGAGTTTGGCTACGGAGGGAAAGAGCGCGGTGCTCAAGGCGATGGCAAAGAGGGCCAGGGGGAGCTGGAAGATACGGTTGGCGTAGTAGAGGTAGCTGATGGATCCGCTGACGAGAAAGGAGGCGAGCCAGGTATCGAGAAAGGCCATGACCTGGGCCGTGGAGTTGCCCCAGATGGCGGGGAAGAAGTTGGCGAAGAAGCGACGGCTCTCCTCGGCAACTTTGCGGCCGTGGCGCCCCAAAGAGGCGAAACCGATCCCCAGCATCCGCAGGAGTCGGAAGCGCCGGGCCATGAGCAGATGGGCCAGAAGCTGAAGTGCCCCGCCGGCCAGGACGCTCCAGCTCAGTACGACAAGGATCTGTTCTTTGGGCATGCCCCGGCTGATGAGCAGTCCTCCGATGATGGCAATGTTCAGAAGCACCGTGGCAAAGGCCGTGGTAGCGAAGTGCTCTCTCCACTGAAGCAGCGCCCCGAGAAAGGTGACGAGAAAGATCAGGGGCAGGTACCAGAACTGGATGGCCACGAATCGCGCCGCCGTTGCCGCCGCCTGGGCATCGAATCCCGGAGCGATGATCCGGGTGATGGGGGCGGCAAAGAGATCGACGAAGAGCGCCAGCAAGGTGATGATCCCTAGAAAAATCAGCAGGATCCGCGCGGCGAAAATCGTTTTGTAGCGGCTGGCAATAAAGGAGGGCAGAAAGCTCTGGGCGAAGGCCCCCTCCCCGAAGATCCGGCGAAAAAGATTGGGGAGCTTGAAGGCGACGAAGAAGATGTCGCTATAGAGGTTGGCCCCCAGGATCGAGGCCATCATCAGATCCCTGACGAAGCCGAAGATTCGCGAGAGCAGTATTCCCCCGCTGTTGGTAAAGACGGAACGGATTTTCATACCGCATTATCCCTGAAAGCGGGTTAAAGTTTGGCAGAGGGGAGCCGAAAAGTGATTCTGGGAGTCTGGGAAGGATTCAGTAATTGTCGTATTTGCCCGCTTCGACATCTGCTTCCAGCTGATCGATCTCTTCCCGTAGAATGCGTAGTAGCTCTTTGGCTGCGAGGCGATCGTCGGCCTCGGGGATATCCCAGTCGGTAATCTTCATATTGGCTTTGAAAAGCAGTTCCAACTCTTTGGCGATCTCTTTGCGGCGGCTTTCGAGCTCTTTGGTGACAGGGTTCATCAAGACATTCCTTGTGCTGATTTTTTGCAAGTGTAGCTTTTTGAGTTTAATGAAACATTCCCAGGACAGGTATCGCACTCATCGGACTAAAAGAGATCGCCTCCTCCCGGTACGGAAGGCCCCCTCCCCGAGATGTTTGGAAGGGGCTTGGCACTTGATGCGGAATCTCTCCCGGATCGTTGGGTCGCCGTATTGCGTCCGCTTCCTGTCATTCCCAGGATCTCCGGTCTATATTCGAAATGCATCGTATCGTAGTGGTACCATTTGCCTCCCCAGATGAATCCGTGACGCTCGAAGGCTTCGACGATTTTCAAAGGGATTTTGTTGGCGGGGCGTTTTCCGCTTTTGCTCCAGCGCCAGTAGGCCGAGTAATGGGTATTAATATCGATGGCGGCGCCGAAGGAGTGGACACTGAGCCGATGAGTCCCGGCGATAGTGCGCCATTTGAAGGTCCCGCCTATAGGGACAAGGTATTTGCGGAGCTTTGGATAGCGTTTAAGCTCCCGTTCCACAGCTTGGAGCCGGGCAGCGACATCGTTGACGGAGGTGACACGGATCTTGCGCCCGAACCAGTCGATGGTCGTCAAACGGCGGCGAATCTGATCGGCTGAGTTGCCGTACATTTTCCGAAAAAAAGGCTCGTAGCGGATCCGTCCGGGATCGTAGTTTTTTGCGAGAGCTTTTTGGAGTCCCGTTTTTCCACGGTAGTATCGATAATGAAACATATCTTCCAGATCGGGCTGATTGAGCAACTGATCAAAGGACTTTCGCCGGCCGTCGTCGTAACGCATTTGCGTGCCGTCTTTCCAGATCAGCGTACTGCCACTACAACTTCGGAGATAGTCGGGATAGGCCCTTACCAGATCGTTACAACTTCCGTAGGCATGATGGCTCATACCTACGGCTATAAAAATCATCAAGGCTTTTTTCGTGAAACTCATAATAAATATTATATCGTGTTTACTTTGCCTTCGTAGAGGATAGGCTCTCGATGGATAGGTCATAAACTCAGTGATTTTTAGCGACAATAGCTTTTGAGATGATTTAGAAAAGGTCGGTATGATGGACAAACCATTCAACGATTACGAAAAAGCGGCTCAGTGGATCTCGGAGGCAAAACGGGCGGTGGCCTTTACTGGAGCGGGGATCTCCGTCGAGAGTGGGATCCCTACCTTCAGAGGTCCCGAAGGGCTATGGAGCCGCTACGACCCCCAGATTCTCGACCTACGCTATTTTCACGAGCATCCCCGGGAGTCCTGGCAGGCGATCAAGGAGATCTTCTACGACTATATGGGGACCAAAGCACGGCCCAATACGGCCCATCGTTTTCTGGCGGTCCTGGAGCGGGAGGGCAAGCTATCGGGGGTCGTCACCCAGAATATCGACAATCTTCATCAAGAAGCCGGCAGCCGGAACGTGGTGGAGTTTCACGGGACGGCCCAAAGGCTGGAGTGCACCGGGTGCCGTAGAAAACTGGCATTCGATGAAGCGCTCCTCGAGAGGCTCCCGCCGTATTGCCCGGACTGCGGCGGGCTGCTCAAGCCCGATTTCATCTTCTTCGGTGAAGCGATCCCTCCTGAGGCTTATCAACAAAGCCTGGAGCTTTGCCGGACGGCGGATCTGCTGTTGATTATCGGAACGACCGGCGAGGTGATGCCGGCTTCGATGATCCCCTTCGAAGCGAGAGGAGCCAAGGTGATAGAGATCAATGTAGAGCCCTCCCGCTACACGGAGGAGCTTACGGCTATTTTTCTCCGGGATCGGGCGACGGTCGCCGCCAAAAATCTGGCAGAGTGTTTGGGTTACTGATTCTCTTTTTTCTGCTTGGCGGCACTGGAGAGGCTAAGGAGCATGATGCCGTCAAAGAAGAGACTGATCCCGACGAGGATACCTACAAGCCAGAGGGTCTGCAAGGGATTGCCGATCGCCATGAAGAAAAAGATTCCCAAGGCCAGAGAGAGCACGCCGTTGAGCAGAGCGATCCACCAGTAGGGCTCGGGTCTGAGTCGGAAAGCCAGGGCCACATTGGCAAAGGCATCGACGAAGAAGTAGGCCGCGAAGATAATGCCCAGGGCGATGACGCCGGGCAGGGGATTGATGATGATCATCGCACCGGTCACGGTAAAGAGGAGAAACTTCAGCCAGCCGATCCAGTCTTTGCGGTTGATCTGCCAGGTCTGAACCCCGACCAGGAAGCCGCTAAAGAGCAGCAGCCATCCGAAGAAGATGGCGGTGGTAATCGACATCAGCCCAGGGAAGAAGATGCCCACCAGGCCGAGGATCAGAAAGATCACGCCGTAGATTTTGGCATATTTGCTGAATTTCTCCAGCAGATCGGGTTGATTGCTGAAAACTTTGAAGTCTAACATAGTGCATCCTTTGAATGAAATGTTCTTGAGTTAATTGTAACGGTAACTACGTTTAGCTTAGGTTTAATAAACCGCTTCCCAAACGCACAACTGCGTCAGGGGCGAGTATGGAGCGGCAGAAGAGGATCAGAGAGTCAGATCCATAATCCGGGCACTCCGCTCGATGAGTTCATGGTTGACCCGGCGTTTTTCTTCGTCAATCTCTTTCATAATGCGAGCCATGACGACCAGAATCGCTCCGGTGATCTCCGGCAGCTTCGCTTCAAGCTCTGCATGAAGAGGATACTTCAAAGGAGGGATCGTCGTCAGATAATTCAGGACATCCTGCACGTCAATCTCCTCTTCGAGCTTTTTAAAGGCGATGATGGTCTCCTGCAGCCCTTTGGTGATCGGCAGGTCACCTTCCCAGATGATATCGCGGCCGTTGAGGTTGGCGTTGCGCTCTCCCGCGATGAGAAGGTCGACCAGTTTCTTTTCGATGATGTCGGTGATCTCTTTGGCATGACCTTTGTCGATATCGAGGGAGGCTGCCTTTCTGAATAGTGTTTCGAGCTTGGTAAATCCGATGATTGCCATATTGATTCCTTTTTTCTTTTATTTATTGGACCCGTGAAGGGCACCGCATCATTTGGTAATCGATTTTACCGCTTTTTCTTTGAACTCTTTGAGTTTGGCGATAAGATCTTCGAAGAGCTTTTCGGCTTTGTTTTTGCCTCGGACCTCTTTTTCGATGGCGCTGATGGCATCATTGAGCATTTTGTAAGTCGTATCCGAAGTACTGGTGTACCCCAGAGCCTCCGCTTTTTTCAGGGCTGCTTTGGCCGCGGCGAGATGGGCGAGGGCAAGTTTCTTGTCCTTTTTGGCTACTTTCGCCGCAGCCGAGACGAGCTCCTGGGCCTGGAGGATACCGATGGGAGTGACGACATCGACCTCCACAAAGGTATTGAGGGCCGTGGCGATGACCCGTTTGGCCTCGTCCACTTTGTCCTCGTGTAGGAGCTTCGCCGCCAACTTCAGGGCTTGCGGATAGGAGACCAGAGGCATGTTGAGCGTCACGAAGTCGATCTCATCCTGGAGGGTTTGAACGATCAGCCTCGCATCCTGGACCCTTTTGTTCTGAAGCAGGGCGATAGAAGTGATGACTGCGTTTTCCACATCGTAGGCGGTACCGGGGAACTCATGGGCAACGACCGATGCACTGAGAGGAATCAGCGCGGGAGCTTTGGGGTGGCTCATGACCACTTCGAGTTTGCCGATCGCTTTTTCGAGCTTTTTGATCGCTTCGTCTTTCTGTTTTTTATCCAGGGCGACCAAGACCTCCTGGGTCAAGGCTACGGCATCGACGGCCTCTTTGACCACTTTGACGTCGTCACGTTTTGCTTTTGCCGCCGCTTTGGCATGGCGAACCGCCATCGTGGAGACGTTTTGACTCTTTTGTGCGGCGGAGCTTTGCTCCATTGTTTTGTTTTCCGCTGCGTTGAGACC
>Ga0256841_1003216_pt1 | contig 12343 bp, 7 predicted proteins | sample 356308metaG_FD_185971 | JGI IMG/M metagenome (GOLD analysis project Ga0256841, IMG submission 185971) | Hydrothermal vent microbial communities from Mid Atlantic Ridge, Atlantic Ocean - 356-308 | ecosystem: Environmental > Aquatic > Marine > Hydrothermal vents | place: Atlantic Ocean: Mid...
CAGAATCGCCTGCGTAAGTCCCTGCACCAACTCCGCCCCCTCGAAGTCGAGGATGGGCGCACGTGACACCTCGGACGGATAGCGGAACCTGAAACGCACTCGAGTTCCAAGTGCCACCCGGTCCCCTTCCTTCAGCGTTGCGGAGGTGATGTCCTCGCCGTTGACTCGCACGGGCCGTCCTTCCACGGATTCGATGACATAGGCATCCCCACCATGAAAACTCCGACGACGACGCAGAATCGCATGGCGGGCCGCGAGAGGGGCCATGAACATGAGATCGGCGACGCCCCGCGCGGCACTGCCGAACATGATCTGCTGTTTTTCCACGACGAGGATCTCGCCGTGCTCCTCCACGCCGAGAACCCAGAGCGGTCCCAAAGCGCCGCCGTGAGCGACGGCACGGGGCGCGGCTCCTCCGAAGCCCGCGGGTCTTTGTCGTCCGTGATCACCGACGAGATCATGAGGCTTCGGGATGGATGGCTTCGTTCTCTCCAGATGAGCGATCTCTCGCCGCAAAAGGTCGACTTCGGGATCCTCCCAGCCGAGAGCCTCCAGGCGTTGCAGAGCCGCGGAGGCCGCCTCCAAGCGTCGCTCACCCACGCGGCGGCGGGCTTCGTCGAGATGTCGCAACGTCTCCGTCCACTGGGCGTTGATGCGCTCCAGAAGACGCCCGGCCTTCATGTGGCCCGGTGCTCCTTCCAAAATACCCAGGACGAGCGCCTTCGCCTCGTGGAGCGCACGTTCTCTCAAAAGGCGCGTGGCCTCCTCGATCGCCGGTTGGATCTCCCGCCGTGCGCGCTCGATGCTGCGGCCCAACTCCTTGAGATGGGCGGACCGGGGGAGCCGAGCCGTCGCCTCCTCGAGGCGAGCCTTGGCGTCCTCGTAGCTCCCCTGTTCGAACGCCGTCCGCGCCTCGGCCAAGCTCTTGAGACCTCTGCTCAGAGACTCCAGATCGTGGTCACGAGCCAAGACGTCGCTTTGACGATCGATCAAACGTTCGGCCTCGGCGTAACGCCCGGCTGCGAGATGCTCCCGAACGCGCTTCGAGAGGAGCTTCACCAAAGCCGCCTCGCTACGGACCAGGTCGGCCGTCATCTCGCTGTGGAAGTGGCGGCGCTTGAAGAGACGCCAGTCCAGGAGGAACGCTGCCAGCGCCCCGTCGGAAAGATCGCCGTCGGTCACGAGCTTCACCTTGCATCGAGCGAGGTCCCGATAGAACTCGGCGAGCTCCGGAGCCTGGGGGTGGAGGGCCTCGGCCTTGCGAGCCAACTCTTCGGCCTGCACGGGATCCGCGGACAGGATGGAACGGGCATCGCCGATCCAGCGCAGAGCATCCTTCGCACGCTGCTCGATCTCGACGAGCAGCTCATTGATTTCGGGGGTGCGTTCAACGGAGGAAATCGCCGAAAGCAGGGCGCGCGCGCCGTCCATATCGCCTCGGTCGATGAGCAGACGGGCTTTGTAGTATTTTTGCCTCATGCGACCGGCGTCGTCCTCGCGATCCTGTTTTTCTCGACGTAAACGCCGCTCGTGGAGACGAAGGGCGTCGTCGTCCCTCCAGTGACGCAGTTTCTCGATCTCGGCCATCGCAAGGGAGAGGTCTCCCTCCCGCTCATGGCGCTCCACCTCACCCGCCAGAGCCTCGAGAGCCCGGTCCCGCAACTTTTTCGCCTGAAGGTGGTCCTTGACCTCGGGATCGTCCGCGAGGGAGAGGGCCTCCTGGAAGCGTCCTTCCTTGAACGCCTTGCGAGCCTGTTTCAGTTTCAGGATCTGTCGGAACATGCACTCAATCCGGGCAGAGGACCTCGGTCCGTGACATTGTATCCCCTCGCGAGCCTTCTCCACGACAAGACTCGCCCGGCAGCATCATTCTTTCAGTCCGGCCCATTATTTTCCCAAGTCTCCTCCTCCCCCATCCATTGATCCCCCACGACCTTCCGTTAAGATCCCGTTCCAAGCCGGAGTGGCGGAATTGGCAGACGCGACGGATTCAAAATCCGTTTCCTGTAATGGGAGTGAGGGTTCGAGTCCCTCCTCCGGCACTATTCGCTCGTCCCCCTGAAGCCCCCTCCCCGGGGGCGCATCGTTCGGACACCCTCGGCCCCCCCCTATCTGGGCCCTCGCGGGGCGAATCGGTAAGATGAGGCCGCCGTTTCATCCATGGAGAATCCGTCATGCCCAAGGGCAAGCCGTCCGTCCTGCTCCTCGTCCTCGCCCTGGTTCTGTTGGGCTCACCTTCCTGGGCCCAGGAAGCCCTGCGCGTCGCCACCTGGAATACCCAGTCCCTCGGCAACCAAGGCAGCAATGAGTGGAATCAGACCGTCAACATCATCCAGCGGATCGGTGCGGACGTGGTCGCGCTCGAGGAAATCGATACGGCCTCGGAAGCGGCTCTCGTCCCGACGCTGGCGACGGCGGCCGGCTATTCCGATTGGGCGGTGTCCTCGGTCTCGGGGACGCTTTCGGGGGATTTCCGCGGAGCGGTCCTCTCCAACTTTCCCATTCTCTTCACGGCGTCCCACAGTGCGGCACAGCTCTCGGGCGACCCCAATGCCAATGACATCACGCGGGACATCTTCGAAGTCCATGTCCAAGTGCCGAACGCCGCCGAGAGAACGGCGCTGTTCATCCTGCACCTGAAAGCGGGTTCCTTCAGCGAGAACAAGTTCCGGCGCGCCATCGAATTCCACCGCCTCGCCCAGGCCATCTCCGCCTATCAGACCCAGTACCCGATGGGGAGTTGGCTCGTGGTGGGAGATCTCAACGAAGATCTCGGCGACGGCCCCTTCGGGCAGACGTTCAACGGGATCCCCGGCGGTCTCCCCCAAACGTACTCCCTGGGGTCCGACATCAGCTTCCCCGTGGTCTACGACCCCTTCAACAGTCTCATGGCCATGGGCGCCCTCATCGCGGACGCCACCCAGGAAGACAGCACGACACTCTACGCCACGCGCCCTTCCTCGGGCCGGCGCCTGGACTATGTGATCTACGCGAACGGTGCTCTTCTGAGCGGCGACGAGGTCTACAATTCGGCCCGCGACAACGGCATCGATGACACACCGATCGGGAACTGGCTGCCAAAGGTCGGCGCCCCCCTCTCTCCCACCGCCAGCGCCCAATCCTCCGATCATTTCGCGGTCTTCGCCGACTTGACGGTTCCCAGCGCAACGGTGAACACCGCCCTGTATCCGGGGAGCGGAGAGGATTTCGTCATGTCGACCGGCGTCAACGGAGTCCCCACGTCCGGCCCCGGAAACGAGGTGAAGACCGCACAGGCCGGCGACTTCTTCTACGTTCACTACGTCTCGCCGGGAGGCACCTTCGACGGCGAACCTCCGGTCATCATCGTGGAGCCCTTCCCGTTCCCGGGAATCCCTCCTTTCGGTCCCCTGCCCGGCATGTGGTTCAGTCTCCAGGGCACCGCCATCGTGCTTTTCAACGGACTCGAGCAGCCGGGAGGCTTCCAGGCCGCCATCGCCCCCGTCCTCGGCAACACCCACAGCTACCTGGTGCCGCCGGGATTCGCCGGCGTGAGCATGCTGGTCCAGAGTCTCGCCATCTCCCCGGTGGCTTCGAACGGATTCCTGGCTTTCTCGGACGCGCACCAACTCGATCTGGTTCCTTGAGGTCGCGCCCGCTGCTAACCTCGCGGCATGGAAACCCGTCGATCCGCATCCCATCGCACCAGGACGACCATCATCCTGGCCATTTTGTTGATCCCCATCGTGCCGGCGGTGATCGTGCAATGGTTCGTGCACACGAGCCCGCCGGGCACGGCGATTTCCCCCCTGGGAGAATCCGTGGATCGGGCGATCAAAGCTTTGCCCCGTCCCACCGGGGAAGCCGTCCGCCCCAAGTACGCCTTGAATTCCGGTGAGACCTGGGATCTGGAGAGCCGACTGGACGCGGAGACCCGGCAGCCCGAGGGCGACGGCCTCGTTGGCATCCCCGCGGGGGGGCGCTTTCGTTTCCGCGTGGAAGACGCAGCCCCCGGAACATGGAAGGTGCGTCTCACCTCCCTGGATTCCCCCCCCGCCCCCTGGGTGGGCGTTGGAGGCCTGCTTCTCACTTGGACGGCCGACGGCAACATCCGTCTCGCTTCGAACGGGTCCAACGCGCGGCCTGTGCTCTTCGCCAAAGGAGGGCTCTTCTTCCCCGGTCCCTTTCCCGCGGCGGTGCGCAAGCACCAGCGGGCGGCGCTCATACCTCCTCTTCCCACGTCGGCGTCCGCGGGAGTCGCGCAGAGGATGAAGGTCTCCTTGGAGGAAGAGGTCTTCCCTCCCCTCGGTGGCGTCTTTCTCGAGAACTGGGCCCCCGGAACCACGCTGGAGAGCCGCTTTGAAGTCCTGGCCTACCGGCGACGGAAGGCCGCGGGTTCGACGTGGTCCGGCTACTTCGAGCAGATCTGGCGAGGTCGCGTCGAAGCGCGGGGGGGCCGACTTCACCAATGGCAAGGGGAGATCCGGTTGAGAGAGGTGTTCGACCTCGTCCGTGATCACACCACCCGGGGCGGCTCGGATCTCTCCTTCCGCATCACCCAGCATCTCCTCTGAGCGCCCCTCCTCGACCGCGCACTCAAGTCGGAGGGGCTCCCTGCCGAATGATTATGCAGGGAGACGCCAATGTCTCCGCCTGAGGGAGAGCAGGATGCAGCCGAGACTGAACACCGACTTCCGGGTGGCCGTCGTGGGACTGGGATACGTGGGACTCACGCTGAGTTGTGTCCTCGCCCGCGAGGGGTTCCTCGTCCACGGCATCGACGTCGACCCGGAGCTGATCCGAGGGATTCGCGACACTCACCCCCGGTTCCACGAGCCGGGAATCCCCGAGATTCTCGCGGCCCACATGGAGCGGAACCTCTTCGTGGGTGAAGACCTGGGCAACGCGACCCTCGACGCCGTCGTTCTCGCCGTCTCCACGCCCGTGGATGACGCCACACGCCGTCCACGGCTCGGCCATCTCATCGCGGCGCTGGAAGGTCTGGCCGGGCACATCACCTCGGACACCCTGATCATCGTCCGCAGCACGGTTCCCGTGGGCACCACGACGCGCATCCTGCAACCGATCCTTCGCGACATGCTCCGTACGAAGGATGTCCTGCTGGCATTCTGCCCCGAGCGCACCATTCAGGGACAAGCGCTCCAGGAGGTGAAAAACCTCCCCCAACTCATCGGAGGCGTGAATCCACGCTCCACCGAAGCCGCACGTGCCTTCTTCGGGCGGTTCTGCACACGCGTCGTCACCCTCTCGTCGCCGGAGGCGACGGAGCTGACGAAACTCGTGAACAACGCTCACACCGACGTCCTCTACGCCTTCGCCAACGAGATGGCCGGGTACGCGGAACGCCATGGCGTGGATCCGCGAGAGGTCGTCCACGGGGCCAACTTCGAGTACCCGCGACCCGACGTGGCCCATCCCGGATTCGTCGGCGGAGGGTGTCTCTCGAAAGATCCCTATCTTCTGCTCGACGCCCCGGCGGACACCGAGCCCAGCCTCGTGCGGGACGCACGGCGGATCAACGAGGAATTACCCCGAAAGCTGGGTCGCCGCCTCGTCGAAGGGCTCCTTTCGCTCGGCAAGAACCCCTCGTCGGCCCGCGTGTTGTTCTGCGGGGTCGCCTACAAGGGAACGCCGCCGACGGACGACACCCGCGGCAATCCCCTCGAACCCATCCTGGAAGCCGTGGGGCATCGGCTGGGCGTGGTGCTCGCCCATGACTTCCAAGTGAGTGACGCGCGCCTTCGCGCCATGGGAGTGGAACCGACATCGCTTGCCGAAGGCTTCGAGTCCGCCGACGCCGTGGTGTTCCTCAACAACCATCGAGGCTATCGCGAACTTGGCGCCAGCCTGCCCGTGCTCGCTTCTCGAGCTCACGCCCCCTTGCTCTTCATGGACTGCTGGCGGATCTTCGACACCCCACTCGCAGGCGCACTCGGGATGGCCATCGAGCAGGGAACCGTGGGCCCCACGGAATTTCGTCTGAGCGAGGCGGACGCCTCCCCCATCGCGGTCCGCGACATTCCCGGAATCGTCTACCAATCGATCGGACTGGCTCCATGCATCACCTCATCACTGGCGGCGCGGGTTTCATAGGTCTCCACCTGGCCCGCGCCCTCCTTTGCGCGGCCGGTCCCGAAGATCGCATCACCCTCGTCGATACGCTCCGTCGGCATGGCCGCGATGCGGACCTGGACGCTGTCCTCTCCGACCGGCGCGTGGGGCTCATCGAAGCGAATCTGACGACGGCGACGGCCCTGGAAGCCCTCCCGAAGGGTGTCGACCGGGTCTACCACCTCGCTGCCGTCGTCGGCGTGGACGCGACGATGCAACGACCGGCGGACGTGATTCGCACGAACACCCTGTCGACGATCCACGTCGTGGACTGGGCCTCCGAAGGAGGGCTCGCCGAGAACGGACGCCTGATCTTCTCCTCGACGAGCGAGACTTACTCTTTCGGCCTCGAACTCGAAGGCGGGCTTCCCCTCCCCACGCCGGAGACGGTGCCCCTCGTCGTCACCGACCCGAGCCACCCCCGGTCGGCCTACACGGCCAGCAAGATCCTGGGCGAGACCTACGTGCTCCAAACGGCGCGCCAACGAGGCCTGCTTGCCGCCGTCGTCCGCTTTCACAACGTCTATGGCTCCCGCATGGGCGTCTCTCACGTCATCCCGCAAGTGATGGAGCGTCTCCATCGCGGCGAATCTCCCCTTCGGCGATTCGGAAGGGAGCAAACCCGGGCGTTTTGCCACGTCGATGACGCGGTTCGGGCCACCACGGCCCTCATGGAATGCGACAGCTTCGATCGGGCGGGCATCGTCCACATCGGCGACGCCACCGCCGAAACCAGCATCGCCGATCTTTATGACGCAATCATGGAGACCGTCGGGCGGCGTCCGGCCCTCATCGACGAGGAGGCCCCCTCCAAGTCGCCGGCAAGAAGGCTCCCGGACACGTCCAAGCTGGAAGCTCTCACCGGATTCGCTCCGCGAGTCACCCTGAAAGAAGGACTGAGAGATACGTGGCAGTGGTATCGAAAGCTCTTCGAAGACGGCCCCGCCACGGGCGTTTTCGATTCCACCGACACCGAGACCCCGATTCCCCTGGCGGTCCCCGTGATCTCGGAGAAAGACGTGGACAACGTCGTGCGAACCCTCCGCTCCGGCTGGGTGAGCGCCGCGGGCCCCGAGGTGGGAGCCCTCGAGAGCGAAGTGGCAGCGGTCCTCGACGTCGATGCCGCCCGCTGCGTCGCCCTGGTCAGCGGCACGGCCGCTTTGTTCCTCGCCTATCGAGGAGCCGGCATCGGTCGTGGCGAACTCGTGATCTCTCCGGACCTCACCTTTGCGGGAAGTGTGAATCCCGTGTATTCCTTGGGCGCCCTGCCCGCCCTCGTGGACGTGAACTGCGCCACCTGGGGTCTCGATGCGGAAGCCGTCGAACGTTTCCTCAGCCGCTCCTGCCGTCGCGAACCGGCAGGGGTCATTCACACTCGAACCGGGCGTCGGGTCAAGGCTCTCGTCGCGGTCCACATGCTGGGCCATCCGTGCGGCTTGGCGGCTCTGCGCGATCTGGCATCCCGGTGGGAACTCGCCCTGGTCGAAGATGCCGCCGAAGCGCTGGGGACCCTCACGCCGGCCGGGCCCACCGGGTCGCTCGGAGACTGGGCGGCTCTCAGCTTCAACGGCAACAAGATCGTCACCGGAGGGTCGGGCGGGATCCTGGTCGCTCCCACCGTGCAGGCCGCCCAAAAGATGCGACACCTCGCCACCACGGCACGCACGGGACTTCCCGAAGACCCCACGGAGTGGGTCCACGACGTCCCTGCGCACAATCTCAGGATGTCCAGTCTCACAGCATCCCTCATCCGTTCCCAGCTGGCGGATCTGAAAACCCGGGTGGAGGCCAAACGCGCCATCGCCCAGCGTTACGATGCGCTCTTCCGCGAGGCCTCGATCCCCGGCATCACGTTCCACAAGGAAACGGACGGTGGCCGATCGAACCACTGGCTCTCCGCCGTCTTGGTCAACGAGGCGGAATTTGGCATCACCAGACGGGAACTCTTACGGTATCTGAAAGGTCGACGCATCGAGACGCGGCCCGTATTCGCACCGCTTTCCATGCAACCGGCGTTTCAGGACGCCATCCGCGAAGAGGCTCCTCGCGCTCGCGCCATCTGGCGAAGCGCGCTCTGCTTGCCTTCTTCACCGGACCTGGAGCCCGAGGACCAGATTCGAGTGGTGGGGGCCGTCCGCGAGGCGGCGTCCCTCGTTCCTGCGTGAGATCCACCGATGCAGTTCATTCACTACGGGCACGCCTGTCTGAAACTGGAAGGCCGGCCGGGTGCCGCGTGCATCATGGATCCATGGCTGAGCAGGGAGGGCGCCTTCTTCCGCTCCTGGTTCCAGTTTCCGGAGAACTATCCCCTCCAGGACGAAGCCGTGCGAGACGTCACGGACATCTGTCTGTCCCACAATCACGAGGATCACTTCGATCTCGATGTGATCACGAGAATCCTGAAGGCCGACCCCGAAGCGCGACTCCACATCGCCCGTTTCCCATCCTCCTGGTTCGTGCGGCACGCTCGACGTCGGCTGGGCGCACTCGCCGATCGCATCATGGAGCACGACGCGTTCGCGTTCTTTCCTCTTCGGGCGGGAGGCGAGATGTGTTTCGTACCGGAGGAATCCCCGGGGCAGGTGGATTCAGCCATGGTCTGGCGCGACGGCGATCGCAATCTTTTGAACCTCAACGACGCCCGCCTGAATACGGACCAGTTCCTGCGCATCAAGGAGACGCTCGGGCACGTGGAGGCTTTCTGCCTGCAAGGCTCGGGCGCCAGTGAGTACCCCGTCTGCTACGACTACGAATCCGACGACATGCTCCAGCGCAGGATAGAGAAACGCACCCTCAAGCTCGAGGCCTTTGAGCGCGTGATCGACCTCATGAACCCCGACCGGGTCCTGATCTTCGCGGGGCCGCCGGTATTCCTCGATCCTGAGCTGAGCCGCATGAACGACACGAGCTCGACATCGGTGTTCCCGGACCAACTGGACATCGCTCGCCATTTCGCATCCCGGCGGCCCGACATAGCCAAGCGGTGCTGGTTCACGATGCCGGGCGACCCCCTGGATGAAGAGCATCTCTTCTCGCGCACCGACCTCGATGACCCGCGTTTCGGGGCCTACACCGACAAGGCCTCCTACATCGAGCATTATCGAAAACGGCGGGAGGACTTGGTGTCCTACGACTGGGGCGATCTGCCGCCGAAAGACTCGGCTCTCGGCCACTTCCGCATCATGGCAACGGTCTCACCCTGGATCTCAGAGAAGATCGGAGGCTCGGTGGACTTCGTCATCCGCGGCGAGAAGGACCAAGCGACCTACTCCATCGACTTCGCCCGCGGTCTGGTTGCCGAGGGACCGTCGGAGAATCCGCTCTACATCCTCGAGGCTCCCGCGTCCTCCGTGGGTTCCGTTCTGGACGGACGAGCGACCTGGGACGACGTCATGCTTTCCCTGCGCATGGTGTTCCGCGAGCGAACCCCACGATTCGTTCCCCACCTCAAGACTCTGCTCAAGTATCAGGACGCCGAGACGCTGCAACGCCTGGCCGCATACGAGGAGACGCTCCAACGGCGCGCCGCATCGGAGGAGACGATACGCGTCACGTCGAACGGGAGGTGCTACCAGATCGCTCGCCACTGCCCTCACGCGGGCGTCGACCTGGAGAGGCATGGCGAAGTGAACGACGACGGCACCATCACCTGCATGGCCCATCGGTTTCGTTTCGATCTGAAGTCCGGCGAATGCCTCAACGCGGAGGGATTCCGGCTCGCGGTGCGGCCGGAAGCTCCATCCGAGTGAATCCGTCCCTCACTTGAAGGTCTTGAATTCGCCCCGCTTCAACTTCCCCATGTAGACGCCCAGGGCCTTTTTCACCTTCGGCGCCAAGAAGTAGACCCCCAGGATGTTTGGAAAGGACATCCCTAGGATCATGAGGTCACTGAAGTCCAAGATGTTGGTGGCGCTGACCACCGATCCCAGGAAGACGAAGACGAGAAAGAGGACCTTGTAGCTCATGGAACTCTTCTCGCCGAAAAGCCAGGTCCAGCAACGCTCGCCGTAGTACGACCACGAAATCATCGTGGAAAACGCGAAGAGGAAGACCGCCACCGAGAGCAGGTAGGGGAACCAGGAGATCTGCTGCGAGAACGCCAAGGAGGTGAGCCTGGCCCCGTCGTTGGCGCCGCGCGCGGCCACGAACTCGGCGGAACCGTTGTCAAATGCGCCGGTGATGACGATGACCAGCGCCGTCATCGTGCAGACGATGACGGTGTCGATGAACGGCCCGAGCATCGCCACGATGCCCTCGCGGATGGGCTCCTCGGTCTTCGCCGCCGAGTGGGCGATGGCGGCCGACCCGACCCCCGCCTCGTTGGAGAAAACGGCCCGCTGGAATCCCACGACGAGGACACCCGCGAAGCCGCCGTAGGCCGCCGTCGGGCTGAACGCTCCCGCGAAGATTTCGCCGAAAGCCGCCCCGATGAGGTCATAGTTCTTGAAGAGGATGAACAACGATGCCGCGACGTAGATGCCGCACATCAGCGGTACGATCTTCTCCGCCGTTTGCGCGATCCGGCGAATGCCACCGATGATCACGATGGCGACGAGGACGACGAGGATGAGCCCGTAAACCCAGTTGTACTCCTGCAACGCCGGAACAGAGTAGCCGATGGCGCCCAAGGACTGCTTCACCTGGAACATGTTGCCGCCGCCGAACGAGCCGCCGACGCACAGGACGGCGAAGAGCACCGCCAGGACCTTCCCCAGTCCGCCGACGCCGCGCTCCTTCAGACCGATTCCCAGATAATGCATCGGGCCGCCCGAGACGCGCCCCCTGTCGTCGACGCTGCGGAACATTTGGGCGAGGGTGCATTCCACGAACTTCGAACTCATGCCCAAGAAGCCGGCGACGATCATCCAGAACGTGGCGCCCGGTCCGCCGACACTCACCGCGATGGCGACTCCCGCGATGTTGCCGAGGCCCACCGTGGCGGAAAGAGCCGCCGAAAGGGCTTGGAAGTGGGTGACCTCTCCCGCTTCCTTGGGATTGTCGTATTTCCCCGAGACGACCTGGAGGGCATGCCCGAAGGCCTTCAGATTGATGAAGCGCATCCAGAGGGTGAACACCAGGGCCCCGATGACGAGCCAAAGGACGATCACCGGCAGCTTGATGTCCTTCTGCCAAAAAAGGACGTTCCACATGAGGACGCCGCTGAGGGCCTTCACGAGGACCCCCGCGCCATTGTCGGCAGCTTTCTCGAACCGCCGAAAGATGTTCTCCTCCTTGGGTGCCCCCTCGGTCTCCTCTCCGGGCGCCGCCGCCGCGACTCCCGCGGCGTCCGCGAGCGGCGCCGGAATCGAGGCGGGGGCCGTCTGGGCCAACCCCAAAACGAGGACGACACAGGCCAAGATACGTGACAACGGATAGGTCATGGGGGCTCCCCTCGCTCCGAATCGATGATGGCGCGGATTCTACCCGAGCCCCCTCTCCCTGCAAGAAGAGGGGCAAAGAGAAAGCCGGGCGAGCCAAAAGGCTCGCCCGGCTTGAATGGCGGAGAGACTGGGATTCGAACCCAGGGACCGCTTTGACACGGTCACACGCTTTCCAAGCGTGCTCGTTCGACCACTCCGACATCTCTCCTAAGAGCGGAGAGGCAGGGATTCGAACCCTGGGTCCCCTTGCGAGGACACCGGTTTTCGAAACCGGCCCGTTCGACCACTCCGGCACCTCTCCCGGAGGCGGCGCATTCTAACCCAGGCTCGTCGGTCATCAACGGTCGTCCTGGCGTCTCCTGCGAAAGAACTCTCCAAGGATCGCGGAACATTCCTCGGCAAGAACCGAGGGGACGACGATCGCTCGATGATTCAAGTTCTCGGTCTGCACGAGGTTGAGAACCGATCCGCACGCGCCGGCGCGGGGATCGGCCGCCCCGTAGATCACCTCCGGAATCCGAGCGAGAACCACGGCGCCCGAACACATGGAACAGGGTTCGAGGGTGACGTAGAGGCGGCAATCCTCCAGTCTCCAGTTCTCGAGGGAGGCCGCGGCTTGAGTCATCGCGATCATCTCCGCGTGCGCCGTCGGATCCTGCAAGGTCTCCCGCTGATTGTGCCCACGCCCGACGATGCGACCCTTGTGGACGATGACGGCGCCCACCGGGACCTCGCCCTCATCGAGGGCCGCCTCGGCCTCCCTGAGAGCCATGCGCATGTAGGATTCGTGGTTCGAATCGCCATTGAAGGGTGAATCGGAAAACATCCGTCGGGATGGTACCGGGGAGAAG
>Ga0256841_1003217_pt1 | contig 12339 bp, 13 predicted proteins | sample 356308metaG_FD_185971 | JGI IMG/M metagenome (GOLD analysis project Ga0256841, IMG submission 185971) | Hydrothermal vent microbial communities from Mid Atlantic Ridge, Atlantic Ocean - 356-308 | ecosystem: Environmental > Aquatic > Marine > Hydrothermal vents | place: Atlantic Ocean: Mid...
AGTCGTACGCAATGCAGGCGGGCCGAGAACTGAGAATTATAGTTGAAAGTGATAAAGTTTCTGATACAGACGCTGTGTTGCTGAGCCATGATATTGCGAAAAAGATAGAAAATGAGCTTTCGTATCCCGGGCAGATAAAGGTGACGGTGATAAGAGAAACCAGAGCTGTGGAATATGCCAAGTAAATATTTTCTAATGAATGGTTAACTTATGGCGGCCTTCACGGCCGCTTTAATTTTGTAAATGAAAAACGGGTGCCAAGTGGCTGAAAGCTTGAGAATACTTTTTATCGGTGACATTGTCGGAAGACCGGGGCGACGGGCGATCAGGGAAATTCTCCCCCGTATTTGCAAGGAACATCAACCCGATTTTGTTATTGCAAACGGAGAAAATGCCGCTGGAGGGCTCGGGATAACACCGGACGTGGCGGGAAAGCTGTTGAATAGCGAAATCGATGTCTTAACCAGCGGCAATCACGTATGGAATAAGAAAGAGATATATGGGTACTTAAATACAAACCCGAGGTTGATACGTCCGGCCAACTACCCGGGAGACCCTCCAGGGTGCGGTTATGGAGTCTTTCACACCAAATCAGGCATTCCAGTTGGTATAATTAACCTTGAGGGCCGGATTTTCATGAAAAACCTGGAGTGCCCTTTCAGAACGGCCAAAAAGATAATTCGAGAGCTGAAAAAAGAAGCCAAGTCTATCATTATCGATTTCCACGCAGAGGCGACATCGGAAAAGCAGGCATTGGGGTGGTTTCTCGATGGAGAAATTAGCGCTCTTATAGGTACTCATACTCACGTTCCCACTGCCGACGAAAGGATCTTACCTAATGGTACGGCATATATAACCGATGTGGGAATGACTGGTTCGATTGACTCCGTGATAGGTTTTCAGCATGAAATTGTCCTGGAGAGGTTACTTTCGCAGTTGCCTGCAACCTTTAAAGTTGCTAAAAGAAATGTTCACATGCAGGCGGTGCTTGTTGATATTAATGTTAGCACGGGCCAGGCAGTGTCTATTGCCCGTGTTGAAGGGAAGTTATCCGGTTGATCAAGAAGCCGGCATCCAGAATGGATTCTCCGGTTTCGGAAGCCTGCAAGAAGAAGGGAGTCTTTAGTAATCGGTAGAGTGGAAGAAGCAGGGAGGAGATTGCGTTGAACGTTTTTGAATGCTTGGAAGAGAGAGGTTTCATAGAACAGGTCACTGATAGGGATGCTGTCATAGGGGTTCTGGAAAAGCCTACAACATGTTACATTGGTTTTGATCCTACGGCTCCGAGTCTCCACGTTGGAAGCCTCATACCCATTATGTCCCTTGTCCACATGCAGCGACACGGGCATAGGCCCATTGCCCTGGTTGGTGGTGGTACAGGGCTTGTGGGAGATCCGAGTGGAAAGACTGAAATGAGAAAGATCCTTTCCAGGGAAGAAATAGATGAAAATGCTAGGCAACTTAAGCGACAGTTAAGTAAGTACCTTGATTTTAGTGAAGATAAAGCCCTTCTGCTTAACAATGCAGACTGGTTAACAAAACTAAACTACATAGAGTTTCTTAGGGACATAGGCCGGCATTTCAGCGTAAACAGGATGCTTGCTGCCGAAAGTTACAAGCTTCGTCTGGAAACGGGTTTAAGCTTTATAGAATTTAACTACATGCTTCTTCAGGCTTATGATTTTCTCTATCTATACGAGCATTACGACTGTTTAATTCAGATGGGAGGGAGTGACCAGTGGGGCAACATTGTGGCTGGGGTTGATCTCGTGAGGCGGATGAAGGGAGGAACTGTCTACGGGATAACGTTTCCGCTTATAACTACTGCTAGCGGAGCCAAAATGGGAAAAACAGTTGCAGGTGCCATCTGGCTTGATGAAAGGTTAACTTCCCCCTACGACTACTACCAGTACTGGGTAAATACGGACGACAGGGACGTTGCCCGTTTCCTTGCTTTTTTTACGTTACTGCCCATGGAGGAAATACGCCAGGTGGAAAACCTGGAAGGAGAAGAGCTAAACCAGGCCAAAACAATCCTTGCATACGAAGCCACGAAAATTACCCATGGCGAGGAAGCGGCCAAGGCAGCACTTGAGTCTGCTGCTGCCGTGTTTGGACGAAAACTAATAGATCCACAGTTACTTCCATCCAGTAATTTACCAAGGAAGCTGGGAAAGGCGGTAAAAGATGCGGTCCCGAGCACCGAGATTGTAGAATCGAGGCTTGAAAAGGGCATCCCCGCCTTTGAGCTGTTCAGTGACGTTGGGCTGTGTAAGTCTCGCAGTGAAGCCCGCCGCATTATCACCCAGGGAGGCGGATACCTTAACGGTGAAAGAATCAAAGTTTTTGACCAGAGGATAACCATGGATGATGTTGTTGATGGGGAAATAATGCTTAGAGCCGGGAAAAAACGCTTTCATAGGATAGTGGTCAAGCACACGTGATTGAAAGCATCTGCAACGACTCTTGGTTAGATCCTTGAGACTAGTTACTTTAGAGTTTCAGTTTATACTGATTTTAACCCCGGTTTTTAATATTTCCTCAATAAGGGGACTCTTCTTTTTGAATTCTTCTCTGGAGCAGGGTAGGACTTCTATTTGAGGACTTACTTTGAGAGTGATTTCCCTTATTTTGTTTTTATCCTCAAATCTTTTGCCTTCAAATATCGGAGATACTAGCAAAAGATCAATATCACTAAAATCATCAAAATTACCCCTTGCATAGCTTCCAAAAAGTATTATTTCGTCAACGGGAATTTTATTTTTCTTTAATTCTTCCAAATACTTTTTTATTGTTTTTATGATTCTATTAGGGAGATCAACCACCTATAATACTCCTTAATCTTTTGAAAATACTCTTTGGTGAACTCGTAGGTGCAAACATCATAAAAATTGAATTTGTAGTCTGGGTACCTAGTCTCCAAATTGAAATCATTTACCTTGTCCAGAAAAATTGCTTGTTCTTCTGTTAGCTCTAATTTACATAATCGAGCAAGCCTTACTAGATTGTGAATTCTGGGTGGGAGCTTGTTGCCATGTACCTTTACAAATAGTGCCTTGAAAGTCTTTTCCAAGACGAGATGAGCTACAAAAAGACACCAATCATATTTCCCAGTTTCAAACAGCGTATCTGCAACTTCTAAATCATGTTTTGCAGTTTTCAGCCAGTATTCGATATGTTTTTTTACATCTATCATTTAATCTAAAGCAAGGCAACAAGAGATCAATGAGTAATATCAACGCCTATCCCACTGTTTTTTTATCTGGTCAGAAATTGCGAGCGCCACTTCCAGGGCTTTTCTACCATCGGTTGCAGAGACGACGGGAGGCCTCTCATTTACTATGGCGTTAAGAAAACTCCTGATTTCCTTTTCCAGCGCGTCGTATTCGTGTATGGTAGGTTTATCATAGTCAATTTCGGGAAATCCGGTTTCATCTGCGGCACCTACTTTTCTTAAAACCATAACTTCAGGCCCGGCATAATCCACAGAAAGGTAAGAATCCGGCTGAAAGATTCTTATTTTACGCATACTTTTGGTAGAAATGCGACTGGCGGTAATATTGGCGGTGCATCCGTTTTCAAACCGCAACCTAACATTTGCGATATCCGGAAGATCGGTAAGCACCGGAACTCCCGAAGCATGGATTTCTCTGAGGGGCGAATCAACGATATGAAGGATAATATCAATATCATGGATCATTAAATCTAGGATAACGTCAACTTCAGTTCCTCGCTCCTTGTAAAGTGCAAGCCTGTGAGCTTCTATAAACATCGGTGACCGGATAAGCGGCAACATGGCCTGGACCGCCGGATTGAAGCGTTCAAGATGACCCACCTGGAGAATAACACCCTTTTCTTTCGCCATGGATTCAAGGACTTTTGCCTCTTTAAGGCTTTTTGTCATCGGTTTTTCCAAAAGCACGTGAATTCCGGCTTCAATGAAATCTCGTGCAACCTGAAAGTGATCAGGTGTTGGAACCACTATGCTCACCGCGTCAACCCTGTCAAATATATCCTTATAATTTGTGAAATAAGATGTCTTAAATTGTTCGGCAACAGATCTGGCACGTTCAGGGACAATATCTATAACACCTATTAGTTCCGAATTTTCTATCCTGGAATACTTCTCGGCGTGGTACCTACCAAGGTAGCCAACTCCCACAACAGCAACCCTTACTTTCTGGCAAGCGGTTTCCAGGGATTCAACCTGTGATCTGACCTTTGTTATGGGTTCATAATCGGTTTGCAGTTGTAACTCGGAAGTTTCCTCGTGGGTAAAATCGGGTTCCTCGGGAAAGGTCTTCGTTTTTTCTTTCCCTTTCTCGTCTGAAATCGCCAGAATTGATATCTTGTTCTTGTTAGCCAGCTGGATCATCTCGTTCCGGTCAAACATAATTGTTTTACCGGCTTCCAGCACTAGTACCGAGGCCCCGGCTTCGATCATAGTTCGTATCGTATTCAGGCCGACTGCGGGAACATCGAATCTCAGGTCTTGAATAGGCTTGCTTGTTTTTATTACTACTGCGCCACCGCGACCGAGCTTACCTCCTCGAAGTATGGTGGCATCGGTACCATCGATCCCTTCTATGGCAAGAACCGCTTTTTCTTTGACAACAATGCATTGCCCTATGTCGAGCTTTCCTATTTCTTTGGCTAGTTTCCAGCCATACTCGATGTCAGCGCGCTCTCTCTTGTTGGGCTTTCGCCTTGTCATCAGCCCGGCGGTAGCGATAATCGATTCCAGGAAAAGAGTGGACGGTTGAACTTTTATTCCTTCAGATTCCAGTTCCGCTGCAACTGCCCGAAGGATAGCATCGTCTCTATTTGCATCCAGCCTGGAAAGAAGCCTGATAGCACGCCAGTCGGGCCGAATCTTGGAGAAGAGTTTTGTTTTTGTAACGCCGCCTGCCATTACAACGTCGGTCACCCTGGCTTTTTTGAATATCTTGATCAGCTTGTTGAGCTGCCCGAGCTTAATCCAGTGCATTTCGTCCACGAACTCCGAAAGCCGGGACATGGTTTCATCGGGGAAGCCAACAGCTATCACCTTAAGACCCATTTCCCTGGCGGACTTTGCCACAAGTAGCGGAAACTGGCCATTTCCTGCAATGATACCTATTTTGTCGGAAGAAATCATCTTTAGCGGGTGATACCTCTTGAAGAATTTTGTATAAACTCGACCAGTGTCTTTACTTCGGGGGTGGGAGGAACTTCTTTTTCTATCTTTTCGAAGGCCTCAGATAACGTGAGGTTAGAACGGAAAATTATCTTGAAGGCTCGCCTCAAGGCATCTATTGTTTCTTCAGAGAAATTCTTGCGTCTAAGCCCGATAACGTTAGGTCCGAAGAGCTTGGCCTTGGGGCCGGAGGCAAGCATGTACGGAGGTATGTCCTTGTTAATTCCTGTTTTTCCGCCGATGTAGGCGTGGGTCCCGATTCTGACGAATTGATGCACTGCCACCAAGCCGCCAACAACTGCAAAATCGTCGATGAGAACATGCCCGGCTAAGGTGGCAACGTTTGCCATTATGATATTATTACCGAGGATACAATCATGGGCTATGTGGACATAGGCCATGATAAGGTTATTATTCCCCAGTTGAGTGAGTCCTCCCCCCTTTTTCGTTCCCCTGTGAATTGTGACACCTTCTCGTATTATGTTGTTGTCTCCAATAATTACCTTGGTTGGCTCTCCTGAATATGTAATATCCTGGGGAGCGTGGCCCACTGAAGCGAAGGGATAAATGATGCAGTTTTTTCCTATCTGGCAATCCCCGTCAATTACGGCATGTGGCCCCACCACGGTACCACTTCCAATCTTAACTTGTGGCCCTATGATGGAATAGGGTCTTACATCCACGTCTTCAGCAAGTTCAGCAGCCGGATCTACAATAGCTGTATGGTGTATGGGCATTGGTAATTTCCTTCTACTTACTCAGTTTCTTTTTCTTTTTTATCTTCCAGGGTGGCAAGGATTTGAGCTTCTGCAACCAGTTCTCCATCCACGAAAGCTTCCCCCTGGAGCTTGAAGACGAATCCTTTTTGTTTCAATATCCGAAGTTTCAAATGAAGTTGGTCACCGGGCATTACAGGCTTTCTGAATCGCACCTTGTCCAAACCCATAAGATAAACGACGCCTTCAGAGGCGCTCTGCTCGATAACCTGTAGAGCTAGGATGCCGCCCACCTGTGCCATGGCTTCAACAATCATTACACCCGGCATAACCGGCGCCTGCGGAAAGTGCCCCTGGAAAAAAGGCTCGTTTATGGACACGTTCTTGATTCCTTCTATCTCCTTGCCGGGTACAAGTGACACTATCTTGTCAACCATTAAAAAAGGATACCTGTGCGGCAGTTTAGACATCACTTCCAATACGTTCATACTCATAAATCATTTCCCCTTGCTTAGCTGTTTTTCCAAGAGTTCCAACCGTTTCTCCAATTGTTTTAAGGTCTTACGTATCTGAGGCAGGCGAGGATAGATAGCGCTGCACTTCAACCATGTCCTGTGGTCGATGGCGGGAGAACCACTAACATCCCTGCCTGGCGGTACTGAATGGGCAATCCCTGATTGTGCTCCCACCCTCACCCTGTCACCTATGGTCAAATGTCCTGCCACGCCAACTTGGCCGGCAAGAATAACCTGGTTGCCTATTTTTGTGCTCCCGGAAATACCGACCTGGGATACAAGTGCCGAATGCTCGCCAACCACCACGTTATGGGCAATCTGAACCAGGTTGTCTATCTTAGTGCCGCGCTTTATCCAGGTTTTTCCAAAGGTGGCACGGTCAATGGTGCAGTTAGCACCAATTTCAACGTCATCGTCGATTTGAACAATCCCGTTTTGGGGTATCTTGAAGTACCCTTCCGGGGACGGCGCATAGCCGAATCCGTCACTGCCAATTACGGTTCCGCTGTGTATGATTACACGATTACCTATTACCGTTCCCCTTAATATAGTTACGTTGGGGTAAATGAGGCAGTCACATCCTAATGTGACATCTTCTCCTATGTATGTGCCCGGATGGATTTCTGTCCTGTCTCCTATCTTAGAGCCTGAAGAGATAAAGACCAGAGGGTAAATGGAAATGTCCTTTCCGAGAATTACATCGTCTTCAACAATAGCTTGTGGACTCACTCCCAGCGGTGACTTTTTCCGGGCGGAGAAAAAGGTCGCAATTTTGGCAAATGCAAGGTAAGGGTCCCTGCAAACAATTAAGTTCTTGTCCAGATCCTTCCAGTCGGGACTTACAATTATAGCTCCTGCCCTGCTAGATTTAACTGCCCCTGCATACTTGGGATTTGCCAGGAAGGTTATATCGTCAGGTCCGGCATCTTCAAGGCCTGCCAGACCCCTAATAACCAGTTCGGGATCTCCGATTACCTCCCCGTCAACGAGTTGTGCCAGTTTAGATAAAGTTGATTGCATTAAGTAGCTCTTTGCTGGACTATAAGTCTATACTTGTAGTATTTCTCTGCTCACTACGAATCCAGAATTTTCTCATATTCCGTGTGACTACCAATCCAGAACCAGATTATGCCATCCTTTGTTTCAACCCCTATAGCCCTGTATTTTTTTCCTACTCTTACCGACCAGTATTTCCCAACTTTCTTAAGGTGTAAGGAAGGATGTAGAGGATTACTTTTTAATAATTCGAAGTTCTTATCAGCTTTTTTTCTTATATCCCCTGGTAATGTTCTGTAATGTTGCCAGAAAGAAGGACTGGCAAAATGTTTCAGAGTTCTCGACATTTGCCAGTCTTGAAATCTTTTATTGCCTCCTCGGCCAACTTATCTAGTTTGCCCGACTTAACATCTTCTTCGAATTCGTTATCCCAGATTTTCTGTTTGTACTCTTCTACCCACTTGAAAAAGGACTTTAGTTCATTTTTTGGTAATCTTTTAATGGTATTTATGATTTCTTGAAGTTGCATAAATTACATGTCCATCTTTTTTTCAACAAAAGTATATTTTATTTCCCATGTTCTAAATTTTTATCGATCTGCCAGCGAGATTTAGAGCATATAACGTAAAGCTACGCCGCCCGGTTAAACCGCGTTGGCTGAAGCGTCTTGTTCGCTGACCGTTTGGCCTATTTCATAGAGAAAATCCGGTGAAAAGTCAGCGTTGTTTGGCCACACGATTGTATCTATATCCTTGTCAACACGGAATGATTTGAAAAAATCTATCTGTTTCAAGGGTTCAAAAATAGAGCCGTCAAGATGTGGTTTCAAATCGACTATTTTGGTCTCGCCGTTGTCAAACCGGATCTTTAGTTTATATCCTCCTATATATGTTGCCTCGACTACCCATCGCATAATTATTCTCCTAATCGAGAGGTTCGATTTCCACCAAGGGTTAGTTCCGCCGGGCTCTCTCCCAATTGGCCATTAATTCATCTCTGTGCTGGAATGCCCATTCAAGCACCAAGGAAGTTGCTCGCCTAGGTAACTCTCCTTCTATCATCTTTAGTTCTTCAATAGAGAAAGCACATCTGTTCCCACCATATTTAGCGTGAAAGTGCGGTGGAAAGTGGTCCTTGTAATACATAGCAATCACAATACCGAAAAATCTGCTTATTTCGGGCATCTTATATTATATCCTTATTTCCGCGCTATAAGCATAAACAATCCATCACCCAGCAAGTCAAACGCAGCAAACTACTTCTTCCCTGCCTTTTTGTCGAGTTCTTTCACTATCTGGTCTGTTATGTCTAGCTTTGCGGGAGCATAAGCTATCCCAGCCCGCTGAACCTCAAAAATGACCGTGTAACCTTCCTTTTCACCGATTTTCTTCGCAATTGCAAGGATATCTTCAATTATGGGTGCACTAATCTTGTTGGACAAGCGTGAAAGTTTCATCTTGGATTGTAGAGTGAACTGTTCCCATGCTTTTTTCTTTTCAAAAAATTCCTTGGCTTTCTTTTCTTTCGCTTCCTTGCTCAAAAGCTTGCTTTTTTTCTCTATCTCTTTTTTAAGGTTTTCGAGTTCTGTTGTTTTCTTTTTTAACTCTGCCCTTATCTTTTTTTCTTCTGCCTTGAATTTTCTCTGGGCTTCCTGTCCTACCTTTGATTTTGCCATTACTTCTTCAAGGCTGAAATATGCAATTTTTATCGACTTTGCGTTGGCGTTTAACTGCCAACCCAGAAAAGTAAGTGTAAAAGCCAGTATAACGGTTAATAATCTTGTTCTGCTTAACATCTATCTCTCCTTTACCGGTTTCAATTTTAGAAAAAGAGTCCCATGGAGAACTCCCATTTACTCTGGTCTTCATCGTCTCTCTTGTCCAGATTGTAACCCCATTCGAGCCTTAACGGGCCCATAGGGGAATGCCACCTGATACCACCTCCCGCGGATGTCCTAAACTTAGATATATCAAAATCTTCGTCATTATCAAACGCATTTCCTGCATCAAAGAAAATTACTCCCCGCACTCCCATTTTCTCAAGCAACGGAAACAGAAATTCGAGGTTTACCTGTCCGAATTTATTACCACCAATGGCGTCTCCCGTTTCCGGATCTTTGGGTCCAACGTCGCCGTATTCAAAACCTCTAACGGAATTTATACCACCAAGATAAAATCTTTCATACAACGGAACGTTATCCCGGCTACCGGAAATGTAGCCACCTTTTACATGAACAAATCCAACAGCTTTCCAGAACAGCGGTATGTACCAGCCTGAATTTACAATGTACTTAACGAAATTGCTGTCGCCTCCGAGCCAATCACCGGCATACTCGATGGAAATACTATTATCCGAGCCCTGGGTTGCCAGAAACGGATGATCACGCGTATCTCTTTCTAGCGCTACGGTAAAACTGCTCTTAGTGTGTCTTCCTTCCTGGTCCTTGATTACTACTGCAGCATTAGAAGCAACATCGGTGATATCTGCATCTTCATATGAATAGGTGAAGTAAAAACGGCTCCAGTCTCCAAAAGGATAACTCAGCCGAAGATTCCCACCGAAAGAATCCTTGGTATAATCGTCGTAATCATATTGTAGGTTAAATGCGTCCAGACCCAGTGAAAGGTGAGTGTCCATTAGCCATGGCTCGGTAAAGCTGACAGAATACCGCTGGGTTTCCTTCCCTAGTTGTGCTTGTACGGCGAGTTTCTGACCTCGCCCCAGGAAGTTTCTCTGGTATACTTGTGCTACTGCAAATATCGATTCTTCGGAAGAGTAACCGGCTCCGAAACTTATTGCGCCGGTGGGTTTTTCCTTAACCTTGACATTAAGCTGCATTAGGTTATTGGAAGCCCCCTTGGAGGTTTCCAGGTCTACCTTCTCGAAATAATCGAGTCTTTTCAAATTATAACTGCTCCTTTTTAAGAGAGAAGTCCTGTACATGTCACCTTCGCTGATGGCAAGTTCACGCCGAATAACCTTGTCCCTCGTCTTGGTGTTCCCGCTTATGTTAATTCTTTGAATGTAAACTCGTTCGCCCTTGTTGATTTCGTATACAACGTCGGCCACGGGTTCGTTCTTGGCTTCCAGGATATGCGGGTTGACTTCGACGTTGGCATATCCGCGATCCTGGTAAAACTCGGTTAGCCTCTGAATATCTTTCTGCAACTCTTCCCTGTTTAAGTATTTTTTCCGTGGAAGCCTCGTTAACATAAGCAGGTTCTCGGGGTTGTCTATGAGATCCCCTTGCACCGTAACCTTGCCTATCCTGTAGCGGGGTCCTTCGATAATGGGAATCTTTATAACTATTCCCTTGTCGTCGTAAGTTATTTCCGGGGTGCCAATCTTAGCGTGGATGAACCCATGATCATGGTAAAAGACGGCTAGGCGGTCAAGGTCTACTTCGAGAAGGTCTTTTTTGAGCACACCCGAGTTTGTAAACCAGGCAAGAAAAATGTTTCTCTCGGATGTCTGCATAAGTTTTCGAAGCTTGCCATCGGAAAAATGCTTATTCCCTTCGAAGGTGATCTTGTGCACGTAAAGCTTTTTGTTCTCCTTAATGTTGAACGTTACAGCCACCTTGTTTTTACCGACCTCGGTTATGCTGGTGTTAACCTCGGCCTTGAAAAAACCTTTCTCGCGGTACATCTCCTTTATTTTTTGTTCGTCCTCTTTTAGGAGTTTCTCTCTCAAAATAGTATACTTCTTGGTGGATATCGCCGACCTGATATCGTCTTCGTCAATGTTTTTCGCACCTTCTATGTTTACTTTAACAATGGTTGGTTTTTCATGAACGACAAAGGTCACCACCTTGCCTTCGGGACTATCGTAGGCTTCAATTTGAACGTCATCAAAGTAACCCATCTTGTAAATTGCCTTCATGTCTTCCCGTAACTTGTTGGGATTGTAAATGTCACCAGGAGCGCTTTGAATCACTAGCTTGATTGCGGCTTCTTCTATACGGTTGTTTCCCCTAATGAGCACTTTGGCAATTCGCTGCCTGTGGAATATCTTACTGCTGATACCCGAGGCAACTCTTTCTGCGATGTTGACGAGGTTACCCAAACCCTTTCCTTCTGCCCTGATCTCGGCAGGCTCCATCTCTCCTTCGCTGTCCACCAGTCTCAACTCAAGGGTAATATTCTGGCCGGCTTGAGTTACCGTACCGTAAGCTACAAACTTTATCCCGATATCTTTCCCGATTTGCTGGGCAATGTAGTCGTTAACCCTTGATGGCGAAATTCCTCGTTCAGCCATGTATTTTTCAACTTTTGTTCCCGTAACCAGAATAAGACCTTCCTTCGCAAGCCTCCTTGCAAGAGCCTGATCTATGGTTCTGCGTATCTGTGCAATATCTCCCGAAGCGTAGATCGTTAAAGGTACTAGTGCAACCTGGGGCAATGTTTCACCCCGTAGTGCCGTAGCAAAGGGTAATGTTAGGAGGACTACGGAGAATAGTAATAGTGAAGCAAACTTTAGCATCCTCATAGAATAACCCTTTCTGCCCCGCCGGTACGGTTAATTTCCCTCCCCCCAATCAAGTCTCAAACAATAGCACAATTTCATGAATTCAACAATGGACAATTAAGGAAACTCCGATAAATTCTGATTCTTAAAACTAGCAATCAATTGAAGAAGTAGGACAGGAACAATCCAAAACCCGTCATTCCGGCCGAAGCGAAGAGCCGAAATATTTCACCGTTTGTCTTGATGCCGGATCGAGTCCGGCATGACGTACGAGATACTTTTAGAATACTTCCCTATAAACATGTAGCGTTTTATCGTGTCATAATTCTTATGCTACCAGTGTCCGTCACAAATGAACCGCCCGCTTTGCTTAAGGCGCGAAGAACGCGAAGAAGGGAAATATTGCGGCCGGCGGGTTGACGCCGCCCACAATGCCTTGCACCCTTTCAGGGTACCAAGGGCAATGGAC
>Ga0256841_1003218_pt1 | contig 12338 bp, 10 predicted proteins | sample 356308metaG_FD_185971 | JGI IMG/M metagenome (GOLD analysis project Ga0256841, IMG submission 185971) | Hydrothermal vent microbial communities from Mid Atlantic Ridge, Atlantic Ocean - 356-308 | ecosystem: Environmental > Aquatic > Marine > Hydrothermal vents | place: Atlantic Ocean: Mid...
ATTCAAAAAGCTACTTACATATTATGAAAAAAGCATTATATAAGGAGTTCAGATGTTTGATAAAATCGCAAAATCCAAAACATTAAAATTTGTCCTTTTTATAACAGCATTTGCTTTTGTAGGAACAGGTATTGTAGCTCTTGTAGTTTATAAGATTGCAGGTGGAGCAATAACAGGAGCTGCTGTAGTAAATGGAAAGGAAATTTCCTTTCAGGAACTTCAAAGAGAGTATGAAAATATTGCAAACAATCTAGAAGCTCAGGGTGTAGATTTGGCTTCAATGAAAAAGATTATATACAGTCAAGCCCTTGAAAATCTTATAGCTAAAGAACTCCTATATCAAGAGGCTAAAAAAGAAGGAATAGTAGCAACAAGAGAAGAAGTTAAAAAAGCCATTTTAAGTTTTGATGCATTTTATGAAAATGGAAAGTTCAGTAAAGAAAAATACTTATCTGCTTTAAGGTCTGCTGGATTAAATCCTTCTATATTTGAGGAGATGATAAGAAAAGATTTAACCACAAAACATATAATAACTCTTTTAAAATCGTCATTTTACATAACAGATGATGAAATAGATAGTTTCTCCAAAAAACAGCTTACACAGATATCAGGGAAAGTGTATATATTTCCTGTTTCTATTGATATATCAGATGAAGAAATTAAAAAATATTATGAAGAACATAAAAATGAGTTTTCTGGAGAAAAAGGAAAAAAAATAGTTATCTATAAAGTAGATGTGAAAAAACTTGGAAAGGAAAAAGCTCAAAATCTAGTAAAACAGATATACCAGAAACTAAAACAAAATAAGGAATTACAAGAAAAAGAGGGATTAACTAAAATATTTGATGATGTAGTTTTCATAGATAAAAAAGGAAATCAATCTTTAGATGAAAAGTTTTTAAAAGAAATAAGGAAACTTTCAAAAGAAAAGAACATATCTTTACTTAAAGAAAAAGATGCTTTTTATCTTTTAAAATATGAGGGAGATTATTCAAAACCTCTTCCTCTTGATAAGGTAAAAGATAAAATTATTGCAAAACTAAGTGTAGAAAAAAGAGAAGAAAAATCAAAACAGTTATTAAATCAGCTAAAAAAACAACTTAAAAAGCAAAATTTGCAGGATATTGTGAAAGATTACTCTCCTAAAGTAGAAAACATAGAAAATGAAAAATTGCAGATATTTTCTGCAAAATATGGTCTTTCAAATGAAGCAGTAAAGGAAATTTTTAAATTATCACCGGGCTCTGTTTCTGAACCATTTTTATCAAGAGGTGGTGTAGTTATAGTAGAACTTACACAGAAAAAACCTCCTTCTAAAGAGGAACTTGAGAAAACAAGAAAGTCTTTAAGAAAACTTGTAGAAAATGAAAAGTTCAATACATACATCCAGATGTATATAGACAGATTAAAAAAAGAAAGTGATATACGGATTAATCCAAGAGTATTACAGTGATAGAACAAACGCCATATTCTTATGAGTTTTTGTGGAATCAGTTAGAGATTGGATACAACAATATAAAAAAGAAAAAATACAAAGAACTTGTAAGTAGATTTTTATTTGATAAGCAAATTAGGGAAAAACTAGAAACTTTAAAAGATTACAAAGGTAGAAACTACAAAGGTGGAGTATTAGAAAGGACTGCTTCTGTTTTGTCGTTAGCTTTATGCATGTATGATAACTATCCAGAGATAGATATAGATTTACTGCTTACTGCTATTATACTTTCTGGAATTTGTTCCGTTTTTTCTAAAAAAGAGTGTTATGAAAAAATAAAAGAATATCCAGAGATAATACCTTTTTTATATAAGAAAAAAAGAAGAAAACCATCAGTAGAGATATACATATACGACCAGTTGTTTAAAATAGACAATGGAATATTTTTAAAGCTTAGAAAACAGCTCTTAAAATAAATAAAATAGCTATGACTGATAAAATACAGCATTATCCTGTTTTACACAGAGAGATTATTGAGTTTTTTAAACTTACCAAAGGTAATACTATAGTTGATGCAACTGTTGGTGGTGGAGGGCATTCATACCTAATATTAAAAAATTTTCCGGAAAAGAAAATAATAGGTATAGATAAGGATGACTATGCACTTGAAAAAGCTTATGAGAGACTAAAAGAGTTTGAAGGTAGATTTACATTAGTAAAATCCTCTTTTAAAGATTTAGATAAAGTTTTAGATAAACTAAGTATTGATAAAGTTGGAGGTTTTTTGTTTGATTTAGGTGTATCTATGTTCCAGTTAAAAACTGAAAGAGGTTTTAGTTTTCAAAGAGATGATTTTCTTGATATGAGAATGGATAAAACTCAGTCTCTAACTGCCTATGAAGTAGTAAATAAATATCCGCAACATATGTTAGAAAAAATTATAAAAGATTATGGGGAAGAGAGATTTTATAAAAAAATAGCTTCAGCAATTGTAAACTATAGAAAGAAAAAACCTATTGAAACAACTAAAGAATTAGAAAATATAATTTTTCATGCATATCCAAGAAAAGCTCGTTATGGGCGTATACATCCGGCAACCCGTACTTTTCAAGCTATTCGTATAGAGGTTAATGATGAACTTTCAGAGTTAGAAACTGCCTTAATGAAAGCGATAGAAAGACTTGACAAAGGTGGTATAATGGCAGTAATATCATTTCATTCACTGGAAGATAGAATAACGAAAAAAATATTTAAAGAATACGAAAAATTAAAGAAAGTCAAAAACTTAACGAAAAAACCTATTGTACCGAAGGAGGACGAGATAAAAGAAAACCCTCCTTCAAGAAGTGCAAAATTAAGGGTTATAGAGAGGGTTTAGTTATGAGAGCGTATAAAGTAAAATCCAATCAAAAGGTGGGAGTACTTACAGAAGTAAAAAGAGATTTAACTGTTATAAAGAAGTATTTTCTGTACTTTTTTCTTATAGTTTCTTTAATATCCTTTCTTATTTACTACAACACTATGTATATAAAAAAAGAAAAAACAATAATACAATTAACTAAGCAAAAAAATATTTTGTTAGTTGAAAATTTAAAACTAGAAAGGGATATTACAATTTTATCTTCACCAAAGAGAATAGAAATATTAGCAAAAGAAAAGCTTCATATGATACCTGTAGACTATGATTCAATAAAGTTTATACCAATAGATGAATGAAAAAAGAGTCAAATTTATTCTTTTAGTTTTTGTTTTTCTATCTTTCGTAATTATACTTAGACTTTTATACTTTCAGGTAATTGCAAGAGATAAATATATAGCTTACATTCAAAAACAGTACTTTCAAAAAGAAAAAATAGTATTACCTAGAGGAATTATATACGATACAAATAAAAAAGTTTTATCCATAAGTGTGAAAACTTTAAAACTATATGCACTTCCTAAATATTTATCTGATAAGCAAAAAAGAGATTTAGCAGAAAATTTGTCTAAAATTTTAAGATTATCTAAATATGAACTTTTATCAAAACTTACATCTAAAAAAGGGTATGTAGTTTTAGCTGATAATGTAGATATAAATCTAAAAGAAAGGCTTTTATTTCTTAGGAAACAATTAAAAGCATGGAATTTTGGAGTTATTGAAACTACAAAAAGATTTTATCCATATAAATCTCTTGCTGGAACAACTGTAGGTTTTGTCAGAAAAGATACAGGAAAAGGTGCAGCAGCTACAGAATTTTTGTTAAATAACACCCTTGGAGGAGGCGTTGTTGAGATTTCCGTATTAAAAGATGGTAGAGGAAATCCAATAAGCACTCAGATACTAAAAAAATCAAAACCTAACTATCATGCTGTACTGACTATAGATTCTAACATTCAATATATAGTAGAAACAGCCTTAGAAAAACTTGTAAAAAAAAGAAGACCAAAAGAAGCAGCTGTATTGATAATGGATTCTTATACAGGAGATATAATAGCAGCTGCTACATATCCTAATTATGACCCGAATGTATACTGGAAATTTAGAAGCCATAAAAATATAATTTTTCACAATGCATATGAAGTAGGCTCTCTTGCAAAACCTTTTATCCTTGCAGAAGCTATCGATGAAAATAAATTGTCAGATTTTAAAAGGGTATACTGCGAAAAAGGTAAAATTGTAATCGATGGTGTAAGAATAAAAGACCACAAAAAATTTAAATATCTAACAGCTGAGGAAGTTATAATTAAGTCCTCAAATATTGGTACTATAAAGATAGCTTTATCATTAGATTATAAATCTATTTATAAAAAACTTAGAGATTTAGGATTTGGAAAATCTACACATACATTTCCAGGAGAAGCCTCAGGTATCTTAAGAGAAGATTTAAGACCTGTAAATGTTGCATATACCTCAATAGGTCAATCATGGACAGCAACTATTATTCAGGTTGCAGTAGCTTATTCAGCAATTGCAAATGGAGGATTTCTTATAAAACCACGACTTGTAAAAGAAATTATTGATTCTAATGGAAATGTAGTTGAAAAAAAGAAAATAAAAGTGTTCGGAAAGGTTCTTAGTGATAAGAGTGTGAACTGGCTACAAAAAACATTAAAATTAGTTGTGGAAGAAGGAACAGCCAGACTTGGTAAATCAAAGTATTTTTCTATAGCTGGAAAAACAGGAACAGCTCAAAAATATGACCCAAAGATAAAAGCTCTTTCTAATGAAAAGTTTTATACATGGTTTGCAGGTTATTTTCCAGCTGATAATCCAAAGTTTACAATAGTGATTTTTGTAAACGAACCAAAAAAAATAAGAAAATGGGAATTTATAGGAGGTGGGACTGTTTCAGCCCCACTTTTAAAAGACTTAGTTGATAGAATTATGTACTATTATAAAGAAAAACCTGATAAATATATTGCAAAAAATTAAGCCCTAAATCTTCTAAATAACATAAGTAAAGGAATTACTAAATATAAAGGAACTGTTGCTACATTACCAAAGCTACATCCGCCAAGTATACCATCATCACTATCACTTTCTTTATCAACATCACCATAGAATACAACACCATTTACAGGTGAATCTTCTTCATCAGTCTCAAATAACAATGCAGCAAGTTTATATCCATGTTTTTTTGGTTTAAAAGTTATCTCTATAGTACAGTATTCATTAGGGTCTAGTGTGGGTTTCATAGTACCACAGGGACGAATACCACCATTTTCATTAATCTCAAATTCTTCCTTTTTAGTACGGACTATTTTTCCTAAATTTAATGTTTTAAGTTCATAATCTTTTATTTTGATTGTATCATCACCTTTATTTTTTAATCTGATAATTACTGTTTCTTCATCGCCGACTTCCATATTTTTAAATTCATGAGTTTCTGGGTCTACCTCTAGGTCTGTACTTTCTGTACCAAATCCTGCAAGAAATACAAAATTTTCATTAAAGTCTAATTCTAAACCACCTCTATAGGTTGCAGATTCAAACTTTAGGACACTTAATTTTACACCTTTACTTTGTGGTTCAAATCTTACTTTAATTTTACATTCTTCACCTTCACTTAAAATTTCTCCTTCACAATCCTCATTGGTAATATCAAAGTCATCTTTGTCTCCTCCAACTATGTCTACATCTCCTATAAGAATTCTTTCATCACCTTCATTTTTAACAGTTATTTTTTCCTTGTCTGATTTATCTCCTACAGATGTAGGGTCAAAAACAACAATCCTTGGGTCAATCTTAAGCTGAGCATAGGAAAAGCTGATAAAAACTAAAGAAAATAGAACAACAAGGATGTTTTTTAGCATCGGATAATACCCCTTTTTTTTATACTTTTAAAATAAATTATGGAAGTTTTTGTAGAATGGAAGTAGCCCTAAAAGGGCTACCTTTATTATTCCTCTGGAAGTGCCGGTGGAGTTCTAAGCCTTATTATATGTTTTGTTCCATCTTCCTGTACTACTTCAACTACCTTAATTCCGTCAACATCTTCTTCAACATATATTTCCACAGGTTTTGGTATAAGATGGTCATGTTTTTCACCAGCTACTTCAAATTCATCATCTTTTGGGTCATAGGATAAACCGATAATAGGTTGCCATTCTGTTTCAACCTGGTCTCCAACTTCAGGACTTACAATTTCAATCTGGACTTCTTTTGCCCCAAGATTTTTTGATGCTTTGTTAAAATACTCTTCCCATTCGGACTTTTCTAGTTTTTTAACTGCCATCTCTCTCACCCTCCTTTAGATTTTTTTTATAAATTTCTTAAATTTTAGGTATAAAATAACACGATGAATTTAATCTAACAAGAGGTAAAAGTTGAAAATAAAAAAACTTCCAGAAGAAGTTATTAATAAAATAGCAGCAGGAGAAATTGTAGAAAGACCTGCAAATGTTTTAAAAGAGTTAATTGAAAATTCCTTAGATGCAGGAGCAACGCTAATTGAAGTATATATAGAAAAAGGTGGAAAAAGATTGATTTCTGTAAAAGATAATGGAGAGGGTATATCAGGAGAAGATATAGTAAATGCAGTTAGTAGATTTGCAACAAGCAAAATAAGGTCTGAAGAAGACTTATTTTATATTACAACATATGGCTTTAGAGGAGAAGCTTTAGCAAGCATATCTTCTGTTTCTAAGTTTAGAATTTTGTCAAGAACGATAGACGAACCTATAGGACATGAACTTATAATAGAGGGAGGAAAAATTAAATCTCTCACAGAAAAAGGTAGCTCTATTGGAACATTAGTAGAAGTTAGGGACATTTTTTATAATGTTCCTGCAAGGGCAAAATTCTTAAAATCAGAAAGAACAGAACTTGTTCATATACTTGATGTTTTTACAAAATATGTTTTAAGACATCCACAGAAGCATTTTAAGATTTATATTGATGGAAAAGAGCTTTACAATCTATACCCAACAACATTAGAAGAAAGACTAAAATCCATATTCCCACAAAAGATAATAAACAATCTTACAAAAATAAATTATGAAAATGCCTTAGGAAAAGTAGAAGGTTTTATATCATTAGGAAATGAAACAAAAAAAAGTTATCTTTATATAAATGGTCGTCCGGTAAAAAGTGCATTAATTCAAAAACAGATAAAAAAACTGATAGGAAATAGTTTTTACCTTCTCTTTATAGAACTTCCACCATATTTTGTTGACCATAATGTACATCCTGCAAAGCTAGAGGTTAAATTTAGAAAAGAAGCACCTGTAGTTAACCTTGTAAAAGGAGCATTAGAGGAAAATTTAAATCCATTTAAAACTCACACAGTTTCTTTTCAGGATACCTTAAAACAGGAAACGTCTGTCTACAATTTAGATAAAAAGGGTAAATTTGAGATAATAGGACAGGTAGAAGATACATTTTTGATAGTTTACTACAATGGAGAGCTTTACATAATAGACCAACATGTAGCTCATGAAAGGATTTTGTATGAGCTTCTTTTAAATCAGTATATGGAGAAAGGATATATTCCTTCTCAAAAGCTTATAGTTCCTGTACCATTGAAGCTAACACCAGACCAGTTAGCAAAGTTAGTATCTTTTAAGGATAGATTGGAAAAAATAGGCTATAAGTTTGATATAAAAGAACCTATGGTTTTTGTGCAGGCTGTTCCTGCAGATATATCAATTTCTGCAGCTGAAGAAGCTTTAAAGGATATTTTAGAAACTGGTGAACTGTATCTTCCTGTAGAAGAAATATTTAGTATGATAGCCTGTAAACAATCAATAACAGCTGGAGATAGACTGAATAAAGAAAAAGCAGCAAGTTTATTAGAAATGTGGATAAAAACAAATAATCCAAATTTATGTCCACATGGAAGACCTATATATTATAAAATTTCTTTAGATGAAATAAAGAAAGCTGTAGGGAGAAAATGATGGAAGTATTGAATATAGATGATAGACAAAAAATTCTTCAAAATTATTTTGATAAAAAACAAGAGCTCATACAGGAACATTATTCTGGTGCCTCTGGTCTTGAGATTGTAAGGAAGCATTCTGACTTAACTGATGAAACTATAAAAAAGCTTGCACAACTTTCATTCCCTAATGAAAAAGATGTAGCTATTGTTGTACTTGGTGGATACGGAAGACAGGAGCTTTGTTTTAAATCTGATATAGATGTGTCTCTGGTTTTTAAGGATAGTGATTTTGAGTCTTTAAAAGCAGGGATAGAAAGTTTTTATTACTCTCTTTTAGATTTAAAACTTGATATAGGTTTTTCTCCTAGAGATATAAAAACATTTATAGAACTTTCAAATGAAGACCTTACTGTAGCAACTTCTTTACTTCAAGGAAGATTTTTATTTGGTAATAAAGAAATTTATGAGGATTTAATAGAAAAGTTCAAAAAACTTATCAGATCAAAAAGGAAGGCTTATATAGAAGCTACACTAAAAGCAAGAAAAATGAGGTATCAGGCTACAGGTAGTAGTATATATATGATGGAACCTCATGTAAAAGAAGGTGAAGGAGGCTTAAGAGATTTTCATGAGGTTTTCTGGATAGCTAAGGTTTTAGATGATGTAGAAGATTATAAATATTTCGTTGAGAACAATATTATTATTGATGAAGAATATGATGAACTTATGCGAGCTTATGATTTTATCTTAAGAATAAGAAATCAGATGCATTTAATATGCAATAAAAAGTGTGATGTTCTTGTATTTCCTTTACAAGAAGAAGTAGCTAAAAAATTAGGATATGTACAAGACCCTGATGATGAAGAAGAACTTAGAGAAAGTGTTGAAAGTATGATGAAACTATACTATCTGAATGCAAAATCTATAAACACAATTACAAAAAGAATTTTAAAAGCTTTGACACATGAACATGATTTTGAGATAGCAGAACCTATAGATGATGTTTTTGTAAGGACTACTACAGAGCTTACTATATACAATGAAAAAAAATTTGAAAAAAATCCTGTAAATATATTAAAAGCTTTCAGGTATTATAAGGAATACGCTTTAGATTTTTCTTCTGAATTAGAGTATTTAATAAGAAAAAATGAGAAAAAACTAAAAAAACACTTAGATAACCCAGAATTACAAAAACTGGTAAGAGAGATTTTTAGTACTCCTGAAGGTCTTCCAAGAACTCTAAGAAAGATGCAAGAGTTCTATGTTATAGAAGAGCTGATACCAGAATTTGGATATCAAAGATGCCACTTTCAATACGATGGATATCACAAATATACAACAGATGCACATGCTATAAAAGCGGTAGAAGAGCTGGAAAACTTAAAAAAGCAAGATGACCCTAAGAGAAAAGCTATGTATGAACTTTATAAAGATATAGAAAGAAAAGACCTTCTTGTGTGGGCTGTTTTCTTACATGATATAGGTAAAGGGCATAAAACAGACCATAGTGTACTTGGATCTCAGATGTCAAAAGATATATTAAAGAGATTTGGTTATTCAAAAAGAGACCAGGAAATAGTAAGCTTCCTTGTATTACATCACTTAGAAATGGCAAAGATATCCCAAAGAAGAAATATAAATGACCCAAAGGTTATTCAAAACTTTGTAAAACTTATAAAAAATAAAGAATTATTAAAGATGTTAACTGTCCTGACTTTTTGTGATGCTAATGCTGTAGGTCCTAATGTATGGAATGAGTGGAAGGACTCTTTATTATGGGAACTATACTATAAAACACTTGAAGTATTAGAAAAAGGGATTTCTGTAGAAGAATTACAGCAAAGGAAATTAAAGGAAAAGAAGGAAAAGCTAATATTAGCTTTAAAGGAAGAATTTGGAGAAGAACGAGCTATTTACCATCTTTCAAGAATAAGTGATTATTATCTGCTGGTTACTCCAGTTGAGGATATGTTGAAACATATTAAGTTAGAAGAAGAGTTGTTGAAAACCGGAGATATTCAGGTATCATTTGAGAAAATAGCAGGTTCCGGATTTTCAGAAATTGTTATAGCTGTAGATACACTTGAAAATCCACTACTAACTATTACAGGTATATTGAGTGCTATGAATGTTAATATCCTTTCTGTATATTCGTATACAAGAAAGGATGGTGTAGTTCTCATCGACCTTCAAGTATCAAAACCGTCTTTAGAACCTATAGATGAAGTTAAATATAACGAATTTATAAATCTACTTACAGAGGTACTTGCTGGAAGGATTTCTTTAGAAGACCTTGAAAGAAGGAGAGAAAAAGGCTTTAGACCTTCTACAATTCCGCCACCTACATTTGTAAAAATAGATAATGAAATGTCTGACAGTTATACGATTTTTGATATTTCTGCAGAAGATAGAATAGGGCTTTTATATGACATTATAAAAGTTTTTGATAAGTTTAATTTATATGTACATATAGCAAAGGTATCTACTCAAGGAATAAGAGCAAGAGATGCATTTTATGTTCGGACAAAAGATAAAGCAAAAATCCAAAACGAAGATTTATTAAAACAGGTGAAAAAAGAGCTGTTGTATGTTATTAAGGAAGTTTAAAGTATATTTACTTTTCCAAGACCAAAACTAACTGATTTACCGAGATTGATTGTTTCTATAATTTTTAGATAAGGATATATCTGTGATAAATCGCCTTTTATCTGCACATAACCTTCAAAAGCTGGTATAGTCATACTGGTTTTTTTCCTGTTAGACCATCTCTTCATTGGAGAAGGTTTTAATGATTTTGGTAAAAAATCAAATTTTTCTTTATCTAAAAATATTTTTCCATTTTTTTCACCATAATTTTTTGATACATTAGAAATTCTTGTTATTAATGCTTTAATAAAAACATTTTTATCAAACTCTGAATATTTTATGTTTTTTCCCTGCAATTTTATATATGTAGGAAAGATTTTTATATCTAAGCTATTCTTAGGTAGCTTTTCATTAAAGAACTCTTTAGCTTCAAACTTTGGTACAAAACTTTTTACAGAATAATATTTTCTTTCAAAAGGGTGAAAGAAGTATATGTTCTTAAGCTTAACATATCTTTCTTTACCTAGGTTTATAATCCCTGAATAAGAAGCTGTTATAAACTCCCAGTAGTTAGCTGTATCACCAAGGAGTGTTATTTCTATATTTATCTTATCTCCTTCCTTTAAATATTTTTTTTCGTAAGGTGGTCTTATCACATATTTTGAAGGTTTATTAAGAAAATATTCTGTCTCAAATATAGATATGTATGGACATGAAAGCTTAAACTCACACTTTTTACAGTCTTCAAAAGGTTTAATACATACAGATTTTTTTAGTCTTTTCCCTAAAATACCTCTAAATGTTGAACCAAGAAAGTACGGAGTTTGAAATTCGTTTAAAACTTCAAATTCATACATAAGTGTGGAAAAGCTAAAATTAAACATTTTTAAAAAATACTCCTTAACCTTGTGTCATTAATCTTAAAGACAGGATAATATTTTTCCTGTCCTTTAAAGCTAAAATTATAAATAATTCCATCCCAAAAGTGTCCTATAGCCATTCCTAAGCCAAAAGCCAGAGCAACAGGAGTACTTATAAAAAAGTGAAACCTTTCTATATTTTCTTTATTTTTTAGAATATTAAGTACAGAGTAAATCTCAGATATATATCTTATCCAATAATCTTTATCAATATCTTCAAAATCTTCAGGAAGGGGTATATCTCCCTGAAAAGCTTTTGACTCTATTTTTAACAGACTAAAGTTCAATTTTTTTTGTTTTAAGTAGTTTTGTACATCATTATATAGATTATGGCTTGCTAACCATATAGCAACAGCTGTGTCTTTAGTTAAAGAAGTAGGTTTAAAAACTTCTATATTTTTCAAGTTTTTATATATATCTTTTCTAATATACTTTATTTTTCTGAGTTTTTTCTTATCAGATAAATCTATAACAGGAATATATTCATCTGATTGATAATGATATATCACAACTGGTTTTTTTGTTCCTAATTTTATTCCAAGTCCCATAGCTAACGATGAAGGTACAGCAAGCCCTATATGTAAAATTCTATTTTTATAACTAAATTTTGAGTAAATATTTTGCAGTTTTTCTTGAAAAAGTTGTATTTGTTTTATCCACTGATTTTCTTTTTCTATATCATCAAATGTTATTTCTGGAAGAAATTCATCATTATTGATAAATAAATCTTCCTCTTTAATATCAAATATATTATTTAGCTTTTCTATAGAGAATAAAGGGCTTTTTTCTTTAATCTTTAGTTCTATCTTTTGTAAAGCTAATTTTTCTTCACCTTCAGGTCTTTTTATTAAAAAGACAAAAGGAATATCTATCTGTTCAGTACCAAGATAATAAATAAGCTCATCTACATTATCCAAATGGTATGGTGTTAAAAGTTTTAGATTTTTTTTCTTTGCCAGAGTTTCTTTTTCCTTTATGTAATCTACTGGAAAAATCTCTCCTTCTTCATTTAAAACACCTGTAAATATAAAATTT
>Ga0256841_1003219_pt1 | contig 12337 bp, 10 predicted proteins | sample 356308metaG_FD_185971 | JGI IMG/M metagenome (GOLD analysis project Ga0256841, IMG submission 185971) | Hydrothermal vent microbial communities from Mid Atlantic Ridge, Atlantic Ocean - 356-308 | ecosystem: Environmental > Aquatic > Marine > Hydrothermal vents | place: Atlantic Ocean: Mid...
ATCCCGCCACCCAAACCCATCGGTGTGCAGGAAAATGTCAAAAGAATCGATCAAGAAAGTGGTGCTGGCCTACTCGGGTGGCCTGGATACATCCATTATTGTCAAATGGTTGCAGGAGGAATATGGCTGCGAGGTGGTCACGTTTACGGCTGACATCGGTCAGGGCGAGGAGGTTGAGCCGGCACGCGCCAAGGCCGAGGCTTTGGGGGTGAAGGAGATCTATATTGAGGATTTGCGCGAGCCATTCGTGCGCGACTATGTCTTCCCGATGTTTCGCGCCAATGCCGTGTATGAGGGCGAATATCTACTGGGTACGTCGATCGCCCGGCCACTGATCGCAAAGCGGATGGTGGAGATCGCCAATGAGACTGGTGCTGACGCCATTTCGCACGGCGCTACCGGCAAGGGTAACGATCAGGTGCGCTTCGAACTGGGTGCCTATGCGCTCAAGCCAGGTGTCAAGATCATCGCGCCATGGCGCGAATGGTCGCTCAGCTCGCGGGAGTCACTGATGGCCTATGCCGAACAGCATGGCATTCCGGTGGAAATGAAGCGCGGCAAGAAGTCACCCTATTCGATGGACGCGAATCTGCTGCACATTTCCTATGAGGGTGGGCGGCTGGAAGATCCCTGGAACGAGCCGGATGAGGCCATGTGGCGCTGGACACGCTCGCCCGAAGCATCCAAAGATGAACCGCAGTACGTAGAACTCGAATACCGTCACGGCGATGTGATTGCCATCGATGGTGAACCGATGTCACCGGCGACCGTGCTGGAAACGCTCAACCGTTACGGTGGCGAGCATGGAATCGGGCGATCGGATATCGTCGAGAATCGCTATGTCGGCATGAAATCGCGCGGGTGTTATGAAACACCCGGCGGTACGATTTTGTTGAAAGCACACCGGGCCATGGAATCGTTGACGCTCGATCGTGAAGCCGCGCATTTGAAAGACGAACTCATGCCACGTTATGCGGAACTGATCTACAACGGTTATTGGTGGAGTCCGGAGCGGGAAATGTTGCAAGCCGCCATCGATCAGACCCAGTCCAGCGTCAACGGCAAGGTGAGGCTCAAGCTCTACAAAGGCAATGTCATCGTGGTTGGCCGCCAGTCGCCCGACAGCCTGTTCGATGAAGACATCGCTACGTTCGAGGATGATGCGGGTGCCTATGACCAGAAGGATGCGGAAGGATTCATCAAGCTGAATGCGCTGAGGCTTCGGATCGCCGCGCGCAATCAGCACTGATCCGAACTAGAGACTGAAGCCATGAAACGGATACTGGTGTTGATCTTGCTCCTCTTGCTGGGAGGATGCGCCACCGTGCCCGATGGGCCGCGCAATCCGATTGATCCCTGGGAGCGCTACAACCGCGCCGTCTTCAAGTTCAATGACAAGATCGACAAGGCCATCCTCAAACCAGTGGCGCGTGGTTATCAGAAAATCACGCCCGATCTGGTGGAAACCGGGGTTTCCAATTTTTTTTCCAATCTCAGAGACGTGGGCGTCTCGCTCAACGACCTGCTGCAGGGAGAACCGAAAAAGGCGGGTTCCGATCTCGCGCGCTTCGTGGTGAATTCGACCTTTGGCTTGGGTGGTGTGATGGATGTCGCTTCCTCGGCCGGATTGCCCAAACACAACGAGGATTTTGGCCAGACACTGGCGGTTTGGGGCGTTCCGAGCGGGCCATACTTCGTATTGCCTTTCTTTGGACCCAGCACGATTCGTGACACAGCAGGGTTTGCGGTGGATCTAAGTACCCATTACCCGTGGCGCTATCTCGACAACCAAACCCTGCGCTATTTCCTCACCACCCTGAGCGTCATCAATCTGCGCTCCGAAGTGCTCAAGGTAGAAGATTTGATGGCGACGCAGTTCTATGACCCCTATGCCAGCGTCCGTGATGCCTGGCTGCAATACCGTGAATCACAGATCCGTAATGGCTCCGTTGCCACCAATGAACAGGAGGATGAGGAAATGATCAAGGATCTGGAGGAGTTGGATCAGCTTTGAAGTGCCCCTTGGAAGAGACGCTATAAGCGTACCCGGTCACACCATCAGGATTTCTTTTGCCTTACCATAACGTATTCGCAGACAGGGCTGTAGAGGCCGTCTGTTCAACTGTTCCATCACCTGGAGTGTATAGTTTCAGGCGGGGTAGGTGCTGGTCAATCAGGATGTGCGGTATCCATGAGTATTATCGACAAGTCGGGTCTCCTCAAGCGGGATGATTTGGCCCCGTATTCACTGGAACTGGGCTGCGGCCAGAACAAGCGCCACCCCGACTGTATCGGGATCGATCTCCTCGATCATGATTGTGTCGATATCGTTGGCGATGTATTCGATGTTCTGAGGGCGTTTCCTGACGCAAGCGTCAGGGCAGTCTATTCCCACCACTTTGTCGAGCATGTAGATGACCTTGGTGGATTGATGAATGAATTATCGCGGGTGCTGCAACCGGGAGGGAAGCTCGATATCACCGTTCCTCATTTTTCCAATCCCCATTTCTATTCGGATTACACACACCGTCATTTTTTTGGTCTGTACAGTTTCGACTATTTTTGTCGATCAACACTTTTTGTTATGAAGACCCCCAATTATGGTGTGGTTCCACAATTCGATATGGAACAAGTCAGACTGAATTTCAGATCCTTTCGTCCTTACTACCTGCGGCACGGTTTCAAGAAACTGCTGACAGTACTGTTCAATTCAGGCAGGTACATGCAGGAGTTGTATGAAGAGAACCTGGCCTACCTGTTTCCTTGTTATGAAATCCGATATGTCATGACCAGATTGGGGTGAGCGATGACAGTGGAATTATCAAGCCGATGAACATCCTCATTTTACCCAAACATGGTGATATATCCGCCAGCACCCGTCATCGGTACCTCCAGTTTATTCCATACCTTGAAGATGCAGGGTACAAGGTAACCGTATCGCCGCTGTTCGACAATAATTATCTTCGCATGAAGCACCAGGGAACAGGTGATTTGAGAAATTATCTGCAGGCTATCTGGTATCGTCTCAAACTGCTGACCACGATTCGGTCATATGATCTGGTCTTGCTATACAAAGAAGCCTTTCCTTATGTACCGGCTGTTTATGAATATCTATTGGCTTCTCTTGGTGTTCGGTACCTTGTTGATTTTGATGACGCAGTACACGAGCAATACACGCATCATAAGAATCCTGTGGTGAGATTCCTGCTGAGTGGGAAGATTCGCAATGTCATTCGAAACGCAGCGGGCGTGATTGTATGTAATCGTTGTCTTGAAGGCTATGCGTCCAGGTATCACTCCAGAGTCAACCTGGTTCCAACCGTTGTAGATGAATCAAGATTTGTTCCCCGAAAACAACAGAAACCATCTACCGGTATCATAGGATGGATAGGCTCTCCTTCGACTGCAAGGTATTTACTGGAAATTCAATCGCCTCTGAAACGAGTTCAGGAACTCACAGGCTGCCGCATTGTTATCATTGGGTCGGGGAAGGTTCGTCTGAACAGTATCAAAGCAGAGTATATCGCATGGGATATCAAGACCGAGATCGATTGGATCCAGTCGTTTTCCGTGGGTATCATGCCTTTGACTGATGATCCCTGGAGCCGGGGGAAATGTGGATTCAAGCTGATCCAGTATCTGGCCTGCGGCGTTCCAGTTGTGGCATCACCGGTAGGCGTGAATGAGGAGATTGTCGAGACTGGTGTCTCTGGCTATCTGGCTACGTCAGAGGATGAATGGGAGGCGGCCATGATCAAACTGCTTACTGACGATACAGTTCGGGAGTCCATGTCAAGGGCTGGGAGAAAAAAAGTCGAGACATGCTACAGTCTCGAAGGGGCAGCCAAATCACTTTTGCAGGCTATCGGGCGATTGGAGAACGAGTCGTGAATGATCTTAGAAGCATATTTGACAACAACAAGGACGGGAAACTCATCCACAAATGGGAGCACTATTTTGATGTCTACCACCGACATTTATCCAGATTTCGTGGAAAGCAGGTTACGATGCTGGAGATTGGTGTATCCCAGGGAGGATCACTCGATATGTGGCGTGAATACTTTGGGGATGGGCTGGCATTGTATGCAGTCGATATCGACGAACGTTGCAAACAGTTCGAACGCGAAGGAGTCACGATTTTTATCGGAGACCAGGGAGATCGTGGGTTCCTGAGGAAGATCCGCGAGCAGATGCCGCCACTCGATATCCTGATCGATGATGGTGGACACACCATGAAGCAGCAAATTCGAACGTTCGAAGAATTATATGGGCATGTCAAGACCGATGGCGTCTTTATTTGTGAAGATCTTTGTACTTCGTATATGCGTCGCTATGGCGGAGGAATTCGGAAAAAGTCTTCATTCATTGAATATAGCAAAAATTTTATCGACCAGATAAATGCCTGGTTTTCTGAAAATAAATCCAAGCTCGATGTATCCGAGTTTTCTCGCTCAACAGACTCACTCCATTACTATAGTGGTATGCTGGTTATTGAAAAGGGGGATATTGAGCCGCCAAGGACATTGAAGTCTGGGGTCATGCAGTTTGATTCAGAGCCGTCACTGATCAGAAAGGTCTTGAACCGGATCAGGGTTTGACGCATATCGTTGAATGCAACCAGTAGGAAACACGATGTTATGGTGCAGAGGGTGTGTGTCTTGTGATCAGCATTATATGGCCCGCAAGTAATACGGCGCCAGACAATATCCATCCAATCACAACACCCCATTCCCCATAGTGCTTCGCGAGTAGCAGGGAGGCGCCGATATTTGAGAGCATGGCCAGGAAAACGACCAAAGGTTGGAGTGTAAACCGTCTTCTGACAATGCCGTAGTATGAGACCATCGCAGCAGGTAACGCGAAGAAGTTGTTGAGTGAGACCAGGACAAGATAATCCTGATAAGCACCAAACTGTTTTCCAAATACAATATTCAGAATCCAGCGGCCCTGTAGGGCAAACGTTATCGTCAGGATTGTCGAGATTGCAAGGGCCAATCCGAGTAGTTGGAACAAGATCCTTCTGAGCGCGATCTCTTCATTGTGACTGTGCAGTACAGACAGTTTTCTAAGAGCAGCCTGGAAGACTGATGTAGTAAACAGAATCGCGGGCCGTAACATGTATGCCAGTGAAGCATAGACGCCGACCGCTGCTTCTCCATAGAGGTTCATCAGCAGGTATTTCGGTACATTGCTTTGGAGAGAGTACAGAAATTCCAGCATGCCAAGCGCAGAGGTCTGGTGAAACAAGGTACTTATGGATCGAATCTGATTGGAAACTGTTGTGCCTGTCGGGTTCTCTGTCTTTATGATCCGGAATGCCTCCAGTAACAGGATCGCGAGACTGGAAACCAGTACACCCGTCAGAGCGTCAGAGAGGGAATGCGTCAACCAGTATAGCAGAGCAAATGCCGATGAGGTCAATATGGAACGCGCAACCTTGAAAGCAGACACGGTTCCTGGCCGGTTGGCTCGTAGAAATACGCCACTATTGAGGTCTGAGTACGACTCCACGCCTTTTATGGCCAACATTACCAGAAAGACATGGATGAATCCTGTCGCCCCAAGGAACACGGCCATGAGTGCCGACAGGGATGCGGCTGCAATCAGCGCAACAGTCCGGGCGTAGTAGTAGGTGCGAGTTGGGAAGCGCCGCTCGACGTCACTGGCGAGGATTGTGCGTTGCTGCATCCAGAGCAGCATGAATACGGGCGCCAGAAGAGAGAGTGAGAAATGGTATTGGCCCAATTCCTCGGGAGTGCCAAGCCTGGCGATGATCGCGAGAATTACCAACAGTGACAATACGTTGGAGATCTCTCCCCCATATAACAAAAGTATGTTGGTTACTTTTCTTTTCACGGGCAGGTACTGGGCTGGATGGCTGACTATTGTTTGATCCTTTTTTCGAGAATTTCCAGCATCCGTTTCACGAGCTTTATCTGGTCGAAACTTTTTTCGGCCAGCTTCCTGGAATTAGCCCCCATCTTTGTCCGCATGACCTCGTCGTTCGCCAGTTGTTCAATGGCTCGCGCAAGCGAGGCCGCGTCTCTCAGTGGTACGAGTAACCCGTTATATTGATGTTTGACGACCTCCCGGCATCCGTTGATATCGGTTGCAATGAGCGGTTTACCCATGGCGGCGGCTTCTACCAGAGAACGGGGGAATCCCTCTCGCCACGAAGGCAGACAGACGATGTCTGATGCCGCATTGAGCAAAGGCATTTGTTCCACTGGAACCGATCCGAGATAGATGATCTTGCGTTCTTCCATCTGTTGTCTGATTGAATCGAAACTCGTGGCAGTACCCCTGATGTCATCTCTGGGTCCTGCCATCCAGAAAACCAGGTCTTTGCGTTTTGACAGTAGTTGTTTGGCTGCCTCCATGAATTCTTCATAGCCTTTGGTTCTTATTGTTCGTCCAATCAGTGTGACAACAATTTTGTCGTGCCCGGCATGCCGACTTCTGAATTCCTGCACTGTTTCCTTTTGTATCTTGCTTGGATTGAATCGATGGTATATGTCGGTAGCATTGCCGAGATAGTAAGCATTGGAACGTTTCAGCCAGTGACTGTTGATCGTTTTTCTGTCAGGTTCGTTGACTGTAAAGGTGATATCGCTGAACAGTCCAGAGAACTGTTCCAGGAATCTGATGAGTTTTTTCTTCCATTCAGGATCGAACTCTGAATAGACGTAACCCCAGAATACGTGGATAACGGTTCTTGTTCCTGCAAGTTTGGCGGCAATTCGTGCAATGAGACCGGGTTTTGGCCCATAAGTGATGACGCAATCGGGACGAATTTTTTTAATTATCTTTACTGTCTCGTAAAAAAACATGATGTCGTGGATAAGACTGAAACGGCGCGTCAACCAGCGGCTTTCCATGTATTCTATTCCCGCGCTATCGAGCACTTGCCAAGGGTTCACCTTGATGTTTTCCGTTGTACTGAGGCCGATATTCCGATAACCCGCTTTCGTCAGCAGTTCGATTCGCTCCTTGAGCAGATGTGTCAAAGACATCGAGGCAGGTGTGATGTGAAGAATCGTTCCCGTGCTGATCTGTATGGTATTCGGGTGCGGTGAGGACTCTGAAGAATGCGTGACTGCTGTTTGTTGCGGGCTGGTCATGATAGAGATGAGGGTTCAGGGTTCGATATCGCTCTTATCAGGGATGCTACGTCTGACAGTCTCCAGAGCTTGCGCCCCGAGCGATAAAGCGTGGCAATGTCAGCTTTTGTGGGGTGTCGATAGTACGAACGGCGGGTCAGATCCTGAGGTTGCTGCTCCAGGTGCTCTCCGTTCAGTAACTGGCGCACGACTCCTTCAAGCAGCGCTTGACCTGCGAGTGCTTGTTTGAACAGAAGAGACAGTGCAGAGTCGTTGCTAATATCGATGGTCCGGGTTGCAAGGATATTCCCGCAATCGAGCTGATTGTTCATGATGTGGACGGTAACACCCGTTGATTTCTCCCTGTTGATCAATTGCCATACATAAGGACTGATGCCTCCATAGGCCGGTAACAGGGCATAGTGGAGATTGATCGGGTACGGGGCCAGAGATAGTAATTCTTTCGAGAATTTCTGCGTGGCACTGACGGAGATTAGAATGTCCGGGTTGATCTGAGCGATGTCGTCGAGAATGTTCGGGGCGTTGATATCCGTGACTTCATTGGCTGCTATCCCAAGTTCCTGGCAACGATATTTCAATAGTCGTCCAGGTGTTATCAGCGGAAGGAGGCGGTTGTAAAGAAGCTTGAATCCCAGGTAACGGATACCACTACGGGTCATGATGATCGAAGCTTCAGCCAGGTTTCCATTTTTTTTGCCCGGAAGCTTGGTGGTGATGTAAACGGCCGCAATCTGCTCGTGGAAGTTATCCAGAAGTGATCCCAGAACGATACTGGAGGGCAGATTTCCGTTGCTGATCAGGACGATTCTTCTATTCATTGTGGTGCTGACTCTGTAGTCCAGTTTATCTCTACCTGCGAAGGTAGATTACGATTCGTTTCGTTGTCATGTCGACCAGAACACGGCGCACCAGTTTCCCCGGAATCCGAAGGTAGTCCCGGTTTCCATGATGAGAAAGGATATTTCTAGCCGGCATTTTCGTCGTTTTTACGATAGCCGGACTTTTGAGTAACAGTACACCCTGTGCGGCGAGGAAGTTCCGTATGTCGCTGATTTGTTCCCCAAGCGAGCTTATCATGAAGACATCCACCTTCAATGAGGCATTCGTTACAAAGTAGGCGGTAGCAATACAGAGCACCATGATGGTCTCTTGTCGTACGATGATGCCGAGGTTGTATACCGACCATGAAATTGTCCCATCCAGAAGAACAAAGCAAGTCAGCGTAAAGACAAAGATCGAGTTCTTCCAGATACTGTTTTCAAGTCGCCCCATGATGATGCGCCAGAAGATCGATCCCATCATGTATAGGGTTGCAAGATTCTCGGCGACGACGATGGCCATCATCGGTGTTTTGGGAATAGTGATGGGATAGAAAACCATGTAGATGGCGCGAACGAGATAGGGATAGTTGACGAACGCAGCGCCGTAGGCGCCATAATTGAGAACCGACTCTCGTTCCTTGAGGAACTCGAGTCCTTCCTCGATACTGCCGAATCCCATGAACAACCCGCCTGATCGGTAGACGATCACAAAAAAGACGAGGGTGACCAGCAGGATCAGGTTACGCTGTTTTCTGTTGGCCGTCAGAGTGATCTTTGGATACAGTGCGGCAACCGCCAGGGGCAATCCGAAATGAGGTCGCACCAGAAAGGCGTTCAAAATGGCAGGGAACATGCGCAGGCTGGAGCTTTTCCAGATGGAGTACAGCGCCAGACCAAAGGAGAATATGATCAGCGAATCCTTGCCGATGCCTGAAGTCCAATAGTGCATGCCCGGGAACATCAAAACCAACTTGGCTAGCCGTGCCTGACGGCGGGTGTCGGCAAAGCGAAAAATGACACGGGCCGTAAGTACGATGCCGACCAGTCCCAGTGTGGAAAAAACGAATGTAGCGGATTCATAACTGAGGCCGAGTTTCGTCAGCACACGGACGATCGTCAGGATATAGAAGCGCTTGGTGCCGAACTCGAAATGGTCGAGTTCTGAGGCAGTGGCGTAATAATAGGTGGCATCCGTACCGGCCAGCGAAGCCCGGTAGAAGGCGAACGTGATCAGATAGTGATAGGGCAGCAGAAAATAGAGGAACTTGCGATTGCGCGGGCGTTCCCGGCGGACGAGGTAGATCAGCGGCATCAGTGCCAGCAGTGCATAGCCCAGCCCGACCATCGTTCAGCTCCCGGGTCTTTGGGTACGGTGGCGATGCTTTGTATTGCAGCCGTCCGGATTCAGGGTTTGGTCAGTCGGCGGATGCATACAGTTGCTGATCGAGAAAATACTCCACGGTTTGCGCCACACCATCGTTCAGCGGTATCCGGGGCTGCCAGCCGAGGCGTTGTTGGGCCTTGGATGTATCGGAATAGTTGCGCTTGACATCACCAAGCCGGGGGCTGGCCAGATCGACCTGCATGGAAATATTCCCGAGTTGTGCGAGCTTTTCACTGATCAGCGTGGCAATCTCGTTGATCGTACACTCCCGGCTGGAGGCGATCTGGAACGCTTCTCCGCCGATGCCGGCGACGGTGGCTGCCTTGATCACTGCATCGATCAGGTCATCGATATGGATGAAGTCTCGCGTCTGGGAGCCGTCACCGTAGATCTCGCATGTCTGACCGGCGAGCGCCTGGCGGATGAACTTGGCGACCACGGAGGATTTTTTCCTGGAGCCCGGGCCGTAGACATTGCCGAAACGCAGCATGACGGTTTCGACGCCATAGGTTCGGAAATAGGCTGAGCAATAGCCTTCCCCCGCGAGTTTGCTGGCACCATAGGGAGAGACCGGATGCGGTGGGAGTTCCTCGTGGATGGGCGGTTCGACTTCGCCAGCCGGTGCGCCGCTGGAAGCGAAAATGAACCGGGATACGGCTGCATTTCGGGCCGCTTCCAGATAATTGAAGGTGCCCAGCACATTCGTTTCGCAGTCCATGCGCGGATCTTCGACCGAAGGGCCCACGCCGGTGTTGGCGGCCAGGTGGACGATGACATCACGGCCCTCAGCGACCCGCTGAGCCAGTTCCGCATCGAGAATGTCGCCGACCACCAGTTCGACCTGCGCGCCATTCCCCGTCATCTCATCGGGTGAGACTTCGACAAAATCGCAGACCCCGGCCAGATCTTCCCGGGAGCCAACGCTCAAGTTGTCGATGACGCGAATGGAACATCCACCCAGCGTCATCAAACGCCGGATCAGGCTGGTGCCGAGAAATCCGCAGCCGCCTGTGATGAGCCAGTTGCGTGGAAGATCTGAGCGGTCAGGTTTGTCAGTCATGATTCATCTCGATAAATACAGGTTCACCAGCGAATGCCACGGAAAATGACATCCTCACGGATGTTGTCACGGCAAGACTCGACCACGGAGAACATCTCCCGCATGACCTCGGGTGTCAGGTAGTGAGGTTTGACGCCCATGTCGAGTAATCCCTGGTATTGGGGGTTGTAGTAATGTTCTTCTGCTTCCTTGCGCGGGTTGTCGATGGGCTGGATGACGACCTCGTAGCCAAGTTCCCGGCCCACGCTTTGGGTCAACTCAGCCAGTTCATTCACTGAAAAGGTTTCCATCACCTGATTGAAGATACGCAGCTCACCGGGCCGCGCAGGTTTCATGGCGGAGTGATAAACACATTGCAGCGTGTCGCGGATGTTCAGATAGCCGCGCGTCTGACCGCCCTTGCCGTAAACGGTGAGTGGATAGCCGACCACGGCCTGGACGATGAAACGGTTGAGAATGGTGCCGAAGATCTCATCGTAGTTGAACAGGGTGCGTAACCGTTCATCCAGGCGGGACTCCTCGGTTTCGATGCCGTAGACTGGCCCCTGCATCAGATCTGTGACCCGCAGATTCCATGTGCGCACCCCAAACCACAGCAGATCGGTGTCCATGATCTTGCTGGTGTGATAGATCGAGCCGGCCTGGCGTGGGAACAGGAAGCGATCCTTGCGGCCCTTGTGCTCGATATCCAGCCAGCCTTCCTCGATATCGATATTGGGCGTGCCATACTCGCCCATGGTGCCGAGTTTGATGATATGGGTTTGCGGCGCCAGATCACGCACTGCCCACATCAGGTTGTTGGTGACGCGCAGATTGTTGGTGATCGTTTGGTCTGCATGACGGTAATCCATCAGGGAATAGGGCGCCGAGGGCTGTTCGGCGTAGTGGATCACCACCTCCGGCGGCTGCTCGAACAGTGAGCGCATGAATTCCGGTTCGCACAGATCACCGATGATCACGTCGATTTTGTGACCAGTGCGTGCTTCCCAGATCGCCGCGCGTCGGGGCAGGGTCGGGACCGGGTAGAGCATGCCGGTATCCAGCTCCGTACAGGCGTTGCGGCGCAGGTAGTTGTCCACCACGGTGACCTGGTGGCCCCGAGCGGAGAAATACATCGCTGTCGGCCAGCCGAGGTAGCCATCGCCCCCCAGAATCAGTACTTTCATCCGCTCTCCTCAGTCGGTTTCACCGGGCCAGTAGCGTTTATCCATGTGCATCTGCTGGGTGGTGCTGATGTCATCGAGCAGACGATTGTTTCGCAGAAAATCCGCCAGCGCCTGGTGATCCAGCGGTGTTTCGTCGCTCGAGACGTAAGGGTTGGTCACGGTATCGCTGATCTTGTCGGCATAGTCATAGCGAATGTCGCGGTACATGCCACGAAAAGCGGGTAACACGGCAAAATATCGCGGCAGCTCGACCGCACGGCGAGTCTCTTCGGCACTCATCAGTTCCTCATAGAGCTTTTCACCGGGCTTGATGCCGATCACTTTCTTGTCGATCTGTGCTGGATCATGGCCAAAGTTGCCTGCCAGCGCCTCGATCATCACATCGGCCAGATCTGTGATTCGGATCACGGGCATCTTGGTGATGAAAACCTCGCCCCCCTGCGCATAGGCAGCCGAATCGATGACCAGCCGAACCGACGCTTCAATGCTCATGACAAATCGGGTCATCTGCGGATCAGTGATGGTCACCGGGCCGCCTTTCTCGATCTGGCGCCGGAAAATCGGAATAACCGAGCCATTGGAGCCGAGCACATTGCCGAAGCGGGTGGAGGAAAATACCGATCCCCCACGGCTGGCGCTGTTGGCCGCCGTCATCAGCCGCTCCCCCATCAGCTTCGAGGTACCCATCACGTTGGTTGGGTTGACGGCTTTGTCCGAACTGGTGAAGATGACTTTTTCCACCCCGGATTCGTTGGCAGCGCAAATGACATTCTGGACGCCCAGAA
>Ga0256841_1003220_pt1 | contig 12337 bp, 6 predicted proteins | sample 356308metaG_FD_185971 | JGI IMG/M metagenome (GOLD analysis project Ga0256841, IMG submission 185971) | Hydrothermal vent microbial communities from Mid Atlantic Ridge, Atlantic Ocean - 356-308 | ecosystem: Environmental > Aquatic > Marine > Hydrothermal vents | place: Atlantic Ocean: Mid...
TATGCGAAGATAAAAAAGGAAATATTTGGGCGGGAAGCATTTATAAAGGACTTTCAAAACTAAATACAAAAACCGGAAAAATTTATCGTTTTGAATACGACAAAGACAATCCTGCCGGACTTTGCAACAATTATATTTCTGCCTTATATTGCGACAAACTCGGAAATATTTGGATAGGAACTCTCGACGGGCTTAACAAATTCAATCCCGAAAACGGTGTTTTTTCCGTTTTTAAATACAACTGTAATAACCCTGCCGGATTAAGCTCAAACAAAATTAACTGTTTTTGCCGAAAAGACGATAATTTATGGATAGGAACCGAAGGCGGCGGATTAAACAAATACAATTTACCGACAAAAAATTTTCACGATTTTTAAAAAAAGACGGTCTTATTTCCGACAACGTAAAAGGAATAAATTATGATAATAACGGAAATTTATGGATTTCGACAACGCATAACATCTCAAAATTTAATCCGAAAACAAAGCAATTTACGATTTACGGAAAATCCGACGGATTATACAACCAAATGTATATAACCGATTACGGATTACAGGAATTGGAATTTTTTGAAAAATTTTCAAATAAAGATAAAGACGGTTACTTATATTTCGGCGGTATCGGAGGAATATATATTTTTCATCCCGACAGTTTACCGCAAAACTCTTATAAACCGCCCGTTATAATCGAAAACTTCTTCATAAACGGGAAAAAAACATCAATAAACAAAGACAGTACACTTATATTAAAACCCTCTCGAAATAACTTAAAAATATCCTTATCCGTTCTTAATTTTATACAATCCGATAAAAATAAATATGCTTATTTTCTGGAAAATTACGATACGGCATGGATTTATTCCGGAAATAAGTATCAAATAAACTATTATAACCTGCCTCCCGGAACATATTTTTTTCATTATAAAGGAGCAAACAACGACGGAATTTGGAGCAAAACAAATAAACCCGTAAAAATTATTATCCGAGAAAGATTTTATAATACAATTTGGTTTTATATCGCAATTTTTGCTTTCTCACTTATACTTCTTACTTCGTTTATACTGTATAAACAATACGTAAAAAAACAACTTAAAAAGAAAAAAGAATTGCTTCGTTATACATCTTCCAATTTAAGCAAGGATTTTATTAACGAAAAAAACAGCGAAATGTTGCAATTTCTTGAAACAAAAAAACCCTATTCCGACCCCGATTTATCGTTGCAAAAATTAGCCCTATCTCTGAACACAAAACCCAACTACCTGTCTCAAATCATTAATACAAAACACAATTGCAATTTCAGGGATTTTATAAACAAATATCGAATCGAAACTGCCAAAGAACTTCTCTTGAACACAAACTTAAAAATTGAAGCCGTTGCCTACGATTCCGGCTTTAATACCCTTTCAACATTTAATGCTGTTTTTAAAAAAGAAACCGGAACCACTCCTTCAAAATTTAGAAATAATTCCGAAAAATAAGCATCATTTCTTGCAAATTTATAAATCCGGAAGTTTTTTATCGCAATATATACTTCTGACTGCAAAGCATATACAATTTTTCTGTCCCGAATTTATAAACTCTGAAAAATATTCGAATTATATAATATAAGTTTGAAAAATCAAAAAACCCGAATGCAAACTTATTACACATATATTATTTATTCGGAAAGAAATAAATTTCATTCTCTCGGCGTTACGGCTGATTTAAAAAAACGATGGGAAATACTTAAAAAAAATAATGAAAAAATTAAACTTGTGTATTGGGAAGTTTTCGACCGAAGCAACGAAGCAACGGCAAGAGAGAATATTTTAAAACAATTTCCGGCGGAAATTTTAAATCAATTGGTAAAAGAAAACAACCCGACATTAGCTGATTTATCAAATCTGTGAAACGAACAAAAAAACATCAAAAACTGCACAAATGAATAGATTTATTGTTGCAAAAACAATTTTAACATTGTTTTTTATTATCTGCTTTTTTAACAATGCCCGTTCGCAAAACAAAAATTTTAAGATAAACGGCGGACTGTCGGCAACAACAATTTTTTATTCCGCCCAAGGTATCGAAAACCGTAAAAATCCTTTTTCATACATATTATCCGGAAACATAAACATAAGCGGATACGGCGTTTCCTTACCTTTTTCTTTTACCCTTAACAACCGAAAAACTCGTTTTAATCAACCGTTTAATCAATTCGGTATGAGCCCGTCATACAAATGGATTAAAATTCATTTGGGCTATCGCAGTCTGCACTTTGACCCCTTTATTCTTAACGGACACAAAATTTTGGGTATAGGAGCAGAACTTACTCCGGGAATATTAAGACTCGGATTTATTTACGGAAGATTTAAAAAAGAATCAAACACAGCGCATAAAATAAATGAAATTCAAACAGATTCCGTTCAGCAATTTTCTCGCAAAGGATATGCTTTTAAAATAGGAATAGGAACAAAAAAATCTTTCCTTGATTTTATTTTTTTGAATGTATCCGACGACACCCTGTCTCTTACAAATTTTAATCCGAAAAATACCCCTTTGCCTTCCGCCAATACGGCAGCCGGCTTTAATTCTCACATTCGATTATCCGACATGTTTACATTAAAATTTAACGGAGCATACAGTATTTACACAAATAATCTGCACGCATCTCCCCTTAATATTGAATTTGCTGTTCCGAAAACATTTCTGGCTCCTTTAAATTCATCAACCGAAAGATATTATGCCGTAAAATCATCTTTAACTTTCAAGCCCGCAAAACAATTCTCTTTATCGGCAAATTATAAACGTATAGAACCCGGATATAAATCAATGGGAACATATTTTATGAACAGCGATGCGGAAAACTATACTTTTTCAACAAAAATTATGATGCTGAAAAACAAAATGAACATAAAAGGAAGTATAGGCACCGAAAAAAATAATTTGCAAACATTAAGAAATGCAACAACAAATAAATTAATCGGTTCGGCAAACATAAACTATAATCCGGGAAGAATATTCGGCATTAATATTTCGTATTCAAATTACAGCGTAAACCAAAAACCGGGCAGAATACAAATAGCCGATTCGGTAAAACTGTATCAAACAAATTCTTCTTTAATCGTAATGCCGCATTTTCAATTTCAGGGAAAAAACAAAAAAACAAATCATTTTATAACTGTTTTGTACACAAAAATGGGATTAAAAGACAAAAATCCGTTTACCGAAAACTATACAAATTTTAATGTCGAAAATATTATGCTCTCCTACAACTTAACTTTTATAAATCTCGGATTTAATATTTTTTCAAGTTTTAATTACAATACGGTGGAAATGTCGGCGGGAAAAAGCACAAATAAGGGATTAACAGCAGGGGTATCGAAATCTTTTATTAACCGAAAACTCAATATGTCCGTAAGCACAACCATGATGCAAAGCCGAAACTTAACAGAAAATACACTTACACTAACACCTTCATATAATGCCGATTACAGAATAAATAAGCATAACGATTTCAGAATAAAATTATATCTTATATCAAATAAAAACGAAACGGATAATACAAAATCATTTAACGAAAAAACAGTTGATTTCAGTTATATTTTCACATTTTAAAAAATAAAAACTATGAAAACTTTAAAACTCATCCTAATTTCTTGCTTATTATTTTTATCTTTTCAAAGCAAAGCACAAACAAATACAATTCAGGTTATTCCGGTAATTTCACCGCCTTTTCCTCCTCAATTTTCATATTATATCAATAATCCGAACCAAATGTCGGTAACTCTGGTTAACACATCTTCTCAACAAAAAGAAGTTTATCTTTCGGCAAAATTTGCAGGAGACAACGGAATAGAAATAAAAACCGAAGACGGATACAAACCACTGTCTTCCATAATTTTAAAACCAAATATTCCCTATTATCTTACACGTGCAAACGTTGAAGATGTTTTTTCAGTTAATAATCTCGAATATTCCGGCATTACAAAAGAAGAATTAGAACAAACACAAGCCCTGCCGGAAGGAAATTATCAAATTTGTTTTAATGTTTACGACTACAATACAAACGAACAACTTTCCGCCGACGAACCGGCAGGTTGTTCCAATACTATTATTATTCAATATGTTGACCCGCCGCAAATTCTTAACCCTCAATGCGATGACACCCTTATTTCCTCAAATCCGCAAAATATTCTTTTTTCATGGACACCCGCAATAGGTGCAAATCCCAATATAAAATATAAATTTACATTAATTGAAATGTTTCCCGGCGATGAAAATAATCCCGAAGACTTATTTTCTTCCGGAATAAACCCGTTTTATGAAACTGAAACATCGGTAAACCAATTGCTTTTAGGAACAAGCGAACCTCCGCTGACCGAAGGACGTTCATATGCTTTCAGAGTGCAAGCATTCGATCCTTTGAGCCAAGTATCATTTAAAAATAACGGTTACAGCGAAATTTGCACATTTACATACAAAAAAAGCAGAACACAAATTATTGCAGACGATTTGCCGGATGTTAATATTGACGATTTTATAAATAATTTTAAATTTATTCCGGTTACGAAAATAAGCGGACAATTAAGATATAAATTGGCTTCGGATGCCGATTTAAACAATTCTTCCGGAGCTGCGGCTTATTATTCCGAAAATACCGAAAACAACACAAATTCATATCAAAACAATGTAAACGCAAGTATTTCAACCGGAAATTTAAACATAAATAAACTCTCCTTAGGAAATTTCAACATACAAAATAACATTCCTCCCGGTTTTTCGTTTAAACCGCCTTTCGGGAAAGGAACTATTAACGAAATATCCGTAAATACAGGCAATGCCGAGCCGCTACGAAACACTTTGATAAGACTTGTTGTACGCATGAGCTATAAAAATGACGACGGTTTTTTTAGAACAAAAGAAATAAATGATATAAACGATTATACATTTTTCGATATCAACGGAAATCAAATCGATATAAATAAAATTTTATCAACCGTAAACAAAGTTGTTGATGTTTCTTATACCGATGAAACCGGAAATTTCTCATTTGATTTCCAAACAGATTTTTTTACGGGAACCTTCTACGCTCATTCCGAAAATCCGGCAAATTTCCCGAATCAAAATTATACGGGAATAATAAGTTTAAAAATTGAAGTTTTAAACAAAAAATTTTGCAGCCCGGACATTGATATTTTCGCAAAACCCGGAGATATTTTAAACACACCGGCACAAATTGCTCTGATAAAAGATTACGACCTTCATATAAAAGTTATTTCTGCTTATGACTATTACAGCGGAAATACCGAAGACGAAACCATACATTTAGGGCAAGATAATAAACCCAAAGCCATACCCGGCGGACAAGCGATTCCGGGTGCAACCGTAAAAGTATTACGTGATTTGCAAAAAGTAAAAAACGAACATCCGGCAATACTTCTTGCCGAAGGACAACAACTCGGAAGCACTACAACAAACCTAAACGGAACATTTAAAAATGTATTCATCGGCAAAACCGATAAAAACGGTGAAATAACAATTCCGCATTTGGTTGAACATTGGGCAATTACCGACGGAGAAGACAGCAGTCCGTACTTTTTCAGCATCACAACAAGAGCCGAGCAAACCGATACAAGCGGAAACCAATACGAAAATACCCTTTACAATTATTTGCCGTTTTTCGGAACAATTACAGGACTGCGTATAAGTGTCGAATCCGGAGCCACTGAATTACTTGATGACGATGCCGCTTTTTCCGGCAATGCCCCCGTAGTATATAATCATTTTTATTCGCCTCCGCAATCGGCAAACAACAGAGAAGTAGATTTAAATGCCGCAAAACCCGAAATCAAAGGCAGAATTATGTCAAAAAGTAATCTCGAAAATATCGGACTGTCTGATGTTAATGTAAATTTAATTAACCAACCGGACATCGGACCCGACAAGTCTACTATTTTATTACACGGCGATAATCCTAATTTATTAAATAATATGCCTCGATACACATGGGAACAAAAAGGTTTTACAAATAAATCCGGCTTTTTCAGGTTTGAAAAATTAAGAGTATATGCAGGACAATATAACGAAGCTCGCGGGCCCTATCGCAGATTTCAAATAAATCATCCGATGTATAAACGAATTACTTGGCCTCCTCTGAAAGAAAAAGCACTTAATATGAAATACGGCGAACTCTTTTTTAAAGAATTTCAGCTCGAACCGAAATTTCTTTTAAAAGCAAAAGTAGTTGACGAAACAGGACATCCCGTTTCGGCTTATATCCGAGTGCTTCCCAATAATCCTTTTATAAAAACGGAACCGCGGTATGAATATGATGATAACGGAAATATATATGTCGAAGGAGAATTTCTGGAACTACCCGTTGCCGAAACCGGTAACAAAATTGAAATACAACCTCTTTCAAACCAATATTTTGCCGACACGGTTTTAGTTAATCAATTGCCGCAAAATCCGAATTCAAGAGTTGTTTTTACAGTCTCGAAAAAACTTCACAGACTGCATCTTGTTGTTGAAAACAAACAGACAAACAAAGGCATTGCAAATGCCGAAATTATTGTGGGAGATTCTTTGGCTTACGGAAAAACTGACGAAAACGGTGTTGCCGAATTAAAATTTCCTTCGCCCGGACAACAATTTCTGATTAAAGTAAATGCCGAAAGTTATTCCCCTGCTCAAATTTCTTACAATATACCCGTAAGCAATACCATGCAAAACAAAATATTATTTATTGAACCGGCATACAGCATTGAAGGAATTATTACGGACAAAACAAGCAACTCTCCGATAAGCAAAGCAAAAATATTTTCAAGACTGCAAAGCTCCGACGGTCAAACAGTTTACATCGAAACTTTTTCCGATGACAACGGAAAATATGTTCTTCAAGGAATCCCGATGAACTTAACAAAAATTGATATTCATGTTGTAAAAGACGGAAAAAATCCGAGTTACGTCGGTACAAAAAAAACCGTTTCAATAAATCCGTTTGCCTATCCGAAACCTTCTTACAATTTTAAACTTCGCCCCGTAAAAACAGATTTAACCGAAATTTGGGGTTTGCCCGTAAGCGTCGAAACCATGACAATAAGACAAGGAAAAGTTTCAATAAGCGGATTTTTTCATGATTTACCGACTGTTCCCGGGTTTTCAACATTAAATTCCGATGAAAAAATATATTTCAAAAATTTAAAAATAAACCCGAACGCAAATAAAGTCATACCTCTTAAAAATACAATAACTACCGAAAATTTTAATATCCTCGTAAAAATTAAAGGCGGATTTACAGGAAAATTTAAAATTCCTTCGCCTGCTTTATACCCCCAAAAATTAATTATCAACAAAACCGGAGAATACGGAAAAATTTCGGCAGCTTTAAAACTCGACTTATCATCTTTAAAATTTGCTTACGATTTCAGCGGCGATTTTTATCTCGGCAACGACACTTTACACAACGATATAACCTTAATAAAAGCAACAAACGGAAATTCACAATTCTTTTTCGGTAAAAAATATATCTTTGATTTGAATGAAAATTACAAACCCGAAGCTGTCTCAAATTTCAAGGTTTTCGGTTTCAATGCTTCATCAAATTTCAAAATGTCTTATTATCTAAACGATAAAATTTTCATCGGCACAATTCTGCATACCGATATTCCGATGCCGAACAACAACAATCTTGATTTAAAAATAAATGCCGGAAAAATTGAAGTTACAAAAGATAATATCGAAATGAAACACAATTTCGGAAATAAAATTTCCCTTAATCTTGAAAAATGGAAAATTGAAAGCAAAAGCGGATGGTATTTTGACAAAACAAAAGATGCAATTATTATTCCCGAAGCGCTTATACTTACCGGCTTAGGTATAGACGCATCAATAAAAGGGCTGAATATAAGACCGAATGCCTTACGAGAAGGAAAAATAAATATTAAAAAGGGCTTGACACTCGGCGGAATAGCAACATTAACTATTGCAAAAGGGCTGAAACCGGTTTTTAATTACGATGCAGGTGTAGGACATTATCGTATCAGTTTGGTCGGCAGTTCGCAAGGTCCGGCTGCATGGGTAAATAATCTCCCGGCAACAAACGAAAAATTAGAATTTACTTCCGTAGGAATGTTAAGCGACAACACTTCCGTTTTAAGTTTGGGTAAACACATGATTTTCTATAATTTACTTGATATTTTCGTAGATCAAATAATGACCGGAAACGGTTTTTTCAGTCTTGCCGGTATGCCCGAAATCGGAATTCCCGGATTTGTTCCCACAAGAGCAATAATAACTTATACAAAACAAGGAAATCGCTTAAAAGCAAAACTCGAACCGCTGTCGGGTGCCGTCGATTGCAATGCCAATATTGTTTATACACTTAATACGGAAAAAACAGCTCAAACCCTGACAAATAAAAAATACACGTCCTACGGCACATTCCATATTAAACCGGCAGAAGGCGAAAGCGGCGAAGAATTAACCATAAAAGGTTTTCTTACCAAAACCCCTAATGAATGCTACATTGATGCAATAACTCCCCAAACGGTTAAAATGGGAAAAGAAAAAATGAAACTCGTTGACGGAAAAATTACCGTAAGCAACAACCGGTGGGGCGAATTAAGTTTTAATTGCAACACAAACTCAACCGGACTGGAAAACAACAACCTTATTGCATATACCGTACACGGCGGCATAGAAGCCGACGGTTCGGGAATAAAAGTCAACCAAATCAAAACACCGCTCGGCGATTTGAATATGGCATATCTTTTTAACGAAAAAGCACTCGTAGGTGATTTAACAATAAAAACAGGATTGAACATGGGTTTTGCCGGTATAAAATCGGGAATGATGGCTACCCGATTCGATACTGCCGGTTTCTACCTTATGTTTTCCGGAGCAATTACAATGGCAAGCGATACCTACGAAGGCGGATTTATTCTCGGTAATTACAATTCGGATTTAACCGAAAAAACAAAACTGATATTGAAGAATTTTGAAACAAAAAAACCAGACATGACAAGTTTACACGGTTTTTATGCAATCGGTCAACGTAATTTAATCGACATCGGCTTTCCGATACCGCCTTTATGGGTTACGGCAAAAGCCGGGCTGGGAGCTTATGTTTCTCTCGATTATTATAATCCGAAATTTATTATCGGCGGTTATGCCTTTGCAAAAGCCGAAGGCGGCATGGATTTACCGCTTTGCGGATATGTAGGAGCAAAAGCAAATGCTGTCTTTGATATTGAAGGCGGTTATAAAAATAATGCTCTGTTTATTCAATCATGCGGAGAATTAACGGTAAGTGTCGGGGCATGTAATATCAATACATCGGTAACATTGTTGAATAAAAACAAATTAAGTTCCGACGGAAATAATGAAATTACTTTTAAAGTAGGCGGAAGTTGTAAATAATAAATTTAAGACACATAAAAAATGAAAAAAATATTAATATTCATACTGCTCGGCTGTCCTTTTTTAATTAACGGACAAAATATACTGTTAAAAAAAGCCGTAAGCGACAGTAATTTTCCGAAAATAATATGGTTTACGACACAACACGTTGATACAACGGATTTTAAAGTTTTCAGGGCATCTCTTAAAAATAAAATATTTAAAGAAATTGAAACAATAAGCTATGCAAAACCGTCCGAAATAAGCGACACAACCGAATTTATCGTTGTTGATACAAGTTTAACAAAAAAAGGGATTTACCTTTATTATACAGAAGCACAAATAAACGGGAAAACAGCAAAATCGCAAACAGCAATCGGTCATAACTACGGATTATTACCCAAACCGCAAATCGTTCAATTTAAAGCAACACCTTTAAAAGACCGAAAAGCGGTAAAACTTACGTGGAAACTGAATTATGCACAAACTGTAAGCAGCTTGGAATTATTCCGAAGCAAAACGTTTAACGACGGCTATATAAAAATAACAGACATCCCCGCCGACGCAAACGAAATAACCGATGTTATTCCGAAAGCAAACGAAGCATGGTTCTATTTTATCAAAATCAACGATTTTTTCGGGGGGCAATTTGTCAGTGTTCGCATTCCCGCTTTTGCAACATTCTCGGAAAAACCGTTCCGTCCGCAAAATATCAGCGGAAAATTTTCCGGCGATTCGGTATATCTGAATTGGAAAAATACGGGAAAAAACAGTACCGGATACCGAATATACAGAAGCACAAACGGCAAAGCATTTATTTTAATTAACGAAATGATTCAAAATTCCGCAGAAAATATCAAATTTACGGATTTTTCAACAGAAACTGAAAAAGCCGTAAACCTCGCATACTACGCAGTAAATGTAAGCGACGGTTTCAAAGACAGCAACAGTTCGGATACCGTAAATCTCTATATCCCCGAACACGAACCGGTTTTACCGCCCGAAACCGTTGACTGCATAAGCAACGAGTCCGGAGACATAAAACTATTTTGGGTTCCGCCCGAAAAAGGTAAAACATTTGCCTACAACGTATATCTGAAAAATCCAAGCGGCAAAAAATTTAAACTGAATAAAAACAAACTCTCGCAAAATTATTTTATTGACACGATTTCTCGTCCGGAAGGAAAATATATATATGAAATCGAAAGTATCGGATTCGGAAACAAAGTATCCGCCGGCAGAGCAAGAGCCGTTACATATCGTTACAAGCCCCGAATTCACCTGATCGTAAATTTAATAAAAAGAAATAGCGGTATTGAAATTTCTTGGAAAAAATCGCTGAATAAACATATTAAAAAAATTAAACTATACAAAAAAAGCAGCAACGGAAAAACTGCTTTATTAAAAACATTTAGCAACAACGATACAATTTATCTCGACAAAAACCTGAACAGGGGAACAGCTTATATTTATATAATTAAAGCCGTTTCGGACAACAACAAAGAAATAATTTTAAATGAAGGTTCCGAAATAATTTGGTAAAAAACTTCTTATTTATAAATCTTTAAAACAAATAAAATGAAAAAACAAATCTTATTATCAACAGCAATCTTGCTTTTAAGTTTTTTGACTGTAAAAGCACAATTAACAACCATTCACACATTCAACGGTTCGGACGGGTCTTATTCACTTTGTGAATTAGTTCAAAACGGCTCGTATATCTACGGAGGAACTACTTCCGGCGGAACAAATGATAAAGGTGTAATTTTTAAAATTAATTTAGATGACAATTCTTACACTAAAATTATTGATTTGTCTTCAAGTAACGGAGAATCTTTATCGTCATTATTAAATGTCGGCGATTATATTTACGGGACAACACTTTTCGGCGGAACAAGTAACGAAGGAGTTTTGTTTAAAATAAGCAAAAATGATGATACGTTTACTAAAATTAAAGATTTTGAAAGCAGTACAAGCGGCAGAAACCCTACAATTACCGCAACAGACGGAACATACATATACGGAACAACTCAAATGGGCGGGGATAACAATCACGGAACAATATTTAAAATAAAAATAAACTCGGATACTTACACAAAAATACATGATTTCGGAACTGTTACCGGATATTATCCTTGGCATTCACTGGTTTCGGAAGGTAATGTTTTATACGGAACAACTCTTACAGGCGGGCAAAACGGCAGAGGAACGCTCTTTAAAATTGACAAAGACGGAAATAATTTCTCTGTTTTACATGCTTTCGGAAGCAATAACGACGGAAAAGATTTAGAAGGAACACTCTTAATATCAGGAGATTATATTTACGGAACAACACAATCCGGAGGTGACAGCAATAACGGTACAGTTTTTAAATTAAATAAAAGTAATACTTCCGATTATTCTTATTCAAGTTTTAATTGGAGTAACGGTGCAACTCCCAAATGCGGACTTATCGAAGTAAATAATATATTATACGGAACTGCCTCACAAGGAGGTGCCGACGATGTGGGAAATATATTTACGGTAACAAAAAATAATTTAGTGATAACCGACATTTATGATTTTGACGGAACTGACGGGTCAGATCCCGAAGCACCGCTTGTAAGAGCCGGCGGTTATCTTTACGGAACAACAAATATCGGCGGCGATAATGACAAAGGTACAGTTTTTAAATATGATGCAGGATTTGCTTCGGTAAATAATATTAAAACAAATTCTGTTACGGTATTACCGAATCCGGCAACAAACAGTATAAACATTAAATTTCCCGAAAACAACAACTATAATATTTCATTGCTTACCGTTTCGGGTAAAGAAATTGCAAAATTTAATGCAAAAAATTCTGATTTTTATAAAATAAATATTGAAAAATTACCGGCAGGTATATATTTTATTACAACACAAAACATAAATTCTGGCAAAACAGAAAATCTTAAATTTATAAAAAAATAGTATTATTT
>Ga0256841_1003221_pt1 | contig 12328 bp, 12 predicted proteins | sample 356308metaG_FD_185971 | JGI IMG/M metagenome (GOLD analysis project Ga0256841, IMG submission 185971) | Hydrothermal vent microbial communities from Mid Atlantic Ridge, Atlantic Ocean - 356-308 | ecosystem: Environmental > Aquatic > Marine > Hydrothermal vents | place: Atlantic Ocean: Mid...
GAGCATACGAGACGCCGGTCACGGGAAGCCGGTCGCCAAGAAGAGAAAAGTGCTTCGGGACCGAGCAGTGCCCGCTGCGCACACAACCACAATATTCGGCCCAAGTGACCTCGTGGCGCTGCATGGCAAAGCCAGCCACCCAGACCCGGCGCCTCGGTTTCTCGTCGACCTGACCATGATCGTCTCCCAACCAGGCCCTTGCCCCGGCAACAGGAATCAGATCGTTGTCCGACGCCCCGGTGCCCAGGGAACCAATGTCATGGCAGGGACCCAAAGTCCCATCCCAAGCCGAAATGCCGCTCCGCGGTTTCGGCATTGACGCTGCAACTCCACGTGGCGTCCCGGCAAACAGCGAGTGCCATATCGAACCCACGATGAGCGTCGCTGCAAAGCCGCTCGTCCAGTTCCCCGGGAGAACAAAGAAAACCCTTCGGATTGTCCGCCCCCGTATTTTGTCAACCGATGACCGCCTCGTCAAAAAAGCCATGAAACATATCCCACCACCGACAACCTGTCGTCGCAGCGCAAGGTCTCGGAAAACACGGATTCGTCGAGACATCCAAAGCCTCTTTTTTGGCCACAAACGCCTCTTTTTGCCACAAACGCCTCTTTTTGCACTGGAGAATATCACAAAGTCAGGTATGTTTTCGAAAAACAGGACCAAGGCCCCGGGAAGGTATCGAGGCTTTGGCCGGAAGATCCCCTGGGGATCAACGCGAAACGGCGCCCTGGCACAACACGACGATCATGGCCAACGACGACTCGAAAAAACTCGATCAAGTTCTGGAATTGGAGCGCGCACAGCGTGAAGACCTCAAGCTCCTCGACCACCATCTCGTCTCTCTGAACAAACGGATTCTGGGAGCCAACATCATAGGATTCGTGCTCTTCGCCCTGCTTTGCGCCACAGCCGCCTACCTCGTGGCCTCCACGGCGGACAAGCGCGCCGAACGGCGAAGAAAAGCCGACGTGGACCAGCTCGTCAGGCTGCGCCGGACCCTGAAACAGTGGAAAACCGAGCAGTCGAAAACGCGGGAAGAATCCAGCGCAAGAACCACGTTGCTGACGAAACTGATGGACCTGTATCATCGAGGAGAAAACGAAAAGGCGCTCGAACTGCTCCCCAAGGCGGAAGCTGCGGCGCACAGCGCGCTGGAACACGCGGTGGTGGCCGAGGTGAGCAGGAATCTCAACCGGAAAGCAGCCCTGGCGGCCCTGGCACGCGGAATCTCCGACTACCAACGCGACAAACCCAAAGACGCCATCAAGCATCTCCTCCAGGCCCTCAAGTATGCTCCCCATGGATCCATTGCCCTCCAAGCCCACTACTATGCGGGCCTGAGCTACCACAAGCGGCAAGACTACCGAAAAGCTGCTCAGCACCTCGGGGCCCTGGCCACCGACCCGGCAGGTGAAGACATCCTCGATGACGCAGGACTCTTCCGTCTCGGCCACGCTCACGACCTGCTCAAGCAAAGCCAGGCAGCCCGAAAATACTATGGCCTCCTCATCGAACGCTATCCAAAGAGCGTCTTTGCCCCAGTGGCCAGAGCCAAGCTGCGTCAGCTCGGTGGACCATGATGTCGGCTGAGTCCTATCCGACGCATCTCTCGTCCCTTCACATCATTGCTGGTCCAGACTCTGACTCTCCAAGCGATCTCGCAGGCCGTCGCCTCGCTCCGTCAGACATCTGACAAACTGTCACTTGTCGGGAGTAAAACAGGCACCGGTGGGCGGGCGTTCCCCCTTGGGGCAGAGGCTGGAACCATGCAGCGTGAGGTCGATGGATGCCTTGACGCCTTTGATCTTCTTTTCCATGCCCGCGGGCAACGAACAGTCGGACGTGACAGTCCGCACCGACAACAGGCCAAACATCTTGACCCGGCCCTTGTCGGTTGCATAGCCCCCCTTGCCCAGGTCGGCCAGGACATCGAGCTTGCAGTTTCTTTGACCAAGGTGGATCACCACCTTGCCTCGAATCTCGGCGACATTGCCTTTCTTCCTGCCTGTCAGCCTCATCCGGAGGTCCATCCCCACGGGAAACTTCACCCCGGCCTTGAGCTTGAGACGCCATTTCTTGGAGATGTTCAAAACCCTGGCCGAGGGGTGCTTCCGAGTCGTCGCACGCAGAAGCGAACCATTCATCACCAGGGTAGAGGCCAGCAGGAAGACACTTGCAACTTTGAGACCGGTCATAGATACTCCTCGCGCAAACAAGATGGATCCAACACCGTTTTCCTATGAGGCAAAGACGAACGAACGCCTCAGGTTCTTTAAAAACGACGTTGATTTCCAAGGGTTGTTATTGTAGCATCCAAGGCTGGTTTTGACACGTCGTTTTCGGGGAAATACCAGATGACCAAATCGCAGATCATCGAAGAATTGGCAGCCAAACTCAGAATTCCAAAAGGCAAGGCACAGACCCTCGTCAAAGAGGTGTTCGGGGCTCTGCAAGATGCCATGCTTCGAGAGGAGCGGATCGAAATCCGAGGATTCGGAAGCTTTGAAATCCGTCACTACAGGTCCTACGAGGGCCGCAATCCGAAAACCGGCCAGCCGGTGCACGTGGCACCAAAGCGTCTACCTTTTTTCAAAGTGGGCAAGGAGCTTCGAGAGCGAATCAACCGAGGTGAGGTCTTGATCCAACCGAAGGAATGACGATCTTTCGCAAAAAGCCCGCCATCACGGCACCAGTTTAGATTTCCCAGGGACTAGCTGCTCATTTGCCGGCAAGTGGACGAAAAGAAGCCAGGCATTGCGCCTCCACGAAAGACCACCAACCAGTCAGAGAACCAAAAACTCCATGAACCATCCAAAGGAGAAGGACATATGAACCACAAAGTCGCGGACATGGGGCTGGCAGATGAAGGCCGCCTCAAAATCGAATGGGCCGAATCCCGGATGCCGGTGCTCATGCACCTTCGTGAGCAGTTTGAAAAAGACAAGCCCCTTGCTGGACAGAGAATCGCAGGATGCCTGCACGTCACCAAGGAAACGGCGGTGCTCGTGCGCACCCTCGTGGCAGCCGGGGCCGAAGTGGCCTGGTGCGGATGCAATCCACTCTCGACTCAAGACGACGTCGCCGCAGCCCTGGCTGCCGACGGCGTACCCATCTACGCATGGCACGGCATGAACACCGAGGAGTTCTACTGGGCCATCGACAAGGTCCTGGAGATGAAGCCCACTTTGACCTTGGACGACGGGGCGGACCTGATCTTCTCACTCCATTCGAAACACCCAGAACTCATCCCCCACGTCTTGGGCGGCACCGAGGAGACCACCACGGGCGTGCATCGACTCCGGGCCATGGCCGATGACGGAGAGCTGAAGTATCCGGTGATCGCGGTCAACGACGCAGAGACCAAGTGGGACTTCGACAATGTCTACGGCACGGGCCAGTCGTCCATCGACGGCATTTTGCGGGCCACGTCCATTTTGCTGGCCGGCAAGACTCTGGTCGTGGCAGGCTATGGCCACTGTGGCCGGGGCGTGGCCATGCGGGCCAAGGGCATGGGTGCCAACGTGGTGGTCACGGAAGTCAAGCCCACTGCAGCACTCAAGGCCACATTGGAAGGCTACCGCGTCATGCCCATGGACGAAGCTGCCGCAGTGGGGGACATCTTCATCACGGCCACCGGCATGAAAGACGTGATCACCGGCGAACATTTCGAGCGCATGAAAGACGGCGCCGTGGTCTGCAACACCGGCCACTACGATTGCGAGTTGAACCTGCCCGACCTGGAAAAAATGGCCAAGAACGTGCGGCAGATCCGTCCAAACAACGAAGAGTTCACCCTGCCCAACGGACGACGCATCTACTTGCTGGCACGGGGTCGTCTGGTCAACCTGGCTGCTGCCGAGGGCCATCCGTCCGAAGTCATGGACATGTCTTTCGCAAACCAGGCGTTGGCTCAGATTCTGCTCAGTCGCAACCACGAAAACTACGGAACCCAGGTCTACGAGCTGCCCGAAGAACAGGACCAGGAGATCGCCCGCATCAAGCTCGAAACCATGGGCATCTCCATCGACGAGCTGTCGGACGAGCAGCGCAAGTACGCGACAGACTACTCGGCCGGCACCTGATCCTCTCCCGGCCCAGGGGCACAGCCCCCTGGGCCATGGACCGGCCAGCGCAAGACCTGGAATCACATCTCAATGAAAAAAACCAGCGGGGGCACCTCTGACAAAGGTGACAGGGCTATTTGCGCCGGGATCGGGAAACCTTCTTGGCGGCAAGCGTCTTGCGCGATTTCCTGCCTGCCACGGTCCGCAGCGGCTTGGATCGAGTCAACCCGGCGGCCTCCTTGAGGGCATCCACCCTGTCGGTGCGTTCCCAGGTAAAGGACTTCTCGTTGCGCCCGAAATGCCCATAAGCCGCTGTGGGCCCATAGATGGGTCGGAGCAGGTCGAGCTCCTCGATGATGGCACCGGGCCGGCAATCGAACACCTTTTCCACCGCCTTGACGATGCGCTCGTCGGCCACTTTCCCGGTCCCGAAGGTCTCCACGAACAGGCTCACCGGTCGAGAAACGCCGATGGCATAGGCCAACTGCACCTCACAGCGGTCCGCAAGACCCGCCGCCACGATGTTCTTGGCGATGTAGCGGGCATAGTAACTCGCCGACCGGTCCACCTTGCTCGGATCCTTGCCCGAAAAGGCACCGCCGCCGTGACGGCCCCAGCCACCGTAGGTGTCTACGATGATCTTGCGACCCGTCAATCCACTGTCGGCGAAGGGACCGCCCGCCACGAAACGCCCCGTGGGATTGATATAGAACTTGGTTTTCGGGCCGATGAGCTTGGCCGGCAACACCTTCTTGATCACCGTCTCCACAACGGCCTCTTTGATGGCGCGGTGCTTGGCCGACGGGTGATGCTGCGTGGAGACCACCACGTTTTCGATGGCAACGGGCTTGTGATCACGGTAGCGGACCGAAACCTGGCTCTTTCCATCGGGCCAAAGAAAATCCACGCCGCCGTTCTTGCGCACCTGGGCGAGCCGCTTGGTCAACTTGTGCGCCCAGACGATGGTCGCCGGCATAAGCTCCCGGGTCTCGTTGACCGCGTAGCCGAACATCATTCCCTGATCACCGGCACCCTGCTCCCGCTTGCTGTATACTCCGCGCCCCTCCACGCCCCTGGCGATGTCAGGCGATTGCTGCTCGATGGCCGAGAGCACCGCGCAGGTGCGGTAGTCGAAGCCCATTTCGGAGTGGGTGTAGCCGATCTTCTTGACGGTCTCGCGCACAACCTTGGGAAGGTGCACATACGCCTTCGTGGTGATCTCTCCGGCAATGAGCACGTATCCGGTTTTCACCGAGGTCTCACAAGCAACCCGGCAACCCGAATCCTCGGCAATGAGGGCATCGAGAACCGCATCGGAAATCTGGTCGCAAATTTTGTCCGGGTGACCCTCGGTCACGGACTCGGACGTGAACACGTATTCACTCATCCTTCTCCTCCAGCGCTTGATATGTGCGGGCTCGATCGATGGAAGGTCGCGCCGGCCAGCATATCTTATGAAAAACCACAAGTTGTGTGTTGAATCGCTATACCCCCACTATATGGGGCTGTCAAGACAGGGGCGACCAGGTCACGCCCTGCGATGCCGCCGTCTTTCAACCCTGGCAGAGCCTGTTCGACGGCCCGAGCCCCAGTTGATCCCAAGCAGCCTCCCTGCTATAACGCCGACGGCTCATGGTCCACGACGGACGGACGAGCCGAGAAAGACAACTTTTTTCGAGGAACGAAACCATGAAAATCCACGAATTCCAGGCAAAACGCCTCCTGGCGCAGCGGGGGGTGACCGTGCCCAGGGGCGACGTTGCCCAAACCGCCCAACAGGCCGGTGAAATCGCCCAGCGACTCATGCAGGAAACCGGCAAGGACCTGGTGGTGCTCAAGGCCCAGATCCACGCCGGAGGTCGGGGCAAGGGAACATTCAAGGAAAACCCCGATCTCCACGGCGTCATGCTGGCCCATTCGGCCGACCAGGCCCGCGAGCTGGCCTCCGGGATGCTCGGGGCCACCTTGGTCACCAAGCAGACGGGACCGTCCGGCAAACAGGTCAACCGCCTTCTCATCGAAGAGGGTCTCGACATCGACCGGGAACTCTATGCCGGCCTGGTGGTGGACCGGGCCAGGCGCACTGCAGTGCTCATGGCCTCCACGGAAGGCGGCATGGAGATCGAAGAGGTGGCGGCAAAGACACCAGAGAAAATCGTGACGGAACCTGCTGACCCGGTGCGCGGATTTTTGCCCTTCCATTCCAGGAAAGTGGCCGCTGCACTGGGCATGAGTGGTTCTTCTTTCAAGGCGGGCGCCGCACTGCTCCATGCCTGCACCAGGGCATTTGGGGAACTGGACGCATCCCTCGTGGAGATCAATCCCCTGGTGATCACCAAAGACGGCCGCGTGGTGGCCCTGGACGCCAAGATCAACCTCGACGACAATGCAGCCTTCCGACATCCCGATCGCGAGGAGCTCAGAGATCCGAGCGAAGAAGACCCAGCCGAACAGGAAGGGCGTAAGTGGGGCCTTTCCTACATTTCCCTCGATGGAAACATTGGCTGCATGGTAAACGGCGCAGGGCTCGCCATGGCAACCATGGATATCATCCAGCACCACGGCGGCCAGCCGGCCAACTTTCTCGACGTGGGCGGGGGAGCCAAGGCCGAGCAGGTGGCCGCGGCCTTCAAGATCATCACCGCCGACCCGAAGGTGAAGGCGATCTTCATCAACATTTTCGGCGGCATCATGCGCTGTGACACCATTGCAGAAGGTGTGATCGCTGCGGTCAAGGAGGTGGGCCTGAACCTGCCGCTGGTGGTGCGTCTCGAAGGCACGAACGTGGATCTCGGGCGCAAGATGCTGGCTGAATCCGGGCTGGACATCGTGGCGGCAAGAGATATGGCCGACGGCGCAAGCAAGGTCGTCGAACTCGCCGGACGCAGCGGCGAATGAATCGAGGAGCAGCATCATGAGCATCTGGTGTGACGAGACGACCAGAGTCGTCGTACAAAACATCACCGGGAGAAACGGCCGGTTTCACACGGCGGCCATGTTGAAGGACGGGACCAATATCGTGGCCGGTGTGGCCCCGGGAAAAGCAGGCCAGCAGGTGGAAGGCGTCCCGGTCTTCGAAACAGTGGCCCAGGCCGTAGAAAAGACCGGGGCCAATGCCTCCATCCTGTTCGTGCCGGCCCCCTTTGCCGCAGACGCCCTGTTGGAGGCTGCGGAAGCAGGATGTAAGCTCCTGGTCGCCATCACCGAGGGCATCCCCACCATGGACGTGGTCTCGGTCCTGCCTCGGCTCGATGAACTCGGCGTGCGCCTCATCGGACCAAACTGCCCGGGAATCATCTCCCCTGGAAAGACCAAGCTCGGGATCATGCCCGCCTACATCCACAAGCCAGGCGGCATCGGGGTGATCTCGCGTTCGGGGACCCTGACCTACGAAGTGGTCCATCAACTCACCGCCCTGGATCTCGGCCAGTCCACCTGCATCGGGATCGGTGGAGATCCCATCATCGGGTCCACGTTCCTCGACGCCCTGGAAGCCTTTGCGGGCGATCCAGACACCAAGGGCGTCTTCCTGATCGGTGAAATCGGCGGCACCGCTGAGGAACAAGCAGCAGCCTACATCAAAGAAAAGTTCGACAAGCCAGTGGCGGCCTTCATCGCCGGTCGTACGGCACCTCCCGGCAAGCGCATGGGACATGCAGGCGCCATCATCGCCGGAGGCAAGGGCACGGCCGCAGAAAAGATCGCCGCCCTGGAGGCCGCTGGAGTGGTGGTGGCCCAAAGCCCCGCAGACATGGGAAAGGCCATGGCACAGGCCATGGCCAAGGCCTGATCGGCTGCAAGATGACATCGGATGGCCGAAAGCCCGTGCCGCTGGGCCGGTCTTCGATCCCACATCCGAAGAAAATGAAGCAAATCATCGAACCACGAGACACAAGGAGACGGAATCCATGAGCGACCAGTTGCAGCGCACTCTCGGACTGATCAAACCAGACGCCTTTGCACAAGGAGTCGTGGGCCGCATTCTCGCCAGAGCCGAAGAGGCTGGCCTCGAGATCGTGGCTCTCAAGTCCATCCACTGGACCAGACGCGAGGCCGCCGGGTTCTATGCGGTCCACAAAGACAAGCCTTTCTTCGAATCCCTGGTGGACTACATGACCTCCGGGCCCATTGCAGCGGTGGTGTTCGAGGGGCAAGATGCCATCAGCAAGTGGCGCGACCTCATGGGCCCCACGGATGCATCCAAGGCGCCCAAGGGCACGATTCGGGGCGACTGGGGCACAGACATCGAACGCAACGCGGTGCATGGATCGGATGCCGAACAGACCGCCGCCTTTGAAATCGGCTACGTGTTCGCCGGCTACGAAAGGCCGTGAAGCGCCCCTCTTTCCAGGATGCCCGGCCAGACCTCCTCGGTCTGACCCTGGATCAATTCGAGCAACTCGTCGTCGAAGAGCTGGGACTCGAACCATACCGGGCCCGGCAGGTCTTCCGCTGGCTGCATGGGCGGCTCGAATCCGACTTTCAGGTCATGACCGACCTGGCCAGGCCGGTGCGGACCCTTTTCGCGGAAAAGACCAGGGTCTCGGGGCTCACCATGCGTTCCAGCCTGGAGGCCTCCGACGGCACCACGAAACTCGCCCTGGAGACAGAAGACGGCCTTGTCATCGAGACCGTGATGATTCCCGAGGGAGACAAGCTCACCCAATGCATCTCCACCCAGGTGGGTTGTCGTATGGGCTGTCGATTTTGCGCCACCGCCAGACTGGGATTGCGCAGGAATCTCACGGCCGGAGAAATCGTGGGACAGACCAGGTTTGGCAGGGCCTGGGCCCAAAAGCGAAGCCGCCGCATCACGAACCTGGTCTACATGGGAATGGGCGAACCCTTGGACAACTATGAGGCCACGGTGGCATCACTTCAGATTCTCATGCATCCGCTGGGCATGAACATGTCCTCACGGCGCATCACCCTGTCCACCGTGGGCCACCTGGAAGGCCTACGCCGGTTGGCGACCGAACCGTTCCAGGTCAACCTGGCCTTGTCGCTCAATGCCACGACCCAGAAAACCAGGACAGCGATCATGCCTGCGGCCAAGCGCTGGCCCCTCGAAGACTTGCTCGACGGCCTGGCGGCCTTCCCGTTGGAGAAACGGCGGCGCATCACGCTCGAGTACGTGCTCATCTCCGGGCTCAACGACGGAAAAGCGGACGCAGCCCGGCTCGTTTCGATCGCACACAAACTGCGCGCCAAGGTCAACCTCATCCGCCTCAACCCCTACCCGGGATGCCGCCTCGCCCCCCCGGACATGAATCACACCGAACAGTTCGCCGAGCAGGTCCGCTCACGCAACGTCACCGTGCTGCTCCGCAAGAGCAAGGGTGCCGACATCCAGGCCGCCTGCGGCCAGCTTGCCGGTACAATCAAGGACCATTCCACCCAGGAGACGTGACCCTCAGTCCTCGCCTTCCCAATCTGCGTCCAGATCCAAGATTTCCTCGCTCTCTTCGACCTCTTCGACCTCCTCCACCTCGGCTTCCTCGAAATCCAGGTCGCCCCCATCCTTGGTGCCGGCATCGATCTTCGCTTCGGGCGCCGCGGCGTCGGGCCCTGGATGCTTCGCCATGCCTTTACTCGGCGTGGACGGGGCATCGGATTCCTTCCCTCCGAGAGCCGAGAGATCCAGCTTCTTGAGACGCTTCTTGGCGTCCTTCTTGGTGGCAAACCGAGCCGCCTCTTCCGTGGCTTCGGACAGCAGCTCCGACATGCGGCCCGGCAGGGGCAGACCTCCGGCCATCACGTAGAGCTGGGAGGATGCACCGTCAGCGACATACACGCCGGTGTAGAGCGTGGCCCCATCGGTCAGGTCCTTGGTAGCCGCCCAGAATCCGTCCAGTTCTCCCACCGACGTCTTGGACAATGCCTCTTCGCCGGCCACCACCACCGCGGCCACAGACAGGCTCTCTTCCAATGCCAAAGCCCCCGCAAAGACCTCGTTGTCTGCAATCTGTGCCTTGGTGGCCGCCAGCAGGTCGTCGTGCCCCAGTCCAGAATCGAGCGTCGTCTTCCCCAGGACCGTCACGCCACCGGAAAACAGGACCTGCCTGAAACCCTCCGGGTCGAAACTGCGGATACTCTTGTGATCCGTTGCCAAAGAGAGCTTGTTGAACTCATCGATGAGCCAGGCCACCTGTGCATTGCCTTTGCCCAAGAACTCTGCAACGGCAGCCGAGGAGTGTCGATCGAAGAGCTTTTGGCCGTCCACCAGGAGCAAAGAGGCAAAATCGGTATCCAACAAATCATTGACGGATCTCAGGGCACAGGCCTTGACCAGATGGCTTTCCGACTTCCAGGGCAAAAAGGCCAGCACGGAAACGGGCCGATTCATCTTGCCCAGCAAACGGATCAGTTCTGCGGCAGCTCCACCAGTGCCGCCGCCAAGCCCCGCCACCACGAGATAGGCTTCGACACCGGCCAGTTGTTTCGTACAAAGGTCGAGCAGAGCTTCGGAAGAAGCAGCCACTGCTTCCAGACCCAACCTGCGGTTGCGACCCGTGCCGTCCATGGCGGACCGGCCGATGAAGAGTCGGTGATCTTCATCCAGCCCGGACAAAGACCGAAGATCGGTCTGCGAGGTGTTGATCGCCACAGTCTTGTATCCAAGGGCAGCGAACTCACCTGCCACGTTGCCGCCACATTGTCCCAGTCCAATGACTCCGAATGACACCGCGCGTCCACTCTCCATGTGCTCCTCCTCTGACCACTGGCTGTCGCCCAGGTCCTATACCATTGGACCCGAACGCCACATCGTTTCTTCGGCTCTTCGATCGTCTTGCATGCTACACAAGTTTTCCCGACAGGTCCACGGAGATCCCAGAGAGAAAGCACGAAAATCCAACGAAAAAGGGATGCCACCCGGCAGATGAGATCTCCTCACCCGAAACTGAGCAGGGAAAGGAGACGGCTCACAAGCTCTCCAGCTTCTCACCGGGCAAGTTCGGCCGAGGCAGTGCCGCTCACCACGGCCTTGAGGTGCCCGGAACCCAGGTCCGGCAAGGGATCGCCCGGACCGATCTCGATACGGCCGACCACAAACAGCTTGAACGGCACCGATGGGGTCTTCATCCGATCGGTCAACGAAGCCCGACCGTCGCTGGAGAGGATCACGTCGAAGCGCCCCGTCTGATTCGCGGGAATGGCCGGCAAGACCCCCACGTGAAAAACGCCCTGGGTCGTGACGTTTCCACTGCCGTCCAGGTCCACCTGCGCTACGGAATTGTCCGCCACGTAGAGATCCATGGCAGGCACCTCGATGCCAAATGAGTTGATCTGAACATCGACATACAGCGTTTCCAAAGACACCTTGGTAAAAGAGAGGCTGCCCACGTCCTTGAGTTCGGGAACCTCCTCGGCCAGATCCACCGAAGCAGAGAGCTGGATGGCTGTGGTTGCATGGCATTGTCCCGTCTCGCAAGTCACCGCATCTCCGAATGAAGCGCAGACATCCTCACCGGAGCAATCCACCGCGGGAAACCGGGCATCCTCGCCCAAAACACAAACTCCGGCCTGCTTGTCACAGGTCAGCCCCGGGTCTACAGAAGCACAGGTGTCCACAGCATCTGAACAGGAAATCGTCGTAGACGAGGAAACCCCCAGATCCGCAGCATCGATCTCGAAGACCTTGTCGGGAAGTTTGAAATCAAAGTTGTCCACGTCGTCGGCCAACAGGCAGCCATGCAGCGACAGCCAGGACAGAACCAACAGGAACAGAAAAACAGGGATACGGAAATTTTTCATAGGTTCACTCCAGAAAACAGGATGAGCAGGCGGCCTTGGCCGCTTCCATAAGGCCCAGCCGGCGCTGTTTTTTTCGTCACATCACCATTGCGGACCTCTACATTCCACACGACAGCGTCTTTTCGATTATAGCGCATCGCAGCCGTTGCACCACCATCTCGAATGGGCAATCGGACAAGGCAGGAGATGTCACGATCCAGAGGCGCTGCCGGAATCTCCAGAAGGTGCGGCACCGGAATCTCCACCTGAACCACTCCCTCCTCCAGAACCGGAGTCGCCCTGATGCGCCTCAGGGCTCTTGGCGAACTCGATGGCAAAACGAAAGACCACCCGCCTGCCCCACCATGGCCCCATAGGCCTGTCCAAGCTCACGACCTGCAAGGGTGCGGCCCGAGCTTCGACCTGGTCGGCCGGCACTCCATACGCCACCAAAGCCCGCCGGATCCTCTCGGCCCGCCTGGCGGCGATCCCCGCCGGTTCCTGTGATTCTGCATGGGCCAGGACCGTC
>Ga0256841_1003222_pt1 | contig 12327 bp, 12 predicted proteins | sample 356308metaG_FD_185971 | JGI IMG/M metagenome (GOLD analysis project Ga0256841, IMG submission 185971) | Hydrothermal vent microbial communities from Mid Atlantic Ridge, Atlantic Ocean - 356-308 | ecosystem: Environmental > Aquatic > Marine > Hydrothermal vents | place: Atlantic Ocean: Mid...
GAAAGCACCGCGCCGCCCCCTTCCCATGTTGCCCTTTCCGAGCTGATCGAAGGTATTCGAAGACGGCGGGCGGAGCCACTCGCCGGCAAAGGGTTCACAATGGAAATTCCGGCGGATATACAGGTATGGTCGGACAGGGACGCGCTGGAGATCATCATCGGCAATCTGTTTGACAACGCCATCGCCTACAGCCCGCCCCACGGCCCGATCACCGTAACCGCCACCCGGGAACAGGGACACGTCGCAATCAGGATCTCCAATCCCGCTGGCGATCTCCGTCGCCGGGACCTCCCCCACATGAGCGCGCGTTTCTGGCGCAAGGAGGCGTCACGAAACGACAACAGCCACAGCGGCCTTGGTCTGGCGCTTGTCGACGCCCTGTCAAAACGGATCGGCGCAACAGTGATGTTCCGGCTCGATGACACCGGCGTGTTGACGGTCGAGCTGACGCTCCCCGACGGAGCACCAGCCGAAACGGGCGGGGAGTAGCAAAGCGCCTGCCGGGGTTTCCGGCAGGCGATCCCGGATCAGTTGTTCTGGATCACGATATTGGGGAACTTTGCGGCATAGTCCTTGGCCTGCAGGGAGAGCTTGGCCGCGGTCTTGCGGGCGATCTCGCGATAGATCTGGGAGATACGCGCCTCGGGCTCGGCCACCACGGTGGGCTTGCCGCCGTCGGTCTCCTCACGGATGCGCATGTCCAGCGGAAGCTGGCCCAAGAGGTCGACATGATACTGCTCCGCCATCGCCTGACCGCCACCGGCGCCAAAGATCGGCTCCTCGTGACCACAGTTGGAGCAGATATGAATGCTCATGTTCTCCACGATGCCGAGCACCGGCACCTCCACCTTCTCGAACATCTTCAGGCCCTTGCGGGCGTCGAGCAGGGCAATGTCCTGGGGTGTGGTGACGATCACCGCGCCGGAGACGGGCACCTTCTGCGCCAGGGTGAGTTGGGTGTCGCCGGTGCCGGGCGGCAGATCGATCACCAGATAGTCCAGTTCCGACCAATTGGTGTCGTTGAGCAGTTGCTCAAGCGCCTGGGTGACCATGGGGCCACGCCAGATCATGGGGGTCTCCTCGTCGATGAGGAAGCCGATGGACATGGCCTGGAGGTGATAGGCGGTCATGGGCTCCAACGACTTGCCATCCTTCGACTCAGGCTGGCCGCTGATCCCCAGCATGCGCGGTTGGGAGGGGCCGTAGATGTCAGCGTCGAGGATGCCCACGGTGGCCCCCTCCTCCGCCAGTGCCAGCGCCAGGTTGACCGCTGTGGTGGACTTGCCGACGCCGCCCTTGCCGGAGGCCACGGCGATGATGTTCTTGATGTTGTCGATGGGCTTGAGGGATTTCTGCACCGAGTGGGCCACCACTTTCCAGTCCACATCCACGTCGGCGGAGGTCACGCCTTCCAGGCCCTCCACTTTCTCCTTCACCGCGTTGGCAATCTCATCCTTGACGCCCTTGGCGGGGAAGCCGAGTTCCACCTTCACTTTCACCTTGTCGCCCTCGATGGCGATATCCTTCACCGCCTTGGCGGCGACCAGATCCTCACCCAAATGGGGCTCGACATAGCCCTTGATCGCCTCTTCGACCTGTTCTTTCGTAACCTCTGCCATTTGCTTGCCTCTCGAATGGTCATCCCGCCGCCAATGCAGACGCGCCGGGAAAAATATGTTGACTGGGCGCGCATTCTACACCAATTCCGCCGCTATATTCCAACCAATTTGGTAGGTTTTTGCGCGGGATGCCGGTTCCGTTTCCGCAGCCGAAACGATTTGTGAAATAATGGTGCGTTCAGAACAACACAACAACCTTTCCGACACCACTGAATATGACAACCGCACACCGCAAGATCCTGGTCACCAGCGCCCTGCCCTACGCCAACGGTCCGATCCACATCGGGCATTTGGTGGAGTACATCCAGACCGACATCTGGGCCCGTTTCCAGAAGATGCGCGGCCACGCCTGCTGGTATGTCTGTGCCGACGACGCCCACGGCACCCCCATCATGCTGCGGGCGCGCCAGGAGGGCATCGAACCCGAGGAACTGATTGCCCGCGTCCACCAGGAGCACACCGCCGATTTCGCCGGCTTCCACATCGGATTCGACAACTACCATTCCACCCATTCGGAAGAGAACCGCCACTTCGCCATCACCATCTACGAACGCAACCGGGACGCCGGTCATATCGTCAAACGCACCATCACCCAAGCCTATGATCCAGTGGAGGAGATGTTCCTGCCAGACCGCTTCATCAAGGGGGAATGCCCCAAGTGCGGCGCGCCGGACCAGTATGGCGACAACTGCGAGGTGTGTGGCGCCAGCTACTCCCCGGCGGAGCTGAAGAACCCCCGCTCTGCCGTCTCCGGCGCCGTACCGGTCCAGAAGGCGTCGGAGCACTACTTCTTCAAGCTGGCCGACTTCGAGCCCATGCTGCGCGAATGGACGCGGGCCGGCCACCTGCAACCGGAGGTCACCCACAAACTGGACGAATGGTTCGAGGCCGGCCTGCAGGCGTGGGACATCTCCCGCGACGCCCCTTATTTCGGCTTCGAGATCCCCGACCACCCCGGCAAATACTTCTACGTCTGGCTCGACGCCCCCATCGGCTACATGGCCAGCTTCAGGAACCTGTGTGACCGGCGTGGCGATCTGGACTTTGACGAATACTGGGGCCCCGACGCCGACACCGAGCTCTACCATTTCATCGGCAAAGACATCATCTACTTCCACGCCCTGTTCTGGCCGGCCATGCTCCACGGCGCCGGTTTCCGCACCCCCAGCGCGGTGTGGGCTCACGGCTTCCTCACCGTGGATGGACAGAAGATGTCCAAGTCCCGCGGCACCTTCATCAAGGCGCGCACCTATCTGGACCATCTCAATCCCGAGTACCTGCGTTACTACTTCGCGGCCAAGCTCGGCAGCGGCGTGGAGGACATCGACCTCAACCTGGAGGACTTTGCCCAGCGGGTGAACGCGGACCTGGTCGGCAAGGTGGTCAACATCGCCAGCCGCTGCGCCGGCTTCATCCACAAGCGCTTCGGCAGCCGCCTCGCGCCAGCGCTTGCCGAACCGGCCCTGTTCGAGGCATTCGCCGCCGCCGGCGACACCATCGCCGACCATTACGAACAGCGCGAATTCAGCCACGCCGTGCGCGCTATCATGGCCCTGGCGGACCGCGCCAACCAGTACATCGATGAGGCCAAACCCTGGGTGATCGCGAAGGAAGAGGGCAAGGAAGAGGAACTCCAGGCCATCTGCTCCATGGGCATCAACCTGTTCCGGGTGCTGATCGGCTACCTGCGCCCAATCCTCCCGGCCACCGCAGCGGCATCCGAGACCTTCCTGCAGGTCCCGCCGCTCACGTGGGAGGCCCTCGCCAGCCCGCTGCTCGACCATGAGATCCGCAAGTTTAAACCGTTGATGACCCGCGTCGACAGCAAGCAGATCGAGGCCATGTTGGAGGCGTCGAAGGAAGACCTCGCCGCCGCGGCGCCCGCCCCGCGGTCCACGGGTCCACTGGCTGGGGATCCCATCGCCGAGACCATCGAATATGCCGATTTCGCCAAGGTGGATCTGCGCATCGCCCGCATCGTCAGGGCCGAGCATGTGGAGGGCGCGGACAAACTGTTGCGCCTCACGCTCGACCTGGGCGGCGAGACCCGCAACGTCTTCGCAGGCATCAAATCCGCCTATGCGCCGGAGGACCTGGAGGGTCGACTCACGGTGATGGTGGCCAATCTGGCCCCACGCAAGATGCGCTTCGGCGTCTCGGAAGGGATGGTGCTGGCGGCCGGCCCCGGCGGCGAAGAACTCTACCTGCTCAGTCCCGATGCAGGGGCCCGGCCGGGGATGCGGGTAAAATAGCGCCGATCGAACCGGTATCGACCCCTGCCCGGCAGACGACACAACGATACGTCATGACGGGGGGACGTCCGACTTCAAGAAACGGCGTCGGGCAGAAACTGCTTTCGGCAAGCAGTTCATACAGTTACCATGATCCTTTTGCGGATTGTCAATGTCCGGGCGGGATTACAATGGGGAAAATGACGGATCCGACACAAGGCGGGCGAACTGAACCATGCAAGACTATCTGATCATCCTGGTGGGGACCATCCTGGTCAACAACTTCGTGCTGGTGAAGTTTCTCGGCCTGTGTCCGTTCATGGGCGTCTCGCGCAAGCTGGAGACCGCGGTGGGCATGGGCCTGGCCACCACCTTCGTGCTCACCCTCTCCGCGGTGTGCGCCTATCTGATCAACGCCTTCCTGCTCGCCCCGCTGGGCATCGAATACCTGCGCACCATTGCCTTCATCCTGGTGATCGCCGTGGTGGTGCAGTTCACCGAGATGGTGATGCACAAGACCAGCCCGGTGCTCTACCAGGTGCTGGGCATCTTCCTGCCCCTCATCACCACCAACTGCGCCGTGCTCGGCGTGGCCCTGCTCAACACCCAGGAGAAACACAATTTCGTCGAATCGGCCCTCTACGGCTTCGGCGCCGCCGTGGGCTTTTCGCTGGTGCTGGTGCTGTTCGCCGCGGTACGCGAGCGCATCGCCGTGGCCAATGTACCGGAACCCTTCCAGGGCAATGCCATCGCCCTGATCTCCGCCGGTCTGATGTCGCTCGCCTTCATGGGCTTCGCCGGCCTGGTGACGACCTGATGAGAGGCCACGCATGCTGACCCTGACCCCCATCCTCGCGATCACCGGCCTGGCCCTCGTTTTCGGCCTGCTGCTGGGCTACTCCAATATCCGCTTCCATGTGGAAGGTGACCCCATCGCCGATCAGATCGATGCCTTGCTGCCACAAACCCAGTGCGGCCAGTGCGGCTTCCCCGGGTGTCGGCCCTACGCCGAGGCCATCGCCACTGGCGAGGCGGAGATCAACCGCTGTGTTCCCGGCGGCGAGACGGTGATCATCGCCCTTGCCGATCTGCTCGGCCGCGATCCCCTCCCGCTGGATGCCGACGTGGGCGAACCCAAGCCCAAGGCAGTGGCGGTGATCGACGAGAACGAGTGCATCGGCTGCACCCTCTGCCTGCAGGCCTGTCCGGTGGACGCCATCATCGGTGCCGCCAAGCAGATGCACACCGTCGTGCGTGACCTCTGCACCGGGTGCGAACTGTGCGTTCCCCCCTGCCCGGTGGAATGTATCCATATGGAGCCGATCAAGGAAGATATCCGCACCTGGCGCTGGCCCTATCCCGAAGTGGAATTCGAACCCGCACGGGAGGCCACCGCGTGACTCCACCCAATCAGCAACGTCTGTGGCGCTTCCACGGTGGCCTGCACCTGCCCGACAACAAAGCGCAGTCCCTCGGCCGGGAACTGACGCAGGCCACCGTTCCCCAGCGCCTGATCCTGCCCCTGCAACAACATATTGGCGAAGAGGACAAGCCGCTGGTGGCCGTGGGCGAACGGGTGCTCAAAGGGCAGATGATCGCGCGCTCAAAGGCCTACATCAGCGCACCGATACACGCCCCCACCTCGGGCACGGTGGCATCCATCGGCCCCGAACCGATCCCCCACCCTTCCGGGCTGGTCGCCACCTGCATCGTCATCGAGCCCGACGGCGAGGACGCATGGGCCGAACTCCCGGAGCCGATGGACGACTACCAGCAACGCGACCGCGCCGATCTGCGCGAGCGGGTGCGTTGGGCCGGCATCGTGGGGCTGGGCGGTGCCGCCTTCCCCACCAGCGTGAAGCTGAACCCAGGCCCCAACGTGCGCATCAAAACGCTGATCATCAACGGCGCAGAATGCGAGCCCTACATCACCTGTGACGACATGCTGATGCGCACCCGCGCCCCGCGCATCGTCTCCGGCATCAAGATCCTCAAGCATCTGCTGGAGGTCGAGGAGTGCCTGATCGGCATCGAGGACAACAAACCGGTGGCGATCGCCGCCATGCGGCAGGCCGTGACCGACGCCGGACTGCAGAAGACCCGTGTCGTCACCATCCCCACCCTCTACCCCAGCGGCGGTGAAAAGCAATTGATCCACATCCTCACCGGCAAGGAGGTGCCGAGCCATGCCATCCCGGCCCAGATCGGCGTCGTCTGCCACAACGTGGGCACCACCGCCGCCATCGCCGATGCGGTGCTCGAAGGCAAGCCGCTGCTTTCACGCATCGTCACCCTCACCGGCGACGGCGTCGCCGAACCGCGCAACCTGGAGGCGCTGATCGGCACCCCGGTCAGCGACCTGATCGCCCAGGCAGGCGGCTATACCAACGCCGTATACAAACTGATCCTCGGCGGCCCCATGATGGGCATCGCCCTGCACACCGACGCCGTGCCCCTGACCAAGGCCGCCAACTGCCTGCTGGTGGCAAGCCGCGAAGAGGCCCCCGACCCCTCACCGGTACGCCCCTGCATACGCTGCGGGGAATGCGCCCGGGTCTGCCCGGTGAGCCTGCTGCCGCAGCAGATGTACTGGTACGCGCGGGCCAAGGATTTCGACAAGGTGCAGGCATACAACCTGTTCGACTGCATCGAGTGCGGCTGCTGCTCTCACGTATGCCCCGCCCATCTCCCCCTGGTGCAGTTCTACCGCTTCGCCAAGAACGAGATTTGGGCCCAGGAGGAAGAGAAACGCAAGGCGGAGCAGGCGCGCCAGCGTCACGAGGCGCGTCAGGCCCGGCTCGAACGCCTGGAACGGGAACGCAAGGCCAAGCTGCGCAAAAAGAAGGAAGCACTGGAGAAAAAGAAAGGGGCCGGCGGGAAAGAGCAGGATGCCAAAAAGGCCGCCATCGAGGCCGCCATGAAGCGGGTGGCGGAAAAAAAGGCCGCCGCCGCGGCGCCAAAGAACACCGAAGGTCTCACCCCCGCCCAGCAGCGCCAGGTGGACAACGCCGAGGCCCGCCGCCGGGCGGCGGAAACCGAGGGCGAACAAGAGAAATAGCATGGAGTTTCCTACCGAGACATCGCCGCACACCGCCCGCCCGAACAGCGTGGACACCGTGATGTTGCGCGTCATATTGGCGCTCATCCCGGGCATCGTCGCCATGGTCTGGTACTTCGGCTGGGGCACCTTGATCAACATCCTCCTTGCCTCGATCACCGCCGTGACCGCCGAGGCACTGGTGATGAAACTGCGCCACAAGCCGGTGTTGTTCGCCATCTCCGACCTCAGCGCCGTGGTCACCGCCATGCTGTTCGCCATCGCCGTGCCACCCCTGTTGCCCTGGTGGCTGACCGTGCTCGGCGTCCTCTTCGCCATCGTCGTGGTCAAGCAGCTCTATGGCGGACTGGGCTACAACCCCTTCAATCCGGCAATGGCGGCGTACGTGCTTCTGCTCATCTCCTATCCGGTGGACATGACCAACTGGCTGCCCCCACGCATGCTCAACGACCACCCGCTCGGATTCATCCAGACCCTGCACACCATCTTCGCCGGCCATCTGCCCGCTGGGTTGACCTGGGACACCGTGTCGGGCGCCACCCCGCTGGACGAAATGCGCACCCAGCTCGACATGAACCGCATGATCAGTGAGATCCGCCAGAGCCCGCTGTGGGGCGACTTTGGCGCCCGCGGCTGGGAGTGGATCGGCAACTGGTTCCTGCTCGGCGGGCTCTGGCTCCTGTACAAGCGGGTGATCTCCTGGCACATTCCCGTGTCGATGCTGAGCGGCCTTATCGTGATGGCGGGACTGTTCTACATCGCCGATCCGAACACCCACCCCTTCCCCCTGTTTCACATGTTCAGCGGCGGCGCCATCCTCGGGGCCTTCTTCATCGCCACCGATCCGGTCACCGCGGCCACCACAAAAAAAGGCCAGATCATCTACGGCGCCGCGATCGGCGTGCTGGTGTTTCTGATCCGCACCTTCGGCGGCTACCCCGATGCGGTGGCCTTTGCCGTGCTGTTAATGAACCTCGCCGCCCCCACCATCGACTACTACACCCAGCCACGCGTCTTCGGCCATAAACGGGGGCAGACGTGAAACGCTACCCGATCCTCATCGCCGCCGTGCTGCTCGGCATCTTCGCCATCATCGGCACCGGCCTGGTGGTTGCCACCCACCATTTCACCGACGCACGCATCGCCGAGAACGAGCGTCAGGCGCTGCTGCGCAAACTGCACGCCATCGTCCCCGCCGACAGCATCAACAACGACATCGCCACCGATACCATCACCGCTCACGCGCCGGACCTGCTCGGCGTGGACGGCACGCCCATTTACCGGGGCCGCCATGACGGCAAACCGGTGGCCGTCGTGCTGGAGGCGGTGGTGCCGGACGGCTACAGCGCCCCGATCAAGATGCTGGTGGCGGTGCGCCACGACGGCACCCTCGGCGGCGTGCGGGTCGTCTCCCACAAGGAGACGCCGGGCCTCGGCGACCGCATCGACGAAACCAAATCGGACTGGATCCTGGGCTTCACCGGAAAGTCGCTTGGCAACCCCCCCATCGACAAATGGAAGGTAAAGCGCGACGGCGGCGTGTTCGACCAGTTCACCGGCGCCACCATCACCCCGCGCTCGGTGGTGAAAGCGGTCAAGAACGCCCTGATCTTCGCCCGGCAACAGGGGGACCGCCTCTATGAGATCCCCACAGGCGGCGAACTGTGGCCAAAGGGCAGCAAACCCCAACCAGTGGAGAAAGAGTGATGGCACAACCAGGTTTTGGTGAAATCATCCGGGATGGGCTGTGGAACAACAACCAGGCGCTGGTGGCGCTGCTCGGCCTCTGTCCCCTGCTGGCGGTGACCAATACCGCCATCAACGGACTCGGTCTGGGGCTGGCAACCACCGCGGTGCTGGTGCTCTCCAACGGCACCGTCTCGCTGATCCGCAACCTGGTGCGGCAAGAGGTGCGACTGCCGGTCTTCGTTCTCATCATCGCCTCCTTCGTCACCGCCATCGAACTGAGCATGCAGGCCTGGTTCTACGACCTCTACAAGATCCTCGGCATCTTCATCCCGCTGATCGTCACCAACTGCACCATCATCGGCCGCGCCGAGGCCTTCGCGTCCCGCAACCGGCTGCTGCCCTCGCTGCTGGACGGCCTCGCCATGGGCATCGGCTCCACCCTGGTGCTGCTGGTGCTCGGCGGCATGCGCGAGATCGTGGGCCAGGGCACCCTCTTCTCCCAGGCGCACCTCATGTTCGGCGAGGGTGCACGGGATTTCGTGCTCACCTTCGGCAAGGATTACAAAGGCATGCTGGTGGCCATCCTGCCCCCCGGCGCCTTCCTTGGCCTGGGGCTGCTGATCGCGCTGAAGAACATCATCGACAAACGCGTGAACCAGGCCCGCGCCGTGCGCGCAGACCGCGCCGCCATGCCCGAAACCGAGGCCCAGGCGGGCTGACCGCTACGATGAACGCGGCCAAACGGCGCGAGATCTTCGAACGCCTGCGCGCCGCCAACCCCCACCCCACCAGCGAACTCCGCTGGAACACCCCCTTCGAACTGCTGGTGGCGGTGATCCTCTCCGCCCAGGCCACCGACAAGAGCGTCAACAAGGCCACCGCGGAACTGTTCAAAGTCGCCAACACCCCGGAGACGATGCTCGAACTCGGTGAAGAGGGGCTGAAGCGCCATATCAAGACCATCGGCCTGTTCAACAACAAGGCCAAAAACATCATCCGCACCTGCCGGATCCTTCTGGAGAGATTCGACGGCAAGGTGCCGGAAGACCGCCAGGCGCTGGAATCCCTCCCCGGCGTCGGCCGCAAGACCGCCAACGTAGTGCTCAACGTCGCCTTCGGCCACCCCACCATGGCCGTGGACACCCACATCTTCCGCGTTGCCAACCGTACCGGCCTGGCCCCCGGCAAGACCCCACTGGCGGTGGAAAAGAAACTGCTCAAAGTGATCCCCAAAGCATTCCTCCAGCACGCCCACCACTGGCTCATCCTGCACGGCCGCTACACCTGCACTGCGCGCAAACCCCGCTGCGGGTCGTGTATCATCGAAGATCTGTGCGAATACAAGGACAAAAACCTCCCCTGATGTTTGGCGACAACCGCACCGAAATCCGCCGCGCCTTCACCGACGCCTGGCGCAAGCGCCGCAACGGAGAGACACTCTCCCCGCTGGAACAGATCATCGCCGGCGTAGTGGAACAGCACCCGGAATACCATCCGCTGCTGGACGATGCAGACACGGCGCTGGACCGGGACTTCACACCGGAAGACGGCGCCACCAACCCCTTCCTGCACATGGGCATGCACATCAGCCTGATCGAACAGATCCAGACCGGCCGCCCCCCCGGCATCACCGGCCTCTACCGCCGCATCACCGCCGCCCAAGGCGACGCCCACACCGCCGAACACGCCATGATGGAATGCCTCGGCCGCATCCTCTGGGAGGCCCAGCGCGCCAACCGTCCACCGGACGACGCCGCCTATCTCGACTGCCTGAAGAGGCTCGCCCATGGCTAGGCGGCGCAAGGGCGTGGCGCGGGCGACATCCGCAACCGGCGCGCGCGCGGGCATCGCCGCTACGATGCCGGGCGCTTCAACCGGGGGGCACACCGTCAGGGCACCGCGCCATGGGGCCGCAACAGTGGACAGGTAATGACCGATGCGGGCCAGGAACAGGAAAGATTATCGCAACTGCTTCCTCTGTCGCGTCATGCGTGGCCTCGCCTTTGGCGGCCTCGGCGCGGGACTGGGCGCCGCCGCCGCGCTGCTGATCGGCGCCAGCCAGCAAAACACCTTCATCGCCGCTCTCTTTGGCGCCCTGTTCGTCACCCTGCTGCTCAACCGCCCCCCGCCGGCCGCCTGAACGCGCCAGTCAGTCGAAATCCGCCGGACTGCGCACCGGCAACACCCCGGCCCGGTTGAGAACATGGGTATAGATCATGGTGGTGGAAACATCCGCATGGCCGAGCAACTCCTGCACCGTACGGATGTCATACCCCGCCTCCAGCAGATGGGTGGCAAAAGAGTGACGCAGGACATGACAACTCACCCGCTTTTCGATCCCCGCCTCCCGGCCCGCACGATTCACCGCCTTCTGCAACGTATTCTCATGGATATGGTGCCGCCGAAACTCACCCGAACGCGGATCCACCGACAACCGCGCCGAGGCAAACACGTATTGCCAACGCCAATCCGTGGACGCCGCCGGATACTTCCGCGCCAACGCCCCCGGCAGATAGACATGCACCCGGCCCTCGCGCTGATCGGCATCGAACAATGCCCGCCGCTCCGCCAGATGCGCCTTCAGCGCCTCCCGGTAGCGCTCTGGCAACGGCACCACCCGGTCCTTGCCGCCCTTGGCATTGCGCACGGTGATCGAGGACCGGCCAAAATCCACATCCTGAACCCGCAGGCGTACAAGCTCCATCAGCCGCATCCCCGCGCCATAGAGCAGCCCCGCCATCAGCCGGTTTCTCCCCTCCAGAACCCCCAGCAACCGCTGAACCTCATCCCGCGACAACACCACCGGCAGCCGCCGGCTCGGCCCCGCCGCGCGAAACCCCTCCTTGAGCGCCAACTCTTTATGCAACACATGCTTGAACAGAAAACCGATCGAATTCAACGCCTGCCGCTGCGTCCCCCTGGACACCCCCCGCTCGATGGCAAGGTGACTCAAAAAGGCATTCACCTCCTCCATACCCAGGACATCCGGATCCTTTTCTCCCACAAAGCGAAAAAAACGGACTATCCAGTCACGATACGCCGCCTCCGTACGAATGGCATAATTCTGCGTCCGCAGAATCCTCACCATGCGCATCAGCACAGCCTCCGCCTTGCCCCCCTCCGTCAGCCCCCCCTTCGCCCGGCGAACCAGCCGCTCCGGCGGCAACTCACGCGCCAACGTCGGATGATCCCTCTCCAAATCCCGAAGCCCCGCCTCCGCGTAGAAATCCCAATCCACCTCCCCGGCGACCTTCGCCCCGCCAAGCTTGACCAACAGCAGACGGATCGCATCCACCTGCTGCCGGATACGCCATCCCGGCGCCTCCGGATCACGCGCCAACCTATCCAGATATTCCACCAAATCCGCCCTACCCAACTCCCCAAGCCGCCGTCCCTTGAATGCACTGATGAACTGTTCTACATGACGCACATACCAACGGCGATACTTCGGAGGCACGCCTTCGCGCTCCAACACATCGAGATACCGCTGCCAGCGGGAGGACACAGCCGGGCGGCCTTCGGTTGCAATCGGTTTAAGGGGCATGATAACGTCGAGATATTGTTTAAGACAGAATCCGCATATTACACCATCACATGCATTCTGTCTTTTTAACTGATAGCGCAGCACCGCTCGCGCGGTGCTGCGCTATCGGCTCAGCTGTTGAGTTTCGCTTCGCTTCACTCCACCGGCTTGAAAGCCGCCGCGCTTCGCGCTCTGGCTATCAACCCG
>Ga0256841_1003223_pt1 | contig 12324 bp, 11 predicted proteins | sample 356308metaG_FD_185971 | JGI IMG/M metagenome (GOLD analysis project Ga0256841, IMG submission 185971) | Hydrothermal vent microbial communities from Mid Atlantic Ridge, Atlantic Ocean - 356-308 | ecosystem: Environmental > Aquatic > Marine > Hydrothermal vents | place: Atlantic Ocean: Mid...
CAGGCGCCGGACCTGCGTTCCAGCGCGCTGGACAGGATGTCCAAGTGTCGCGAGTGCATGGATGCACAGGAGCGACCTTGGCAAGGGAACGACCCTTGCCTGCGCACTGCGCCTTGTTCCGGCGCCTGCCTGAAGCCCTGAATACGATATATATTGTTGCCGGGTTAATAACCCGGCAACAATATATATCGCATTCAGCCGTTGTAGCCGCGCCCTTGCAGGCAAGTACCCTTGTCCGTCATCAGCGGCGACCGCTGAATCGATCCTTATTGCTCCGGTCGCATGTGGGGGAAAAGGAGTACATCGCGAATGGATGGGGCGTCGGTCAGCAGCATCACCAACCGGTCGATGCCGATACCCTCGCCCGCCGTGGGAGGCATACCGTGCTCCAGGGCGCGAATATAATCCTCGTCGAAATGCATCGCCTCTTCGTCACCGGCTTCGCGCTCTTCCAGTTGCCGGCGAAATCGCTCCGCCTGATCTTCGGCATCGTTCAACTCGGAAAAACCATTGGCAATCTCACGTCCGCCCACGAAGAACTCGAAACGGTCCGTGACCGAAGGGTCTTCATCGTTACGCCGGGCCAGAGGTGAGACCTCGGTGGGGTAGGCGGTGATGAACGTTGGATTCATCAATCTGTTTTCTACCGTTTTCTCAAAGATCTCAATCTGCACCTTGCCCAGCCCATAGGTTGGCTTCAAGGGAATTTCCAGCCGCTCGGCAACGGCCCGCGCCCGGTCGAGGTCATCGATATCCCCTTCCGTAAGATCGGGGTTGAAGTGCAGAATGGACTCCTTGACGGTCATCCGCTCGAACGGTCGACCAAAATCATAAGTCTCCCCCTGGTAGAGTACGCGGGTATCGCCAAGCACTTCCTGTGTGAGATTACGCAGCATGTCCTCTGTCAGATCCATCAGGTCCTGGTAGTCCGCATAGGCCTCATAGAATTCCAGCATCGTGAACTCTGGGTTGTGCCGGGTCGAGAGGCCCTCGTTACGGAAGTTGCGATTGATCTCGTAGACCTTTTCGAGCCCACCCACAACCAGCCTTTTCAAATATAACTCCGGGGCAATGCGCAGAAAGAGGTCCATATCCAACGCATTGTGATGAGTCACAAAAGGCCGCGCAGTGGCGCCACCGGGCACCACCTGCATCATGGGCGTTTCGACTTCGATAAACCCCTTTGCATTGAGGTATTCGCGCAGAAACTGCACGATGCGGGTACGGGTCTTGAACGATTCCCGCGTGGCCTCATTCATGATGAGATCGAGATATCGCTGGCGATAACGTGTCTCCTGATCCGCCAGTCCGTGGAACTTCTCGGGCAGGGGACGCAACGATTTGGTCAACAGACGCAGGCCGTCCACCTTTACCGACAACTCCCCCGTCCGGGTCTTGAACAGCATGCCCTCAGCGCCAATGATATCGCCCACATCCCACTCTTTCTTGAATTCCTGATAGACGCCTTCTGGCAGATTGTCGCGTTGCACGAAGAGCTGAATACGACCCGACATATCCTGCAGATGCGCAAAACTCGCCTTTCCCATGACGCGCCGGCTCATCATCCGGCCCGCCACCTTGACGCGCACCGCGCGGGTCTCCAGTTCCTCTTCGCTTTTATCGTCATACTCGGCGTGCAGTTCACCCGCAATGGCATCACGCCGAAAGTCATTGGGAAAGGCGTTTCCCAATTCCCGCATGTGGGCAAGCTTCGCCCGACGCTGGGCAATAAGCTTGTTTTCATCTTGCTGTTCGTTCATTACAACTCTCTATTGATAGAGGAGATCATCAGAGGTGTGCCGCGTGCCTCACCCCTGGGACTCAATTAAACTCACCGAAACACGATCAATCCGGTGGGCCCCTAGCCCGGATTATTCATGAAGTCGCTCGCGCCCTTGCTTGATCCTTGTCCGCACAGGGAATTTTCCTTCCTCGGCAATACAGTCCGTATTCCACTCGGTCGGAAAATCCCCTGTGCGGACAATGCTCTGTGCAATCATCGCGGCGATTCATGAATAATCCGGGCTAGGAGTCTGTCGGGTTTAGGTAATCGTCGCGAGCATGGTGGGAAAGCGAGGCCAGTTTTTCTCGATTTTGAGGCGCATAGTGGGCCTATGCAACGAAAAATCGAGGAAAAATGGACCGCTTTCCCACCAGCGCAGTAGATTAATCCTAAATCCGACAGACTCCTAGAGACCGCTCTTTAGACTGGCCTCGATGAAAGGATCCAGATTGCCGTCCAAAACCGCCTGGGTATTACCGGTCTCGATGCCCGTGCGCAGATCCTTGATACGCGATTGATCGAGTACATACGAACGAATCTGGCTCCCCCAGCCGATATCGGACTTGGTGTCCTCGATGGCCTGTTGTGTTTCGCTCCGCTTTTGAATCTCCAGTTCATAGAGCTTGGCCTTGAGCTGCTTCATCGCATGATCCTTGTTCTTGTGCTGCGAGCGATCATTCTGGCACTGCACGACGATCCCGGTCGGCTTATGCGTGATGCGCACCGCGGATTCGGTCCGGTTTACGTGCTGACCTCCCGCGCCACTGGCGCGATAGACATCGATGCGCAGATCTGCCGGGTTGATTTCGATCTGGATAGAATCATCGATCTCGGGTGAGACAAACACAGCCGCAAAAGAGGTATGGCGGCGATTGCCGGAATCAAAAGGGGACTTTCGAACCAAACGGTGTACGCCGGTCTCGGTGCGTAACCAGCCGAAGGCATATTCCCCCTCGAAACGTATGGTGGCGCTCTTGATCCCCGCCACCTCGCCAGGCGACACCTCCATCAACTCGGTCTTGAAACCGTGCCGTTCCCCCCAGCGCAGATACATGCGCAGCAGCATCTCCGCCCAGTCCTGGGCCTCGGTGCCGCCAGAACCCGCTTGAATGTCGAGATAGGCATTGGCCGCGTCCATTTCACCGGAGAACATACGGCGGAATTCGAGGTTCGCGACCTTCTTCTCATATATATCAAGATCGGTCGCTACTGCCTCTACGGTATCCTGGTCGCCCTCCTCCACCGCCATCTGAAGCAGATCACGGGCATCGCCCAGGCCGCCGCTCAATTCATCCACGGTGAGCACCACCGCTTCCAGAGAGGCCCTCTCCTTGCCGAGCGCCTGAGCGCGCTCCTGGTCATTCCAGATGTCCGGATCCTCCAGCTCGCGCAGGACCTCCGCTAAACGCTCCTTCTTTCCCTCGTAGTCAAAGATACCCCCTAAGGGCATCCAGCCGCTCTTTCAGATCCCTGATTTTATTGGATATTGGATTAATGTCCTGCATGATGCGCCTCGCTGATCGGATCGCGCATTCTACACCGATCAAAGCAATCAGGAAAAGCAGTGATCGCAGCGAAGAAACTACAAAAGGGGCAATACATACTCCTCGAACGCTGCATCATCCATCTGACCGCGATGAATGTATTTCATACGCCCATTGCGGGCGATGACCACGGTGTACGGTACAATCTGTTTCTTGTTGCCCCATTGAGCCAACAAGTCCCCACTGTTCACCGGGTCGGCAACCAATACCGGATAGTTGATCCCCAGGGTCCTTTTCACATTGGCCAACTTACGGGCCTCGTCCAGACCCAAACCCACGATCTGGAGCCCTTTTGGACCATAGGTCGCCTGATACTCGACAAAGTCCTTGATCTCATACTGGCAAGGCGCACACCAGCTCGCCCAGAAATTGAGCATAATCACTTTGCCTTTCCACTCATCGAGCGAGTGGGTCTTGCCATCCAGTCCGACCAGATGAAAAGGTTTCATCTCCCAGGCATTGTTGGTCCGTTCCGGCAGTGCAGTGGTGCTAGTGGTCTTCTTCACTCTCTGCACCGGTGGGTGCCCGCCATTCGTCAACGCCACCTTGTCCCCCGCCGTCAGATAATAACCGGCATAGGCGCTTCCCATGATACCCAAGACAACAAACAGGAGAATGAATACTTTTCTGCTCATACTTGCTCTCACCTCACTGATCCCTATCCTTTTCGGATTTCAGCACGTTCCAGACGACGTGATACTGTTTACCGAGATCCGCTGTATATTGAGCCAGTTTTTCATTGAGATAGATCTGCTTCACACGATCCTTGATCGCCGCGAAAGTCTTCTGGCTCCCGCCCACACGTTCCAGCACCGTCACCAAGTGAAAACCTTTTGGCGTTTGCACCACTTCGCTCAACTCGCCATCCTTGAGTTTTGCAACCGCCGCTTCCAATTGTGGCGCGCCCTGGCCTTCCGCGATCCAACCCATGTCGCCATTTCGCGCTCTACCATGCTCATCGATACTGAGTTTTCCAGCCAGTCTGAACAGACTTTCGCCTGCAAGAATACGTTTGCGCAGCTTTTCGGCTTCTTCGCGGGTCGCCACGACCAACTGTCCGATATGGCGTCGTTCCGGAACCCGCCCAATCTGTGGATGTTCCTTGTAATACTTCCTCAATACCTCATCGGAGGGAACCCATTCAGCGGTTTTTTTCTCTACCAACATCGCGGGTAACCGCTCTTCCTTATAGCGCTTCACCCTCTCCGACACATCGACGCCTTCTTCCTCGGCCACCTTTGCAACCAGCAGGAGTTCCGCGCGCTTGTACAATCGCGCCCTTATCGTTTCCGGTTTTGGGAATTGCTTTGTGTTTGGATCCAACAGATCGGAATAGCGAATCGATACATTCTTGCCCTCCATCAGTACCGTGTCGGGCTTGGCCTGCGGACCGATCCTCTCCTCATGAAACTTAACGTCAAATTGCTTTTTCAATTGCTGTAAGGTGAGTAGCCGAATCGACTTGTAACGATCGGCCCTATATGAGGCCTCGGCCGCCTTCAGACTGTCCGCATCGCCCTTATAGGTTTGCTTCATCTGCGCCAGAACGTCTGGCGGCACCTGAATACGGGCCCTCAAATGGTCCATATAATATCGATAGAGTAGGCCCATACGAAAATCGTCCACATCCTTCTTGAACGCCTCACCCTTGTCCAACCCCAACTTTTTTGCCTCCAGGCGAAACAAGCGGGAAAAGACGAGCCGTTTCAACAGGTCGCCCCGTAACGCAGCCTGGTCGTCCTCATCCATTGAGGCAAATTGCGTCGCGAACGGCGAACTCGCGATCGCCGACTCCAGATCGTTTGAGGTTACCGCAAGTTTCCCTACGGTAGCCAGTACCTGCTGATCATTGGCCCCCGCGTCTTCCTGGGCCTGAACCTGCGCATGGGATCCTGCGGCCCACAAAGCGGCGGACGAAATCAACCCCAGCAAAAAAATTCTGTTCAATCTCATTAACCGTAACCTGCCTCTTGTCAACTATTTCTTTCTGAAATGTCGAAACCAATCGAACGCGATATTCAGTATAGAAAAAAGGGGGGCCTTGCGGCCCCCACCAATCAGGGAGAATCAGGTGGTGCAAGGCTTTAAAGCCCTGCATCCACCCTTCTGTTTACTCCTCAGGGACCTTACCACCCAGATCCGGAGCACTGGCGTGTATCCAGGATACCGCCGCTTCGTAATCATGGAGGATCGGCTTGCCATTCCAGACATTGTCGTCGTCGTCCGCGATGAATGGAACACCATCCTCGTTGACTTCATGACAAGAAGCGCACTTCAGCGGACCGTGCGAGCCATCCGGATTGTACTGCGTCGCCTGTTTGTAGGTGGTGAGATCCACCTTGGGCGTCACAGGATACAGACCGTGGATGGACTCATGGCAGGACTGACAGGCGATGCCCGCATGGCCCTTCGTGTAACGCATCAGGCTGTATTTGCCCGGCTGGTTGATCGGGTAGGCAACGCCACCCTGACCCTCCACGAAGGGCGCTGCATGGCAGTCCGCACAGTGGGGCGCCCCCGGAGACAGCCAGTAGTCACGTCCATGGGTCGCGGCGTCATACGGCACGGCAGCGGCGCCGGTCGCGCCCTTGGGCAGCTTGAGCGACTTCGGATCCACGGCCGGATTGGCCGACAGGATAGAGACATTGATGTCACCGTCCACGTCCTTGCTCACCAAAGGTCCGTTCCCCTTGAGCGCTATCACGGCGATATCGGGCACCAAACGCTTCTTCGCCCAAGTCAACAGGATACCGGACTTTCCGGGAGTATCCTCACCCTTGTCGTTCAGCACGACCTTGGGATCGATATACTTGTCGATCAACTCCTGCTTGGAAACGCCAATCGCCTTTGCGATCTCGTCGAGACTCTTGTTGCGCAGCGTCTCGCCCTCCTGTTTGAAGGCGTTCTTCAGGTTGTCACGCTGATACAGCTCGCGAGCAAGTTGGTTGTGGCAGTTGGTGCACCACAGACCCTTGCCCCCCTTGCCGTTGCCGATCTGAGAGACATTCTCCTGGAGCCAGCTTCCAATGGCGTTGAGGTGCTCTTTGGTCTCCACTCCATCCTTGTCTTTGCCCGGATTGGAGTGCACATCACGACCGACGTAGCAACCACCGGCCGCATCGCGGTTATCCGCGTCGGCGTAGGCGTTCTTGCCATCGGCGGTGATGGGATAGCCGTCCATATTGCCGTCCTGCCGATGGGCGGGATGGCAGCCCTGACACGCCCCGGTACGACCCTGGGAATCCGCCAGAGGCTTTTTGGCCTGATGGACGGTATGGATCGCCTCCGTCAGCGCGGGAATACGCTGCTCTTTCCCGGTCTTGGGATCTTTGAACGTCTTGGAGTTCAATACGGCGATAACGTTGTCGGCATGGCACTTCTGGCACAGAACCGGATCCCTGCCCAAGCGATTGTGCGTCGAACGGCTGTTGGGGTCATAGTTCTTGGTGAAGTCGGTGCCATTGTGGTCATCGTGCATCTCGAGAATGGAGATGGATGTGGCCTTCAGATTGGCAATCCAGTCGCTGGCGCCCAGCGCCTTCCAGAACGCCCTTTCCTGCTTGTAGAGCGTGTACTTGTCGCCGTTGGCCGTCTTGTTACTGTGACAGTTGGCGCAGTTGGGCACATCGATGGGCTCATCGCCAATGAAGCGAATCGGCTCACCACTGTGGCTGTCGATCACGGGCTTGCCGGTCTTGGCGTCTTCCAGGGCCACCCACGCCTGCTGGAACGGCTGGATATCGCTTTCCACGAGGGTGAGAAGGTCCTGAGACGCGGTCCGGTCACTGAAGGGAGTCAACGCCAGACCAAGCGCATCCCAGATTCCCGGGTTGGTCAGCACGATGGGCACATTGTCCAGTACTGGCGACTTGGTGTACACGATGGTGCCTTTTTCACCCGTGTAGTGCAGATGCCCACCTTTCATCGGACTCGGCACCGCAGCCCCCGCCGGGCCATTGTCACGCGGCACCGGAATCTGGAGACCAACGAACTTCTTCTCCTTGTCAGCGCTGGTGCCCTTGGGATTCGTGCCTTTCAGGTCCTTGTATACGTAAAGATGGGTCCAGTAGGCATTGGCCACGTTTTCGTTGTCGCCGTACTTGCCATCCCCGTTCACATCGTAAGGCACATCCCAGTACTTGAGCTTGTTGCCTTCGGAGTAGGTATTGTCCACGAAGCCGTAGGCCAGCTTGAAGCGTTTCTTGCCGTCCACGACGACGGAGGGCTCCTTTTCATCCGACTCGAGCAGCTCCGGGTATTTCTTCTTTCCGGTCGCCGTCTTGATCACCTGGGCCTGTATCGAGTTGTAGGGAGGCAGCACACAACAATAGCTGAAATCGAAGCCGGTGCAGTGCATTCCCAGCTCGTAGTTGATGGTAATGTTGTAGTCGTTCTTGGGTTTCGATGGCTTCGTCACTGACGATACCATCGACGTTGCAGCGCCTTTGGCGGCACTCGCTGCACCGCTCACAGCCGATGCCACCTCCTGCGTGCCGCATCCGGCAAGGAAGGTAACGGCCGCCGCCGTCAGCGTAAGTCGAGATATATCCATGGAGTATCCCCCCTGGGTGGTTGAATCTGCTTATCTCGCAGACAGTTCAGACATGTACACTTGTTTATTATGTCGCTCGAAGGCCAACATGGCCGGAGCGATTTGATTTGTATCAAATAACGCGAGGGGTTTCAATATTTTTGTGTAAATTTCTACTTTAGAAACAATATGTTAGCATATTACCCAATTCTAATTCTTATAGCCTGACAGGCTTTTTATTCCTTAGTATATAGGGCATCTCGGTTGACTGTCCGGCCCCCTCTCATGCAGGATTCAGCCGATGCAAATCTCTGTTGTCATCCCCACTTTCAATCGTAAGCAGCGGCTTCCCCGGGCCCTGGAATCCGTTTTCAACCAGACCCGGCCTCCACTGGAAGTGATCATAGTGGACGATGGTTCCACCGATGATACGCACGACCTCATTCGGCGCCACTACGGCCACTGCCGCTACATCGGCCAGGAACAGGCCGGTGTCAGCGCAGCGCGCAATCGGGGCATACGCGCGGCCCGAGGCGATTGGATTGCCTTTCTGGATTCCGACGATGAATGGCTACCGGGAAAACTCGAATCCCAGCAGTTATTGCTCAAAGAATCTCCGAACTGCCGGCTGTGCCATACTGAAGAGATCTGGATACGCAATGGCACCCGCGTCAACCCGATGTCGAAGCACGCCAAGAGCGGCGGATGGATCTACCAGAAGTGCCTGCCCTTATGCGTCATATCGCCTTCCTCGGCGCTCATTCGCCGAGACCTTTTCGATGACGTCGGTCTGTTCGACGAGAGCCTGCCTGCCTGCGAAGACTACGATCTGTGGTTACGCATCTGTGCCCGTGAGGCCGTATGTTTCGTGCCCACGCCGCAGATCGTAAAATATGGCGGCCATCCCGATCAACTCTCCCGGCAGCATTGGGGCATGGACCGTTTTCGTATCCGGGCGCTTGAAAAGATGATCGCCTGCGGGAAACTCGGTATCGCCGACACAATAGCCACCCGCGAGATGATCGTCACCAAGGCCCGCATCCTGGCAGGCGGTGCGGCGAAGCGTGGAAATCGGTCCCGCGAACGACACTACCGTCAAGTTCAGCACCACCACCTCGAACACCTCCGGAAAACGCAGGGACACACCCCCTCCACGGCATGAAGACAACACCCGCCCATTTGTTCGTTGCCCTGCCCGCCGAGGCGCGCCCGCTTATTCAAGGCCTGGAGTTGGTTCGCGAGACAAGAGAGCACGGGTTTCCGTTATATCGGAATGGCCCTCTTAGCCTGGTCGTCACCGGCGCCGGCCCGGAGCGCATGCGGCGCGCCACTCAAGATTACCAAACGGTACTGACCCCGGGCAGCGATCCTTCCACGCCCTGGGTCAACATTGGCATCGCCGGCCATGCGCGGGCCGCTGTGGGCACCGCCCTGCTTGCCCACACCCTCGTCGATGCCGTCAACGGCAGACGCTGGACATTGGCGAACCCGTTAAATTCACCCTGCGCAAGCGACCTGTTGACCAGCGTTGCCCGGCCCGACGACACTTACCGCACGCCTGGTATGGTCGACATGGAAGCCGCGACCTTCTTCTCCACCGTGCGGTCGCAGTTCGATACCGCGCCGGTACATTGCCTGAAAGTCATCTCCGACAATCCCCAGCACCCCATGGCCGGCATCAACAGCCGCTTCGTCCACGACCTCATCGCGGACAAGCTGGATCTCGTCGAGCGATTACTGAGGGTCTGTCGGGTTTGACCGATCTAAGCAAAATCATTATTAACCCGGCAACAATATATATCGCAATATATCGCATTCACGGCTTCAGGCAGACTCCCATACGCCTCTCGATAACAGCCTGGAATAGAATACGACCATGAACGACCTACAAGACCGCACCATCCTGGTTACAGGAGCCAGTCGGGGCATTGGCCGGGCGACATGCCGCCTGTTGCTGGAGCGGGGGGCCGAGATCATCGGCGTGGCGCGCCACTTCGATGCATCAGGGGGGATCTCACCGCGTTTCCATCCGGTCGCGCTGGACCTCGCGAACATCGACGAACTCACCCCTCAGCTGCAACGGATCGCCAGAGAGTACCCGACCATCGACGGCATTGTCAGCAATGCGGGTGCTGGACGCTTCGGCGCACTGGAACAGTTCTCGCCGCGGCAAATCCGGGAGATGGTCGACCTCAACCTGATCCAGCACATCTTGATCGCCCGCATCTTTCTTCCCCAGTTCAAACGACGTGGCAGGGGCGATCTCGTGCTCATGGGCTCGGAGGCGGCGCGGGCGGGCGGTGCCCGTGGGGCGGTCTACTCAGCCTGTAAATTCGGACTGCGGGGCCTCGCACAGGCGTTGCGAAAGGAAGGCGCTCCCGCGGGGGTGCGCGTCGGTATCGTCAATCCCGGCATGGTGGACAGCACTTTTTTTGATCATCTGGATTTCGCGCCGGCTGATGCGGTAGAGAACCGCATCCCGCCCGTAGAGGTCGCCAATGCCGTCATCACCTTCCTCACGGCTGCCCGCGGCACCGTCATCGACGAGATCAACCTGTCACCCCTGCGCAAAAAGGTGGTGCATCGCAAGCGGTCAACGGAATGAACGTCCCGTCCCTCGATCCCATCGGCATCGTTCACTCTCCTTTCAGGGAGAAGTTCGGGATTCCCCGCCAGTCCCGGCTGGTCGAGGGGGTGGAAGCCACTCTGGAGTTGCTGCCACCCTATAACCGGCCGGAAGCGGTCGCTGGTCTGGAAACCTTTTCGCACCTGTGGCTGATCTTTCTCTTTCACGCCCATCTCGATGCCCCATGGCGGCCCACGGTCAGGCCCCCACGGCTGGGTGGCAACCGGCGGGTAGGGGTGTTCGCCAGCCGGGCGCCATACCGCCCCAACCCCCTCGGCCTCTCGGCGGTGACGCTCTCGGCCGTCGAAACGAACGAAAATGGGGTGCGCCTGCAACTTGGAGGGGTCGATCTGCTAGACGGTACCCCGGTTGTCGACATCAAGCCTTATCTCCCCTATGCGGACAGCATCCCCGAGGCCACAGGGGGATTTGCATCCACGACGCCCGGCACCCATGCAAAGGTCGTATTCTCAAACGAGGCCCTGTCCGAACTCGCCCGTCTGTATCCCGGAAAAGAAAAGGCGATCGCCGACCTCCTGATCCAACTGTTGGCGCTAGACCCCCGTCCCAGCTATCAAGAGAAACACCCGCAGCAACGCATATTCGGAATGCGCTTCATGGACTTCGACTGCCGCTGGGTGGTAGAGGGCGATACCACCCGGGTTCTCTCCATCGTGTCTTGCACGTGATCGGGACCATCCCTTCCATAAACCGCCGACCGACACGGTATAATCCCCCCTACTCCAATCTCCAGGGCCGCACCATTGTTGTTCCCCTATCTGAAATATACCCATGTCACGACCGTGGTTATCACCGCACTGCTGTTCCTCCTGCGGTTGAGATGGGCCCTGACCGCCCCTGCCCGGCTGCAAAAGGGCTGGATCCGCATCATCCCCCATGTCAACGACGCAACACTCTTTTTCACTGGTCTCGGGATGGCGGTCCTGCTGCATCAATACCCCTTCGTCAATGGCTGGCTGACGGCAAAACTGACCGCGCTGCTCGGTTATATCATCCTCGGTACCGTTGCGTTGAAACGAGGGCGTTCACGTCGGCAGCAAGTCATTGCCGCCTCACTCGCCATTCTGTGCTTCACCTACATTGTCGGTGTCGCAATCACCCGTGACCCCCGTTCCCTGTTGTTGCTATTTGCTTGACGTCTCCAAGCGCACCAAAGGCAACGACCTCCATTTTGTCAGACACACCGAGTCCAACTCTCAACCTTAACTTCGCAACTTAACGCATTGATGCATCGATAGGAGCGGTCAGTAACGCTCAACGATATACGGTTACAGCCACCCACCATTTGCCAAAATGTCCCCATTATTTCCTTATGAAACCGCACGTTATGGAAAATATGGTGAGCCACTGCCGAATTGTCAGCCAAAACGGTCTCCAACTGGCGGACAATGCGTGGACAGCAGACATCCGCCTTCTCCTCCATTGCCAGCCTGATATTTTTTCCGCGTAAAAACGGTCACTTATGTGACATGCGACTCTTATTCTCCTCATTCTGCGCCGTTGCGCTCTGGTGGCCTGATAATTGCCAATGTTACAGGTTCAAATTCAAATAAACGGGGAGGATCCTCCAAATGAACAAACTCGCAAAAACCATTCGCCTGGCACTCGTTACCGGTGCGCTCACCACTGCATCTGTTGCCTTGGCTGGCGGGATGTCCGGGATGAGCGGCATGGGTGGCATGTCCGGGATGAACGGCATGTCCGGGATGGGCGGCATGTCTGGGATGGGCGGCATGTCTGGGATGGGCGGTATGTCCGGGATGAACGGCATGTCTGGGATGGGCGGCATGTCTGGGATGGGCGGTATGTCCGGGATGAA
>Ga0256841_1003224_pt1 | contig 12320 bp, 15 predicted proteins | sample 356308metaG_FD_185971 | JGI IMG/M metagenome (GOLD analysis project Ga0256841, IMG submission 185971) | Hydrothermal vent microbial communities from Mid Atlantic Ridge, Atlantic Ocean - 356-308 | ecosystem: Environmental > Aquatic > Marine > Hydrothermal vents | place: Atlantic Ocean: Mid...
TCGCGAAAGATAGACTGAAACCTCGGCAGTCTCAAAAAATACTCGAGGCTACTTAATTTAAATATTTTATTATGAAAAAATTAACAACCTTAAAAGGAGCAAAAAAGCTAAGTAAAAACGAACAAAAAGGTATTAGTGGAGGAAATTGGGGAAGGTCTTGTACTCAAAATGGATATTTGTGCTGTCAAACATTTTCTAATGGAGCCACTTTTTGTGACGCCGGAAGATGCAAATCAAACGGTTTCTGTTTTTGGTATTGATTAGCAACCCTCAAAAAAAATCTTGCGTAAGATAGGCTAAAACCTTGACAGCCTTTAATTGTTCAAGGCTCATTAATTTAATTTTTAAAATGAAAAAATTAATGAATTTAAAAGGTGTAAAAAAACTAACTAAAGGCCTTCAAATGAGTATTCATGGTGGAAGAATGAATATATGTGACCCAATTTTTGAAGAAAATTGTGGTTTTTACTGTGCTCCCATTGGAGAATGTCACATTCCAAGTTGTTAAAATTTGTAACTTTGTTTTACAAAAAGCTAAAACCGTCATTTAATTTGGCGGTTTTCTTATCTTAGTAAACTATAAATGAAGAAATTTCCACATTATAAACAAGCCGACCAAAAAGATTGCGGGCCTACCTGTATCAAAATAGTAGCCAAACATTTCGGAAAAACCCTTCATATACAAACTTTACGAAACCTCGCTGAAACCACGCGTGAAGGGAGTAGTTTGTTAGGGTTGAGCGAAGCAGCAGAAAAAATAGGCTTCCATACCATCGGTGTAAAAATAAGTTTTGAAAAATTATTAGAAGCCCCCTTGCCTTGTATCGTTCATTGGAATAAAAACCACTTTGTAGTGGTCTATAAAATAAAAAGGGGAACCGTTTATGTTTCTGACCCGGCTCACGGATTGCTAACCTATACAAAAGAACAATTTATAAAACATTGGATTGGCAATAATGCAGATCAACAAACAGAAGAAGGTGTTGCCTTGCTTATAGAACCAACTCCTAAATTTTATAGTGATGACTTAGAAAGTGAAGAAGACTCTAAATTTGATTTTAAGTTCATTTCAAAATACTTATTTAGGTATAAAAAGTTTATTATTCAGCTCGCTATTGGTTTATTAGCCGGAAGTTTACTACAACTTATCGTTCCTTTTTTAACACAAAGTATCGTTGATATAGGTATCCAAAATCAAGACCTCAATTTTATTTACCTCATTTTATTCGCACAACTGTTTTTATTTTTAGGAAGAACGGCATTAGAAGTTATTCGCGGCTGGATACTACTCCATTTAAGTACTCGAATCAATATCTCATTAATCTCTGATTTTTTTATCAAACTGATGAACCTGCCTATCTCTTTTTTTGATACCAAAATGACAGGTGATTTGTTACAGCGCATTAATGACCATAGAAGAATAGAAAAAATACTCACCACCTCTTCCTTAAATGTATTGTTCTCAATGGTCAATTTAGTCATTTTCGGAATTGTATTGGCCTACTACAGCCTTCAGATTTTTAGCATCTTTTTAGTTGGGAGTATTCTTTATTTCGGATGGGTATTGTTCTTTTTTAAAAGAAGAAAAGATTTAGACTACAAGCGATTTTCAGAAGTAAGTCAAGAACAAAGTAAGGTTATTGAACTCATCAATGGCATGCAAGAAATAAAACTCCACAATGCCGAACGTCAAATGCGCTGGAATTGGGAATTTATCCAAGCTCGATTGTTTAAAGTAGGAATGAAGAGTTTGGCATTAGAACAAACGCAATCAGTAGGGTCATCTTTCATCAATGAACTCAAAAATATCCTCATCACCGTATTGTCTGCCAAATTGGTAATTGACGGTGAAATCACTTTAGGGATGATGATGGCTATCTCTTATATTGTAGGGCAACTAAATGCTCCGGTAGCTCAACTCATTGCCTTTTTAAGAGATGCCCAAGATGCCAAAATATCATTAGACAGATTGGGTGAAATCCATAACAAAGAAGATGAAGAAAAAGTTGGGGAACAAAAGATTACAAACATTCCTGAAAATGCAAACATTGTAATAAAAAATATCACATTTCGGTATATCGGCGGCTTAGAGCCTGTAATTAAAGATTTATCGGCCACCATACCGGCAAATAAAGTCACAGCCATTGTAGGCATTAGTGGTAGCGGTAAGACTACCTTAATGAAACTCTTGTTAAAATTTTATAATTTAGACAAAGGAGAAATAACTATTGACAATCACAACATAAACAATATCTCTCAAAAAGCATGGCGATCTCATTGTGGCGTAGTTATGCAAGAAGGGTATATATTTAATGACACTATTGCCAAAAACATAGCAGTGGGCGATGATTTTGTCGATCACAAAAAGTTAATACACGCTACCAATGTAGCCAACATCAAACCCTATATAGACGAATTGCCGTTAGGGTTTAATACTAAAATAGGTTTAGAAGGAACGGGACTGAGCACGGGCCAAAAACAACGACTGTTAATAGCAAGGGCGGTATATAAAAATCCGAAATTTTTATTTTTTGATGAAGCCACCTCAGCTTTAGACGCCAATAACGAAAAAGTAATTATGGAAAATTTGAATGCGTTTTTTACAGACAAAACGGTAGTGATTATCGCACATAGGCTGAGTACCGTAAAAAATGCACATCAAATTATAGTGTTGGATAAAGGAAAAATTGTTGAAAAAGGAACGCATCAAGAATTGACAAAACAAAAAGGAGAATATTATCATTTGGTTAAAAATCAATTAGAATTAGGAAACTAAAATGAAAAAATCTTTTCGCGAAAGATAGACTGAAACCTTGACAGTCTCAAAATATTCGAGGCTAATTAGTTAAAATTTTTTATTATGAAAAAATTAGCAACTTTAAAAGGTGTAAAAACCTTATATAAAAATGAGCAAAAAGCCATTTTAGGAGGTGATTCTCATGCGAGAAAATGTGGGCCGATACGTATAAAAGGATTCCCCTATGTAATCATTTTGCCATGCCCATTATTAGAAACATGTATAAATGGCGAATGCCAAGCATTGTAATAATTTTAAAGTAGGGTTTAAAGAAACCCTACTTTATATAATAGTAACTAGTTTTTCATAAAAAATGTCAGAAAACAAAAACGAAGAACAAGAAGACATACAATTAAGAAGCGAAGAAGTACAAGAAATATTGAGTTTTGTGCCCAATTGGATGATTCGTTGGGGCAATACATTGATATTGGTATTAATTGCAGGTTTGCTGCTTATTTCGTGGTTTGTAAAGTATCCTGATACTATTGCAACTGAAATAATAGTAACTACTTCTATCCCACCCGAAAAAATATATGCCAAAAGTAGTGGCCAACTAGATGCTATCTTAGTAAGTGATAATGATGAAGTCTCAAAAAATAAAGTACTGGCTATTTTAGAAAATTCGGCAAACTATAAAGATGTATTATTACTTAAAAATATCATTGACACGTTAACGGTAAACTATGCAGATTTTTATTTCCCGTTAGAAAAACTACCAATGTTATTTTTAGGCGATGTAGAGTCTGATTATGCTTTATTTGAAAGAAACTATACAGAATACAGGCTCAATAAAGAGCTCAAGCCCTTTTCTAATGAATCATTAGCCAATCAACTTTCTATAGCAGAAGCCAGAAGCAGGTTGAGTACTTTAATCTCGCAACAGCGATTAAATAAAAAAGAAATAGCTTTAAAAAAGAAAGATTTAGAGCGCTTTGAAACCCTGTATAAAAAAGGAGTAATCTCTGCCCAAGAATACGACCAAAAACAACTTGATTTTCTCCAAGCACAACGTTCTTATAGAAGTATCAGTGCCTCTATTTCTCAATTGAGGGAAACCATAAATAATTCTCAAAAAAACCTAAGGGGAACAGAAATAAGAAAAGTACAAGACCAAAATAAAGAATTAAAAAATGTCATTCAGTCTTACAATCAACTCAAAAGGAGTTTAAAAAACTGGGAACTAAAGTATGTACTGCTTTCTTCTGTTAACGGAAATGTTTCGTTCTTATCATTTTGGAATGAAAATCAAACTGTTAACCAAGGCGATTTGGTATTTACCATCATCCCCAAAGGCAATAACTCTTTTATAGGTAAAATAAAAGCCCCGGCACAAAATTCAGGTAAAATCAAAGTAGGGCAGCGTGTAAACATCCGTTTGGCCAATTATCCTTATACCGAATTCGGAATGTTAGAAGGTACCATTAAGAGTATTTCATTAGTACCTGACAATGACGGGTTCTATCTAATTGATGTTGCCTTGCCTGACAAATTGATAACTACTTACAATAAAGAAATTGAATTTAAACAAGAGATGAGAGGTACGGCAGAAATCATTACCGAAGACCTACGGCTGATTGAACGTTTCTTCTATCAACTAAAAAATGTATTTAACAAAAAATAATAAAAACATCGTTTCGCGAAAGATAGACTGAAACCTTGACAGTCTCAAAATGCTCAAGGCTAATTAGTTAAAATTTTTATTATGAAAAAATTAGCAAATTTAAAAGGTGCAAAAGCACTTGACAGTAAAGAACAAAAAACTATTAAAGGAGGTTTCACTCTACCATTTCCTCCACCAACAGATTGTGGCTGTATCATCATAGGAGCCGGTGGTTATTTAGAAATTGTATTGGCAGATTGTAATAGTCCCTGCCCCGATGGCTCCAATCCTATTCCCGGATTAGGCAGATAATAACATTATCCGAGCTATTGAAAAAGTATTGTCTTTTTTCAATAGCTTGGATATAAAAAAATACGAATACTTCTTTTATTCACTTTAGTTTCTCTTTTATAGCCCATTATACAGCAATCGAATAGAGGTATAAGAATTCTCCAACGCCTTACTCGCCTGTTTACTATCCAACCACACAACCTTTGTAATCCCTTCTTCTAACTGAGGCTGCAACGTTCCTTGAAAATCAGAATGCATTTTAAACCAATGCGTTATTTTAAGGATATACTGTCCGTTTAATTTATAAATATGATACGTTTCAGGTAACTTTTTTTCTATCTTTAACGCCTCAATACCACATTCTTCTTCCACCTCTCGTATAGCTGCCACCGCTATTTTCTCGCCTTTTTCAATTTTGCCCTTAGGCAAATCCCAAACCTCGTTTCTATAAATAAATAAAATATCACTTTTTGGATTTTCTACTACCCCGCCAGCCGCTTCAATAATTTTAAAATTACTTTTAAATTTTTTCCAAAGTGATGCCATATCCGCATCGTATAGGTAAAGTACTGATGTCAAATTTTCTTCCAATTGGCCTACAAGAGCTAACACATCAACTTCATCATATTTAAAAAAGTTTTTATTAGAACGATACTGTAAACTGTCTACTAAATAGATAGGGTGCTCATTTATAAAAATTGTCATCATTTTTTCTTAAAAAAATTTATGTAGTTTTGTCGCTATGGTTTTCAACACAAATACGGCAAAAAAAACGGCCGAATTATTATTGCAAATTAAAGCAATTAAATTAAATCCTGAGAACCCTTTTACATGGGCTTCAGGATGGAAATCGCCTATTTATTGTGACAATAGAATTACATTATCGTATGTGCCAATCCGTAATTTTTTACGTGAAAACTTAGCAAAAATTATAGAAAATAAATATGGCAAACCCGATGTTGTTGCAGGTGTAGCTACCGGGGCAATTGCCATTGGCGCCTTAGTGGCACAAGAACTCGGCGTGCCATTTATCTACGTGAGGCCTGAACCTAAAAAACACGGCAGAAAAAACCAAATTGAAGGGGTTGCAGAAAAAGGAAAACAAGTAGTGGTAGTTGAAGATTTGATAAGTACCGGTAAAAGTAGCTTGCATGCCGTAAAAGCCTTGCAAGAAGAAAGTTTACGGGTAAAAGGCATGGTGGCCATTTTTTCATATGGCTTTGCATTTGCCTCTCAAAATTTTAATGATGCTAACGTAGAATTAACAACATTAAGCGATTATAACTATGTATTACAACAAGCCATTGAAACGAATTATATCGCCGAAAATGAATTAGAAACCTTACAGAACTGGCGAAAAAACCCAAGCGAATGGCCATGATGAGCTTGATGTTAGGTAGATTATAAACTAAAATTGAATTAAAAAAAAGTACTATAAATATGAATTTAGAAAGCGCGATAGTAAACGTACAAAAATCTGAAAGCGAATTGTACGAATTTTTAGCAGATGTTAAAAATTTTGAGCAACTGATGCCCGAAAGTATAGAAAAATTTGAAGCCGATAGCGATTCTTTCTTATTTGCCTTAAAAGGGATGCCAGAAATCAGGTTAAAACTGCAAGAACAAGTACCTTCTTCGAAATTAGTATTGGGTTCTACCAACGATAAGTTTCCGTTTACATTAACCAAAAACATCACAAAGCTAGATGAAAATTCTAGCCGAATCCAATTGATTTTTTATGGAAAATTCAATCCAATGGTGGCGATGATGATTAAAAATCCATTACAAAAGTTTATCAACACCTTAACCGAAAACATACAAAAATTATAGTATCTAAGGTACTTATAGTTTAAATTTTATTTCTTTTAAATTATAGGTTTGTACAGACTCATCCTCTAATTCAATTTGAAGTTTTCCTTCATTGGTGACACCTATAATTTTTCCTAAAAAAGTAGTTCTATCATTGTCAATAAACATTGATGGCACGCCTTTTTTATACAATACTTTTTCGTATTGCTCTTTAATTTCATCAAACTTTTGTTGTTGGATTACGTGCAACTGATATTGAATTTCAAATAATATTTTATCCAACAATTCATCCTTGTCAATAGTTTTTTTCAATAACATTTTCAAAGAACGGGCGTGTGGCAGGTATGCGGGAAATTTTTCTTGGTTTACATTTAAGCCTATTCCGATGATGGCATGGTTTACCGACGTATGATTGATAGAGCTCTCTATGAGTATTCCGCAAATTTTATGATTAACTGACATAATGTCGTTAGGCCATTTTACCGTCAACTTTTCAGGAATATAATATTTCAACACATGGTACAAAGCCAGTGAAACTGCATAATTCAAATAACACTGGTGTGCAATATCTAAATTCTTAAATTCTACTAAAATACTGAATGTTAAATTTTTACCCTTATCAGATACCCATTTATTTTCCAATTGCCCTTTCCCATCAGTCTGATATTCAGTTAGCGCAACAGTCCAATTTTCAACCGTAGTACGTCTAATCAAATCTTTTAAATAAGAATTGGTAGAATTTATGGCATCAAGTTTGACTATCTTCATATAATTGCAAATATAACACTTCAATAATGATAAAAAGTAATACATTTGCAAAGAAATTTAAAGGTATTGAATGACGAAACACAAGACAAATGCTGATCTGTTAATTACAGAGATTATTAACGGAATAGAAAAAGTTAAAGGACAAAAGATAAGCATTTTAGATCTAAGAGAAATTGAAAATACGGTATGTGATTATTTTATTATCTGTGAAGGGAATTCCAACACGCAAGTCAATGCTATTTCAGGAGCAGTTCAAAAAACAGTAAGTAAAGCAATACAAGATAAACCCTGGCATGTTGAAGGTGAAGCCAATGCTGAATGGATTTTATTAGATTATATAAATGTAGTTGTACATATTTTTCAGAAACACATTCGAGAATATTACGACATAGAAGGTTTATGGGGTGATGCAAAAATCACTAATTTTGGAGCCACTAAGGCAGTTTAACGATTATAGAAACGAGAATAGATGAGTCAACATAAAAAAAATAATCACCCTCCTTTTAAGGAGTTCAAGTTTAAATTCAATTTTTATTGGATATATGGTATCTTATTTGCATTAATTATAGGGTACCAATTTTTTAATAGTTCAGAATTAGCAACCAGCAAATTATCTGACAACGAATTCAAAAAAATTCTAAAAGACAATGACATCAAAAAGATTGTTGTTGTCAATGACGATTTTGCTCAAATTTATATCAAAGAAAAAGCCCTAGAAAAAGAGCAACACAGTAAAAAAGCCAAGAATCCGCTTTATAATAAAAAGAATCCGCTCTATGTTTATGACTTTGGTGATTTACAAAACTTTGAAAATGAGTTAAATACAGAAAAATCTCAATACAATTTAGATTTTGATAAAGACAATGCCAAACAGACCAGTATTTGGGATGGTATTTTTATGTGGTTGCCATTTATCTTTATCATTGCCATTTGGATATTTATCATGCGCCGCATGTCTGGTGCCGGTGGCACCGGAGGGCCCGGAGGACAAATTTTTAATATCGGTAAATCAAAAGCCAAATTATTCGATCAAGATCAAAAAGTACAAACTTCATTTAAAGATGTTGCCGGATTAGAAGGTGCGAAAGAAGAAGTCCAAGAAATTGTAGATTTTCTGAAAAACCCCGGAAAATACACAAAACTAGGAGGTAAAATACCAAAAGGAGCCTTATTAGTAGGCCCTCCCGGGACAGGAAAAACCTTATTGGCAAAAGCCGTTGCCGGCGAAGCAAAAGTACCTTTCTTTTCGCTCTCAGGATCAGATTTTGTTGAAATGTTTGTAGGAGTAGGTGCCTCGCGAGTACGTGACCTATTTAAACAAGCTGCCCAAAAATCTCCATCTATTATCTTTATTGATGAAATAGATGCCATCGGAAGAGCTAGGGGAAGAAACAATATTACCGGAGGAAATGACGAACGCGAAAATACGCTGAATCAATTACTTACCGAAATGGACGGATTTGGCACCGATACCAATGTTATCGTATTGGCCGCTACCAACCGAGCAGATGTCTTAGACAAAGCCCTAATGCGCGCCGGTAGGTTTGACAGACAAATTTATGTTGACTTGCCCGATATGAACGAACGAAGAGAAATTTTTGAAGTACATATAAGACCCTTAAAATTAGCCAAAGATGTAGATATCGACTTTTTAGCCAAACAAACTCCCGGATTTTCAGGAGCCGATATCGCTAATGTTTGTAATGAAGCCGCTTTGGTTGCCGCCAGAAAAAATAAAAAAGCCGTACACCATCAAGACTTTTTAGATGCCGTAGACAGAATTGTAGGAGGATTAGAAAAGAAAAATAAAATCATCACACAAAAAGAGAAAAAAACCATTGCTTTTCATGAAGCCGGCCATGCCACCGTGAGTTGGATGCTCGAACACGCTGCTCCGTTAGTAAAAGTCACTATCGTACCCAGAGGCCAATCCTTAGGAGCCGCTTGGTATTTACCCGAAGAAAGAATGATTGTTCAAACTGAACAAATGCTCGATGAAATGTGTGCTACTTTAGGAGGAAGGGCTGCCGAAAAAGTAATATTTAATAAAATCTCTACCGGTGCCCTTAGTGATTTAGAAAAAATTACCCGGCAAGCCCGTGCCATGATTACCATTTACGGGTTGAGCGAAAAAATAGGAAATATTACCTATTATGATTCTTCAGGGCAATCAGACTATACTTTTACAAAACCCTATAGTGAAGAAACTGCCGAACTCATTGACAAAGAAATATCCGCACTGATAGAAACGCAATACAAGCGCGCCATAAAAATTCTTAAAAATCATAAAAAAGAATTGACGGTATTGGCCGAATTATTACTCGAAAAAGAAGTAATTTTTAGTGATGATTTGGTAAAGATTTTTGGAGAGAGGTCTTTCGTAAAAGAGCCTTTGGTAGTAAAAAAAGGAGACACTCCTATTACCGAAACTAAAAAACCGGAAGCCGAAATCACCCAAGAAAATCAAAAAGATGTAAACAATGAGGGCGAGATTTCAACAGAATTCGCCTAATTTTCCAGTTTTTTTTAGCTTTGATAAATCATTATGGTAAATGAACCCTTACAAAACAAAACGTTTTTGGGATATGTTTTGATAAAATTCGTTTGAAAATTTTATCATAACGTTAGAAACCTATATTTAGGTTTTTAACCATAAATTTTTCAAAAACCGAAATTATGCCGTTTACTAGTACTAAGTATCTAATTTCAACTAACGATTTTGACCAATGAATCTCTTTAAAAAATTATTTCAACAAAAACCTACTGTTGATGAAACTACCGATACAGCTATTAGAGATACTTCCAACCTCGCTTTAGATGATGCTTTTGTGCAAAATTTTATCCATAAAGGCGGTAAATTTTTGTACTGTACACATCAAGAAGAAGTAAATCAAAACTTGGTACATATCATCAATGAAAACCATTGGGAGAAAGTAGTGTGTATTAATGATGACTTAAAAAAAATAATAACCATTATCGGTGAAGAAAGTACCACAGAAATAAATAATGCCTATCCATTCTTTACCAACTGTGAACATTTAATTTCAGAAGACGGCAGTATTTTATTTTCGTCAGCACAAGTACGTGAAAAAAAGATAGCCGATTTACCTGAGCATTTCATCGTTTTTGCCAACACCAGCCAATTGGTACGAAATAAAAGCGAAGGTTTAATGGGCTTGCGGAAAACCTATCGAAAAAATTTTCCTACCAATATCAGTTCTATAAAAAGTTATATCCCCGAAAGGGTTAACGAAGATTTTTTGAGCTTCGGCAATAATAATGCAAAAAGCCTATATTTGCTATTATTAGAAGATTTATAAAATGCGTGAACTTCTTGTAAGGGCACTTTCAGGCCTTGTATATATCAGTGTAATTATAGGTTCTATTTTATATGCAAAAGAATCATTTTATATTGTTTTTTATATCTTGATGCTTTTGTGCCTTTTTGAGTTAAAAAAAATTATCAATCTCAGTTATAAATGGACATTTGTAGTAGCTACTATTTTTTATTTTAGGTTTGCCCATTTGTCTTTTCTAAATTCGAGGTACCTTCATTTTTTTCTAATTATTAGTGTTTTTATTCCATTTATTTACCAATTGTTCAAGCCTAAAATCAGCTTGACATCCAGCAAATTAGGACATTATTTTTTAGCATTGGCATATATCGTCATTCCGTTTACACTTTTGACACAAATACCCTTTATCCATTCAACGTACCACCCCAACATAATTATTGGGGTTTTTATATTGATATGGATTAATGATTCTTTTGCCTATTTGGTGGGAAGTACCATAGGAAAAACAAAATTATACGTAAAAGTGTCGCCCAATAAAACTGTTGAAGGTGCTTTTGGCGGATTGGCTGTCGCATTAATCGGTTCGTATTTTATAGCGAAATATTTTGATGACATCTCATATACCAATTGGATAATAGTAGCAGCTATTGTTGTAGTTTTCGGGCTCTTAGGCGATTTAATAGAGTCTAAATTCAAGAGAGAAGCCGGCCTTAAAGACAGCAGTAATTTCATTCCCGGCCACGGAGGCTTTTTAGACAGGTTAGACAGCATAATTTTTGCCGCGCCTTTTGTTTATGTATATTTGCATATCATTTGACAATCTTAAAAAACGAACACCAAACGATACATGTTTCATAAGGAAGGATATACCATTATTATAATCTCAATGATACTATTGGTTTTGTTAATTTTCTTAACGGAAACCTTCATCGATATTGAATGGCTCAGAAAATTAATTCTTATCGCCTTTGTCATTGTTTATATTTTAATCCTTCAATTTTTTAGAAATCCGAAACGCAATACTATAGAAAACCCCTACCAGATTATTGCTCCGGCCGATGGAAAAATAGTCGTTATTGAAGAAGTGATAGAAAAAGAATTCTTTAAGGATAAACGCAAACAAATATCCATCTTTATGTCGCCTTTAAATGTACATGTAACTAGATACCCTATAAGCGGAAAAGTAATTTTTAGCAAATATCATTCCGGAAAGTATTTAGTAGCCTGGCATCCGAAATCGTCAGAAGAAAATGAAAGGACTACTATTGTCATAGAAAATGATACCGTTGGTAAAATTTTATACAGGCAAATTGCAGGGGCGGTGGCTCGGCGTATCGTTAATTATGCCATTGAAAATGAAACTGTTGTTCAAGGTACCGATGCCGGTTTTATAAAATTTGGTTCAAGAATTGATATTTTTTTACCTTTGGACATGAAAATTAATGTTTCATTAAACCAAAAATCAAAAGGTGGAGAGACCATAATCGCCGAATACGATGCAAAATCTTGATCAAAAATTTGAAAAAGCCTTTGAGATAGCCTCAGCCATGACCCAAAAATTACCGCCCGATACAATGCTTAAATTTTATGCATATTACAAGTTGGCAACCAAAGGCAAATCGTACTCAACACCCTCGGGGCAGAGTGCTTTGAGAAATGCTTTCAAATTGAATGCCTTATTTCAACTAAATGATATTAGTGAAAATGAGGCTAAAGAAAAATATATTGAATTAGTAGAAAACATAACAAAACAAAAAAT
>Ga0256841_1003226_pt1 | contig 12319 bp, 8 predicted proteins | sample 356308metaG_FD_185971 | JGI IMG/M metagenome (GOLD analysis project Ga0256841, IMG submission 185971) | Hydrothermal vent microbial communities from Mid Atlantic Ridge, Atlantic Ocean - 356-308 | ecosystem: Environmental > Aquatic > Marine > Hydrothermal vents | place: Atlantic Ocean: Mid...
TAACAAATAGGGCGTGGGTAAAAAAATTATAAACATTAAATGATTCCAGCATAATGGAGCCTCTATCGGGATATCCGCCCCTCGCTCCTGTATAGCCAAGTTTTAATAGTTCTCTTCTCATTTCTTCACTCGTTCCATTCCCAGGGCCCACCCAACCAGTAAGGCTGTAACCAGGTCCCAAATTTTCTTCAAAGGCCCTTTTTGTATCATACAATTCGCCATTCCATACGCGAGAAGAATCAAGGTCCAAATAAAGACCTTCGAGGGGGATCAAAGTATTGCCAACGTCCGCCAGATACTTTGAAGCAGCCGTGTACTCTCCCCTTAAAGAGCAGCTATATCCCACCTGCTCAAGCCCATTCAGGTAATCACATATTTTTCCGATTCTATTAAACTTTGTCTCCTCTAGATCAATTACACCGGTGCCGTTAACTCTTCTATCCAATTCCCCGTCTACCCTGAAAGTCATCTTGTCTGCGTACCCATCCCCGCTTGTATCACTTATTGCTATGCTTGCGTCTTGTGCACTTGCGTGCTCATAGTAAATAGTGAATCCACTGTGATCTTGAACATTTCTGCTATAAAAGTCTCCGTGGTTAGCTATCTGATGCCCCTCTGCAACCAAGCTTCGCATAGTACTCCAGTCGCCTTCTGAAGCCTGGCTGGGTCGGTTATAAGCCACAACACCTTTCCATCCATATTTATCAAGCGCCGGCTTGATGACATTGACATAATAGCCAAGATTCCCAGCATCATCAGAGCCAAATATCACAATGGCTGGCCGTCTTGCTCTTTTAAACATCGGCGGCTCATGTAGGCAGTTCGTCACCTCAACGTTCATGCCATTATAGTAATATTTGTCTGTTTCAAAAGGGCTTGGAAGGATTATGCAATTGTTAAGGGTTGCGGTAGAGGTGAATTGGTTGCGTATCACGTACTCGTTATACCAGTAAGAGCCATTTCCTGTGAGTATACTGTTATTTAATGTAACGTGACTATTATCTTCAAGTACCACAGCATATGGCGCTTGCCCTTGGATGAGACAATTGTTTAAAGTTGGAGAACTGCCATCTCCCACCAAAACACCGCCACCTCCTGAAAATATGCTGTAGTTAACTTGCTCCGAGCCTTGCAGTCTAATGGTATAACCCAGACAGTCTTTTATAACTGCTCGATAAACGTTTGAATTACAACAACTGAAGATGCCATTCTTGCAGTCGCTAATGACGACATCTTTAATTGTTGCCTGATCCGATATGTAAATCGCTGGCCCATTTCGCCCCCCATTGAAATGCAGGTGAGAAATGACAGAGCCGTTGGCTCCTGGTAATATGCGTATAATGTAATTAGAAATCCCTTGTCCTGATAAGATTACATCTCCTCCGTGGGCAAAGTATCCTGGGTCAGCATCATCACATCCTCTAATAGTTACAGGCCTAATAACATCTAGTGATCCATCGTCATCTAAATTTTCACCAATATATATGATGCCCTTTTCGCCTACGGGGCCACCATCGAGGACAATAGTATCACCGTCATTACAAATGTTAGTGACAAGCTCCTCTAAATCACTTACTCTAGGAGCTGGCTCTGAAGGCCATCCATTTTGGCTGAAATGTAAGTCCCCACCATGTTTAGCTATAAAATATGTCTCTGCCCTAAGTGAAGACGCAAAACATGCACATATGATTGATAACGCTAAAAATAACAGGAATAAGGGTTTCTTTCCCATTACACACCCCCATTACGCGAAATAAATAGCGGCGTTACAGTGTCCCTAGTTACAGGCAAACCGTATCATAAGGTTTATCCATCCAAACAAAGTGAGACTAAATATACCATAGAAGGATTCTCTTTAAATACGAGAAATAATAAACCTAGCTTTTCCAGAGGGAGTTTTTTCTATTTTTTTCACCTCGTTAAACGATACTCGCAGGTCTTGTCCGCACTGTTTCGCGATTTTGTCCCTGAAGTAAGCTATACATGAATCTTCGAAATTGGAATCTTTCACAAACCGCACCTCTATTTCATCAAGGTGTTCCTGAACAACCTGGAATGCCTCAATCCCTGGTATACTCCTGAAAAGAATTGTCCAGAAGGTGCCTCCAATTGCTTTACCTCCGGGGGTACGTATTACGTCTAGGGTGCGTCCTTCAATCCTTTGAAGCAATGGTAGACGCCGACCACATGAGCAGACATGATCCGAAAAGGCTCCAATATCACCAATCCTGTACCGTATGAGAGGCATATTATAGTTATCTAAGTCGGTGATTACTATTTCCCCCGTCTCTCCTGGTTTACAGGGGTTAAGTTCTTCGTTAAGGACCTCCACTATTACCCTTTCCGCATTGATATGGAGTCCTTCCCGCGTCTCGCACTCATGTGCAATACTCCCAAATTCACGGCAACCGTAGCGGTCGTATACGGGACACCTAAATGCCTTTTCGGCAGTTTCCTTTTGCCAAGGGAACAAGGTTTCTGCTGAGGAAACTATGCACCGGATAGAGGGAAAATGAAGATTCTCAGCCAATACAAACCTGGCAAGCTCATAGAGCGGGCCCGGATACGAAACTAAAAGAACGGGCTCGAATTGATCTAAAATCCGAACGTACCTTCTCAAGGAGTCTTTGGAAAGCTCATACGACGAAAGCAGGATGTAGTTATTGAACCAGCGGTGAATCTTAGAGCGAATTGTTTGAGCCTTTTTAAGATCCATCGGCGCGCCCCACAGAATTGCTTGACGGTCACCTAGCTCCACACCCACCCACTCTCCCTCGCGTATTGTGACCGCTCTTCTCGCTGCCCAGGAACGCATATCAGTGTAGAACCTGAGTGCTTCGCCAGTAGACCCACTCGTGCTGTTGGGAATGAGCTTTCCCCCTACTCTGTTTCTTGAGATCATGAACTTCAAGTTCTGATTTATGTCCTTTTTCGTCAAGAGTGGAAGTTGGAGCAAGATATCATGTCTAACGAAATCGCTCGGGGAGATTCCTGCTTCTTCAAACTGTTTTCGATAAAATGGAACGTTTTCCCAGGCGTGACGAAGTAGGGTTGCTAACTTATCTTGTTGAAGTTTTTTTAAATCCTGCTTTGAAAACCATTGAGTTTCGCGTAATCTTCTGAGATTTTCTAACACTCCGGATCGGATCACCTTATGGTAACCTGGAAAAAAGATCTTTTGCAGCAACAAGCGATTCATTTCAATCTTTCCTCTAACGTGTGCCAGATGTAGATGCCTGCGACCAAGGCCCTGCCTATCCAGGTGTAAACAAATGAGCCTTTATGTCTCTCAATCCCGCAGAGGAAATATATCGCACTGGCGCGACCGACCGACCTTTTTCCAGGTATGTTGTACCAGGAAAAACTTCCTACTCGCTTTACCTGCTTTGGGGACACGCCTGGTAAATTTCGAAAAGAAGTCTGATCACGCGAACTAAGAGTCCATGCTTTGTAGCCTGCCTCGCCCGCCAGCTTAAGGACAGTGGAATTATAGGCGCCACCGGGCCAGCAAATATAGTCAACACGTTTCTGAAGCTTTTGTTCGATCATACGCTTAGATTCTGTAAGTTCAAAAAAAACCCTTTTTTTGTACTCATAGTCTGTTTCTCTACGGCCCTTGGCTCCGTATTTTTCAAAAAGCTTCCGGTGCAGCGTCATTAGTCGCTTCCGCCAGCCTTCTTTCTGAAAAAAAGAAGGGCCTCCGCTGTCATCAACAAACACTGCCATTTCTCTTAGGATATCTTCAGGAGGATAGTACCTTCTACATACCAGGGATTTTTCAAACTCATAGACCGGAGTTCCAGCAGGGACTAAACCGCTCTGATCTTCCACCATATAATAAGGTTTCCTTTCGGGAAAGGCGTTCCATACCAACCATGGGTATTCCCTATTCTCTGGTCTGTGAAAATCTGTAACCGTGGGGCTAGCGTAATACCAAGTGTGCGTTAAGCAGTGAGATTGGATATCCACGAGACCCGATGACTCCATTGCAGACATTTCGTCCCAATTCAAAAAGCCCGCAGAGTTCAATTCGCTTTTGGCAACTTTACCATTTGTAACATCCTCCCAATTTGGCCTGATGCCACTTCTCGGATCCACAAATTCTGGTGTCACAAAAATGGTTGCCTTCACTCCAAGCTTCTTAAGGACGGGAAAAACATAAACCCAATTATCCAGGTAACCATCATCGAAAGTTATCATTATAGACTTTTTAGGAGCTTTCTTTAGGCCTGCCATATGGTCATAGAGCTCACTCCAAAAGAGAAATTGGTATCCTTTTTTCCTCAGCAGTTCCAGCTTTTGTATAAATGATTCAAGAGGCTCGGATATATGAGAAAATACCCAGTCAGTATCGTTAAGTCCCACACTGTGGAACATTACCACTGGCACTATTTCATGGTTGCTGAACATTTAAACCTTTCTTGGCAAGGAGACTAATAAAAAGGCTTTCATATCTCCTGCAAATCACGCCCCTGCTATAGCATGACATTACCTTTTGCTTTGCGTTTAACCCGATGCTCGTTCGTAATTCTGCATTCATGGCTAGCTTGATAATTGCATTTCCCAAAGCAAATGGATCCCTAGGTGGTACCAAGAGGCCATCCACACCACTCTTTATGACTTCTGGAATTCCTCCGACCTCAGTGGCGACAACGGGTACGCCAGCCGCCATGGCCTCAAGCATTGCCACCGGAACGCCTTCACGAACTGAAGAAAATGCTACAACATCCATCTTCAATAAATAGTCGAGAACGTTTGTTTTAAATCCTAAAAAGCTAACATTCCTATTAATACCAAGTCGGGAGGCCAATTCCATTAAGCGCGGTTTCTCAGGTCCATCACCTAAAAAGGTTAACTTGACATCTACTTCCCTTAGCAGGACGTGTCTGAGCGCCTTAAGGAGAGTTGGGTAATCCTTGGGCTTAACCATACGCCCAACCGCTCCAATCATTCCACGCCACTCATAGTAGGACTTATGGTCTGAAACTCGGACACATGGAGGAATGACAGTAATTTTACTTATCGGAACATCCTTTGATTTGACTCGGATATTCAAAATATCATTGGAAACTGCGACTCGCAGATCGCTAAGAGGAGATATAATATGTCGCTCGATGAGGTGATGCGGTTTTTTTTTCCACAAATTTTTCCCATGCTCAGTAGTTATAAACACAGGCACCTTCGCCAATTTTGCTGCTAGGGCAACATACAGATTGGTATGGAACATGTGCGCTTGTACAATATGGGGCCTGAGCCGACGAAATAGGATTATAAGTCTAAGAATACACCCGACTTGTCCCCATCTTGGTAATGGTATGAAATGACGGTGAATCCGAGGGCCCAATGCTCGGCCGAAGGGAGTATTTGGACTAGAAAAACACACTAGATGCCTTTCAAACCGTGTCGCGTCAATTCCATTTAGGAGCTGAATTACCTGGTTTTCCGCTCCTCCAACTTGCAAGGACCCGATTACTTGGACTACTTTTATTTTCATGATTTCCGACGCGGGATCTCCGCCGTGTTCAGTAACTTCCCCCATTTCATTGTCACAGCGGTGTATATCCAGAAGAAATAGCGTGGCTGAATAATGTTAACCCCCAGCATAGCAAAGGCATAACCCGCGAATCCAGCGATATAGCTTAAGCCTAGCAACCTGAACTCCTTATCTGCTACCTCGTAAGCATACTTTGTCACTTCGGAATAAATTGACCAGAGTACCAGAAGGAAACATAGCAAACCAATCATTCCATAGTGTACGAGGTATAAAAGGTAATCATTATGAGAGTTGCCGCCAATAAGGAAATACTTTTTCATTAGGGGTACGTATGAAGCTATACCATGGCCTAGGATGGGCCGCTTGAAAAAGAGTTTTACACCACCTTGCCACAGCGTAAATCTTCCAGACGTAAGGTCGTCGAGCGACTTAAAGTGGCTTATGTTGAATCGAGATTCAACTGAGCTTCTAGTCTGCTTCGGCGTGATTAAAAAGGCTGTGGAGACGAGAATAGGAATAACTATTAAGGCAGTCACGACCACCGTTCTCAGGTCAGCTAGGCGCTTCTTTAATAATAGGGCGATATACACACCGATAGAAAAAAGCAAAGAAAGAAACCCTCCTCTTGATCCTGTTATGAATAGAGACACCAGCCCTCCGCAGGCCATGAGAAAAAATAGAAATCGCTTTCCTAATCCCTTTAGAAAGATTGTTTTTGAATAGAGAAGAGGGAGGAAAAGTACTAGATATGCAGCATACTGATTGGGCTCAGCAAAGCCCGCGGTCCTTGTGCCCTGGACAATTCTCAATTTGCCTAAATGAAAAATATCTAAAGAAACCCCAAGTGTCGTAATAATGGTCCCTACAAAGAAAAGCGTTAGTGCTTGTACAATCCGGGATGCTGCTTTTCGATCATCGGTAAGATTGTATATTATAAAGAAAAGTAAAATTGGGTTCAGCCAGCCCTTTAGATTTGTGAGCTCGTTGTAGAGACTAAGGTTAGGCAGCTCCTTAAGGAGAAGTTTGATTGGAATAGATAATAGAACCACGAAAGAAAGGACGAAGATATATTTATTAACTTTACAACGTTCAATAATTCTCCTTTTTCTAATTACCTGGAACAGCCAAAGAACCAGCATCATGTAAAGAACGAGATTCAAGAGGCTTAGGCCCTTTGTATGCGTAAGTTGGAATCCTACAACATTCTCCAACCAGAAGACGAAAAGGAAAATGTAGAATAAGACAACAATCATAGCTATTATCCCTGTAAGGCTCCTATGCCAGGCAATAAGGCCCTGCAAAAAGACGCAACCTCCGAGCGAGATGAGATTTTAAGCAAAAATCCAAAGAAGCAATATAGAACTCCAAAGATAAGCCCAGAAACCGCGAGCAACGGGACCAATGGTAGTTCCAGACAGGCCTTGAAATATAGGAGAGGCAGACCAGCTAATAATGAGGCGAGCATAATTTTGCCATTCTTTCTTGGCTCCAAAAGCCTGATAATGGACAACTCCATCACCCCCGCAACTTTTCCAAGTACAATAAACCGAAATCCTGCTGAAACGATCATATCTGCGCTTACCGCTCCGATTATACCCCACCTCTTGGTGAATACGTAAAGAAGTAACACTGCAACGGGAAGCCTCAGGAGAGCTATTCTGAACTGATAGGTAGTCTCCGCGTAAGCATTCAACACGGATCCGGTGTTAATTGATGCAATAAGGAGCCCGAGCAGGCTTATCTGGAAGATGGGGACACTATCCACGTACTTCGGACCAAAAAGAACGATGATAAATTCCTGGGACATCAAGAGAAAAAACATAAACGTTGGGAAAAAGAACAGGTTCATCTTTCGCACAGCGTTGTTCCATATACTCAGGATTCGATTCCAATCCTCGTGTTTTTGGGCAACTGCAAGCTCTGGAGTCACCACGTTGGACACGGAGGTTGTTATGAGACCTATAAAAGGCAAGTTATAAGTTCCCACGGAATAAACTGCAAAAGTCGCTGGCGTGAAGAGTGCTGAGACGAAAAAACTATGCAATTTAGTTTGGAAGAGCCATGCTAAATTGGCTAGACCCACAGGGATGGAATATTTAAACTGTCTCCGCCAGAAGGGCAGGTCAATATTTTTAAGAGAAATGCTATAATGTCTCACAAGATAAAAAGTTTGAAACAAACAGCGTGCGAGGGAAAAGCACAGCAACGCCGTCAATACCCCAAGTATGCTTCTGGTGAAAACAGCGGTAAGAACCACGGCAATAGAACGCAATAAAGCCGATGAAACCCGCACTAAAGACGCAAAATGAGCCTTACCCTCAGCAACCATAAGGCTTTCAAGAAAAGACGATATGATCATAAAAAAAATGAATAATGAAAGAAGATCAAAATATTGCACCATCTCTGGACTATTCATAATACGAGCGATCGAATTGCGGAATAATAAGAGGAAGGTAAGTACTAAAAAGCCGGCTACTAATACGAATAGTGCTGTTTGAGTGATTAGTGCAGATCTTTTGTCTGGTTCCCGAGGTAGGAAGTAATATAGGCCTTGGGTCACACCCATTTGTCCAACGGGAAGGAGGGTGGTAAATACAAGAAGTAACTGTCGATATACCCCATACTCTGCCTTAGTAAAAACGCGAACCAAGACCATGGGCACAGCGATCCCAAGGGCGAGGGCCAACGCATTGCCAATGAAAAGGACTATAGCCTGTTCTGTGAGACTTTTTTTATGATTTTGAGATGAGCCCATGGTGTGATGCTCGTTGGATTACAGCGTTTAAAAGAGAGGTATACCTATGCCCAACCTTGTCCCATGTGTAGTGCTGTTCGACAAGCGAGGCAGCATTTTGTCCTATTTGCTTTCTCTCCTGACCACGACTGAGGTAAAGTAATATTTTTTCTGAAAACTCCACCGGTGTCTCGGCGTGTACGTAATGAATGCCGTCTTTAGCCTCAATAGCCTCTATCCCACGGGTGTTCGATATGACCAGCCTTCTTAGGGCAAAGGCCTCAAGTACTTTGTTTTTGATGCCCCCACCAATTACCATAGGGTTAATGACTATTGGTATTCTGGAAACGAAGTCGAATAAGTTCTCAACGAATCCGGTAACTCTGATATTAGGATCTGTTCTTGCCATCCTTTTGATCCTATCTGTAGGATTCTTCCCAATAATAAACCAGATAACCCCCTGCTTGGAAAGAAAGGGAGAGAAGACATTATCATAAAAATAATAGACGGCAGTCTTATTAGGCGGGAACTGGAGATCACCCCAAAATCCTATCGCGTTTTTAAATTCATTAGAATTATCTACAGATATGGTAAGCAAGGTAGGATTTATCCCATTCGGTACATCAATAATCCTCTTTTGACCTACTTTTGACAACATGCGAAGATAATCTCTGTCGACCTTAGATGCAACTGTCACTAAATCAAACCGTTTACTCAAGCCACTTTCTAGATAGCGTTTCCTCTTAAGAGCTACTCGGTGCTTCAGCAACTCGAAGAACTCAGTTTTTCCACCTTTTTTGTAGGATAACATCCGGCTAAGCGCAAGGGCATTACAGTCAATCGCATCCATAACCTTCGGTATACCGCTTAGGGGGAGTACGTACTCAGCGAGATGCGAAGTGTGCGCGAGAATTAAGTCTACGGACCAGAGGTCGATTAAATCTTCTAGGGACCTGACTATCCTTCGATACTCCGACGGCAATGAGACTCTAGTCTGGTCGCCAGTCTTGACGTAGAAGTGCCTGAAGACAGACTTACGTCCCTTTGGTGCTGGTACCAGGTGGATGTCCTTGAAGATTTTCAGGGTACGCAGCTGGTGGTATCTCTCGTCCTTTTCCCCAAAGCAAACGAGAAAAAGTTGATGGTGCTTGGAGATTTCCCTGCTAAGAGGAAGTACTCTCACCGTGTTCCCGCTAAAATGCTCAGGGTAGGGGATTTGATAGTTGAACACGAGAATGTTCGCCATTCTCCATCCTCCCTAGATGTACCCTAACCTCCTCATCAATGCGCCGCACAAGATATGAATTATAGCTCGGTCAATAGGAGTAATTCTGGATCTACCGGCCCTTGTTTTCCTCGCAGGTGAAGCTATTTTTTTAGAAAGAACATTTGGATCTATCCGCGATACGCGCACATGGTCAGCGATTTCTTTTACCCTTACCTTGCCTGTGACTAAGTCCTCAAATTTTATCAGTAGTCCATCCACTTCTTCTGTGCCCTCAATGAAGCCTTCTAACAAAAACCGCCAATGCCGTCCAAACGCCATAGCAGACCTTGGATAGTAACCAGGCCATTTGCTTCTCCACTTGTTGCCCTTCCATGACCTAAATGCGTCAAGCGGATGCCTATATACAAATACAAAACGAGCATTTGGAAAAAGCCATTTGAGATACCTGGCGTGGTGGATAGTAAGGCGTACCTCTTTTAAACCCCAGCGTTCCAAGCCAAACCTTTGCTTTGCTGGTTTCTTAAACCATTCTAGAAAGAGACATCTATGCGCTGAGCGTAGAAAATTAATCTCCGGGGTCAGATTGGCAATCCACCTGCTGGCTAACTCACCCAAACTGCTCCCGGTCATAAAGAATTTTTGGGGTGGCCACTTATCTGAGACATAACTTAGCGAGTACGCAAGGCGCCCAATAAAAGCTGCATCCCCAAGAGGCTCTCCCCAGACTACTAATTCTCTGCTCGAAAGTATTAACCTCTGAACAAGTGTTGAGCCTGATCTCCACCCTGCTGAGAAGACAAATACAGGGATTTCCTGGTCATTCGCATTAGCTTTAAGTTGAGGCCATCTTTCTCTGATATCAATTAGTGCCCTGCTTACGTCTGGAGCGTATTTCAGCTCAGGGGGAAAGCTAAGCCGCCTCCCGTGGAAAAATTCTGCTATATCTTCTGTAATATTCCTTGCAATTGCACTAATATCCATTTCTTTAGCGCCTGTTTATCCCAACTATTCATGTGGGCTTAGTATCTTATATAAGAACACCCCATGATGGGCGGGAAGTTCTATTTGATTTACACAGCTTAGGCCTGAAAGCCGTTTCTGATCGAACCCACTTTTGATTTGAATACAAGAAGTTGGTAATGGGACTGAAAGAATGTCTTTGGGAGTCGGGTTGACAAACACATATCCCTTTTGAAATTCTCGGTAGTAGATATTTGTACCTTGGATAGATTCTATCTTATAAGATGAGAGAGGCTTGCCGAAATCAATAGAATCGTATTCCCGAAACCACCATATTTTCTTGTAGGATCCTTTTCTGCAATTACCCTGGAACATGAAATAGAGTCTGTTGGGATTTTCCGTTTTGGCCAGTTGATAGGAAGCAAGAGCATATCTGAAAATTTGCCAGAAGGTCGCTGGTTTGCTGTAATTATCAAAACCGCTTTCACCCACGTCCAAATCAGTATGACTCAAGTAAGCAATTTCAGAGTGTCTAATTTTTCTTACAATATCCAACTGCCTTCGCCACTGTTTTTCCGGATAGAACTGAACATCTCCCTTACCCCAGTGGACGGCAAACGCACCCTCTTCCATGACAATATCAGGAGGATTTCCCATTCTATCTAAGTCTAGCCATGCTTTATAACCGGTCTCAGATCGCGTATTCCCTCTGTTGACAAAAACCTGCTGACCTTGCTCGTGAAGTGCTCGGGTGATGGCATTTAGATAACTATTCATAGACTTGTTATATGATTTGACGTCAGCATACTTATTTGAGTGTCTTAACTCTTCAACAGGATATCCCGCCATGCAGTTGTCTACGAAAACACCGTCCGCTTTCCACTCCCTGTAAACGATATCAGCGAGAGTCGCTTGTATCCAATACCTTTGGAATGCCGGCTGGCCAAAATCCAAGAATACTCTGTTTGGACATTCTCTCCTACAAATTGGCTTACCACTTGAATCCTTCAAGATGAACTTTGGGTTACCTGATAGGCTCCCCATAGGATGGCTTCTTGCATTACCGTACCTACCAATATCATTGAGATTGATACCTTTACGAGAATCATGTGTCCGATAAGTCTCTGGACCATTCTGGTATAGGAATATCCTTATTTTGGGGTTGATATGCTTAATTGCTTTCCATGTTTTTCCGGCAATGTCATCGTAACGAAATCTATCAACATCTAGAATATCGAATTTAGCCAGCATCTCCTCGTCCCCAGGCTTAAATGCCTTGCCACCACCATAGTACACAAGCAAGGTCTGTGTGAATTTTGATTTGGCATAGGCAAACCGGGAGCACCCATGAATACAAACAGTGGCTAGAACGGTAGTGAAAAGGCAGACGACGAGGATTTTCTTATTAGTTGTGATCAAGTTACGCACAACATTCTCTGTCAAAGAGTGCTATATAACTTGCAGGAGGCTTGAATCTTACCTTTTGTTTTTGGCGAAAACGCCCTTATCCAGCTCAATTCCTAATAAAAGTGACTAGTGGTGAGTGATAAGTGACAAGAGATTAGTTACGATTTACACTGTTCAAAATTGGGCTTCTCGTTTAGCTTTACCGATTTGTGGTCAAACCACATATGGGTAACAAGCTCCACTTTCTACGATTCTATTCCTCATGCACAGCCACATTTACATCTATATATCAATATGTTGGAGGTTTATTTACCCCTTTCCGGTCAAACCACTTTTGGGTAATTTGGTCCGTTTAGCCCGTTTAATCTTTCTGGTCTATTTTTTTATTTCCACACGGACGACTTTTCAAGCTCGTCTAAGTCCTCTGCTTTGAGCACAGCCCTGTGAATCTCTTTCAACTTGTCCTTATCGGCTGTCTCTAACACTTGCTTCCTGA
>Ga0256841_1003227_pt1 | contig 12316 bp, 14 predicted proteins | sample 356308metaG_FD_185971 | JGI IMG/M metagenome (GOLD analysis project Ga0256841, IMG submission 185971) | Hydrothermal vent microbial communities from Mid Atlantic Ridge, Atlantic Ocean - 356-308 | ecosystem: Environmental > Aquatic > Marine > Hydrothermal vents | place: Atlantic Ocean: Mid...
CGATGCCCTGTCTCAACCGCCTCATTAACCCATTCCGAAAGACCAAAGTCATCCGCTGTTACGATCAGGATTTTTTTGTTCTGCTGCCTGCCATGTGCAGGATTACTGTCCATTGTGGGTGATCTGCTCTATAACAAAAAAATTGTAGATGTTAGTCTATCGTGTTGACAAATCAAATGGGATTCCCAAACGTGTTGAATGAAACAATGATCTGGCTATCCGGAGTGGGATGGTTCTTTGTTCTGATCACAAGTGCTTCCGTCATCTACTTGCTGATTGCACTGTATGCCATTGTCAGATCGGATTTCAATCATCGTCCGAGCACGGGTTTCACTCCTCCGATCACGATCCTCAAGCCTCTATGCGGGCTGGATTTTCAACTCTATGAAAATCTTCGGAGTTTCTGTCAACAAGATTACCCCACTTTCCAGGTAATCTTTGGTGTCGCCAATGCTTCTGATCCGGCAATTCCTGTGGTCAGACGATTGCAGGAAGATTTTCCCGACACGGATATCACACTGGTAATAGACGATCGGGTCATCGGAACCAATCTCAAGATCAGCAATCTCGCAAACATGTATCCACAGGCAAAATATGACATTCTGGTTATTGCCGATAGTGACATGAGCGTCGGAACCGATTATCTGACTGCAATTGCCCAGAGCTTTGAGAAGGAAAAGGTAGGTGCGGCAACCTGCCTGTATACAGCCAAGTCAGCAGAGAATATGGCGTCAAAACTCGGAGCCTTGTATATCAATGAATGGTTCCTGCCATCCGTCCTTGTCGCCTTGACCTTCCAGAAACTGGATTTTTGCTTTGGAGCAACGATGTGTATCCGTAGAAATGTACTTGAAGAGATTGGAGGTTTTGAAAAGCTCTCATCCCTTTTGGCAGATGATCACATCCTTGGGAAGGAGGTATCCAGAATTGGTCATGATGTCGTACTGATTCCCTATCTGGTTGAAAATGTCGTCCACGAACGTGATTTCAGGGCGCTTTTCCTGCATGAATTGCGCTGGGCGCGGACGATTCGTCTTGTCCAGGCAAGCGGCTACGCTTTCTCATTTATCACCTATGGTATCCCGTTGACACTCATCCTTCTCGCTGTCTGGCCAACCTCGACCGTCAGCATTGTCATAGTCACCCTGATGATCGCCTTACGTCTTTTGATACACTCTGTGATAAAATATAAAATTGAATTGAAGTCGGAATCGGTACAACCGTGGCTCATACCTGTCCGTGACTGTCTTAATTTTATCATCTGGGTAGTCAGTTTTTTGGGTGACAGGGTTTCCTGGCGGAATAATGAATATGCCGTTCAGACAAATGGTAACCTCGAAAATCTTTAGTACTGGTTTAATTTTTAGAGAAAACGAACATGATGAAAACCCTGTTTCTTAACCCCCCTTCCTTCGATGGATTTGATGGCGGTGCCGGTTCGCGTTATCAAGCCCGACGTGAAATCAGATCCTTCTGGTACCCAACCTGGCTGGCACAACCTGCTGCACTTGTTCCTGACAGTAAACTGGTGGATGCTCCAGCACACGGTCTGGCATTGGAACAGGTCTTGCCGATGGCGAATGATTATGAACTGCTGATCATGCATACCAGCACCCCGTCATTCAACAATGACGTGAAAGTTGCAGAGGCCATGAAAGAGATAAATCCCAATCTGAAGATTGGTCTGGTGGGTGCTCATGTCGCGGTTAATCCGGAACCTTCGGTTATGGCTTCATCTGCGCTGGATTTTGTTGGACGAAATGAATTCGATTACACAATAAAAGAAATTGCAGAGGGACGACCTTTTGATGAAATCGATGGTATCAGTTACAAGGTTGATGGAAAAGTTGTGCATAACAAAGAGAGGGCACTGATCACGAATATGGATGAGTTGCCTTCCGTTATCGATGTTTATCATCGTGACCTCACGATTGAGGATTATTTCATTGGTTATCTGGAACATCCCTACGTCTCTTTTTATACCGGCAGGGGTTGTAAATCACGCTGTACTTTCTGCCTATGGCCACAAACCATAGCGGGTCACAAATACCGCACGCGCAGCCCGGAAAAAGTGGCAGAAGACGTGGCAAAGATTCAAAAATATTTTCCACAGGTGAAGGAAGTCTTCTTCGATGACGATACCTTTACCGATGACCTGCCACGTGCTGAAGAGACTGCGCGTCTGTTGGGTGAACTTGGCGTGACCTGGTCATGCAATGCAAAAGCAAATGTACCCTATGAAACGCTCAAGATCATGAAAGATAATGGTCTGCGTCTGCTTCTGGTTGGTTATGAAAGTGGAAGCCAACAGATCCTGTTCAATATTCGTAAGGGAATGAGAGTAGAATTTGCTCGACGCTTCACCGAAGATTGCCACAAACTGGGCATCAAGATTCATGGAACCTTCATCATTGGCCTGCCGGGAGAGACCCGGGAAACAATCAAGGAAACGATTCGTTTTGCCAAAGAAATCAATCCCCATACGCTTCAGGTCTCACTGGCCGCAGCCTATCCCGGCACCCGATTGTATAAGGAAGCGGTTGAAAATGGCTGGCTCCGACAAGAACAAGGAGAGATGGTCAATGGGAACGGCTTACAGGTAAGTTCTCTTGAATACCCTGACCTGTCGCATGAAGAAATCTTTGAAGCACTGTCCAGCTTTTACAAGCAATTCTACCTGCGCCCACGCAAGATCGGTGAGATTACCTGGGAAATGTTACACAGCTGGGAAATGACCAAACGTCGTTTACGTGAGGGAGTAGAGTTTTTTCAGTTTCTCAACCAGCGCCAGGATAGTGCCTGAGACCTGCCTAACGGATTGCCTATGGGATTAATGAACCGTTGGGGGCTTGCTGCGATGGCAGCAGGGTTGTTACTTACCGGCCTGATAATTTCACATCAGGATCTGAACGGTCTCTGGTCTTCAGTCAGCAGCATCGGGTGGGGGATTATTCCTGTCCTTGTCGTTCATATCATACAACTGGTTCTGGCCGGTATCGCTTGGCGAACGCCAGTTTCATGCCTTTCGACCAGCCCGGGCATTCCCTTTTTTATCCATATCCGCTGGATCAGGGAATCCATCAGCGGCCTGCTTCCTATCACACAGATTGGAGGTGAATTGATCAGCATCCGGCTCTTGGCTATCAAGGGTATGAAAGGAAGTCAGGCAGGTGCCAGCCTTGTTGTTGATCTGACCATGGAAGCGATCAGTCTGTTTCTGTTTATTTTGACCGGGCTGGTGGTGCTACTGATGAACCATGACTCATCCGGACTGGTCAAGTGGGTTCTGACAGGATTGCTTGTCATTGTACCTGCAATCATCGGGTTTCTGCTTGCACAGCGTTATGGCATGTTTCGCCTGGTAGAAAATTTTTGTGACTGGATTGCAGATCACTCCCCTCTACTTAAAACCGGTATGGCAGAAGGCCTGCATGATACGATTCATGCTCTCTATAGAGACCCCAAAGCATTATTCGTGTCCTGTATCCAGCATCTCCTCGCCTGGGCTGTCGGTACATTGGAAGTTTGGCTTATCCTCTATTTCCTGGATCATCCTGTGACACTGGGACAGGCATTGGTGCTGGAAAGTCTGGGGCAGGCAATACGCAGTGCTGTTTTTTTTATTCCCGGCGGACTTGGAGTTCAGGAGGGTGGATATCTTTTACTCGGTGGTCTGGCTGGGCTTTCCCCTGAAACGGGGCTGGCTTTATCACTGATCAAGAGAGTCCGTGAACTTGTAATAGGGTTGCCTGGTTTATTGGCATGGCAAATCATGGAAGGACACCATCTCATCGTTACAAAGGCTCAACCAGTTCCTGTTACAGAACACCATAATGAATGATTCCGGAGCAAGCACCCTGAACATTGCATTCTGAATTCAAGAACCTTTGATTGATTCTGGGCGGGCATCTTAAAAGAGTGTGAACTACAGAAAATCCGGCACTCTTCGAAACAACTGAAAAAGAACAGAAATACCGTGGCACCTGGAGCAAATTCCGGTATTCGCAATACTCAACATGGCTGGTTTTGAGTCAGCTCGGCAAGAAATTGACCCGTGGTTTCTTTTATTTTCTTCCCTGTTTCTTGGCCAGTTTCCGTTTCAGGGTTTCACTATTGATATAGTCTGAGTAAGCCGTGGTTGGAATGTCATCATACTGTAGACCATAGCGTGTCTTCTTTTTCACAACAGCTCCAACATACATCACTGTCGCAACGATATCGAATTCAGGCACTTCTCCTTTCTTGCCATCGGATATCGTGAGTGTGACCTTGTCGCCTTTGAGCAGGCCCTTGGCAGCTTCTATACCAATTCCCCCCAGACTGGCATCGATCACGGTCGCTTTCCGGCTGCCAAACAGACTGAACCTTTTCGGCTCGTCACCGGGGCGATACCGAACCACAAAAGCCCCCGCTGGAATTCGCATATGACGCCGATTGTTGGCCAGTGCCTCTGCCTCTGCACGGCCTTTTGCAGCCTGGATGGCATCACGCCGGAATTTTCCGGTAATTGACTCCATCTCAATGTGCTCTTCGATCGGTTCATTGAGATCGATATCCGTCAATATATCGAATTTTTGTTTAGTCACAAGTTCCTTCAGCACTATTTAGCATATCCATTGACACAATATCTACTGGCCTGTAGTCAACAAGCAGCTTCTCATTAATAGCGGCCAGATTAGAAAATTATTTAGAACAATCTGATCATCTTCTCAACCACACCTTCATAAATAACCAGCCGCTGCCTGCCAACAATAACCAGGAAGGAAGTGGTACGTGCAGAAATACCAGCATGTTCCGGTCCGGTGATGAGGTGTTAAAACCGTAGATCAGGGCTGCAACGATCAACATGGCAGCGGCCGCGACCGTCATTACAGTTCTTTCATTGGCCTGCCTGATCTCGGTCTTCAGATCCCGGTAATCCTCGCTGCTCGAACGGATCTGCAATTCACCTTTGTGCATCTTCTCCAGAACATCAATAGCATGGCCCGGGATCTCTGGCAGTTTTTCCAGCCAGGCCGGCATGTTTTCACGGGTTTCGCGGATCAAATGTCGCAAGCCGGCCTGTTCACTCATCCAGCGTTTCATGATTGGCCGTGCCGTCGCCCACATATCCAGATCAGGATAGAGCTGGCGACCGACACCTTCGATATTGACCAGTGTTTTCTGCAACAAGATCAATTGTGGCAAAACCTCCATCTGAAAACGCTGCGCGGTCTGAAACAGCCTTAACAATAAATGACCAAAGGAGATTTCACGCAGGGGTTTTTCGAAGATGGGTTCGCAAACGCTACGGATGGCAAACTCGAACTCATCCACCCGGGTACCGGCGGGTACCCAACCAGACTCAATATGCAATTCGGCCACACGTTTATAATCACGATCGAGAAAGGCGATAAAATTGTTTGCCAGATAGCGCTGATCTTCATCGCTGAGGCTACCCATGATACCGAAGTCCACCAGTGCCAGTTTCATCGGCTCGTCACCCTGGGCCGGGATCACGAACAGATTGCCCGGATGCATATCAGCGTGGAAAAAGCGATCACGGAAGACCTGGGTGAAAAAGATATCGATCCCTTGCTCTGCGAGTTCCTTTCGACTGACGCCTGCCTTTTCCAATCCCGCCGTGTCATCGATACGGATACCGTGGATCCGCTCCATTACTAGCACATTTCTGCGTGCCAGCTCCCAATCGATCTCGGGAATATACAAACGGTTGGAATCACTGAAATTCCGTTTCAACTGTGAGGCATTGGCTGCTTCACGCATTAGATCAAGTTCATCAAGGATGATCTTGCGATACTCCTCGACTACCCCCACGGGCCGCATTTTGCGAGCCTGATCGGAGTATTTCTCGGCCAATTCGGCGAGGATCATCACCAACCCCATATCACGCTTTATGACGGTTTCGATCCCGGGGCGAACCACTTTGACCACAACATCCCTGCCATCTTTTAATCGTGCGGAATGCACCTGAGCGATAGAAGCCGAGGCCAAAGGTACGTCGTCAAATTCCAGAAAAATCTCATCGATCGTCTTGCCATAGGCCTCTTCGACGATTTTTCTGGATTGATCGGCTGGAAACGGAGATACACTGTCTTGAAGCTTGGCCAGCTGATCGGCCAGTTCTTCCGGAAGCAGATCGCGGCGAGTTGAGAGCAGCTGTCCGAACTTGACGAAGATCGGCCCCAAATCCTCAAGCACATGCAGAATCCGCTCCTCCTTTGGCGCGTAGTCTCTGCGTCGCCAGTTCCACGGAAACAGGTACATGAGAAAGCGAATTGGGCGAAAAAGGTGGGTGGTAAGAATGATCTCGTCCAGCCCGTGACGAATGAGCACGCGCTGGATGCCGAGTAAGCGGATGAACTGACCGGGTCGAATCATTCCATTAGGCTCTCTTCAAACGGGCAATACGCTGTTCCAGCCGATCCACATCCTGACGCAAGGTATCCACGTCGTGGATGAACTGCTCGATCTCAGTGCGGTCAGGCGTCAAGCCGGCCTCGATCCGCAGGTATTCACTGATGTTCTGCTCCATACTCTCATGCACATCTTTTGCCCAGTTTGAAAAACCCCGCAAAAAATTGCCGATTTGATGAGCGGCAACATCACCGACCTTTTGGGAAAGCAATTCCTCCCAGTCCAGATCCATTTCCCGGATCATCCGTTGCAAATGTTGCCCCAGCGCCAGATCCCCGCTGATCTCCACATCCCCATCAAAGGTCGCCGGCATATTATCTCTCCGTCCCGCCATTTTCAGCAGCCCCAGTGGTGTCCCTTTGATCCGGACGTGGACGTCACCATCATGTGCCGACTGCAAGTGGATCCCGCTCTCAGTGGGCAGGATGTAGAGGGTCTTTCCCGGTCCGATCAGCTCAATGGCCATAATTTTGTCATTCATGGCCGTAACATTTGCCAGCAAATCGGGATCGTTCTGCAGGATTTCATTGACGGTTTTTTCAATATGCTGAAGGATGAAACTCACAGCTTCACCCCCCGATGCACGGCAACGATACCACCCGTCAGATTGTTGTAAGTAGTCATGGAAAACCCGGCCCGCTCCATCATGCCAATCAATGTTTCCTGATCCGGGTGCCTGCGGATGGATTCCACCAGATATTGATAACTCTCGCGATCACCTGCCAGCAGTTCACCAAATTTGGGAATCATCTTGAAAGAATATTCATCGTAGATTTTGTCGACTACCGGAATCACCATCTTCGAAAATTCGAGGATCATCAAGCGGCCACCCGGTTTGAGTACCCGATACATGGCTGCCAGAGCCTTGTCCTTGTCCGTCACATTGCGCAGGCCAAAAGCGATGGTTACAACATCAAAAGCATTGTCCTCGAAGGGCAACACCTCGGCATTGGCTTGTACATAGCGGATGTTTTTGATCAGCCCCCGGTCGATCAACCGGTCACGCCCCACATTGAGCATATCCACGTTAATATCGGCCAATGTGACCAGACCCTCAGATCCCACCCGTTTAGCCAGCAATGCGGCAATATCGCCTGTCCCGCCGGCCAGATCGAGTACAGAATGTCCGCAACGTGCACCGGATGTAGCCACGGCAAAAGGTTTCCAGAGACGGTGCATACCCATGGACATGACATCATTCATCAAATCATAACGGGATGCGACCGAAGAGAAGACCTCTCTGACCTTTTTCTGTTTCTCCTCGATCGGGACTTCGCTGAAGCCGAAATCGGTCGTTTCTGTCATGCTGTAGCTTCCTTTACGATTTCTTTATCGGCCGGACATAGAGAACGAGACTGTGATCCTCAAGCTCGTACCCTTGCTCTGCTGCTATCTCCCTTTGACGCTGTTCGATCGCCTCATCATGGAACTCGATGATCTTGCCAGTCTCGACACAGATCATGTGATCGTGATGTTCGCCTTCGGCCAGCTCGAAAACCGAATGTCCCTCTTCAAAATTGTGCCTTACGACCAAACCCGCTGCTTCAAACTGGGTCAACACACGGTAGATGGTCGCAAGCCCCACCTCCTCTTCAGCCTCTATCAATGCCTTGTAGACATCCTCGGCACTCATATGACGCTGTTCGCTGTTCTCGAGTACCTGTAAAATACGGATACGTGGTAAGGTGACTTTCAGCCCGGCTTTCTTTATATCCTGGGTTTCCACAGAGATTCTCTATATCGGGTAAAATAAAGGCTTCAAATTTTAACATTGATCTGGCTTTTGCCATAATAGACCACCTAAACTAGCGATCAGCGAAAACTATGTTATCCAGACACACCCTTTTTATTCTTTGCCTGAGTCTTCTGGTCATGCAGGGATGTTCGAACAACAGCAGCATCTTTTCCAAGGACAATATCCCTCTCGTTCACAGAATCGACATTCAACAAGGCAATGTGATCACCCAAGATATGCTGGCCAAGCTCAAACTTGGCATGGAGAAAAAGAAGGTCCGGTATATCATGGGGACACCCATCATCATTGATACCTTCAACAATGATCGCTGGGATTATATCTACACCTACCAAAATGGCCGCGAACAACGGGAGCAGCGACGGGTGACCTTATTTTTCAAAGATGACCGGCTCGTAAGGGTCGACGGAGATGTCAGGCCGGCACATGGCAAAATTCTTTCGGAAACCCGCAAAGTAGAAAGTGTCGAAGTTCCTCCAGGTGAATCACCTGGCCTTTTTGGAAAATTGAAAGAGAAACTTTCCTTTGGCAAGGATAAACCCAAAGTTGTAAAAAAAACCGAAGGTATCACAACCCAAGAACCAAATCCCTCAGGAGATGTGATCGCACCGAAGGAAGCGTCTGCTTCATCTCGCTCGATGCTGAAAACAGAAACGGAACAATCGAGCAAAGAAGCCGTAAAAACCGACGAAAAACCGGCTGAGGAAGAAGAGAGCTTTTTCGGAAAACTCTGGGACAAACTGGGTAACGAAGAAAAAGAACAAGTGGAGCCGGAACTCAATACGGATCCCTCTATGATCGATCCGGTGGATCCATCAGTACCCACCGGACCCTGAACCTATTCCTGACCGGCCCGCTTGCGGCGTGCTTCTTTGGGATCAACCTTCAAAGGCCGGTAGATCTCGACACGATCACCCGGCTCTGGCTCATCCTCCAGGCTACACAATTTGCTCCAGATCCCGGTTTTGTTGATAGCAAGATCAATCTCCGGAAATTGATCACACACACCCGAACGTTCGATCAATTCACCCACCGTCTCACCGGCCTGCCAGTCCAGCTCCAGTTCCACCTGCCGCTCTGGTGTACCGAATGCCACGTAGACCTTATCCATAGATCTCCCTTGCCCGTTTGACGAAGGCATCCACCAAGGTATTGGCAATGCCGTTGAAAATCTTGCCAAACCCAAACCCCAGCAGCCCCCCGGCAAACTCGAACTCCATCTCCAGCTTCACTTCACAGCCTTCCTCGCCCCGGGGTGAAAAATGCCAGACACCGTGCAACGCCTTGAAGGGCCCCTCCACCAAATTCATCTCGATACGATGCCCTGGGACCATCTGATTTTGGGTCACAAAAGATTTTCTGATCTTTCCCTTGCGGATACTGAGTTCCGCCTTCTGACTCATCTCATCACGCTCGATGATCCGGGCACGCTCACACCAAGGCAGAAAATCCGGATAATTCTCGGCCTGATTCACGAGATCGTACATCTGTCTCGCCGAATAGGGGACGAGCACCTTCTTGCTGATCCGGGTCATAAAATTCCGACCGCCTTGAGCATAATGATGGAAACCGCAACCGGGGTGATATAACGAACGAGAAAGCGCCAGATCAAATAGCCGGAATACGTCTGTTCCATTCCCAGCTCATCGGTTGTGGATTTCTTCGACATGATCCAACCAGCAAAAACCGCAATCAGCAGACCACCCAGCGGCAACATGATATTGGCCGTCAAAATATCCAGGATATCGAAGGCACCTCCGGTCTTCTCCTCCCCGGCGAAAGTAAACGTGAATGCCCACTTATTGAACGACAGAACGGTCATAATCCCAAGCAGCCAGGTGGCAATACCCGCTACCACACAGGCCATATGACGGGTCATACCCTTTCTCTCCACCAGCCAGGTTACCGCCGGCTCGATCAGGGAGATGGCCGAAGACCAGGCCGCGAAAACCAGCATGACAAAAAACAAAGTGGCCACGATCACCCCGCCGGGCATCTGGCCGAAGGCGATAGGTAGGGTCTGAAAAACCAGCCCCGGCCCGGCACCCGGTTCCAGATTATTCACAAAAACAATGGGGAAAATGGCCATGCCCGCAAGCAGCGCCACCGCCGTATCCGCCCCGGCGACCAAAAAACTGGTTTTTGCGATGGAAACATCCTGCGGCAAATAGGAACCGTAGATCATGATCGCACCCATTCCCAGCGATAGCGTGAAAAAAGCATGTCCCATCGCCGTCAGCACCGACCCCCACGTCAGTTTGCTGAAATCAGCGGCGAAAAGAAACTCAATCCCATGGGCAAAACTGCCCTCGGCCATGGCATAACCCACCAACAATACCAGGATCAGGAAAAGCCCGGGCATGAGAAGTGTCACCGCCTTTTCAAGCCCGGAGCGAACGCCACGGGCAACCACCAGCATCGTCATCACCATAAACAGGGTATGCCAGAACAGCAGACGCTCCGGTGACGCAATCAGATCACCAAAAATCTTGCTCACCGTTTTGGCATCACTGCCAGTGAAAGCACCAGAGACCGACTGGACAATGTACGCCAGCGCCCAACCTGCTATCACACTGTAATAAGAAAGGATAAAAAACCCGGCCAATACCCCCATCAGACCCAACAATCTCCAGTGTTCCGATGCGCCCTCCTCTTTGGCCAGAATTTCCATGGTCATGATGGGATTCTGCCGCCCACGACGACCCAGCATAATCTCGGCCATCATGATAGGAATACCGATGGCACAGACACAGATCAGATAGACCAGGACAAAGGCACCCCCACCATTTTCACCCGTTATGTATGGGAATTTCCAAATATTCCCCAGACCCACAGCAGAACCTGTGGCCGCCAGCACAAAGGCCCAGCGAGAAGACCATTGACCATGTACAGATTGACGTTTCGTTGTCATGCTTTCAGCCTCTTTTTCTTTTTTGCATGAGTATGCCGGAGCAACAATTTATTTTCCAATTCCCCACCGTTGTTCTCTATAATGCGCGGTTATGTCAAAGGCAAAGAAAAAGAAAAAATCGGCAACACCATCGAGCACCATCGTCCTCAACAAGAAGGCACGACACGATTTCCATATTGAGGATCGTTTCGAGGCCGGACTCGTGCTCGAAGGCTGGGAAGTCAAGAGCCTGCGTGCCGGCAAGGTACAAATACGTGACAGCCACATCATGATCAAAAATGGTGAAGCCTGGCTCTTTAACGCTGTGATCACTCCCCTGCAAACAGCCTCCACCCACATTCACCCTGAACCGACCCGATCACGGAAACTGCTCCTGCACAAACACGAAATCGACAAACTGGCCGGCGCCGTAGATCGAAAAGGTTATACCATCGTCCCTCTGGCCATGTACTGGAAAAAGGGACGAGCAAAGATTGAGATTGGTCTGGCCAAAGGCAAACAGGCACACGACAAACGTGCTGCCCTGAAGGAACGTGACTGGGGACGGGAAAAACAGAGATTACTCAAAGGTCATGGCTAACCGAACACTACTCGTACTTCTTCTCAACTATGCGCAAAACCTGAGGTTCAAAAACCTTTTCCTGCTGGCGTTTGGCCTCTTTGTACTCGACCTAATCATCCCAGATGTCATCCCTTTTGCCGACGAGATCCTCCTTGCCCTCGTCACCCTGCTCCTCTCCCGCTGGAAAAAAGAAAAAACCGAACCGGCACTAAAGCAAAAAGGAACAGTCATCGAGGGTGAAATCGTCGATGAGGAACCCGATCGGAAATAAAACACAAATACACATGCATTCTGGCCGGGGAACTCCACATTAGATATAATGTCTCATTATGTTAGCTTCATGGGGGCGACCTGGCTTCGACGCAGGTTGCAAAACCTGAGGTGCATGCCGAGGACGCAGCTATCCTCGTAAATCACGCTGCAAAACAAATAGTTGCCAACGACGACAACTACGCACTCGCTGCTTAAAACCCAGTAGGGTGCCGTCTGACCGGAGCCGTGCCTGTGCGTCCGGATTTCAGGCGTCGACTTTCACAGGATCGCGATGAAACGTTTCCGGCGTGGATTCGCTAAAACCTTAACCGGAATCGCTGTCTGTTGGCCCTGCCGATCGGGTTGCAGACAGTTAAAACAATAGATCGGATAAGCATGTAGAGCCGAAGGCGGAGGACCT
>Ga0256841_1003228_pt1 | contig 12315 bp, 8 predicted proteins | sample 356308metaG_FD_185971 | JGI IMG/M metagenome (GOLD analysis project Ga0256841, IMG submission 185971) | Hydrothermal vent microbial communities from Mid Atlantic Ridge, Atlantic Ocean - 356-308 | ecosystem: Environmental > Aquatic > Marine > Hydrothermal vents | place: Atlantic Ocean: Mid...
TCTGCCCCCCTTCGTAAAAATACACATCAAAGTGGGTTGACTGGATATAATACCACTTAAAGTTCTTATAATGAACCTTGTTTTTGCCAAAACCCTGGGCATGTGCGAAGATTGATAGCAGAATCATGAACAATAAAGCCAGGATGCGAGAAAACTTCATTTTAAACTCCCTGAATAAAATGTACGGATAAATAAAGTTACATTTCGTTTTATTCAAAAACACCTATTTTGTTCAATTGCGAAGCGGCATCATCCCTGATGGCAATATGTTCGACCGATGTGAGGTCAATTTTTAATCTTTTCGGGCGTTTCACCGTAAGTTTTATTACATTCTATTCTAAATAAACCAGTGGATAACGGGTAAGCTTGATCATCACCCCAATCGAAGATCAGAAGTTAGATGGCTGGAGAACAGGTACCCTCATAAATTAACGGATTTAATTTAACCTATCCCAAAGGAAAATTCAACTTTTACCCGGCAGAATTTTTATTTTCGATGTAGAGTTTAAGTTTGTTCATTTTCCTGGCAGTTTGAAATTTACCGTCATACTCTCCACCTGAAAAACCATCGTAGATGGTGAATTCGTGTAAAAAACTGAAATGTATTTGCCGGTCCGGTGTTAGAAAAAAGAATGGTTGTGATTCAATTTTGTGTTAAATTTGATTCTGTGGGAGAAACGGCGTGCCGTTCTGGGAGGAGGCCGTTGTTGTGGGTAGAACCCCAAAAATCACTTTAAAATGGCGGTGGGATAATGATGAGGTTTGGATGGGAATTTCTTTTCGTGATGTTCATGCTCATCGGGAGTGCTGTTGGCACCCGGGCACAAGATCAGCCCCTGCCGGATGTTCCCTGGGATTCCCTGATGGCATCGATTAAAATGGTCGATTCCTCGCTGAAACCCGATTCAGTGAAAGGCGCATTGCTGCGGCAATTGTTTGAGTCTTACCAGATCACCATGGAGCATTATCAGCAATTTTACCGGAAAATCATGAGCGATTCACCCCAGCAGCAGACCCGGTTTCTCAAACGGGTTAAGGAAATTTTGGAGCATAGGGTGAAGAAGGAATTTCAAGTTTATAGACAATCGAAGCGGAAGCCGGTTTCCGGGGGAAAATCCGCTCCATAAATTTTTTCTGTTCGAGTGTGCATATTTTTTACTGTTAGAGGTGTTTCCCGGGTGTCCGGACGATTTCATCTCTGGCTGATCACCGCCGGTTTTCCCGAAGGTGGTTCCCTCCGATTCATTCATCTAATTTTTAATCTGTAAATCCTTGATAGAACGCACGAAACTTGCATTTTATTTTTTTATCATATATTCAAGCATCAAAAGTTCCGTGAATGGCATAATAATTGTAAAAAACACCAGGGATGTTTCAAATAAAAGCGAGAAGAAGTGATGAAACAATGGTTTCGTAAACACCCGAACGAGGCGCCCGCCGCCGGTACAAAAAATGGTGACATCTCTGTTGCCCTGGCACGAAAACTGATCACCTACCTGGAGAGTCAGATTTCTTCCCCCAAACGCGCCACCGCCATCATGTCCCAGATTGCTCGCTTTAAAGAACTGCCGCCGACTTATCAACAGAAGGAACTGCCGGCACTGTATCTTAAAATTGAAAAGTATCTGACTGAACAGGATCCGTTACAGAAGTTTACCCGCAGCCAGCTTCGGAAAACGGTAAGATACCGCTACGAAGCGCTGATGGAGTTGTTCAACTTCAAGTTAATCTTTGAACCCCGGGAGATTCAGGAAATTTTACTCAGCCAGCAATTACTGAAAAATGTTCTCCTCCAGGCGGTGCATGATCACCAGAACAACGGCACCGAATTTTTGAATGAAATCGGGGAGTGGCTCTATCGCATCCCGGATGTGTTTGATCGCCCCATTCCATTCCAGATTGCCGATAAATTACCGGACACACCCGAAGAATGGGTTCCTCTGCTCATTCGTTTTTCACATAAGCTCTACTCCTATTTTGAAGAAGTCTGGGGAGAGAGGTATGCGGCATCATTATATGATAAGAGTTACCGGGAACTGGCGGAAAACTATAGCGCCCTGAGCAGTTTTTCGGTAATCATCCAGTTACTGCCGGATAAACTGCTGGATACCGATAAAATCGGCTTGTTGAACAGCGAACAGTTGCGAAGTGTTTTTCTGCGCAAACTGAATCATCTGAAAAGGGTGAATGATGAATTGATGCAGAAAAACGAAGAATTACAGGAAGCCAAAGACGAACTGACGGTGGCTCAGGATACCGCAATTGAATCTATCCGCCTTTTCCATGCGGTGTTGAATACCGTGGACGAAGGCATTGTGACGATTGATGAACAGGGGAAAATTATTCTTGCCAATGAGTATGTGTTAAACATGTTTGGTTATAAAGAAGCGGAATTGGTGGGGAAGAACGTTCAGGTGCTGATGCCCAATAAATACCGGGAACAGCATCAAAAGGGCATGGAACGCTACCTGAAAAAGCGACGTTCCCGTGCTCTGGGGCAGCGGCTGCTGCTGGAAGGGCTTCGTAAGGACCATACGATCTTTCCGCTGGAAATTACCATTACCGAGAGTCAGGTCTCCACCCACATTTTTTTTACCGCGGCAATGCGGGACATTTCCCAGGATTTGAAACAGGAGCATGAACACAAAAAGATTGCCGAGGAGTTGCGGATTTCCGAACATCGCTTAAAGAGTTTTGTACAGGCGTCCCCGGATATCGTATTTACCCTTTCGCTGGACGGGAATTTTACGTTTTTGAATCCGGCATTCGAGAAAATTACCGGCTGGAAAATTGAAGAGTGGATCGAAAAGCCGTTTACCCGGTTAATCCATCCGGATAATGCCCCGAAGGTGTTGAGAATTTTTCAAAATGTGCTGCAAGGAGAATCGCCTCAACCCCTGGAATTGCGTTACCGGCTGAAATCCGATAAGTATGCTGTCGGGGAATTCGTGATTAAACCGCAGCATGTCAGTGGAAAAATTGCCGGTGCCATCGGCGTCGCCCGGGATATTACCCGGCTGAAAAAATTAGAAGGTGCTGTTCGTCTGAGCGAAAAGAATTATCGCCGGGTATTGGAAGACTCCCCGGAAGCAGTGGCAATTTACCGGGATGGTGAACTGCTGTTCGTTAACCGGGAATTTGCCCGGTTAATGGGGGCATCCGATTTTTCCCAACTGGTACATCAGCAACTGTTGGACTTTATTCACCCCGATGACCTGCTCTCTGTGAAAGACCTGTTAGACCACCTGAAAGAAGAAAACAGCCTGAGCGAAATGGTTTCCGTTAAAATCCGGTTGTTGAACGGTTCGGAACTGGAAGCGGAATTGATGGGAACCCCGGTGTATTATGAGGCGCAAAAAGCTGTTCGTTTGATTTTGCGCACCCGGCATACGCCCGTTGCTGACAGCGAAACGGTAACAACGTTAAACGCCCAGTTCCAAAAATTGGTAAAAAGCACCTCCCAGGCGATCCTGATTCAGAATGTTGCCGGGATGATCATGGATGCCAATTCAGCCGCCTTAGAATTGTTGGGAGCCGGGGATGAATCTTTGGTCGGAAAGAGTTTCTTGCAGTTTATCCCGGAAGAGCAGAAAGAAGCAACCATCCCCCAATTGAACGCTTTGTTTGAAGAAGATGCCGATACCTTTCAAACCAAACTACTCCGATTTGACGAGCAGGAAGTGGAGGTTGACGTGCAGGCATTTTTTATCAAATGGAATGGGAAACCGGCAACTTTGATCAGTTTGACCGATATTGCCGATCCGACCTTAAGCAAGCGGGAGAAAATTCTTCAGTTTGCCGAGGTGAAAAAGCTGCGGAACCGGTTGAAACAAGTGGGAGAATTGATTCCGGTGTGTGCTTCCTGTCAGCAGATCCGGGATGATGAACGTTACTGGCAGCAGCTGGAAGAATTTATCGCCGAGCGCGGCAATGTTACCCTGCTTCGCGGCATTTGCCCGGAGTGTGCTGCCCAAAATTCCCATCCGACTGTGGAACACGCTAAAAACGGCACAAAGTAGTTCATACCGTATATCCGGTTTTCAGCAGAAAGCCCCGGGGGTTCACCTACCACCGGGGCTTTTTTGCAGTTGAACGATGGGGCTTATGCAAGAGGATGGGAGGGTGAGGTGAAAAAACAACCCCTGAACCATGAATAAGAACGAATGACATATAAAACATCAAATTTGCAGGTAAAGCTGAAGAGTTACCATATTTTTTAAAATAACGTGAGTTCGACGTCACTTGAAGCAGAACCCAGATGAAACAGATAACGCTGATTGACACGGATGATGGGTCATCATATTAAAACATCTGCGAAAATCCGGGTCTATCCGCATTTTATTTTTTATGGCGAACGAACGTTTATCATAACAACTCTGCGACTGCCGCGTCTCTCTGCGGTTGCTCCCGCACTCTCGACGTGATCATGGGGTGAGGAATTAATCAGGTTATATTGCTCAAACTCCGGGATGGTTTTGAACCGTTACAAACCAAAGGGCGTCATGATGGCATGACTGTTCCGACCGTTACCCATATTACAAGCTGCTGATAGCAATCGCCTGTTATCGTAAGAAAAGGAATCTGAAAATACCCCGCTATTGTGATTCAAGGAAGTTGCTTCACCAAAAGGGATTATCTCTTGGTTCGGAGGAGCCATAAACCGTTTTGAACCCAAGATGGGGAAGTGGCTGATCTTATATCTTTGTCAGGGTATGATGCTTGAAAAACAATAAGAGTGGAATAGTATAAAAGGTAGAAAAAATTTGCAAACAACGGAAAATCCCTCCCAACTGAGAAACATCATCATGGCTGACGGTTAAAATTGCTCATCAGTTGAGAATGAAGAGATACAACTCTGCCTAAGAAAATTTTGTTTAAACACCCTTTAGTAAAATCCTGGCAAAAAGCATACTGCTTTGCAGAAATCCAATTCCCGTATTAAAACAAAATGTTATTGAGTGCTTCCATGTTTTCCTCAACCCGGTCGACAAAGATTTCGGTTTGGAGGATGGGGGGGACACCGTTATATCGTTTTACCTGACTCCACCCGGCGTTCCAGGCAGCCGCCATCAGGAGATACTGCTCATATTCATCTGCTTCTGGAAAGTAACGTTGTATCAAATCCCTGAGCCATTCGAGATGTTGACAAGTTATTTCCAGACAGATTTCCGGATCAAATAATTGATCAATTTCCAAATTCGGCATATAATCCAGAGCTGTGCTGTATTTCAGTTGCGTCAATCCACGACAATTTGATGAACTGATGGCAAATTGGTTTCCCCTGGATTCCGCCTGTATTAATGCCAATAAGAAAATTTCATACAGGTTGTGGTGAACCGCTAACTTATGAACCAAAGGCTGATAGCGTAAGACCCCGGAGAATTTGTCGTCGGTAAAACGACTTTTTTGATTTTTATAAGTGGGTGAATAACATCCGAGTTGAAAAATAAAAAAAGCAAGCAAGGGAAAAAAATATATTCGGGAAAAACAATTCACAATCATAAGAAACCTCCCTTATTTTGATTTTCAAATTAAATAATAATAATAATATTTTCCGTTATGTCGGGATTTAAACATCCTCTTTATTAAATAATGCCCGCCAGGAAAAAAAATTAATCTTTGTTATTTTTTTTCCAAACTTTTCTCATTTCGCCGGCATTATATAATAAAGGGTGTTGGTTTACTCATCTATTCCATTCACCTTTTGATAGGGAGCTGTGAGGTGGAAAACCCGGAAGTCTTTGACATATTGGGATCGGTGGATTGGCAAAAGTTAATTCTCCAATTAACCGTATATACAATTAATCTGGCGAAATGTTATCATTTCCCGGACAAGTGTATAATTTTGCCCAAGGGAAAATCTGTGGAAGATTTGGTTTTTGAAGCAATAACAAAAGTCTTTACCGGGGAACGAAAATGGAATCCGGATGCAGTAGAATTAAAACCTTTCCTCAAAGGGGTCATTAAAAGCCTACATAGTCACCTCTATGATTGTCCGGAGTACTCCCGACGAGATTATCATGATCCTTCAGATGACGATTTTTTTCAAGTCGGTGCTTTCTTACACCTCACATCTACCGAAACATCTGAGCAGCAAATGTATGTTGAACAGTTTAAAGAATACCTGGTGCAGAGCGCCTGGGATGAGATATCAAAGCAAATTATTGACTGCCTTCTTATGGAGATGAACCGAAAGGAAATTATAGAGGAATTAGAACTCTCTCCCGATGCAGTGAGCAGGTATATCAGAAAAATTCGTATAATTGCGGAAGAATTTTTAAGATAAGGAACCGAAGAAAAATTTAAGTGACGGAGTAGCCATGACAAAACAAAACACTTCCCATAAACCGCCCGGTTTTCTGCTGCATTTATTCGAAATGTTTTCGGAAGAAATTGAAGAAGATCCTGAAGCGCTTAAGCAGTTCTTGGAAGAAAATGAAATTGATATGGAGGAATTGCAACGGAAGGGGAATGAGTTAATAGATGACTTGAAAGAAAGTTATCAGACAATTTCTTCACGAAATAACGATATACATAAACCTTATCCACTTTCTCCTGAAAAAACATGTTTGAAGCTGGGTGAAAAACTTACGCCAATAGAGTCCCTCTCATTCTGGGAGAGGATAAAATATCGGATTCGTCGGAAAATAACACGAGTTTGCCAATTTTTTCTACCCATTAAAGTTTCGGGAGTGAGCCAGGTTCGGATTTTTTTAACCCGTACCGGTCGGATTTTTTTTGATGGCTCCCCGGGAACGGTTCTGCTTTTGATTGGTTTTATGGTAATTGTTTTGCCGCTCTATTTTTTCGGCTTCCGGTATTACGGTTTTGACACTCTTTCAGGATTATTTTATACCGTTGTTTTGTTCCTCTCGTTCTGGCTAGTAGGTGGATTGTCAATTATTAAGACATCTTCCCCCGGAGGAATATGCCAGGATTTTGATTGATGGTTATCCCATCCCTGCAACCATCCAGTTGGTAAGCAATGAAATTAGAAAGATGGCAGCAAGCTTCGTGGAACATACAGATGCCAGATTCCTGGCTCAAATGGTTTCGAATATTTTAGAGATGTCGGAATGGCAGGATATTAAACAAATGATACAACAACAAGAAAAACAAATCCGTACGGGGGTCGAAAGCCTCTGCTGGTTTGTTGAGAAGCAATATCCGGTGATTCAACGGGTTCTGGCATTAAAGCGATACTCGGCAAAACAGTTGGGCATCCCGGAAAGACGGATGTGTGATTATATTTTTCAATTCAGCCCAACCATTTATCATAACCGGATTTTAAAGATGGTTGCCAATTGGAAAGAGGTATTGGATATTTATCCCAGTGTTGATTTGTCCCCCTATTTAGAAGCGCGACTAAGAGCCTTGTTCCAGGAGAATCAGAGAATCATGAGAAAAATCAAAAGGAGACTGCAATATCAATATGATATTTTGGAATATACCGATCTCCATTATTTTATGCATCGCTTCGTAACCGATGTATCCATTTCCGGAGCAGTCAAAGAATATACCCGGGCGATATCTTATCTGGCAAGAGGAGCGCTGAGTGAATTGGAAAATTTCCCGACTCACTCAAAACATCATTTAAATTCCATTCTGGAAAGACTGAATAAACGCCTTGGTTTTATTTACTTTAAACAAAGAGCCCGGGGTGGTTTTGACATCCATTATAGTTGTTATCGACTTTGCCGGTTATATAGTAGCGAACGATTTTATATCCAAAAGCAGTTAGAAACCCAGGCTGACATCCTGAAGAAAATAATTGATGACCCACAGGGTGATTTTATTATAGCCGATTATGGTACTGCTCTCGCTCAATTACACTCTCTGTCTACCCTTTTTGATACGGTTACCATGGTACTAGAAAAATGTCGGAATGATATCACGGAAAAATTTAAATCATTTTATACAGAGTGGCTTCAAGGTTTACCCGGGAATGACCAGGAGCAGCCGCGATTGATTATAACCCATAGTTATAGCAGAACAGTGCGAGAGGTATTAAAACGGGTGGTGCTGGCAGAATCCTCAGACTCTTTTCCGTTTCAAACTCCGAATCGGCCCAAACTTTTTATTCTGAAACCCAAGGGGGAAGATGATTTTAAAGCGAGATTGATGATGTATGACTTAAAAGAAGGTAGCCACCCCCAGGATTTGAAAAACACGTTCCCCGGCGTCGATAAATTGATGAAACAAACGAAAATTATGATTGTTCTCGGCGCGGAGTGTTTTGATAATGACCGCTGGGTGTTCCATCCCCAGGGGGTAAGTGACTATTTAAAGACGTTGAGAACGGTGACAAGGGAGAATGGCACGGAATTAACTGTAGTGGTGATTGCAGAAAATTATAAATTCTATCATCGCCTGGTGGAATTACCGGAATATTACCAGGATAGATTTGACAATATCTCTCTCTATGAACCGGATCTGATTGATGTGATTATCAGTGATAAAGAAATTATAACTCGTAAAGACTCACCCGCTTCAACAAAGATTTATAACTTGATGTTGTCAACCATGCTGCCAGCGATGCGGACATACTGAAGCACCGAGGCAGGTGGACAGTGGTTAATTTATCATCAGAATGATTCAATTGAGAGAGACATATTATTTACACACATTACCTTCGGTTTTCATTGTTGATTCCTACCAAAGTATATCCCGGAAAGTGAAGAAGAGCTATTCGACTTCCCGGGATATATCAGAAGATTGCTAAACTGTTGTGTGTATTTCTTATAATTTTATTCTGTTTCCACTTTGTGCTTTAACCGCCCTAACATTTCATTGGCATCTTTCACCTGTGCAGTCAGGTCTTCCTTGCTTTGCGGCGAAGATTCCGTGTAACGCTCTTCAAACCAGACTCTGGTGCCATTGGCTGTTTTTGACAATTTCCAGCGGCAATTACAGATATAACTTCCGTTTGCCGGGTCCAGATTAAATCTCAACTCCTTTTGGGGAGTTGCTCGAACCAGCATAAAACGACTCGGGTCCCCCCACACTTTGACCCGGGCGTCGCTGCCCACCTGAGTAAACTTTTTAGCCCCACCAAGATATTCATACCCCATAATCTCTGTAAATTGGGGGGCATCGGTTAACAGTTCCCACACCTTCGCCGGGGATGCCTGAACGATGATTTCCCCGCTGAAACGTTGCCCGGTCAATTGTTGGTTCTGTGTCTGTGCAAAAGAGAATTGCAAGAGAAAAACAAACAGTACGCTACAAATGATAAAAAACATACGAGACATGAGAGCCTCCTTTTTTAATTTAGTATTGATAAATTAAATGAATTAATCCGAATCCCAATTGGGCATTCATGCCGTGGGTTGAACATTTTGATTCATCCGGAAAAGATTCGCCGGATCGTATTTATTTTTCAATTGCACCAATCGGTTCCACACTTCCCCGGTGTATGCTTCTTTGACCCGATCCGCTCCTTCCTCACTAAGGAAGTTCACATATACCCCATTTGCAAACGGTTGAGTGGAACTATGAAAATTCCTTGCCCAGGCAAGGCATCTCGCATCGTCGTCGTCATCCTGCCAGCGCCCGTGAATATTCAACACAAAAGGCGTCTTCCGATGGGCAAAGGCGGTCTCATTCTCTGGAACACGGCTGGGCGCCCCTTCCATGTGCGGGATAAACACTTCACATTCCCCTGTGGGCATCTTCTCGGCAAATGTGATGATTAGATCAATGGCTTCATTGGAAAGTTCCATTAGATGATGCGACTTCCAGTAATTACGGGCGCCATGGGGCACCAGACCGTCAAAGCCGGCTTGCCAGCCCGCCCAGGGGTTCATGCCAATTGCTTCCCCATGTGGATTCCCAAATTCCCGAATTGGTTTGATTAATTTCTCGCCTTCTTCCCAGTCTCCCAGATAGACAAAGGGTACTACGATCACCATCTGCCCGTGAACCGTTTCCGGAAGAAAGGGCAGCGGCGGAGCATGACGAATCACCATCCAGACCGTCATCTCATCCGGAAGGGTTCGGACATACTCGCTGTGAAACTGGAGATATTGTTTGGCGTCTTCGAAGCGTTGAATGATCAAACCAGAAAACACTTCCGTGCCAATATCGGCACATTGGAACTGGAAAGAGGTGACAATGCCGAAATTCCCACCGCCACCGCGTAGTCCCCAGAACAGATCGGCATTCTCCTTTTTGCTGGCCGTTAAAACCCTGCCATCGGCAGTGACCACTTCGACGGAAATCAGGTTGTCAATGGAAAAACCATGTTTCCGACTAATCCAGCCAAAACCGCCGCCCAGCGTTAAGCCCGCTACCCCGGTATGGGAAACAATGCCGGCCGAGACTGCCAGACCATAGCGCTGAGTCGCTTCATCCACGTCGCTTAACAGGCAGCCACCTGCCACGCGCACGGTTTTATTCTCCGGGTCAACTTCTACCGAACGCATTAAAGAGAGATCAATCATGATGCCCCCGTCGCAGACCGCATTACCGGCTACATTGTGACCGCCGCCTTTTACTGCCACCAGCAATTTGTTCTCCCGACTAAAATTCACTGCCTGTGCCACATCGTTTGTGTTCCGGCAGCGTACAATCAGCGCCGGCTTCCGATCAATCATTCCATTCCAGATTTTGCGGGCTTCCTCATAACCATTGCCGCCGGGTTGCAGCACTTCTCCTTTTATGCTTCTGGATAACGCTTCCACCGCCGCAATATTTACCCCGTTTTTGCGAGGGGGGTTCGATTTATTCTGGAAACTCATCACTTTCCTCCTTAGTTTGATTATTTTCTTGAAAAGCGACAGCCACCGAGGTCATCGCTTTTCTTAATTTGATTGTCAATATAAAGCGTAACCGTTCTTAAAGCGTTCTAAAAAGCGTTCTGAGGAAAAAAATGTTAGAATGAATTAGAAAGCAGGTTCATAAGGCGGGATTTCGGCGCTATCCCCCGGGTAGGGGATGAGACAACTTTATTTGAGGGAAAGATCTTGATTTTTAAAATTGGTGAAGTGAAGGCTGATGACACTACCTCTTGTCGCAATTCCGGATAACGCAAAGGATTTCCTGATGGCCGATGCATCATCTACTTTGAAAACTTAAAACCATCTGCTACCGGAAATCTTCTGGTTTTGCACAAATTAATCATTTCTCACCTCCAGTGGCTCACCAGAGTTTCGGCTTCCTTCAAATCGCTGGCGTTTCTCCCTTTACGAAACCAGCCATTTATTTCATTGAACAGTTGTTCGGCTTCCTCCTGGCGATTCCTGTTTTCCAGGAATCGTTTCAGATCACAGGCGGCATGCAGGGCAAACCCCCTGGCTTTCTGGCGATGCGCTATCTCAATTGCTTTGCGGAACGATTCTTCCGCCAGAAGATGCTGATTCGATTTATCCTTCATGGAAAGAATATTCCCTTTCAGACGATAAAGCTCGGCTTCCTGCCAGCGTTCTTCCTGGGCTTTTAGAGCCCCCAGAGCTTCATTCACGACCGATAATGCCTGTTCGCCGCGATCCAATTTTGCCAGATTCAACGCCAGCAATCCCCGATAATAGGTTGTTCCGACGGATGAACCGGTCGCTCGAAAATGGGCAAGCCCGGAGCGCATTTGTTCCAGACCTTGTGAGTTACGATTTTGCTCAAACATTGCCCAACCCAATAAAATACGGCTTTGAGTGGTAAAATAAGGAAATTGGAATTTCCGGGAGTATTCCATGGAAATCGCGCTATGTTCCAATGTCGTCTCCACATCTCCCCGAAGGTTGTGTAACCAGGCACACCAGTGTAAGGCATAAGCGCGACTGAATGGATGATTCAATTTTTCCGACAGGGATAACGCTTTTTCTGCTTCCTCTTTCGCCTGATAGGGATAACCCAATTTCCAGAGTACCATTGCCAGGCGAATGCGGCAGACCACATCGGGGTCCTGACCATAATGCGTAATGTGGGCTTCATGCTTATGGGAAGAATTGGGTTGAAGCGCTTTTTCCAGATGGTGCCGGGCGCTGGTGAAATTTCCCTGCCAGTGGTAGGTCACGCCGAGAACGTAATGGGCTTCCACCAATACGACTTCATCGCCCGTTTGTTGGGCTTGTTGTAAAAGTTCTTTCCCCAGAGATTCAACCGCCAGAATTTCCCCGGTCACCAATTTCCCGATGGCAAGGGCACGTAAGATGGGAACATGGGTGGGTTCTTTCAATTGATGACAAAGAAAATGCACCCGATGGCAGGTATTATGTACTTCCTTAGCCCCGTAGCCTTTTGCCTGTACCAGTGGTGGAGCGATTGCCAATGACAGCGCCAGCTCTTTCCGGCTTCGTTCTTCATGTTCCGGCAGTCCCA
>Ga0256841_1003229_pt1 | contig 12307 bp, 12 predicted proteins | sample 356308metaG_FD_185971 | JGI IMG/M metagenome (GOLD analysis project Ga0256841, IMG submission 185971) | Hydrothermal vent microbial communities from Mid Atlantic Ridge, Atlantic Ocean - 356-308 | ecosystem: Environmental > Aquatic > Marine > Hydrothermal vents | place: Atlantic Ocean: Mid...
CAGGCCCGCTTGCCCTTGCCCGCGGACAGCGTTATCAGCCCTTGTTGTAGAATCACTACAACGGCGGTCTGATGCCTTGCCGCGAACAAGGGCAAGCGGGCTGAACGCGATATAGATTGTTGCCGAGGTAATAATACCATTTCCTGTATTGGGAAGATCCTGCGATGACTCCGCGGGAATGAACGAGAGGAACAGAACATGTCTGGCATATCCACTTTCAACCCTCCGGTGCGTACTCTCATGGGGCCGGGGCCGTCCGATGTATCTCCCCGGGTGCTGGAGGCCTTGTCGCGTCCCACCATTGGTCATCTGGATCCGCGTTTCGTGGAGATGATGGAGGAAGTCAAGGAGATGCTCCAGTATGCCTTCATGACCAGGAATGCCATGACCATGCCGGTTTCCGCTCCGGGGTCTGCTGGCATGGAAAGTTGCTTCGCCAACCTGCTGCAGCCGGGAGACAAGGTCATCGTATGCCAGAACGGGGTGTTTGGCGGGCGCATGAAGGAAAATGTCATTCGTTGTGGCGGCGAAGCCGTGATGGTGGAGGATGAATGGGGCAAGGTGGTGGATCCGAACAAGGTTGCGGAAGCCCTCCGGACGCATCCCGATGCCAGGGTGCTGGCTTTCGTTCATGCCGAGACCTCTACCGGCGCCCAGTCTGACGCCGCCGCCCTTTGCTCCCTGGCAAGGGAACATGACTGCCTGAGTATCGTGGATGCCGTGACTTCCCTGGGGGGAACGCCGGTCAGGGTGGACGAATGGGGTGCGGATGCTATTTACTCCGGCACCCAGAAATGTCTGTCCTGTGTTCCTGGTCTTTCCCCCGTCAGCTTCAGTGAGGCGGCTCTGGATGTGATCCGCAACCGCAAGCATCCGGTTCAGAGCTGGTTTCTGGATCTGAACCTGGTGATGGGTTATTGGGGCAGTGGTGCCCAGCGCAGCTACCATCACACCGCGCCGGTCAATTCCCTGTACGCCTTGCATGAAGCCTTGCGCATTCTGCAGGAAGAAGGCCTGGAGAATGCCTGGGCGCGCCATGAGAAAAATCATCAGGCGCTTCGGGCCGGTCTGGAGGCCATGGGGATGAGTTTCGTGGTCAGGGAAGGGGATCGCCTGCCACAGCTGAATGCGGTGAGCGTGCCTGATGGGGTGGATGAAGCGGCGGTGCGTCGCGCCCTGCTGGATGATTTCAATCTGGAAATCGGCGCCGGACTGGGCGCCCTGGCCGGCAAGGTTTGGCGTATTGGCCTCATGGGGCATGCCAGCAATCAGAAGAATGTCCTTCTTTGCCTTTCTGCCCTGGAAGCAGTGCTGGGTCAGATGAAAGCCCCGATCAGCAAGGGCGTGGCGCTGGATACAGCCATGGCGGTGTATACCTGACCGTTTGTGGGAATTCCCAGACTGGCGGAATTGTCAGGGCATTCCCATCCGGGCATCTCGATTTTTCGAGATGCCCATCAATCGTTTTTTTCCCAGGGTTCATGGATTTCCAGGGTACAGCCATAACCGTAATAGCCGTGACGTTCTTCTTCGCTGCGGCGGGTTACGCTCATGTGCATGTGTACCGGGCCGGGATCAAATTCAGATTTCATCACCACTTCAAGCGCAGCGTCGATCTGTAGCTCCTCGGGCAACCAGAGCATGGCGCCAGTGGTGCTGATGTCACTGAGAAATCCTACGCGAAACGGCTCGTCCGCGCCGGTGCGATAATGGACGGGGCCATGCCATTCCACTCTGGGGCTGATGCGTCGATCCATCTTTTACCTCCTTGGCAGGGGAATTCATTAACCTGGCCGGCATATGTATCGTATATGATCGAGGCTGCCGACATGGGGATCGCGTTATCCCTGCTGTTATTAACTCGGCAACAATCCATGTCGTATTCAGGGCTTCAAGAACAGGTTAGATCAAGGCGCTGCTCGAAGGCAAGGGTTGTTCCCTTGGCAAGAGCCGGAACGCGATATAGATTGTTGCCGAGTCAATATATCCATTATGGATCATTTGGAGCGCCCGGTGTTGCGGCGTCGCGGCTTTTTTTGAAACAGCAGCGGCAGAATATCCTCATAGGTAGTGGCGAAATGAACCCGGATCCCCTTGCGGATATATTCGGGTATCTCTTCCCAGTCGCCCTGATTGTCCGCCGGCAGGATCAACTCCCGAATGCCGGCGCGGCGGGCGGCGATGACTTTTTCCCGGATCCCGCCCACGGGAAAGACTTCGCCGGTAAGCGTAAGCTCGCCGGTCATGGCGATGGGGCGCAGTTTTTTTCCCAGGGCCAGTGAGACCAGGGCGGATGCCATGGTAACGCCGGCAGACGGGCCATCCTTGGGCGTGGCGCCGGCAGGCACATGCAGGTGAATGAAAGCCTTTTCGAAATAGTTGTCCGGGATGCCGAATTGCCGGGCATGGCTGAGCACATAGCCATAGGCGATCTCCGCAGATTCCTTCATCACGTCGCCCAGTTGCCCGGTCAGTTTGAAGCCGCGGTTGTAGCTGTGGGTGTGTACGGCCTCGATACTCAGGGTGGCGCCGCCCATGGCGGTCCAGGCCAGCCCGGTCACCACGCCGGGCCCGGCAAGGTTGCGTTCATCGCGGAACACTGCGGGGCCAAGATAGGTCTTGAGGTCGTCTTTTTCGATGGCGATCGGTGATTCGTGGCCTTCCTGTATTTTCACTACGGCTTTGCGCACGATGCGTGCCAGCTGTTTGTCCAGGCGGCGAACTCCCGCATCCCTGGCGTAGTCCTCGATGATTTTGCGCAGTACGGGGGCATTGATTTTTACATCCCCCCGTTTCAGACCTGCTTCCCGGAGTTGCTTGGGCAACAGGTAGCGGCGGCCGATCTGGAGTTTTTCCTCGGGTATGTAGCCCGAAAGTTGAATGATTTCCATGCGATCCAGAAGGGGCGCGGGAATGCTGTCCAGCTGGTTGGCGGTGCAGATGAACAGGGTTTCGGACAGATCGAAGCGCAGATCCAGATAATGATCCAGGAATTCGCTGTTCTGTTCGGGATCCAGAACCTCCAGCAGGGCGGATGCCGGGTCGCCCTGGTAGCTGGCGCCGATCTTGTCGATTTCATCCAGCATGATGACCGGATTTTGCGCGCCTGCCTGTTTCATGGCCTGGATGAACTTCCCTGGCATGGCGCCGATATAGGTGCGCCTGTGGCCCTTGATTTCGGCTTCATCGCGGATGCCGCCCACGGAGAAGCGATAGAATTTGCGCCCCATGGCTTCGGCTACGGATTTTCCGATGGAAGTCTTGCCCACGCCCGGCGGCCCCACCAGGAGAATGATGGAGCCCTTGATTTCACCCCGTTGTATCCCCAGGGCGAGAAATTCCAGAATCCGCTCCTTCACGTCTTCCAGACCGAAATGATCGCGATCCAGAATCTTGCGGGCATGATTCAGTTCCAGGTTGTCTTTCGATTCCCTGCCCCAGGGCAGCAGGGTGATCCAGTCCAGATAGTTGCGGGTGACATTGTATTCGGCGGAACTGGAATCGAGCATGGCCAGTTTGTCCAGCTCATCTTCCACCCGTTCTGCAGCTTCTTCCGTGAGTGTCAGCTGTTCGAGCCGGGTGCGGAATTTATCGATATCCGCGGTGCGGTCATCCTTGGAGATGCCCAGTTCCTGCTGGATTACCTTGAGCTGTTCGCGCAGAAAGAACTCACGTTGCTGGCTGTCCATGCGTTCTTCCACGGTTTCCCGTATTTTCTGCTGGGATCTGGCCAGTTCCAGTTCCTTGCTCAGCAAGGCCAGAACCTTTTCCATGCGCGGCAGCAATTCCACGGTTTCCAGCACTTCCTGTTGTTCGGTTTTGTTTGCCGAGGTCAGCCCGGTGGCAAAATCCGCCAGAAGGGAAGGGTTGTCCGGGCCGAAACGGTCGAGAAAGAAGCGCAGTTCCTCCTGGAGCAGGGGATTCAGCGGCAACAGTTCCTTGATCGTATTGATGATGGCCAGGGCGTAGGCCTTGACCTCTTCCGAGGGCTTGCCGCCGGGTTCACGCAGATATTCCACCCGGGCAATGTACGGGGGGGTGTCACTGATGAATTTCTCTACCCGAAAACGTTGCAGACATTCCACCAGTACCTGCAGGCGTCCATCCACGGTATGCACCTTGTGGATGCGCCCCACGGTTCCGATTTCGTACATGGCATCGGGAGAGGTGTTTTCCGCTTCGTCATCCGGTGTCAGCAGCAGGCCGATGAGATCCGAGTCGGATGCCTGGATGGCTTCTATGGTCGGCATCCAGAAACCTGCGTCCATGAGCAGAGGCACGCCCTGTCCGGGAAAGAAGGGACGGGCCGCAATGGGCAGAATATGAATGATGCTGGGCAGTACTTCGTCTGCACGAGCGAGTAACTGGTTTTCTTGGTCGGTCATGCCTGAATTTCCCGGGTTGATGGATGTTCCAACATGGGGATGACTGGGGGGATTACAAGTTTTCCGTATTCACCGTGCGGGGTTCGAGTTGTGTGCTGCTTTTTTGCCGTTCTGAGATTTCTCTGCCAAGGCAGGCAAAATCTGCCAGTTGCAGCTGTTCCGCCCGGTTGCCCGGGTCTATGCCACAGTTTTCCATGACCGTTGGCGGCACCAGGTCTTTTAACGTATTGCGCAGGGTTTTGCGCCGTTGGGAAAATGCCCGGGTGACCAGCAGGCTGAACACCGACATGTCGGTTACCTGATGCAGGGGGCGCTGATAGGGGATGAGTCTGACAAAAGCGGAATCGACCCTGGGTGGCGGCTGGAATGCGCCAGGTCCGATGGGGAACAGCATCTGTACCCGGCAACGGATCTGCAGCATCACGCTCAGGCGTCCATAGATCTTGCTGCCGGGGCCTGCAACCATGCGTTCCACTACCTCTTTTTGCAGCATGAAATGCATGTCCCGAATACATTGGCTGTTATCCAGCAGATGGAAGAGCAGGGGCGTGGAAATATTGTAGGGCAGGTTGCCCACCACGCGCAGTTTTTCATCATTCCGGGCGAGTTGGCAGAAATTGAATTTGAGGGCATCTGCCGAATGCAGGTGAAAATGCGCATGCCGCGCATATTTTTTTTCCAGCAGGCGAACCAGATCCCTGTCCAGTTCCACCGCGTCCAGACATTTTGCCTGGGACAGAAGTCGTTCCGTGATGGCGCCCTGGCCAGGGCCGATTTCCACCAGATGATCGTCTGTGGCAGGAGCAATGGCCTGCACGATTCTTTCGATGATGCCGGGATCGTGAAGGAAATTCTGGCCGAAACGTTTGCGGGCTTTGTGAGACATGAGTGAATTGTACTTGTATTTTCCGGCATCCGGGCTATTGCTTATAAGTACAGGGCATCTCGAAAAATCGAGATGCCCGAGTGGGGCAGGGATGTCCCACCATTTTCAATCACCACAAGTGATTGAAAATGTGAGCAAAGAGGAAATCGCATTTTTTCTTTGCGACGAGAAATATTCCATGAAAGGAATTTTTCGAGTTCCCTTACAGATGATGAAATGGAGAGAGGAGATGTCTGACTGGTGTACTGATGTTGTGATTCACATAGATGAAGAACTGGATGATGCAAATATCCATGATATCGAGCGCGATGTAAGCATGATCGACGGCGTTTACAGCGCTTGTGTGCATGAAAGAGCCCGCCATCTGATGCTGGTGGATTATGATCCCTCGGCCGTGGGCAGTCTGGATCTGCTCTATCCGGTGCAAAGCCGGGGGCTGCATGCCGAACTGGTGGGTTTGTAGGGCAGTTCATGTTTTACGGACGCCCACAAGGGCATCCAGAAAAATCGAGATCCCCACAACTCGTGGGTATATGCGCGATGGCGGGAATCTGCTGAAAGTTATACAATTTCCTGCCGTTTCCGAGATATTGCGCAAGAATGCCCGGCAAGCTGTACATAAAGACCTTTGGTTGTCAGATGAATGAGTACGATTCCAGCAAAATGGAGGATGTGCTCAGGGAGGCGCACGGGCTGGAACTGGTGACCGCGCCGGAAGATGCCGATGTGTTGTTGCTCAACACCTGCTCCATCCGGGAAAAAGCCCAGGAAAAGGTTTTTTCCCTTCTGGGCCGCTGGAAGGACTGGAAACGGAATCGGCCGGGCCTGGTGATTGGTGTGGGCGGCTGTGTGGCCAGCCAGGAAGGTGATGCCATTCGCCGCCGCGCACCTTATGTCGATCTGGTCTTTGGCCCCCAGACCTTGCACCGCCTGCCGGAGATGCTGGAACGGGTTCGTGCCACCGGGCAACCCGTGGTCGATGTCAGTTTTCCCGAGATTGAGAAATTTGATCGCCTGCCGGAACCCCGGGCGGAAGGGCCCACGGCTTTCGTCTCCATCATGGAGGGCTGCTCCAAGTATTGCACCTATTGCGTGGTGCCTTATACCCGCGGAACGGAGATCAGTCGTCCTTTCGATGATGTGATCGCCGAGGTGGCTCAGCTGGCCGCGCAAGGCGTGCGTGAAGTGAATCTGCTGGGACAGAACGTGAATGCCTACCGCGGCGAGATGCATGATGGCGGGATTTCTGATCTGGCGCTGCTGATCCGCTATGTGGCCGCCATCGACGGCATTGAACGCATCCGCTTCACCACTTCTCATCCCCTGGAGTTCTCGGACAGCCTCATCGAGGTCTATGCCGAGGTGCCGGAGCTGGTGAGTTTCCTGCATCTGCCGGTGCAGTCCGGCTCGGATCGCATTCTCATGGCCATGAAGCGTGGTCACAGCGCATTCGACTATAAGCAGAAGATCAAACGCCTGCGTGAAGTACGCCCCGATATCGCCATCTCTTCGGATTTCATCGTGGGTTTTCCCGGTGAGACGGACGAGGATCACCGGCTCACCATGCAGCTCATCGAGGACATCGGTTTCGACCAGTCCTTCAGCTTCATCTACAGCCGCCGTCCAGGCACCCCCGCGGCGGACTATGAAGATGATGTGCCGCACGAGGTAAAGCAGGCTCGCCTCGCGCAGCTGCAACAAACCATCAACAGCAACGCTCAACGCATCAGCCGCCAGATGGTAGGCAGCCTGCAACGGGTGCTGGTGGAGCGGCATGCGCGCAAGGACGACAATCAACTGGCCGGGCGCACGGAAAACAACCGGGTGGTGAATTTTACCGCCCCTGCATCCCTTATCGGGCAGTTCGTGGAAGTACGTATCACCGAAGCGCTGCCGAATTCACTGCGAGGAGAACTGCCGGAATCCGCCGTTGCCGCGGCAACCGCCTGAAACTGTATGACCCAAGCACTGGCTTCTGAACATCCTGAATCCCTGGATCTGATTCTTACTCCTGATGACAACGAGCGTCTGCGCAATCTCTGCGGGCAGCTTGATGAGCATCTGCGTCTGCTGGAGCGGCGCCTGGGATTGGAGATTAGCAACCGGGGCAATGTTTTCCGCCTGCTGGGCAACGGGCCGGCCATAGCCGCCGGCAGTCAGGTTTTGCAGGCCTTGTATGAAGATACTGTGGAGGATGTACTTACCCCCGCAGCGGTACATCTCGCCTTGCAGGAGTCCGGTGTGGAACAGCTGCTGCAAGCGGCGGAACCGGAATTGCCGGAAGTGACCATCAAAACCAAACGCGGGCTGATTCGGGGGCGTGGACCGCACCAGAAGGAATACCTGCACAAGGTCATGACCCACGACATCAATTTCGGCGTGGGCCCGGCGGGCACGGGCAAGACCTATCTGGCGGTAGCCTGCGCCGTGGAAGCCCTGGAACGTGACCGGGTGCGGCGCATCATGCTGGTGCGCCCCGCGGTGGAAGCCGGTGAGCGCCTGGGCTTTCTTCCCGGGGATCTGGCGCAGAAAATCGATCCCTATCTGCGCCCCCTGTACGACGCACTGTATGAAATGCTGGGCTTTGAGAAAGTTCACAAGCTGGTGGAACGCAATGTCATCGAAATCGCTCCACTGGCGTACATGCGTGGCCGTACCCTGAACGAATCCTTCATTATTCTGGATGAAGCGCAGAATACCACGCCGGAACAGATGAAGATGTTTCTCACCCGCATTGGTTTCGGTTCCACTGCGGTAATCACCGGAGATGTAACCCAGGTGGATCTGCCTCGTCACCAGCGATCCGGATTGCGTCAGGCCACGGAGATACTGGCTCAGGTCGATGGCATCAGTTTTACGTTTTTCAACGCCATGGATGTGGTGCGTCATCCGCTGGTGCAGCGGGTGGTGCAGGCCTACGATCGTCATGATGAGCGCGACTGATTTCCAGGACGCCGCCATGAACCTTGAGCTTCAGATCGAAACCGATGCATCCGGCTTGCCGCCCCGAGAGGACTTTGTCGCGTGGACGGAAACCGCCCTCGAAGGCGAAACACGCCGGGGGTTGGTGATCCGCATCGTGGACGAGGCGGAAAGCCGGCAGTTGAATCGAGAATACCGGGGCAGGGACAAACCCACCAACGTACTGTCGTTTCCTTTTGAAGTACCTTCGGGGGTGCCGAATGAACATCTGGGGGATCTGGTTATCTGCGCCCATGTGGTAGCCAAGGAAGCGCAACAGCAGCACAAGCCTTTGGCCCATCATTGGGCGCATATGGTGGTTCATGGCGTACTTCATTTGCGTGGTTATGACCACATGCAAGAGCATGAAGCGGAGATCATGGAATCCCGGGAGCGGCAGCTGCTGGCGGCGCTGTCCGTTCCCGATCCCTATCGAGAGACAGCATGAACAACAGAAGCAACGGACACTCGAAACTGCGCCAGGGGCTCAGGCAGCTCCTTATGTCCCTGGTAAAAGCGGAGCCTGAAAGCCGTGAAGAACTGGTGGCCGTGCTCAAACAGGCGCGCGCCAGGCATCTCATGGATGGTGAAGCGCTTTCCATGATGGAGGCGGTACTGCAGGTATCGGAGTTGCGGGTGCGGGACATCATGATCCCCCGGGCGCGCATGGTAGTGGTGGAAAGAGACCGGCCCATGGATGAAATCCTGCCGGTAATCGTGGAATCCGCGCATTCACGCTTTCCCGTGATTGGAGATGACCGCAGTGAAGTGGTGGGCATACTCCTGGCCAAGGATCTGCTCCAGTATTGTGGCCCCTCTGCGCCCTCTTTCAACATGCGCGACGTGTTGCGCTCCGCAGTGTTCGTGCCCGAGAGCAAGCGCCTCAATGTGCTGCTCAAGGAGTTTCGTCTGAGCCGGAATCACATGGCCATAGTCATCGATGAATACGGAGGCGCGGCGGGACTGATTACCATCGAAGACGTACTGGAACAGATCGTCGGCGAAATCGAAGACGAATATGACTTCGATGAAGGCGCCTATATCCTCAAACGGGGGCGGGATCTGTACACGGCCAAGGCGCATACCACCATCGAGGATTTCAATGAATTCTTCCATACCGATTTCATGGATGACGACTATGACACCATTGGCGGCATGGTGGTCAATGCCCTCGGGCATATGCCTTCCCGGGGAGAAACCGTGGACATCGGCGATTTCCGCTTTACCGTGGTGCGGGCCGACAGTCGGAAAGTGCGTTTGCTCAATATCGAACGCAGGCCGGATGGCGGGCAGTCCGTGACAACCGGGGGGGAAGATGAAAAATGATCGGGATGGTCTGTCAGCTTGGCCTCAACACCGGCTGTTGAGCCGCCCCAGCTGAAGAACATGCGGCTGATGGAGGATTTTCGCGCAAGGCTCTTGCTGGCGTTTGTTGTCGGGGGGCTGTGCGTACTGGCCTTTGCGCCTTTTTCCCAGGGCTGGATCGCCCCATTGTCGCTGGCCTTGCTGTTTTTTCTCTGGCAACAGGCAAGCGCTTTTCGGGCTTTTCTGCTGGGCTGGGCCTGGGGGCTGGGACTCATGGGGTTCGGCGTGTTCTGGCTGCATAACAGCATCGCTCAGTTCGGTGGCCTGAATCTGTCCCTGGCGGTTTTCATTACCCTGTTGTTTGCCTCTTTTCTGGCGCTGTTTCCTGGCGTGGCGGGTTGGCTGGCCAATCGTTTTGTTACGGGGCGAAGCCTGCGTCTGCTGCTGGCTTATCCTGCCTGCTGGGTGCTGGTGGAATGGATGCGCAGCTGGTTGCTGACCGGGTTCCCCTGGCTGAGTATTGGTTATTCCCAGATCGACAGCGCTCATGCCGGATATGCACCCCTGCTGGGTGTCTATGGGGTGAGTCTGGCGACGGCATTGGCATCCGGGGCTCTGGTCTTGTGGCGCACGCCCTGGATACTGCTGCTGCCTGTTGTGGGGCTGACCGGGCTGGGGCTGAAACAGATCCAATGGAGCTTGCCTGCCGGTGCGCCCTTTCAGGCCAGTCTGGTGCAGGCCAGTATTCCCCAGGAAAGGAAGTGGCTACCCTCTCAGCTGCGTCCCACCCTGGAATTCTATGTTTCGGAAACCGAAAAGCTGGTACACAGCCGTTTGACCGTCTGGCCGGAAACGGCTGTGCCGTCGTTTGCAGACAAGGTAGAAAAGACTTTCCTTCAGCCCCTGCATGAACGCCTGAAGAAACAGCGTCGGGATCTGTTGCTGGGCATTCCCGTGCTGGAGGAAGATGGCCGATATTTCAACAGTATGCTTGCCCTGGGCGGGTCGGGCCGGGGAAGGTACGACAAGCGACATCTGGTGCCTTTTGGCGAGTTCATGCCTTTCGCCGCGCTGTTGCAGCCGCTGGTGCGCATGCTCGCCATTCCCATGTCGTCTTTCTCCGCGGGAGAGACAAACAAGCCACCCACGTTGAAGCTGGCGGGCTATACTGCGGGCATATCCATTTGCTATGAAGACGCCTTTCCCGCAGAAACCGTTCAGGCTTTGCCCCAGGCGGCTTTTCTCGTGAATGCCAGCAATGATGCCTGGTTTGGCAATTCGCTGGCGCCTTATCAGCATTTGCAGATGGCGCGCATGCGTGCTCTGGAAAACGGGCGCTATCTGCTGCGCGCCACGAATACAGGGATTTCCGCCATCATCGATGAGCGGGGGGAGCTGCTGAAGGTTCTGGGATGGGGACAGCGCGGCGCAATCACCGAAACCGTGCGGCCTATGACCGGAAGCACTCCCTGGATGCGAGGCGGAAACTGGTCCGTGTTGTTGCTGCTGGTTATGATGCTGGTAACGGCCTATTTTCGTTCACCCGGCGGGGCGCCATCCAGGCCCTGAGCCCGCAACCGTTCTGTTTCCAGGCGCTGCTGTTCCAGTTCGTATTTGAGTACTTCCGCCTGCTGAAAGACCTCTTCTGCTTCCGTTGACCAGGGTTCCGCAGGCAGGGGAGTTTTCTGCTCCTGCTCGCAACCTGTGGCAAACCAGAGAACTTGTGTCAAAATCAGCCATCTGTACATAGCATTTACTATAGGTCAAATCATGAAAAAAGAAATCATCAGCACGGACAAGGCGCCTCAGGCCATTGGCACCTATTCCCAGGGGGTGAAGCTGGACAATACTGTCTATCTTTCCGGACAGATTCCGCTGATACCGGAAACCATGGAATTGGTGCAGGGTGACATGGAAGCGCAGATCCGGAGAGTGTTCGACAATCTCCAGGCGGTAGCCAACGCCGCTGGTGGCAGTCTGGCGGATGTTGCCAAGCTGAACATTTTTCTCACGGATCTCGCTCATTTCCCTTTGGTGAACCAGGTGATGGCGGAATACTTCGACGCACCTTATCCCGCCAGAGCCGCCATTGGAGTAGCCTCTTTGCCCAAGGGGGCGGGTGTCGAAATGGATGCGGTGCTGGTGCTGGAATAGGCTCAGCTTGAGCCAGCATTTGCCGGCGCCATGCTCACGAGGAAAATCCCGGGTCAGCCATTGATGGTAACGATGATCTGCCGCCGGTGGGGTCTGACCCGGTGCTCATAGAGGTACACCCCCTGCCATATGCCCAGATTGAGCTGCCCCTGGTTAACCGGCAGACAAAGATCCATGTTGGTGAGTATGGAGCGTACGTGGGCGGGCATGTCGTCCACGCCTTCGGCGGTATGCCGAAACAGGGGTGAACCGTCCGGCACGCTGTCGGCAAGAAAGTTCTCCAGATCCTTGCGTACCTGCGGATCGGCGTTTTCGCAGACGATCAGGGATGCGCTGGTGTGACGTACGAACACATGACAGAGTCCGGTTTGAATGCCTGACTCATTGACCGCAGAATCGATGTCCCGCGTAATATTGATTGTGCCCCGGCCATGGGTTTGGATTTCCAGAGTTTGCTGATGGATCATGTTGCTTATATTAACCCGCATGTTGCACCGGAATCCGGAATTTTCCCGGAGAGATTTTTGCCCAGATTGTTCGAACGGACAAAAGCCGATGTTATTCATCGACTTGCAGTGCGTTCGGGCAAGCTGGGTGAAAAGATCCCGGGAAAAAC
>Ga0256841_1003230_pt1 | contig 12304 bp, 9 predicted proteins | sample 356308metaG_FD_185971 | JGI IMG/M metagenome (GOLD analysis project Ga0256841, IMG submission 185971) | Hydrothermal vent microbial communities from Mid Atlantic Ridge, Atlantic Ocean - 356-308 | ecosystem: Environmental > Aquatic > Marine > Hydrothermal vents | place: Atlantic Ocean: Mid...
ATGCAACGTGGATGGACTTTGCCGCCGACGCCGGTCGGCTGGCCGAGGGCTCGCGGCGCGACCTCCTGACGAACCGCCTCGTCGTGGTCACGAGCGATGCGAGGGCCGTCCGGCTCTCCGATCCGTGCGCGCTGGCCTCGATGCCGTTCAAATACGTCGCGATGGGCCGTCCCGACGGCGTGCCCGCCGGGGCGTACGCCCGCGCGTGGATGACGGCGCACGACTGCGGCGGCGCGAGCCTGTGGCAGACCCTCGAGACGCGGATCGCCCCCGCGCCGGACGTGCGTTCGGCCCTCGGGCTGGCCCTGGCCGAACCGAACGTGGTCGCCATCGTGTACCACACGGACCGGCTCGCCTTCGCCGACCGGCTGCGCGTGCTCTACGAGGTCCCTCCCGGGGAGGGTCCCGTCATACGCTACGCGCTCGCCCGCATCGCCGACGCCCCCCATCCCGAGGCGGCCCGCCGGTTTTATGCGTACTTGACCGGACCCGAAGCGCGGGCGATCTTCGAGCACTACGGCTTTGTGCCGATCGCCGGTGCGCCGTCCTCTCCCACCTCCATCCTTCCCTGACGTGACCGAATCGACGCTCGTCGCCCTTCGCTCGACGCTTCTCTGGGCCTCCCTGGCCACCGTCCTCGTGATGCTCCCCGGCGCCTTGCTCGCCTATGCGCTGGCCCGGTTCGAGTTTTTCGGAAAGCGGGTCCTCTCCACCGTCGCGGGTCTGCCGCTCGTGCTTCCGCCCACCGCCGTCGGATACCTCCTGCTCCGGCTTCTCTCCTCCGACGGACCGCTCGGGCGGGAGACCCTCGGCATCGACCTCGACATTTTGCTCACGTGGAAGGCCGTCGTCCTCGCCTGCGCCGTGATGTCCGCACCGCTCGTCATCCGCACGGCGCGGGTCAGCTTCGAGGGCGTCGATCCCCGGTATGAAGGCATGGCGCGCACGCTCGGACACGGGCCCGTCGCCACCTTTTTCCAGTACACCCTGCCCATGGCCTCGCGCGGGCTCATCGCGGCGGTCATCCTCGGCTTCACCCGCGCCATGGGCGAGTTCGGCGCGACGATCATCATCGCCGGAAACATCCCCGGGCGCACACAGACGCTCGCCACCGCCATCTTCAGCGCGCAACAGGCCGGACAGGACGCCGAAGCCGATTTCCTCCTCGTCATCGCCCTTCTCGTCGGTTTCGGCGCTATCTTCACCACGGAATATCTGTCCCGAAAACCCATCGCCGCCGCTGCGAGATGAGCGCCTTCCCCACCCTCTCCGCCCGCGTGCGCCTGCCGCTCGACCGCTTTGACCTCGACGTCGGCTTCGAGACCACGCATCGGGTTACGGGGGTCTTCGGCGTGTCGGGTTCGGGCAAGACGTCGCTCCTGGAGACCATCGCGGGGCTGCGCCGACGGGCCACGGGACGGATCCGCTTCGGGGACGACGTGTGGCTCGACACGCCGGGCAGGCGCTTCGTCCCGCCGGAGGCGCGCGGGGTCGGGTATCTGCCGCAGGACAGCCTCCTCTTTCCCCACAAGACCGTCCTGGGCAACCTTCGCTCGGGGATGAGGCGGGCGATGCGGAATGCGGTAGACGCCGAAGGCACCCTTCACAACGTGGTCGAGGTGCTCGGCATCGGGCCGCTGCTCGAGCGCGACCCCGCCACGCTCTCGGGCGGCGAGCGGCAGCGGGTGGCCCTCGGGCGCGCGCTCTGCTCCGGCCCGCGCCTGCTCCTGCTCGACGAACCCCTCGCCTCCCTCGACGCGGGCATCCGTCGCCGCGTGCTCCCGTTCCTCGACCGCGTGCGCGAACAGTTCGACGTGCCCATGCTCCTCATCTCCCACAACCCCATCGAGGTGCAGGCCCTCTGCGACGACCTGATCGTGCTCCGCGACGGGGCGATCATCGCGCGGGGCGAGCCGCGTTCGGTGCTGACGCGCTCCGAGGTGTTCCCCATCGCCGAGAACGAAGGGTTCGAGAACATCCTGCCGGGCGTGCTCGTCGAGACGTCGGGGGAGACGAGCCTCGTGCGGCTCGGCGCGCATGAGACGGACCCGCTGATCGTCGCGCCCCGCTCCCGCCAACGCCCGGGCAGCCGTCTGATGCTGAGCGTGCCCGCCTCCGACATCACGCTCTCCGCCGCGCGACCGACCGGCCTCTCGGCACGCAACATCCTTCCGGCGCGCGTGGATCACATCCGGGACATCGGCTTCTGGCGCCTCCTCTCGGCGCGGATATCCGAACATGCTCCGCCCCTCGTCGTGGAAGTCACGTCCGCCGCCATCGACGAACTCGGCCTCGCCCCGGGCGTCGAACTGTTTCTGATCATCAAAGCCCGCTCGTTCTCCCTTTACGAAGCTCCCGAGGCCGCCTGACGCCCGCACCCATGAAACTCCGCAAACCCGCCCCGCTCTTTCCCGGGGACACCCTCGCCGTCGTCGCGCCGGGCAGCCCTGCTTCGGACGTCGCGCGGCTGCGCGCGGGCCTCGCGCGCCTCGAAGCGCTCGGCTTTCGCGTCGAGGTCGGTCGCGCGGCGTGGAAGCGGCGCGGCTACCTCGCCGGCACGGATGAAGAACGGGCGGACGACCTCAACGCCTTCCTCCGGCGCTCCGACGTGAAGGCGCTCGTCTGCGTGCGGGGCGGCTACGGCGCCCTCCGGCTCCTCCCGCGCCTCGACTATGAGGCGGCTCGGCGGCATCCCAAGCTCCTCGTCGGATACAGCGACGTGACGGCGCTCCACCTTGCGTTCCTCGCGAAGGCGGGGTGGCCCGGCCTCTCCGGCCCGATGGCCGCCGTCGAATGGGCCGATCTCGACGCGGCGAGCGAGCGGCTGTTCCTGGAACTGGCGCGCGGGGCGGCGCCGTCGCCGCTCCTCGGGCCCTCCGGAGAAACGCTTCATCCCGTGCGGCCCGGCGCGGCGGAAGGCCCGCTCATCGGCGGCAACCTCGCCGTGCTCACCCGGCTCGTCGGCGCCCCCTTCCTCCCCTCGCTCCGGGGCGCGATCCTCTTTCTCGAAGAAGTGGGGGAGGCGCCCTACCGCATCGACGGGATGCTCGCGCACCTCCGGCTCTCCGGTCACCTCGACGGCCTCGGCGGGCTCGTCCTCGGCGGCTTCACCGCGTGCGAACCTCCCCCCGGACGCCCGTCCCTCTCGCTCGACGCCGTCTTCCATGACTACTTCCACGACGCCCCTTACCCCGTGGCGCGGGGACTCGTGTACGGCCATTTCCCCGTCAAAAACACCCTGCCCGTCGGCGTGCGCGCGCGCCTGAGCGTCGAGGCGGAAACCGCCGCGCTCTCGCTCCTCGAACCCGTCGTCGCCCCCGACGCGCGAGCCCGCCCGCCGGGGTGATGCGCCCCGGCGCTCCGGTTCACGGCGCCGACACGATCTTCTCCGTCAACTCATCGACGGTGCTCGCAATGATGATCTCCGGCATCCCTGCCCGGGAGGCACTGTAATACGGTATGCTGTTCACCTGGCGGCAGATACAGACCCAGGGCTTCCACCCCGGCGGCAGGATCACCCCGCTCTTTTTTCGTTCGAAGATCGCCGTGGCTTCGGCCACTGCCTGCCGGTGTTCTTCTTCCCAATCCCCTGAGAAATGGACAAATTCGACGGTCATGTTCCAGGCGCTCATCATACTTCTGAGGGTCCTTGCGTGAAGAAATCCCCCGAGAGCGCCGGTCGACATCCTCAAAACGCTATCAGGGGTTTGAAGAGAAACACGGGGAGGGCGCAGACATAACCTCCTTAACCTTTTCTTCACATTGCGCTGCGCCCGGCACTCTTCACGTGCTTTTTCCCAATCCTCTCCCCGGTGAATGCTAACATGCGCCATCGAATCACCCGTGATGCGCGGTGCCGAACCCATGTCCAACGCCAGAACCGACCGGATCCGTCTCGCCGTTTTCGCCTCGGGGGGCGGCAGTAATTTCGAAGCCATCGTCGAGGCCGTCGCGCGGGGCGCGCTCCCGCTCGAGGTGGCGCTGTGTCTGAGCGACCGCCCGGAGGCGGGTGTGCTCGAGCGGGCGCGGCGGCGCGGCATCCCCACGGCCATCCTCACACCCCGCGCCTTCGCCGATGAGGGAGCATACGTCGCCGAACTCCTGGCGACGCTCGAACGGCGCGGCGTCACCTTCATCGCGCTCGCCGGGTATCTGAAGCTCGTCCCGGCGCCGGTGGTGCGCGCCTTCCACGGGCGGATGCTCAACGTGCATCCGGCGCTTCTGCCGGCCTTCGGCGGCAAGGGGATGTACGGCATGCGGGTCCATCGCGCCGTGCTCGCATACGGCGTCAAGTGGACCGGCGCGACGGTGCACCTCGTCGACGAGGCGTACGACACCGGCCCCATCGTGGCGCAGGAGCCCGTCCCCGTGCGCGACGACGACACCCCGGAGGCGCTCGCCGCCCGCGTGCTCGAAGTGGAGCACCGGATCTATCCCGAAGCGCTTCGGTTCTTCGCCGAGGGGCGGGTCAGGGTCGAAGGCCGGCGCGTCCGCATCCTCGACGCCCCGGAATAAGGGGGGGCCGTTCCCTCGTTCGGGTCAAACGATTATCTTTCCGGCATTGCCTCCTTCGCTCATCAAACCCGCTCCGTCCCATGCCGACCGAAAGCCCCGACACGTTCCCCTTCGGACAGAAAATCGTATGGCAACCCCATCCGCAATGGATCGCGGAGAGCAACCTGAAGTGCTTCATGGACAAGCACGGCATCGCTACGTATGACGAGCTGATGCGGCGGTCCGTGGAGGACGTGGCGTGGTTCTGGGATGCGGCGCTCGAAGACCTCGACATTCGGTTTTACACGCCGTACGAGACGGTGATGGATCTCTCCGAGGGCGTCGCTTTCCCGAAGTGGTGCGTCGGCGGGGAGATGAACATCATCCACAATTGCCTCGACAAGTGGCAGGAGACCGAGGCGCGCGATCGCATGGCGCTCCGATGGGAGGGCGAGGACGGTTCGGTGCGGACGTACACCTACGGCGAGCTTCACCGGGAGGTGTGCCGGTGCGCCAACGCCCTCCGGTGGCTCGGCCTCGGCAAGGGCGACGCCGTCGGGCTGTACATGCCGATGACGCCCGAACTGGCCATTGCTTTCCTCGCGGTCGTGAAGATCGGCGGCGTCATCCTGCCGCTCTTCAGCGGGTACGGTCCGAGCGCCGTCGCCACGCGCCTCAACGACGCGGGCGCCAGGGCCCTCTTCACCGCCGACGGTTACCGTCGGCGCGGGCGCGCCATCCCGATGAAAGCCACCGCCGACGAGGCCCTCGCCTCCGTCCCGACGGTCGAGCACGTCATCGTCCACCGGTATGCCGGGCTCGAAGAGACGCCGTGGACCGAAGGCCGCGACCTCGACTGGGACGCTTTCGTCGAGGATCACGCGGACGAGGCCGAGACCGAGCGCACCGCCGCCGAGGACGTGCTCATGATCATCTATACGAGCGGCACCACCGGGCGGCCCAAAGGGGCGGTGCACACCCACTGCGGCTTCCCCGTCAAGGGCGCGCAGGACATGTACCACGCCATGGACCTCAAGCCGAGCGACGTGATGTGGTGGATGACCGACATGGGCTGGATGATGGGACCGTGGCTCGTCTTCGGCACGCTCGCCCTCGGCGCGACGATGGTCTTTTTCGACGGCGCGCCGGATTATCCCGACGTCGATCGCGTGTGGCAGATCGTCGAGGATCACGGCGTGACGCACCTCGGCCTCTCGCCCGTGCTCATCCGCGCGCTCAAACCGCACGGCACGGCGCCCATCGAGAAGCACGACCTCTCCGGCCTCCGCGCCGTCGGCTCGACGGGCAGCCCGTGGGACCCCGAGTCGTGGATGTGGTGCTTCGAGAACGTTCTCGGCGGCGAAAAGCCGATCCTCAACTATTCCGGCGGCACCGAGATTTCCGGGGGCATCCTGTGCGGGAATTTCTTCAGGCCGCTCAAGCCGTGCGCCTTCTCCGGCCCCGTCCCGGGCATGGCCGCCGACGTGGTGGACGAGCGCGGGGAGTCCGTGCGCGGCGCCGTCGGCGAGCTCGTCATCCGCCAGCCGTGGATCGGCATGACGCGCGGCTTCTGGAACGACCGCCGGCGTTACCTCGAAACGTACTGGAGCCGCTTCGAGAACGTGTGGGTCCACGGCGATTTCGCCGCCATCGACGAGGATGATCTGTGGTACATCCTGGGCCGGAGCGACGACACGATCAAGGTGGCGGGCAAGCGGCTCGGCCCGGCCGAGGTGGAGGCGCTTCTCAACGCGCATGAAGCCGTCGCCGAGAGCGCGGCCATCGGTGTGCCGCATCCCGTCAAGGGCGAGGAGGTGGCGGCGTTCGTCGTGCTCAAGCCCGGCTACGCGCCGAGCGACGCGCTCCGCGAGGAACTCACCGCCGTCATCACCGCCGAACTCGGCAAGCCGCTCAAGCCCCGCGCGATCCTCTTCACGACGGCGCTCCCGAAGACGCGCAACGCCAAGGTCATGCGCCGCGTCATCCGGGCCGCCTACCTCGGCCGCGACCCCGGCGACGTGTCGAGCCTCGAAGACCCATCCACCGTGGAAGCCATCCGGCGCGCCGTGTGAGCCTCTCGTTCCCGGAGAGGATCAGGAACGGTCACGCATCCGTCGAACGGTGGCGGCCTCGGGATCGGCAGGTTCGTCGATTTCGATGAGGGGTTCTCTCGTGCCGGTGAGCGTCGGCGACGCCGCCGAGGGTTGCCGTGCCTCCTGCATGCGCGCCAGCGTTCGCCGGGCCACCCCGTCCATCTGCCGTTCCCGCTCCGCCGCCCACGCGCGCAGGTTGAGCAGAGAACTACCGATTATGCCGCCGCCTACCGCAGCGAACACGAGCAACGCAACCATCTTCTTCGTCTCGAGATCGCCCATGGCAAACAACAACACGGCGCCGAGCAGGGAGAAGAGGATGGCCCCGACTCCGGCGCTCATCATCTCCCGGGCGCTGCCCTTGAGCGTGCCCATGCGCAGTCGGTAGCCCTTCTCGGTCGGCTCCACGAGCGCGTGAAGGTTGCCGTTGTACCACTCCCGGAGATTGCCCGAACGCCGCACCTTGCCTTTCGCGCGGAAGGTGCTCCGCAGGTCCACCACCAGGCGCTCCCATTCTTCGTCGGACATCGGACCGGGCAGCTCGATCTGACGCTCGACGCCGATGGGAAGGCCCATGAACGTCGGACGCTGACCGGCCTCGACCTCGGCGCCCACACGAGAGGCCGCCTGAAGAATGAACTCGGGCGAGAGGCCCGCTTCCTTCCCGATCTCCAGGAGTTCATCCAGCGTCAACCCGTCGGCGACGCGGGCACGGTTTCGCGCCTCGGTCTGGGCTTCGGCGGCCTGACGAAAAATCTCTGCGATGGCGGCTTCGTCGAATCGAGGGGAATCGGACATGGGCAAAGGAGGACGATGGAGAGCGAAGGCGATCTTTACGGGGAGTCTCCGGCCTGGATTCAGCCACGCGAGGGGCACGCAGCAGAGAAGGCAGGCCCATGTCGGCCGGGTCGCGCGACGCAACGGAAACGCCCCGCGGCACCGGATCTAACCGAAACATACCCGGCCCGTTCCTCGCCCCGGCCGGGTCGCCGGGCGCCAGGCCCACATCGCCCCGGTCTTCCGCTGTCGCCAGTGTTTTGCGTGAGCGACCGTTCATTCGGCTGGACACTCGGCGGCATAAGGAACGAGACCCGGCGGCGGAAGTACCCTTTCTCTCCCGTAACCATCCCGTTCGGGGTCAAACGAAGGGGTGTCGCGTTGGCGGCTCAAAACTTGTGTCCGTCCCGGTCCCGTTCCCCCGAACCGCTCCTCCCGCATAATCCGCCTGCCATGAAGGTTTCTTTCCGCGCCCTCGCGCTCACCACGCTCCTCGTCCTCGGTCCCGCCCTTGCCACGGCACAGACCCCCGCCGCCACGATCACCGGCACCGTCGTCGATGCACAGACGGGGGAGCCCCTGCCCGGCGCACACGTCTTCATCGCCGTCTCCATGATCGGCACTACCACCGACAAGGACGGGCGGTACCGTCTCTCGCCCGTCCCGCTCGGCGCGCACCGACTGTACGTTTCCATGCTCGGCTTCGAGCCGCAAGCTCGCGACCTCAACCTCCGCGAAGCCCGCGTCTACCCGTACGACTTCAAGCTCGAGGAGACCGTCCTCGAAGTCGGAGAGATCACCGTTGAGGCCAAAGGCGACAAGAACTGGAAGAAGCGGCTGGAGAAGTTCACGCGTCTGTTCATCGGCGAGACGCCCAATGCGGAGAAGACCAAGATCACCAATCCCGAGGTGCTCGACTTCGTGGACAAGTTCGGCCACTTCGAGGCGCGGGCGAGCGAACCGCTCATCATCGAGAACCGCGCGCTCGGTTATCGCATCCGGTATTTTCTGAAAGACTTCGTCGCCGAGCCGTCGCGCACCCGGTACGACGGAGAGCCGCTCTACGAAGAACTCGAACCGTCGTCGCCGGAGGAGGCGGCCTTCTGGGAAGCCAACCGGCGGCGGGCGTTCATCGGGTCGTTCCGGCACTTTATGCTGGCGCTCCTCGCCGGTCGCACGGAGCGGCAGGGTTTCAAGGTGTACAGCCGTCCCACGGCGGCCCCCACGGCGAACAACAGCCGGCTCGGCGGCGGCGCGCTCCGCGGGAACGAACGCTATCCCCTCGACCCCGCCACGCTCCTCAAACCCGGCGAGATCCCGTCCGAGAAGATCCTCGACTTCGAGGGCATGGTCGAGATCATTTTCATGGGCGAGAAGGAGGACCCCTCGTACCTCGAATGGGCGAAGAAAGGCGGTCTCGGTCGGAAGCCGGGCTATCAGACCTCTTGGATCAGCCTGGAAAAAGGCCCCGTCACGGTGGATTACAAAGGCGACATCGTCGATCCGTACGGCGTGACGCTCTACGGGTACTATGCCTTCGAGCGCGTGGCGGACGAGGTGCCGAAGGAGTACCGCCCGGGCCGGTAAGGGGCAGGCACGGCCCACACGCTTTTCCCCGAGATGCCTCAGACGGAACGAGAGGGCCCCGGCCGAGATAGCCGGGGCCCTCTTCGATCATATGGCCGTGGTTCCACTCCTCTACCTCGGCCATGGGTTGGGAGCCGGCGCCGGGCGCCGCCCGGTTTTCCGTCCCCGAAACCGGGGCCTCTTCATCGATTCGGAATCGACCGTCCCCCTCTTCCCGCGAAAAACTATTTCTACCCTTTCCCATGCGCGGGATTGATCGGACAACCTTGCTTGCCGAAGCACAGCGGGCCGGATCTCGAATCGCCGGGGGCCCTGGAGCGGGCGCTCCTCATTCGGCCACAGGCATGGTCGTGGGCGGATCGGGATAGTAAGGTCCCGGTCCCGTGGTGATGGGTCCCGTACCGATGGGTTCGGTCGTGATGGGTCCGCTGGGCTTCCACGTGCCGCCGGCGGCCTGCTCCAGCTCTTCGTCGCTGAGTTCGGTGTCCTGCTGAACCTCTTCCGCTTCCGTCGCTTTGTTTTTTTCCTTCTCGCTCATGGGAATTCCTCCGACATGTTTGATGGTTTAACGTGGGGACGGTTCGACCATAAGGCCCGCCGACGCCCCGGCTTCAATGACTACCTTTCTCATGAACAAAGCCTGTGCCACGGCTGATATCTGCGTTTTCGTTGCCGTTTTAAGCGTTTTCAACCCACCTGATAGAGGCGCGTCTCTAATGAAAAGCTCCGGATAGAGTCGCGCTTCGGGGCCCCGTTCCTCACGACCGGGGATCACACCGGTCTTAAGAAGAAGGTTGGTGGGTAGCCCCCTTAGCCATTGGACGGAGGAGCGAGTACAAGCAGGCTGGGGTAGGTCCAAGGATCAATCAAACGGAGCAGCTCGTAACCGATGCCCGCCAACCCGTTGAGCAATCCCACAGGGACGTTGCCTTTCCAGCCGGTCCGATATTCCCCCCTCATGCGGGCGGCGTCCATCGCCTCGGCCGCTATGGCATGGGCGCGTTGCAGCAACCCTTGTCGCCGCTCTTTCTCGGCTGCGACGATCAAGACATCGAGCCGTCCGAAGACGCCCGTGGCGAGCGTATCCCATCCTTCACGCCGGCATTGCCCGAGAAGGGACAACATCGTTTCCAACGCCTCGTCGTGATCCGTCTCGCCGAGCGCCGCCCGCACTTGCATGCGGGTCGCGAGGTGACCCGCCAGCCCATAGCCCCAGGAACCGTCCACGGAGCCATCCACAGGATGCGTTTGCATTTCATGGGTGAGAACGGAGCGGGCTGCGTCAAGGAACGGCTCCTCTTCCGTGCGTTCATACAACCGGAGGAGCGCATACGCGATGCCTGACGTCCCCTGGGCAAAGCCGGCGTGCCGCCTACCTTGCAAGGGCCCTCCCCATCTATCTCGTCGCCGGGTCAGGTGACACCCGACCTCACGAGCGCGCGCCAGTACCCAGGCCTGACCGCTCGCATCGTACAGAGCCAACAGGCTGAGCAACATCCCTGCCCTGCCTCCGATGATCCCCGGCGCGGGCGCCTTCCGAAACACCCGTTCGTCGAGCAACGCCGCCAGGCTCATCGCCCGTTCCCGGAGTGAAAGATCGTTCAGGAAACAGGATGCCAGCGTGTAGCTATAGAGCAAAGACCCCAGGCTGCGAGCGGCAGCTTCCAGGCCACGGCTGACGCCTACGGCTTGCTCAAAGGCTTCGGCGTGAGCATGCAAAGTGAGCAAGGTTCGACGCGCGCCCTCGTAGAACCGATCTTCCCCTGAAAGGCGCGCCAGGGCTGCGAGGAAGAGCGTCACGCCTCCCAATCCGAAGAACAGGTTGCCGCCGAGCATTCCTACCCGATACCGCCGGGCCGCAGGTTGATAGTCGAGTCCATACCATAGAAGCGAGCCCTCCGGCCCCGCATGCGCTTCGGCCAGCACCCGATCCCCGAGCGTCATGGCTTCTTCGAGGGCAAGAGCGGGCGAGAACGCCACGGCTGCCGGTTCACGCTCATTTCCCCTCTCGTAAGGATAGGGAGGCGTCAGCCCCTTGCCCCGTTGCCCGTACATGCAGTCACGAATGATCCGCGTCTGGAATGCCAGGTCTTCTTCGCACAGTCCCTCCAGACGGGCCTCTACGGCTTCCAGAGCCGTGCAGGAGAAGAAGTCTTTCACCTCCTCTCTACCGGGCAAATAGAGATCCCGGCTGTCAGCCCGGGTTGTCAGGATCGGAACGTCCAGCTGTTCGAGCGCCTGCCGTTCGACGGCAAGCACCGGCCAATGCGAAGGCCGTTCCTCCAGATGCGCCATCACCCGGCTCAGCGAATCGATCAGGATGGAACGCTCGATCCCGTCGCGCAGGTAGCGTGGTTTGCACCCGAGCCTCAGGATCTTGGTGTACAGCGCGGTATTTCGAAAGAGGAAACGCCCGACACAACCGCGAACGCTCAGAAAGGGGCTCTCTCGTTTCAACAACACCGCGCGACGATCAAGCAACAGGCGGTACGTGTGGCGAAAGCCTTCCACGACCGCCTCCGTCCATGCGCCGGAAGCGACGAGATGCTCTCCGAGGCGCGGCAGGTTCGGCCGATGACCGGGGTCATCCGACGGGTCATCCGACGCCTCACCCAGCGCTCCAACCATGGCGGCCGTTCCCCCGTTTCCGAAATGATAGAACGGCAACAATTCCGTCCAGAACACGGAATCCTCCATACGTCGCCGCCCACACGCGAGCGGGTCGCCGGTAGCCGTGTCCATGGCGAACGGACGCCGATGCCGGAGCAGCACTTCCATGTCGAGAAGCATCGGATGCTCTCCGCAAGCAATGAGATTTTCCCGGTGGAAATCCGTGCCGCCGGTCACATAGAGGAGCGCCAGCAACATCCCGCAACGCCGAAAGTATCGGTGAACGGCATCCTCGTCCGGACACGGTGCGGGAGCGACGTATTCCACCCAACCGTAATCCTCACGGGTGAGCAACCGGAGCGGGCGCAGCGGCAGCAATCCTCCGTTGGCATTGACCCAGCGTTGCAGGTTGCCAAAGTACCGTTCCATCCCCAGCGGCCGAGGTTTGTACACCACCTTCGTCACGTCGTCGAAGGTCACAATAACCACCGTGCGCCCCCCTTCGTGCGGATCGGACAGACCCGCCAGGAGATGCGTCACCTTACCGAAGGAGCGGCCTTCCCCAAAGTGCCGGCTGAGTTCTTCCCAGTCATCGGCCAGGCGGAGCATCAGCTCTTTGCACGCCTCCACCCACAGCTCCCAGACCCGAACGCAGAGACGCGCAGCCACCGGGTATTCCTCGAACAAATCATAGAGGGCCCCTTCCCGAAGCGAGTGGACAAAAGCCCCGTTGCCGTCTCCTT
>Ga0256841_1003231_pt1 | contig 12300 bp, 10 predicted proteins | sample 356308metaG_FD_185971 | JGI IMG/M metagenome (GOLD analysis project Ga0256841, IMG submission 185971) | Hydrothermal vent microbial communities from Mid Atlantic Ridge, Atlantic Ocean - 356-308 | ecosystem: Environmental > Aquatic > Marine > Hydrothermal vents | place: Atlantic Ocean: Mid...
TTCAGGAAGTAAAATTTGTTGAAGAACAGTTAAACAGAAGGCCAAGAAAAAGATTTAACTATAATAGTCCATTGGAAGAATTTAATTATTTAAAAAAAGTTGCATTTGTCACTTGAATTCAGGATTAATGAAAAACCCCCTATTTTAGAATGGTCGCTACCCAAAGAGTTATTTTTATTTTTGAATTCTGGATTAGACATTTTTACTGCCTGAAAGTTAGGATTCAACTTTCCAAAGTCGTGATATTGTGGAATTGCGAAGAAAACAGAATGAATAAAATTCGATATTGTTTTTTTATTCAGATCCGTATAACTATCAATTAAGTTGCCAATTAAGATATTGATAACAGGATCAATCTTATGAATTTCTATCAGCTTTAAAAAATATTTATTGACTAATTCACTGTGTTGTAATAAGGTTTCATTGCTATCTTCTCTAATATGAGCAAAGTAGTTGTTACGGCTTGCATATAGTTGGTGTAACCTTATATCAAATTCAGTTGAGTTGAACATAAATATCATTATTAATTTTATACAGATTTTTAATTCCAGAATCCGGTTTTAAGTTAAAAGTGGTAAATGCAAAGTCATCATAATTATACTGGAAAAGTTTTTTATTAAAATCAACCGGCAATCTTTCAAAACTTACAAATTGCTTTTCTTCCGTAATTGTAGAAAAATCCAATAAATCAAAACTTTCCGTTTTATCTTCCTTTATTTCTTTAATTGCCCCGGGCTTTATAAAGACTGTTGATATTTTAAAGGTGGTATTATGTTCAGATACTTTCGCCCACTCATCATACTCTTCAACTTCCTCTTTCTTCCACCAAAGCGAATAATCGTTTTTACCGAGATAGGGCAGGTACTCTGCTTTTTGCTCTTTGATATTGTTGTACAGTTTCTTTTGGTTTTCATCTTCCAAATCCAAAAGCAGATATATTTTGTAGGCAGGTTTTATCAGAGTTTGTTCATTTATAATCAGAGTTGCTCCCGATTCTTTCGCTCCTTTGATTTTTTTTCCTTGGTTTGCAAATCCGGTAGTATTTGTATATTCTACAACTGTTTTCTGAAAGTTCCCTTTTTCCGCTCCAACAGGAGCAATGCCCACAGGAATATCTTTTAACTTCTTGTAATACTCAGGCAACTCTTCATTTTTTTGGTAACCTTCAAGACCGATGATGGCTCCGAGAATGCCAAGCAATGCGGGTTTATGAAGCATATTGTAGGTCAGGTAAATACCCTCATTGATATCGGGTTTCTTCAAAAAACCCTTTTCAGCTTTTATGGTAAACGATATCAGTTTTTTCATATATCTTGATTTAAAATTTCCTTTATAAATTGTCCGACTATTGAATAGGCCGTGTCATAATCAACTAATTTATCTTTCGGTAAGTGGTACACAAGACTGCTCTCCCAAGCCCTTTTATTGCTCTTGTACTTCCTGTCATTAACAAAATCGACATATTCACAGCAATCAATATTTTTGCTTTCGGATTTTTGTTTTAGCATATTGAAAACCACAGGATAGTGCTCAGGCGAAATTATATCGGCCAAATAGTACAAATCATAAATATCGCGAGGTCTGTTTCGTTGTATCAACGAACGAAGTTTCTCGGCAACAATCTCATTTAACGGATATACAGGAATTTTACTTGTGATTTTATCCGCATCGGAATAGGGATGAAAAATGTCTTTAAGTTCCGGTTTCATAATAACCTGTTCTGAAAAACTTATGTCCAGCTTTATTTTTGTTTGCCAGCGATTAAAAGGTAAAACTCTTTGATTCGGTTTGTGAAAAGCTCCCCAAAACAAAATGATAACTTCGTATCCCTGAGGAATATTCTTATGAATTTGCGGTTTTATATTTTTTAAATAATATTTACACCCGCTATTTCTTTCTGCTAATTTTATTATCTTATTAAAAAATACTTCATCAATAGTAAATGTTTTATCTAAAAGAGAAAAATCCAAATCTTCCGAAAAGCGATAATCTTCAAAATAATTTTTTCTTAAACAAGTGCCGCCTTTAAATACAAAGTTTTCTGAAATCTCGGGAAATGAAAACATAGCATTAAGGAAATGACCAAGAACCCAGTCTTTATCAATAACAGCTTCATCCATCTGTAATTTCTTTGCTATATTTTGTATCTCTTTATAGGTCATTATTTAAGAGTTTGCAATTTCCAGTATTTCTTCATAGGGCATATTAACAATCAATTTCCATTTGCTATTGTAATCGCCTTTTGTTTCTCCGTCAATTTCAAATAATGCATAGGGTTTTGTAACAACACTTTGTGCATATTCAATAAACTTCTCCATATTTGATTTTTGTAAAAATTCACTTAAAAAACCCAATCGCTTAATGACAGATTTGTTATTAACTATTTTGCAATATTTAATTAATTTGTTTTGGTTAATATTTGCATTATTAAAAGCTTTAATGATCTCCTGATACCAACCGGCAAGTTGAGGTCGCTCAAAACAGTCTAAAATTGTTTTTTCCAAATCGGTAATTTTGTATTTGTGATTCCCATAGCCAAACTCTTTGTATCCGAAAAGTTTATTAGGCTTCATTTTAATAAACTTATACCTTAAGTTGTTAATTATAACATCTTCGCCTCTTCTCTTTGCCGATTGAACAAATATGACATTAACAAATTGCTCAGTCAAATTATGATAATTAAGTGCCGACCAATAGGCAATTCCGCCGTCAGGTGCCAAAAAAGAGCCGATTACATTTGGGGCGATAAAACTGCTACGGATGTATTTACCCCGCTCCAGTTTAATCAAATAACCCGATTTTGTAAGCGTTCTGATTGCCTGATGAATCTTACTTTCAGAAATTCTGTTACAGCTTTTTAACATGGCAACCGTAAAAATATCATAGCCGAACTCATCTAAAATATCAATAAACTCTTGTTGTAATCGTGTCATAATAAAACGTTGTTATATCTTGTGCTAAAACGTAAAGATACGCATAAATATTATTACACAAAACAGATTTTATTTCTTTCTTAGATACTTATTTGTCAAATAGTTAAAATTATATAATATCGTGTTCTATATTACAATTCGTATTCTGAGCAGTTCTCAGGTAAACCGCTTACTTCCACATTGCTGGTATTGAAATATATCTCACATTTCGAAATCTCATCTTTATGCTTTTCCAACTCGGTTTTTACTGCCGACAAATCGAAATAGCGTTTGCCATCCTCTTTATTATTATCAATTTTTACCATTTCGGTAAAATTGGATAGCACAAGTTTTGAGCCTTCTTTCAACTCCACATAAAACAACATCTCGTTTTCGGTACCGGCTTTGGCTGCCGAATCGTAATAAGTAGCTCCTTTGTGTAACCCCTCTTTTAACAGTTCAATATCGTGTTCGGATAAGGTTTGTGTTCCTTCCGCTCCATGCATGGCGATATCTTCAATATTTTTCGGATTGATGGAAAAATGGTGCACATAATGACCTTCTTCAAGTTTGGATTGACGACCGATGGTAGATTGTTCATTAGAGCTGTCTTCTTTTGAATTAAAAGGGGATGTAATTTGTTCTGAAAATATATTCCCTTCATTCCAAATATTCACTCCATGATTTATTTGAACAGGGCCGTGTATTGATAATGCAATGTTTCCACCTTTAGCTTTTTTTGCAAATGTAGAACCAAAAAGGCGTATGTCAATACAACTCAAAATATCCTTGATTATAATTGATTTTGTATCACTTTTCTTCGCATCTAAGTCTTTATGCTCAGGAAAAACTGCTGCATATGCATGGTCCAAACTCAAGGGGTTTAATTCGGAATTCAGCCGCTTGAAATAAAAGACCTTTTCATTTGGGTAAACATCTTTCAAATAATTTCTCACCGTATATTTCAGTGCTTTGTCGGTGGCATACACCTGCCCGTTGGGCAAAGTACGTGGTTGTCCGCTAAAATCGGCATTGTAATTTGAATTGATGGCTTTGATTACTGCAAATCCGTAAGCTCTGTTTTTAAATTGTGTCATGATAATTTAATTTTTAAGTTTATTAATTGTTATCTTTTTAACCGTTGGTATCATCTTTACTAAATATTGATTTGGCAAAATATCCTGAAAGAATAATTGGCAAAAAGGGTTTGAGGTTTTCATTAGTTGAATATCCCATAACCTCACTTAGGATTTTATCAAAAGGATATCTACTATCCCCTCTATAAAATTTAAATCCATGCTTGTAGGTTTCAAATACTCTTGCTATTGCGAGGTTAAAATGCTCTACGTTGGTCTTTTGCAAAAAGGGTTCAAGTAAAGCATGGGTTCGTTCTCCCGCTTCACTTTTATCAAGGATTTTTCTTATTACCTGTCCCGCCCCAAAAGCAAAATCTTCGGTAGTCTCAAAATGAGCATTTTCGTCATTGGCTACCTGTTTCATTTTTTCTAATAATTCCGGAATTTTTGATGCCATATCTGTTCTGTTTTTATTGTTAGTAAAATAATTGTATAAACTAAACCATATATTAAGTTTCTCTTTTATGCTATATTCTTTGCTGTGGTAACCTTTGTCGGTTATTTTATCAGTACGTAAATCTCCAATTATACTATTCCACATAATGTCATCCCACATATTACAATCAATTGCCTGAGTTTTTGATTTGTAGATATAGTCGTAAAATGCTTTGCGGTATTTTAGTACCATTTGATAAACAGGTTCACCTCCGCTAACATACTCGGCTTTTATTTCACCAAAATAATTGACTGAGAAGTTATCTTTCTTTTCGTCTATTTTTACCAATGAGTTATTAAATATTGTTTTAACAATATCCGCTTCAAACTGAAAGATGTTTTTGAGAGGATAATCTTTTTTAAATTCATCCTTATTTAGCTTTATTTCGAAGATGTTTTTAATTATCGGATATTCTCCGTTCTCTTCCATTGAGTAACGGAACTTTGACACAAAATCGAAATCTTCCAGCTCATATTTGTAATTGAAGAATAGAAGATAGTAGTTCTGTAAAACTTTATCGGGCGTATTTTTAAAAATCTGTTTCAGAATTTGCGAATAGGTAAGTTTGTCATCTTTTCTGAAAATTTTGATTATTTCATCCGAAGTTGAGAATTCGTTTTCGGCAATAAAAATAGGAAGCGGTGTAGGAAAAATTTTATTCTTTCTCTTTAATAATAAATCGAAATCGTTCAAATAAACCGTATCTTTCGCCTGAATTCTGCTTGCAATACCTTTAAACATGCTGGCCGTTTTGTGTTCTAAAAATGGTTTTTTTATATTGAGTCCATTAATAAAGTCACTAAGACCAAAAGTTTCATCTGATATAATGTTATCAGAATTGTAATCGTTTTTGTTAAATAAATTTTTCTTTAAATAATTATTATGTGCTATTTCATATTCTTTAAATGAAACATCTTTTAAATAAAAATTAACGAAAAAATCTTTCTTCATTTCGTTAAAGAGTTCAATATTAATTAACTGTGATAGATTATTAATTAAAAAGTTTTTAAATGATATAGATTTTTGCTTTTTTATTTCATCTTCATTATTGTTGTTAAAACTTTCTGCAAATGCTTTCTCAAAATAAAATGGAAATAGTTTTGTTATTTTGTTAAAAGATTCTCCTTCTAATTTTGGATTATTCAATTTTTCTTTTTTGAAAGAAATACAATATGGAGAGCAAGAAACAATCTGTTTCTTCTTGTCAAATACCTTATTCATATTAGTGCCAATTCTTTGTATCATTTGTTCATATGGAATAATTTGTTTCAAAAACGGTCTCATTTCTTTTCCATCATAATAATCCCAATGTTTCCCTTTTTCTCCCGGAAAGTTAATGGCATTGCCTTCTTCATCAAATTCAACAAAAATGTGTAGCCCTTTACTCGGCTCCAACCCCTCCTCAAAAATCTTTGGCGATTTCTCTTTAAGGTACTTTGTGTAATTTATTATTTCTCTTATCATATCTAAAATTTTTTATTCCCCATTTTTCACCCCACAAAACCCAAACCCCAACGAATTCATACTCCCGAAACCCGCATTCAGCCCTAATCTGATGATATCGACAGGTGCGTTTAGTTCAAAATCAAAATAATATCCTCGTACTTTTGTCTCGGCTCCGGTATGTGCTTTTATCGTTTGCAATGAGGTCTTGGGATATATCTTTTTTACTTTAAAATCTATTTCTTCTAATGAGATGCCTACCCTTCCCGTCGAATTGTATTTGTCTATGAGATTTTGCAGAAATAATTTTTTATATTCACGATGATCTGGTGATATGTATTGTTCGTATACTTGATCGTCCTCTTTTAGCCCGATTACAATGGCTGTTTTGGCTTTTAGTGTAACCGATATTTTTTCATCGGTAGCATCAAATGCCATGTCTCTCATCGCTTCTATTCCCGCTACTTCCATTTCTACTCCGGATATCTTGTCTCCCACAAATGCCTTTTGATTGTTGAATAATCCGGTTAAGAATTTCTCGCTCTGTTCCGGAAATTGAAAAGATACGTCCAACCTAACATTTCTTGCCCATACCTGCATCCTGTCCGAATGTGGAATTATCTTCCAAGTATGCTTGGGGAATGACAATCTTGAAAAAGTAAATAACTTAAAAGCCTTGCCGGTATTGATCTTATATCCCTCCTCGTGCAATATCTTTGTGAACTCTTTATCCGCAGTACCAAGCACCTTATATATCCATGCACTGACAGGATATTGATAATTCAATGGCAGCAATTGCTTTTTGCCAGACAGTATAAATTTTATCCTAAATCTCATACCATTATATTTACTTTTTTTATACCGCTAATATACAATATATCATTTTATGTATAAGTGATTATTTGGAGTTTTAGTTGTCTTTTACAATTTGATGTTAGTTTGTAACCAGTTTTAACTCGTTATCTAATGAACTATATCTAGCCCAAAACATTTATTAATCTTACCTTGAACACTTTCGGACATATGTCGGATGGTCTATTTACATATTATCCTTGCCTGTTTTTTAATTTACACAAAGGATTATCCGCAAAGGTAAAACTACTGCTATAGGTCTCAGTACTATACCCCTAATAAAGTTGTCTTTTAATACTCACTATAACTTCTTTAAGATGCTGTTTTAGACTATCCGGAGATGCTATTTCTACAATCTGATTGAAGTTGCCTAATATAAAATTGGTCAGTCCTAGGAATTTATGGTTTACTTCACACTGAAAATCAAATTCGTCCTCTCTCTCAGTATCCAATATATACGCTCTTGTTAAAGGAAATCGCTCGAGAAGCTCGTTTTTTCCACCCACCTTTATTCTTAGATGCACTTGTACTCGCTGCTTATCAGCTATGCGAAATGGATCTGTATCAATTATATAGTGCTTACCTTTATTTTTCCAATCGTCCTTTGTTATTTGCACTCGTTTTATCCTCGAAATCCTAAAATGACGAATGCCTTTCCGCTCTAAATCATAGGCTTGAATCATATCTTCTCCCGGACTCAAATGAAATACTTCCACCTTGCGATCGCTTATCTGGTTGCTGTTGGTGGATAAATAATCAATGAGATAAACTGCCTTTTGCAGTCTAATAGAATGCTCTAATTGGTCAACCTTATTTAAGTATGGGACACGCAAATAGGATAAACCCAATTTTTTGAAATCATATAGGGAGCCTAATTTCTTTTTTAAGTTTTGGCCTCGTTTGGTATTGGGTGATATTTGATCAATGGCCTGCATTAGAAGTATTTGGTCCTCTTCAGTGAAATGGAGCAAATCCTTTAAATGCTTTAGTGGTTTAGCTTCTTTTAAGGCATATCTATAATACTCATCATAAGTTAATACCCATCCCATTAGCTTGAATGCTTCGAAATCATTTGTGATCGCATCCCTCCCCACACCAAATCTGTTCATAAGATCCTTCTTTTTGTATCTGAAGGGTTGCTCCAATAATATTAGGAGTATGCGCAATAGCCTTTCTTTGTATCCTAATTCCCTCATGCTATTCTAGGGTTTATCCAAGCTCTAAAGTATAAAATATTTCTCTAACTATTTGTATAACTTCTTTATTTTCTCCAGATTACTGTTACTTGGTAAAATCTATGTTCATTTTTTTAGGAGAGTATGGGATCCCTACTATTCAATTTTCATACCTTTGCGAACAAACATTCGTTAGTATGAGTAAAGCATATCCATTACTGGTTAAGGAAGTGAATAGGGAGACATCCGATAGTGTATCGATTACCTTTGAAGTGCCGGAGTCTCTTAGGGGCATCTTTCGTTTTATACCCGGACAATATTTGACTTTGCGTAAAGTCATCGGAGGCGAAGAAGTCAGGCGGGCGTATTCCCTGTGTAGTGCACCTTATGAAAATAAATGGCAAGTAGCGGTTAAACGCGTGCCCAATGGTAAATTCTCTGTCTTTGCCAACGATATACTTAAGGCGGGTGATACCTTGGAGGTCTTTCCTCCAGAAGGTAAATTTACACCGACGATTTATGAAGATGCTGCGTATATCTCTTATCTAGCCTTTGTGGCAGGAAGTGGAATTACACCTGTAATGTCTATATTAAAACACCTGCTTTATACTTCCGATAAGGCTCGATTTACTTTGTTTTATGGGAATAAAACAGCAGAGGATATCCTTTTTAAAGATGAATTGGCCAATCTAAAAAATCGATATCTCGATCGATTGAGTATTTATCATATTTTTTCAAGAGAAGAACCTGCCTCCCCTTTGTTTTTTGGGAGGATAGGAGGGGATAAAGTAAAGACCTATGCAGAAAAATTATTCCAGCCCTCGGATGTGACTGAGTATTTTGCTTGTGGACCCGGGGAGATGGTGATGGATGTCGTTGATACTTTACGGGAATTAGGAGTGGAAGCCTCAAGATTGAAGTACGAGCTGTTTACGCCAGCGAAAGCAAAGGATTCACCTTCGGATCAGAAGGGGGAAGCAGACCAGGTCGATACTTCTAGTCACGACAAAGTAAAACTCCTGGTAGAATTGGATGGCGATGACTTTTCACTTGAAGCAGATCCTCGTCTAACGATTTTGGATACTGGACTGATGAATGACCTGGATCTTCCCTATGCTTGCAAAGCAGGAATTTGCTGTACTTGCAAGGCCAAACTTTTAGAAGGGGAAGTTAAGATGGAGCGGGCAGATAGTCTGGATCAGGATGAAATAGATGCTGGGTATATACTTACTTGTCAGGCATTCCCAAAATCAGATACAGTCAAAGTGGATTTTGATATCTAACACCCTTTGCCATGCGAATTAAAGATAAATTGTATAAAGTCGCCGCTGATCTCTTTGAACAGAAAGGGTATCCGGCTACATCTATCAGAGACATTGCGCATGAGATGAATCTTAAGCCATCCAGTCTATACAGCCACATAAAGAGTAAAGAGGAGATTTTGATATCCATTTGTCACTTGGTGGCGGATGCCTATGAGTCCGGCTTATCTAAAATAATGGAAGAAATCGAAGACCCCAAACAAAGACTACAAGCGGTGATAGACTTGCATGTGGATATGGCATGTACAGATGCTGTGTCCATTACGGTATTTAACAACGAATGGAAACACTTGCCGGAGCCGGAGTTACGTCTTTTTACACACCGAAGACGACGGTATGAAAAACGCTTATTGGATATAATTCGCTCCCTTAGTCAAAAGTCGAAGCTGCCTTCGGACGCGAGTTATTTCTTCCTCCAATCCATCTTGTCCTCTATGCTTTGGCTGCATCGCACCGAAGTCAAGAAAATCGGAATTTCTCAGCCTCAAATAAAAGAATTGATGAAGACCTTTATCCTATCCGGCATTTTAAAGGACTGATATTGCCCTGAAGTGAGGAGATGGGTGTATATTTGACGTTGGATTGGTGTTGATGTGAGTCAAAGTATCATTGAAGAAAAGATGGCCGATCGGATAGAGAGGTTTTAGATTCATCATGGTATATTGCTTTTGATTTTTCGGTATTGCCCAAAAGCTAAAAACATAAAGAGATTTAGTATTTTTGATGGCTTTGGGGATTCATATTTTAGCAAGTTTAAAATAAAATAACAGATGAAGTATTGGACGCTATTATTCGTTGGTTTTCTTGTTTTACCATTTCATACCACAAATATACTCTATGCACAATCGGAGACGAAAGAATGGAATTTATCAGGTTTAAAATTTCGCTCTATTGGCCCGGCGATCACCTCTGGACGTATTGCTGATTTAGCTGTAAATCCGGATAATTCCTCTGAATACTATGTGGCAAGTGCCGCAGGTGGTGTATGGAAGACGACGAATCATGGCGTGACCTATCGATCTATTTTTGATAACTATGGGTCTCATTCTATTGGATGTATGACATTAGATCCTTCCAACGCCAATACAGTATGGGTGGGTACAGGAGAAAACAATAATCAGAGAAGTGTCGATTACGGAGATGGCATTTACAAGTCGATGGACGGTGGGAAGTCCTTTAAAAACATGGGACTTAAAAGCTCGGAGCACATTGGAAAAATAATCATACATCCCGATAATAGTGACATAGTATATGTCGCCGCCATCGGGCCACTTTGGAAAGAAGGAGGGGATAGGGGAGTGTACAAATCTACAGATGGAGGACGGAATTGGAGCCGAGTATTATTTATAGATGAACATACCGGGGTAAATGATATAGTCATGGATCCTCGAGACCCCGAGACGCTATATGCCGCAGCTTTCCAACGAAGACGTCACGTTTATACTTACTTGGGCGGTGGTCCGAAGTCAGGAATTTATAAGACTACAGACGGAGGTAAAAATTGGATACGTTTGACATCGGGACTTCCTACGGTAGACCTGGGTCGTATAGGCTTGGCCATCCCCCCAAGTGCTCCGGATAGAGTATATGCTATCGTAGAAGCGGCTAGAGGGCAGGGAGGATTCTTTGTGTCAAGAGATAACGGACATAGTTGGCAAAAGAGAAGTAAGTATAATACAAGTGGCAACTATTATCAAGAGATTTATGTAGATCCGACCAACCCGGACAGAATTTTCGGAATGGATACTTGGTTGCATTCCAGTGAAGATGGGGGACGGAGTTTTCATAAGGTCAATGAACGTTATAAACACGTGGATAATCACTGTATGTGGATTAATCCTTCCAATCCGGATAATTGGCTCGTGGGTTGTGATGGAGGCGTATATGAGACTTGGGACAATGGAAAGTCATGGGATTTTAAAAGCAACTTGCCCGTCACACAGTTTTATAAATTGGGTCTGGACAATGACTACCCCTTCTACAAGGTCTATGGAGGAACCCAGGATAACTTTAGCTTAGGAGGGCCAACTCGTTCTAGAACCGCCCATGGAATACTCAATCAGGAGTGGTTTATCGTTCATGGCGGCGATGGCTTCCAAGCGAGAGTGGATCCGACGAACCCCAATATCGTCTATGCTTCTTCCCAATACGGCGTATTGGTGCGATTTGATAGAAAGACCGGTGAGGAAGTAGTTATTCAACCCTTGCCCAATCGCGATGAAGCGCAGTTCAAATGGAATTGGGATGCTCCCATGATCATTAGCCATCATGACCCTAAGCGCCTTTATTTTGCGGCGAACAAAGTATTCCGAAGTGAGGATCGCGGGTCGAGTTGGACGAAAATTAGTGATGATTTGTCCGCACACATTGACCGCAATAAGTTGAAGGTAATGGGAAGAATATGGAGTGTGGATGCAGTAGCTAAGAACCGCTCCACCTCCCCTTATGGTGAAATCGTGGCCTTGGATGAATCCCCTGTAGATGAAAATATCATCGTTGCAGGTACAGATGATGGTGAAATATGGACAACTATTGACGGGGGAACAAATTGGCAGAAAGCAGGACCTATTCCAGGGGCGCCGATTCAATCTTACATCAATGATTTGGCCTTGTCTCAACACGATAAATATACGCTTTATGCCGTTGTCAATCATCATAAATATGGAGATTTCAAACCATATGTATTCAAGAGCATGGATCTGGGTAAAACGTGGATAAAAATCACAGCCGGGCTGTCGGATAGAGGCTCGGTATTTGCTATTGTAGAGGATCATGAAGATAAAAACTTATTATTTTGTGGAACGGAGTTTGGTGTGTATTACACCTCTGATTCCGGTATGAAATGGCACCCTTTAAAAGCAGGTCTGCCGACCATCTCTATCCGTGATCTCGAAATCCAAAAACGAGAAAATGACCTTGTTTTGGCTTCTTTCGGGAGAGGTTTTTTTGTCTTGGATGATTATTCGCCACTTAGACATTTGAAAGTGGCTTCTCAGGATTCATTTTATCTCTTTAAGCCGAGAC
>Ga0256841_1003232_pt1 | contig 12299 bp, 12 predicted proteins | sample 356308metaG_FD_185971 | JGI IMG/M metagenome (GOLD analysis project Ga0256841, IMG submission 185971) | Hydrothermal vent microbial communities from Mid Atlantic Ridge, Atlantic Ocean - 356-308 | ecosystem: Environmental > Aquatic > Marine > Hydrothermal vents | place: Atlantic Ocean: Mid...
AAAACGAAAATGATATATGTGGTGATTCTGGTGATAAACTTGTGATTCCTGAGGAAGAAAGTATAGATATTTTATTTAAAGCAAAAAAAATAAATCCATCTTTACCAGATTCAGAGATTAGAGTAGAAAGGGCTATTTTAGAATACTATCCAACAAAAGACTCTTATCCAGATATACCGCCTTTAACTATTTATGTAGGAACAACATTTACAGACTCAGCTACTATAACAATTCCAGTGATTGATAACGAAGTAAAAGAATACTTCCTTACCCACGGTTATAGTAAAGCAGAATACTATGTAAAAATCACTTTTACTGTAATTGAGGTAGATTATGATAAGGAACTTACTGTAGATACAGGATTTAATTTAGACCTTTCTAACAGGCTTGTTGATGAAAATGAATGTATACCTTAGTATATTATTATTAGTGATTTTTCTTATGAGGAAGTCTGTTAATGAAATCTACATATATAAAAGATATAGATGTCCTATTTGATAAAGTAGTAGAAGGTGAAAGATTATCTTCACAAGAAGCTTTATTTTTATTTGAAAATGCGGATTTAAATACTTTAGGTTTACTTGCCAATTTTATAAGAAAAAGAAAGCATCCAGACGATATAGTAACATTTGTTGTAGATAGGAATGTTAATTATACCAATATATGTGTAGCTGGTTGTAAATTCTGTGCATTTCAAAGGAAAAAAAGTGATAAAGATGCGTATGTACTTGACTTTGACCAGATATATAAAAAGATAGAAGAGCTTATCCAGTGGGGTGGAACTACTCTTTTAATGCAGGGTGGATTAAATCCTGATTTAAGACTTGACTTTTATGTAAATTTATTTAGAGGTATAAAGGAGAGATTTCCTAATATACAGGTACATTCCCTTTCTGCTACTGAAATAAACTATTTATCAAAATTAGAGAAAATATCTATAGAGGAAGTTTTAAAAATCTTAAAAGATGCAGGACTTGATAGTCTTCCAGGAGGAGGAGCTGAAATTTTATCTGATGAAGTAAGAGTTTTTATATCTTCAAATAAGACTACTACTGCCCAGTGGCTTGAAGTGCACGAAACAGCACATAAGCTTGGTATGAAATCAACAGCAACGATGATGTGTGGACACGTTGAAAAACCAAAACACATAATAGAACATCTTGACTTAATCAGAAACTTACAGGATAAAACTGGAGGCTTTACAGCCTTTATCCCATGGACTTTCCAGAAAGGTGGAACAAAGTTAGATTACCTTCCTGATGCAACATCTGCCTATTATTTAAGAGTTTTATCTATAGCAAGAATTTATCTTGACAATTTTGATAATATACAAACTTCCCATGTGACACAAACAATGAAAGTAGGACCTGTAGGACTTCATTTTGGTGCAAATGATTTAGGAAGTACTATGATAGAAGAAAATGTTGTAACATCAACAGGTCTTAAAGTATCGTATCCAAAACCTGAAAAAATGGCAGAAATAATAAAAAAGGCTGGTTTTAAACCAGCCCAGAGAGATACATACTACAATATAGTGAAAACATTTTATTGATTTACAAGTTCATAAGCCTTTAGTATAAGTAATCCTGCCTCATTTATACTTGATTTACCTATAAAATTAGCCATCCTTGCAACAGCGAGTTCTTTTTCAAATGTCTCTTTATCAAGTCCAGATAGTCTAATAGCTTCTTCCCAATTTTTTGGTAAAATCCTTACTCTTTCTTCTTTTACGTATAAATTCCCAACTTTTGCCAGTGCCTCTAATATTCTAACGATTATAGGGTTAACTGGATTCCCTAATCCTTCTGGAACTCCTGCAGTTGCTTTCTTTATAAGTTTTCCTGCTTCTGTTAATACTATAGCATTGTTAGGTAATATGTCTAAGAATCCTCGTGCTTCTAATTTATTTAATCCAAACTCTACTTCTTCTTTCAATGTTTCATCAAATTCATTATATATATCATCTATAAGATATCCTTTTTCTGGTAATTTGTGTAAAATTTGAAGTTCAAATCTTGTTAAGTGAGGCTTTCTTTTAATTTTATAAGATAACTCTCCATAAAGATTTCCAGATTTTGTAGGATATCCTCCACCAAGTAAGTGTATATTCTCTGCTTCTTTATACCACTGGTAGTTTGGAGCACCAAATTCTGTTTTGGTGATATTTACTGCTTTTACTGCTGGAGCATGAATATCTCTTATTCCATGAATTTTTATATCTTCTAATAAAACCTGTTTTCCAAATTCTGTTAATTTATAAACTCTTTTTCCATTTTCTTCATATGCTACTATGAGGTCAAAAGCTTCTAAGGTAAATAGTGATTCTTCAATTGTATCATATAGTTTTTCATACCATTGTCCACCCTTTTCCCAGAAATGCTTAAATAACTCTTCTACAGTTAGTAGTTCTTCAAATTTTTTCTTTAGTTCTTCTTTTTTTTGATAACCGAGAGCTTGATTTAGCTGTCTTCCATAGAACTCTTTGAGATGTTTGTACTCTTTTAGTGGTTTTTCAAGCATGTAATGTACTATTTCTTCTACTGTAGGTATTATATCTGGATTTTCTTCGTGTTTTTTCCACACTTCTACTATCATTTTAAGAACTTCTTCATCTAGAGTTTCAAGATTGAATGTTTTTACAGGTTTGTAAGATTTTTCACTCCATAGGTGGTATGCATTTAATAGATGTTCCCCTGCTTTTAGTATATTTCCATTATTGTCTATAAGTGCTAAAGCCTCTAAAAGTTCTATCTCATCTGTAGTAAGTGCAGGCAATCCTTTGTCCAGTAATTTTAGTAGAGAATACATGTAATCTTCATTTATAACAGTTTCAAATGCAGGAGCCATATTTTGGACAGCTTTTTGAATTTCTTGGCCAAGGCCACTAAGAGTATAAACGTCAGACTTTGGTACAGAAAAAGAGATTAGTCTCATTGCTTCCATAAGTATAGGAAATCTACCGTGTTCTGGAAGAGTACTTGTTTCTGCTGGTCCAGGTGGCATGTTAGCAATATAGTGAGCTAGTTCTTTTGATATGGTAAGTCTTGGTCTTGAGTTTTTATATATGTTGTATATTTCTTTTGCATATTCGTTTATCTTTATAAAAGTTCCCTTCTTTTCTTCTTTTACTTCCTGTGCAAAGCCTCTTTTTATTAGTTCATCTTGGATATACTTTCCTGGTAAATCATCATTTCTTATAGAAGAATCAATCATAGCTATCACTTCAGAACCAATCCATCTAAATCTTTCATCCCATTCAGAAGCAGGTTTTATCAAACCTTTTTCTACCATCTCATTGTAAACACTAAGCAATCTTCTACCCCAGTAAGTCATAACAAATTCTAACGGATTTCTTTGTTCTAATAGATTTTGGAACTCAAGCTCTACATATGGTTCACTTTCTGAATGAAGTTTTATATAGCAGGCTCTACCTGCTTCTTCTTCTGCTTTCACTGTAAGTAGTGCATTAATATGCTCTTTTCTTATAATCATAAAAGAACCCTCCATTAAGTTATTTTTTTTTACTTTAGTTTACATTATATTGTAAATTTTAAAAATTTGTCAATACCAAACTAAGATTTTTTATAAAAAACATACTAAAAATATAAACTGTCTAGTGTGCTAAAATAACAGATACCAGATAATCAAAAAAATCAGAGCAAAATATGAAACTGGCAATCTTGCAGATAAATTTAGAGCTTGGGAATATAGATAGTAATGTTAAAAAAGTTTTTTCTTTTTTAAAAAGTGCTAAAAATGGTTCTCTTGTACTTTTACCAGAAATGTGGAGTTGTGGCTTTGATAATGAAAATCTGGAAAAACATGCAATTTTTACAAAAGATATATATAAAGAATTAAAAAAGATTTCTATGGAAAAATGTTTAGTTATAAGTGGTACACTACCGGAGAAAAGTAAAAGTGGTATAGTAAATAAAGGTTTTATAATAGATTGTGGAAAAATAATATATAAGCAACCAAAGGTAAAGCTATTTAAACCTACACGGGAAGATAGATATTTTGTTGCTGGTAAAAGCAAATTTGATATAGCTGAAACCTCTTCAGGTAATCTTGGGATGATGATATGTTTTGAATTAAGATTTCCAAATATATCTTATACTTTGCGACGCAAAGGTGTTGAAATTATACTTGTTCCTGCCCAATGGGGGAAAAGTAGAAAAGAACATCTAAAGATATTATCAAGGGCAAGAGCTATAGAAACCCAGTCTTTTGTAATGGTAAGTAATACTGTTGGAAAAATAGGAAATGTTGATTATGCAGGTGCTTCTGGTATATACTCTCCATGGGGCGAGGTTTTATCATTTGCTGATGAAGAAGAAGGTTTATTTGAAGCTGATGTAGATTTGTCTGATATTTATAAGGTGAGGAAAAAAATAAGAATGGATTTTTAGGATGAAAAGAAAAATAAATCCTTTTTATCTTATTGTAGCTATTGGTTTGATTGGAATTTTGCCTTTTTTATTTATTTTTGTAGATAGAATTATTATGAAACATGATATATCTACAGAGCTTTTTTTCTTTTTTGAAGCATCAATATTTTTAATAGGTGCAGTTTCTGTAGTAATATTTGTTATATTTTTGACAATGAAATAACAATCTGGAGGGAAAAATGTTAAAGAAATTAGCTTTTTTACCGCTTTTGGCTGTAATTATAACTGGATGTGCATCAAAGGAAGAAGTGGCAGCTCTGCAAGATGCTTTAATAGATGTTCAAAGGTCTGTAAAAGAGCTTAAAAGAGAAAATACAAACTTAAAGGAAATGATAGAGGTTTTATCAGCAAGGGTAGATGAGCTTTCTCAAAAAACAGCAGAAAATTCCTTTGAAATTGAAAAACTGAAAAAACAAATAAATAAATCAAGATAAAAGGTTTAACGTTGAAACCTGAAAATCTTTATAAAATTCCAAAACATGTAGCTATTATTATGGATGGTAATGGCAGGTGGGCTAAAAAAAGAGGCCTGCCTCGTGTTTTTGGTCATAAAGAAGGAGCAAAAGCTGCAGAAAAAGCTATCAATTTTGCTTCTGATATAGGTATTGAGTATCTTACTTTGTTTGCTTTTTCTACTGAAAACTGGGCAAGGCCAGAAGAGGAAGTAAATTTTATTTTTAAACTTCTTGTTGAATATATAAATGATAAACTCAGCTCTTTATTAGAAAGAAATATAAACCTGAGATTTTTAGGCAGAAAAGACAGTCTTCCAGAAAATATTCTTCTTACTATAGAACATGCTGAAAAAGAAACCTCAAAGTGTACAGGTCTTAATTTGATTGTAGCTTTAAATTATAGTGGCAGGGCAGAAATTGTTGATGCAGTTAAAAAAATTGTAAATAAAGGAATTTTAGATATTTCTGAAGAAAATTTTAGAAATTTTCTTTATTTCCCTGATGTTCCAGACCCGGATTTACTTATTAGAACCAGTGGGGAAATAAGAATTTCTAATTTTCTATTATGGCAACTTGCTTATACAGAACTTTATTTTACAGAGGTATTATGGCCTGATTTTGATGAAAGAGAATTTTTAAAAGCTCTTTATGCTTTTCAAAGTAGGGAAAGAAGATTTGGAAGGATTAAACTTTGAAAAATCTTTTCATTAGAACTATTTCTGGTATAATTCTTGGATTAATAGCTATTTTTGGAGTTTTATATCTACCATCACCGATTTTTAAGGGTATTATAGCTTTTATTGTAGGTTTATGTGTTTGGGAAATATCTAATCTGTTAAAGAAAAGTTATTTTTTAATAAAACCTGTTGAAGTTTCTTTATTAGGAGTTATATCTGCTTTTTTACTTTTGTTTGTAGATATGTATCTGAGTTTATTTATATGGATTTTATATAGCTTCTGGTACTCTCACAGAGTTTACAATCTCAATTACCTGTTAGCTTTAGGTTTTATATTTGTATATCCACTGATATTTGTAAGTACAATAGGTTTCCTCCACGAGATTAACAATAAAATTATACTGGTTTTGTTTGCTACAGTATGGACAGGAGATACTTTAGCTTACTTTGTTGGAAAAAGTTTTGGAAAAACAAAACTTTCTCCTAAATTATCTCCGAAAAAAACATGGGAGGGGGCTATTGGAAGTTTTTTAGGTTCTGTAGTTGCTGGATACTTAGTATCTTTATATTTTAATTTGCATAATGCGATTTTCCCTGTAGTTTTATCTGCAGTTTTTATGCAGATAGGAGACCTTTTTGAAAGTTTTATAAAAAGACAGGTTAATGTTAAGGATTCTTCCCATATAATTCCAGGTCATGGTGGTATTTTAGATAGAATAGATGGACTTATATTTGCAAGTGTAGTTTTCTATATTTTTCACCGAATTTTTCAATTATAATTAAAATTAAGACTACATAAAGGGGTGTAATCATGACAAGAGAAGAAGTTGTAAAAATTTTACTGGAGACAGACCCAAAGTTTAAAGAGTGGTATGATGAACATGAAGAGTTAAAATGGAAAGTTCACAAATTAGATAAACATTATCCACCAGACCCAGAACTTGAGGCTCAGGAAGAGATGTTAAAAAGAAGAAAGCTTTACTTAAAAGACCTTATGGAAATGAGAATAAAAGAATTTATGGAAAGTAAACAAAAGCAAGCATAAATTTTAGTATCTAAAACTTTTGAAGAGGTAATTATATGAGAAGTGATATTATAAAAAAAGGATTTGAGAGAGCTCCGCATAGAAGTCTGCTTAGAGCCTGTGGTTTATCAGATGAAGATTTTAATAAGCCTTTTATAGGTGTAGCTAATTCATATATAGATATAATACCTGGGCATGTTCATCTTAGAGAGTTTGCTCAGATAGTTAAGGATGCTATAAGAGAAGCTGGAGGTGTTCCTTTTGAGTTTAACGTTATAGGTGTTGATGATGGAATTGCTATGGGACATTCTGGAATGCATTTTTCATTGCCTAGTAGAGAGCTCATAGCTGATTCTATAGAAACTGTTGTAGAAGCTCATAAATTAGATGCTCTTGTTTGTATCCCAAACTGTGATAAAATCGTTCCAGGTATGATGATGGCTGCTGCAAGGTTAAATATACCTACGATTTTTATAAGCGGCGGACCTATGGCAGCTGGTCATACTCCTGACGGCAAACCTATAGACCTTGCAACTGCTTTTGAGGCTGTAGGAGCAGTTTCAAGAGGATTAATGACAGAAACACAGTTAAAGGTTATAGAAGAGAATGCATGCCCTTCCTGTGGTTCTTGTTCTGGAATGTTTACAGCAAATTCAATGAACTGTCTTGCAGAAGCATTAGGAATAGCACTTCCTGGAAACGGTAGTATACTTGCTATAGACCCAAGAAGACAAGAACTGGCAAGACAGGCAGGGAAACAGATTATAAAGCTTTTAGAAGCTGACTTAAAATTTAGAGATATCGTTAATCAGGAAACTATAGAAAATGCTTTTACCCTCGATATAGCTATGGGAGGTTCTTCCAATACCATTTTACATCTTCTAGCTATAGCCTATGAAGCAGGAATTGAGTTTCCGTTAGAAAAGATAGATGAAATATCAAGAAAGACGCCAACCTTATGTAAACTTGCTCCAGCATCAAGTTATCACATGGAAGACCTTGATAGAGCAGGTGGAGTAAGTGCTATTTTAAAAGAGCTTGCTAAAAAAGGGCTTTTACATTTAGATAGACCAACAGTAAACTTAAAAACTCTTGGAGAAGTTATAGAAGAGGCAGAGATTAAAGACCCACAGGTTATAAGACCTATAACAGACCCATATAGTGAGAGTGGAGGATTAGCTATTTTATTTGGAAATCTTGCTCCTGATGGTGCAGTAGTAAAAGCTGCAGCTGTAGACCCTAAAATTATGGTTCATAGAGGAAAAGCTGTTGTTTTTGAAAGTGAAGAAGAGGCTATTGATGGTATTATGGGAGGGAAAGTAAAGGCTGGTGATGTTGTAGTAATAAGATATGAGGGCCCAAAAGGTGGACCAGGTATGAGAGAAATGCTTTCTCCTACTTCAGCTATTATGGGTATGGGACTTGGAGATAAAGTTTCATTAATAACAGATGGAAGATTTTCTGGAGCTACCAGAGGAGCATGTATAGGACACGTTTCTCCAGAAGCTGCAGCAGGAGGCCCTATAGGGATTGTAAAGGATGGAGATGAGATACTTATAGATATTCCTAATAGGAGACTAGAGCTTTTAATTTCAGAAGAAGAGTTTCAAAGAAGAATGGCAAACTTTAAACCTAAACAAAAGCCTATAAACAGTAGATGGCTTAGAAGATATGCAAAACACGTAACTTCTGCAAATAAAGGTGCTATATTAGATGATGACTGCTTTTAGGAGAGTAGATTGAGAACAATACAGAGTGCAGAATCTGTCTGTCAAGGACATCCAGATAAAATAGCTGACCTTATTGCTGATGCTATATTAGATGAGCTTATACAGAAAGACCCTTATACGAAAGCTTCTATAGAAGTGCTTATAACTACAGGGCTTGTGCACGTATCTGGAGAGCTTTCTACAGATGCTTACGTGGATATACCTAACGTCACAAGGAATACACTTATAGAAATTGGTTATACTAAGCCAGAGTATGGATTTGATGGTTATTCTGCAGGTGTCATCACAACAATAGATGAACAAAGTCCAGAAATAGCTTTAGGAATTCCCTCTGAAGGAGCAGGTGATACAAGTATAGTTGTTGGATATGCTACAAACGAAACAGATAACTTTATGCCTCTTGCATGTAATATAGCAAAAGGTATAACCCAAAGATTAGATTTCTTAAGAAAAGAGGATATAATTTCTTTTTTAAGACCTGATGGAAAAGCTATAGCCGTTGTAGAATATGAAGATGGAAAACCAGTTAGATTAGATAGTTTAACTATTCTTGTACAACATGAACCTTATGTGGCAGAGCATGAGCTAAAAGAAGCTATAATGGAAGAAGTCGTAAAGAAAGTTGTAGATGCTAAATATATAGATAGTAAAACTAATATAGTAATAAATCCTATTGGAAGATTTGTTATAGGTGGTCCTATGGCTGACACAGGTTTAACAGGGAGAAAAATAATAGCTGATTCTTATGGAACATCTGCTGCTTCAGGTGGTAGTGCTTTTTCTGGAAAAGACCCTACAAAGATAGACAGGTCTGCTTCTTATATGGCAAGATATATAGCAAAAAATATAGTTGCCTCTGGTTTAGCAGATAGATGTAATGTGGAAATGGTGTATGTAATTGGTATGGAATATCCAGTATCGTTTAATATATATACATATAACGAAAATAGTGAAAAATTAACAAAAAAAGTTAAGGATTTTTTTAGTTTTTCCCCAGCAGAGATAATTGAGATTTTAGACCTTAGAAAGCCTATATATAAAAAGGCTACTAAATATGGACATTTTGGAACTTATGACGAAGAGTTATTATGGGAAGAAATTAATAAAAATTTTCAAGAGAGTTTGAAAGGTGAGTGAAGGAATATATAATTTAGATGTTTTAAAAGCTCTTGTTGATATAGAAATATCCAGGATTAAAAGATATAAAAGAAATCAACCTTTTTCTATAGCCTTTATATACACTCCTAATATAAAAGACACAGATATAGCTACAATTCTTCGTACAGACCTTAGGTCTTCTGATGTTATTGCTTCTATTGAAAAGGACTTTGTTTTTGTATTCTTACCTGAAACAGGTAAAGAAGGGGCTTATAAATTTTTAGAGAGGATAAATAAAAAATTCAAAGAAAAGACTGTTGAAGGAGTTGTTACGTATCCAGAAGATGGAGAAACATCTTTTGAGCTTTTTCAGAAACTTTTTAATATTATGAAAGAAAAGATGCTTCCAACAAATGGTTTTTAATGTTCTATAACAACCTGATTTTTTCCGTTGTTTTTAGCTGTATAAAGAGCTTTATCTACTTTTTCTATTATTGTTTTAAGGTCTTTTTTCAATGTTTCTTTATCAAGTATGGTAATTCCAATACTTACCGTGATTTTTAAATTTTCACTGTCTATTTTAAACTGTTTTTTCTCTATATCTGTTCTTATTTTTTCTGCAATTTTGTATGCGGTTTTTTTATCTACTGCTGGTAAAATTACTAAGAACTCTTCTCCACCATATCTAAAAGCATAATCGGTTTTTCTTATATTTTTTCTTATTATGTTTGCTATTTCTTGTAAAACTTTATCACCTACTATATGACCGTATTTATCATTTATCTGTTTAAAGTTGTCTATATCTAACATAAGTAATGCTATTTTTAAGTTTAAAATCTTTGCTGTTTTTATCTGGTAGTTAATAATTTTTTCTAAGTTTCTTCTGTTGTATAGTTTTGTTAAGGGGTCTATTCTTGACCTGGTTTGTTCTTCTAAAAGAAGCTTATTTACAAGTGCTATTGTAAAGTTATAAACTTCTTTACATAGGTTTGAGTATGCATGTATAAAGTTTCTATAATCTTTTTTTTCAAAGAATAAGTAATATAAAAATCCAGCTGATTCATGAATTTTTTTGTGAAGCTGTCCTATTATATAGTCTTGTAAATATTCCTGGTTATTATTTATCTTTTTAAAGAAGCATGTTTTTTCATCTATGTATATTTCTACTGGTTCTTCTTTTAGGAATTTGTTAGTTAGGGTTAAAAGCCAGCTAAGATGAAATGTAATAATATTAAACTGATTTTTTTCTAAAAATTTTTTATACATCTTTTGATAAGAAACTATAACTTCTTTTTCTTCTTCTAAAAGGATAGTTGCATAATGTTTTGAGGATATCTTTTCTATGTTATCAAATAGATTTGATATATAAACTTTTAACTCACTGTCCCTGTGCGCAAGATGTTTTATAAAAAGCTCTTTTAGATATTCTAAAGAGTTTATAAAAAGCTCAAATGGTATGTTGTTGTTGTGATGTATGTTTACTACTTTTTTTATATGTTCTTCAAACTCTGGGTCGTCTTTTTCGTTTAGAAGATTTATTCTTTGTATAAAAAGTATCTGTTTTTTTATAAGGTTTTGTATCTGTTCTTGGGATTCAAAGAAATGTTTTATATATCTGTCAGAGAAGAGAGTTTTATAAAACTCTTCAAATATGCCTTCTATGTCTTCTCGTCCAAAGGATAAGAACTTTTCTCTCAAAGTTTAATAACCTTTTTTCGTACTGGTTAGTTTTAACTAAAATTTTCGGTAATACATTTTAGCTTATTAGCTCTTCTATAACCTCTTCTAATTTCATTCCTCGTGAACCTTTTATAAGGATAATTGCATTTTTCTCGTGTTGCAATTTTTTTATAATTTCTTCCTTTTGTGTAAAGTGGTATACAGGTTTATTTTTTATTTCCTGTTTTGTGTATTTTGTTTCCTCTCCATACAGGATAATCTCGTCTATATCTGCTCTATTTATTATCATTCCAATTTCTTTATGTAATTTTTTGGATAAATCTCCTAACTCTAGCATATCACCAAGAACAAGGATTTTTTTACCTTTTAGTTTAGAAAGGGTTTTTATAGCATTGTATACGGATAGAGGGTTTGCATTATAGCTGTCATCTATTATAGATAGATGCTTAGTTTTTATGAGTTTTCCTCTCCCTTTTATTCCTGAAAAGTTTTCTGCAGGAGTTAGATTTTTTATAGGATTTAATCCAAGATGATAAAGTATACCTGAAACAGCTGCTAAGTTCATGAAGATGGCTTCATTTATTACTGGTATTTTAAGTTTTATTTTTTCATTTTTGTATTTTATCTCTCCATATGTTCCATCTATAGATATTTTTATATTAGAGATTACAATATCAGCATCTTCTTCTATACCAAAGGTTATATAATCTGGTGGTAAATCTGCTTCGTAGTATGGTAGTAAGTTGTCAGGTAAAACAGCAGATTTAGTATCTTTAAATATCTCTCCTTTTTCATAAACTATATCTTCAAAGGATTTAAATCCTTGTGTATGAGCATAACCTACTGAAGTTAAAACTCCTATATCTGGTGTTAGAATATCCATAAGGTATTTAATATCTCCTTTTTGGCTTGTACCTAATTCGTATATTCCTACCTGAGAGTTTGTTTTGCAGTTTGCTAAACTAAGAGGGAGACCAATATGATTGTTGTAGTTTCCTAATGTTGAAGATACTTTAAAGTGCTGTGAAAGTATGAGATTAGCCAGCTCTTTTGTAGTGGTTTTTCCAGAAGTTCCAGTTATTCCTATAACTGTAGATATAGATTTTCTTTTATATTTTGCTACATTTGTTAATGCTTTTAGTGTATCTTCTACAAGTAGTATGTTTTCCTTTTTTATATCTTTGGAA
>Ga0256841_1003233_pt1 | contig 12299 bp, 10 predicted proteins | sample 356308metaG_FD_185971 | JGI IMG/M metagenome (GOLD analysis project Ga0256841, IMG submission 185971) | Hydrothermal vent microbial communities from Mid Atlantic Ridge, Atlantic Ocean - 356-308 | ecosystem: Environmental > Aquatic > Marine > Hydrothermal vents | place: Atlantic Ocean: Mid...
CTCATCGTAATCTGCTCCTCTGCCACGGGCCCCTCCTGAAACCAAAAGGGGACATTTTAGAATTGGACAAAGAGGACATTACTGCTTTGGGCTAACAACGATGCGCGCGGGCCTTGCCTAGTCCGGCGCGAACAGCGAAAATAGCCGATGCCTAGCCACTCCGAGTTGCCGACCGATGTCTGACGCCGCCTCCGAGACCGCCTCTTCATCCGACCCGTTCGAGCTGAAATCCAGCGCCATCACCGTGCCTGTGCTGAAACTGTTCGACCCGGATATGGACCGGATTACCGATCTGTTGACGACAAAGATCGAACAGGCGCCGGATTTCTTCCATAATGCACCGATCGTCATCGATCTGTCGGCGTTGAAGACCAACGATGCGACGGTCGATTTCGCCCTGCTGGTCGGCCTGATTCGTGGCATGGGGATGATCCCGGTCGGTGTACAGGGCGGCAACCCGTTACAGAATGAAGCCGCCGAGATGCTTGAACTGGCGATACTCAGCAACAGCGCCGGGCGACCACGCCCTCGGCCGAAGCCGCGCGCGGCGGCGCCTAGTCCGGCGACGGAGGAGCACTCGCTGTTGGTCACTCGTCCGGTGCGTTCCGGTCAACGGCTGTATGCGCGTGGCGGCGATCTGGTCGTGACTGCGGCGGTGAGTTCCGGCGCTGAGCTGTTCGCCGACGGCAATATCCATGTCTATGGGGCGTTGCGTGGGCGGGCGCTGGCCGGGGTGAAGGGTGACACCTCGGCGCGCATCTTCTGTCGCAAATTGAACGCCGAACTGGTGTCCATTGCCGGCCGTTACAAGGTCAGTGACAGTATCTCGCGGGAACATTGGGGAGACGCGGTGCAGGTCTATCTGATCGAGAATCGCTTGGTCGTTGAACCGATCTGATGCATTTTACAGCAATGGGGGACGAGAATGGATGCGGTTTCCCCATCATGCCTTAGGCAGGAGGAAAATCCGTGGCAAGAACGATAGTGATAACATCCGGTAAGGGTGGTGTGGGGAAAACGACCACCAGCGCGGCGATCGCGATGGGGCTGGCGCGGCGTGGCAACCGGACGGCGGTGATCGATTTCGACGTGGGGCTGCGCAATCTGGATTTGGTGATGGGTTGTGAACGCCGCGTGGTGTACGATTTTGTCAACGTCATCACTGGCGAAGCCACGTTGAATCAGGCGTTGATCCGCGACAAGCGCTGCGACGATCTATACGTCCTGCCAGCTTCGCAGACACGTGACAAGGAGGCGTTGACCCAGGAAGGTGTCGGCAAGGTGCTCGACGAGATGGGCAAGACCTTCGATTATATCGTCTGCGATTCACCTGCCGGCATCGAACACGGCGCGACCATGGCGATGTACTTCGCCGATGACGCCATCGTCGTGACCAACCCAGAGGTCTCCTCGGTGCGTGATTCCGATCGCATGCTCGGTATCCTGGCGAGCAAATCCCGCCGCGCGGAGAATGCCGAGGAGCCGATTCGCGAATATCTGCTGTTGACCCGCTACTTGCCGGAGCGTGTCGAACGTGGCGAGATGCTCGGCGTGGACGATGTGCAAGAGATCCTGTCACTGGATCTTCTCGGTGTGATTCCCGAATCACCCGATGTACTCGATGCCTCCAACAAGGGCGAGCCAATCATTCTCAATGAACGCTCCGATGCCGGTCAGGCATACACCGATGTCATCTCCCGTTATCTCGGGGAGGATGTGCCACACCGTTTCCTCGAAGCGCCGAAGAAGGGCTTGTTCGGTCGGCTGTTCGGAGGCTGACATGGGACTTTTGGATCTCTTTCGCAAGAACCAGAAATCGAGCGCCTCGGTTGCCAAGGAACGTCTGCAGATTCTAGTCGCTCACGAACGTTCGGCGCGCGACAACACGCCGTCTTACCTGCCCCGGCTGAAAGAGGACCTGCTGAAGGTCATACGGCGCTACGTCGATATCGAGCCTGAACAGGTACAGGTCACGCTGGACAGCGATGGTAATCAGGAATTTCTGGAACTGAATATCGCCTTGCCAGATGATCACTGACGCCTCGTCGGCGTCGCGCCCTCCGGGAGCCAGGCGGCGCGGCCGGATCAAACCAGCTTCAGGTCGAAGACTCGTTGGCGTCCATCGCGCTCGACGGTGACCCGCACCCGGTCGCCAGCCTTGTGTTTCGACAGCAGCAGCTTCAGGCGACTGAGGGTATGCACCGGCTTGCCTTCCACCGCGACGATGATGTCGCCGGCCTTCATACCCGCGTCCTTGCCATGGCCTTTTTTGCTGAATTCGAGGATCTCCAGGCGGTTGTCCTCGGTTTTCAGGAACACTCCGATCTTCGCCGGGGGTGGCAGGGTCTTGGACTGAGTGAACACCAGATAATCGGCTACCTCGGGGGTCGGGTAGCGGCCGTCGTCGGCCAGGATGGTGACGCTGTTCAATGATGGCAGACGTCGCGAGAGCCGGTTCGGGATGCCGTTCTTCCACGCGATGTGTCCGCTGCCGGCGAGTATCAGCATGCGGCTGTCGGGATGTGCGCGCAGGTAGTTCGCGGCGCTCTCGGCCATGGTCTCGTCCCAAGTGAGCTGTACGTCGAGAAAGTTCTTGAACGGGTGCTTCGCGCCGGGGTGCTGCTTGTAGGTATCATGGATGCGTTCCTCGTAGGCCTTGTCGCCGCGGTCGATCTCGCTGGGCAGGCGTTTCGCCAGCCTTGTCGACAGACCGTCGATGCTCTTCTTGCCCACCTCGCCGGTGAGTTCTTTCTCGGCATTCAGCGCGACGATGGGGATATGCTGCTGCCTGGCGAACTGGATGATCGGTTGGTAGAGACGGTAGTCGAAGCGCCAGCGGTCGTAATAGCCGCTGCGCTCTAGCATCGTGGCGGTGTCGATCTTGCCGGCGAGGTAGTCGTCGAGCACCCGCTGGTAAGGCCGTTGGAACCATTCGACGCCGAGTGCCAGCGGCTTGCCTTGTTTGGCCAGTCCCTTCAGCACGGCCAATTGCAAAGCATGATGGTCGACGCGGTTGTGGGATTCACCGACGAAGACGACACGCGGGTCTTTCAAGGTATCGATCAACTGGTCTAGCGACTCGGCCCGCTTCAGATTCAAGACCAGCGGCTCACCGGGCGTTGGCGGGTGGGTTGTTTTCGCCAGGTCGCGGATCTCTGCCGATTGGTAACAGCCGCCGAGGAGCAGGCTGACGAAAAGTAACGGAATGGTATGCTTGGAGAGCACGCGGAACCTCATTGGAAGCGATGAATGAAATGCGATTGAAGCACAAATGTCTTGTTATTGTCCTGTTTGCGGCGTTTTGGTTCCCCATGACCTGCGGGGCGAGCGAGATTGTTGTCGATCATGATCTGACAGTCAGGCTGTCGCCCGGCGGGAAACATCTGGAGGTGGTTGACCGTTTGCGTTTGCCGAAGACCTTGCCACCCGATGCCGTGTTGCGCTTGAACGCCGGGTTTACACTGGCGGCGGGACACGGCCTGCAGGCGGCCGGCGTGAAGCGCGATCTCGTCACATATCGGCTGCCGCCGGGAGCCGGCGGAAAAACCTTCGTGTTGCGCTATCGTGGTGCGCCGCGAGGCATCGATGCCCCGACCCGGCTCGGTGATATGCCGCGTGGTCTGATCGATCCCGATGGCGTGTTTCTGGATGGCGCTTCTGGCTGGTTCCCATGGCTGCCGGGATCGCTTCAGACCTTCCGGCTGTGTATCGATGCGCCGGCTGGCTGGCGGGTGGTCAGCCAGGGTGGTTTGACGCGTGACGGCAAGGCATTCGTTTGGCGCGAAGCCCATCCGCAGGAGGACATCTATCTGCTTGCCGATCACTATGCCTTTTACCAACGGCCTGGCGAGGTGGTGATGCAGACGTATCTGTTGCACGACAATGCGGTGTTGGCACGGCGCTATCTGGATGCTAGCGCCCATTATGTTAATTTCTACTCGAAGCTGCTTGGCGACTATCCCTATGCGAAGTTCGCGGTGGTCGAGAATCGCTGGCAGACGGGCTATGGCATGCCGTCTTTCACCCTGCTGGGCTCGCGGGTGCTGCGCCTGCCGTTCATCCTGCACAGTTCCTTGCCGCATGAGATTTTGCATGACTGGTGGGGCAATGGCGTGTATGTCGATTATCGCGAAGGCAATTGGAGCGAGGGTCTCACCGCCTATCTTTCCGATTATCTGCTGCGTGAACGCAAAGGGCAGGGGGCGGCCTACCGGCGCGGCGTGTTGGAACGCTTCACGAACTTTGCCGCCGATGGCCGGGACGTCCCGCTGGCGCGCTTTGTCTCGCGTCACGGGGAAAGCAGTCAGGCGGTCGGCTATGGTAAATCCTTGATGTTATTCCACCAGGTCCGCCGGCGCTTGGGTGATGGGGCGTTCTTCTCGGCGTTGCGGCATTTCTATGCAAAATGGAAGTTCCGCCATGCAGCTTTTGGCGATCTGATCGCCGCCTTCGAACAGGCGGGTGGCGAGTCTTTGGCCGACTGGGTCGATCCGTTGCTGCATGGCACTGGCGCGCCCTGGCTGATGTTGGGTCAGACAAGGCTGGAGAAAGTGGCTGGCGGCGGCTATTGGTTGAGCGTGCGTGCGCGGGAGAAACAGGCGGGGACTGCGTATCCTCTGCTTGTGCCTGTGCGTATCTCCTTTGCCGATGGCCACAGCGAGACGCGACAAATCGAACTGGCTGGCGGGATGGGCGAGGCCCGTTTCCGTTTTGAGCGGCGTCCGGTCGCGGTCGCGGTCGACCCGGAATTCCAGCTCTTTCGACGCCTGGATCCCAGCGAGAAACCGTCTTCGTTGGGGCGTCTGTTCGGTGCGTCCCGGCAACTGTTGGTGCTGCCGTCGGCGGCGTTGGAAGATCTACCGGCATGGCGGAAATTGGCGAAGCAATGGCAGCGCCGCTACCAGAATGTCGAGTTGGTATCTGACAAGGCGATCCAAGACCTGCCGGACGATGCCGCGGTCTGGTTGCTCGGCTGGGACAACCGTTTTCTCTCTGAGGCCAAGCGGCGCGCCGGCGTTGACGACGCGGATGTCCGCCGGCGCGAGCGCATCGCCTTGGTCAAGTTGGATGCCGATAACCGGCGTCCGCCGCTGGGTTTCATCGGCGCGCAAGACGCGAAGAGCATCGGCCTGCTGGAGCGCAAGCTGCCGCATTATTCCAGCTATGGCGAGTTGGTGTTCGACCTGCCTGGGGTGACGAATCGCAAGAAGCGGCGCCTGCCGGTGATGCATTCGGCCTTGATGCGTGAGTTGTAGTCGCGGCCAAGCCTACAGGGCGGTCTTCACGGCGATGGCGTTCCCGCGGACGGGTCACGGGCAACCGAACCACATTATTCCTCGAATGACAACTGCTGGCCGGTTATGCCCGAACTGGCCGGGCCAAGTAGCCACAGATAGGCGGGTATCAGTATTTCCGGCGCTTTCAATTGGCTGTGATCCTCGGCGGGAAAGGCCGACAGACGCAGTTGTGTGCGCGTCGGACCGGGGTCGAAGCTGTTCACGCGTATCGGGCTGGTACCCTCGGTCTCGTGCGCGAGAATCCGCATGAATCCCTCGATGGCGGCTTTCGACACGCCATAGGCGCCCCAGTAGGCGCGTCCATGCCGACCGTACTTGTCGCCGGTAAGCACTACTGATGCGTCCTTTGACTTGCGCAGCAGTGGCAGGCAGGCGCGGGTCAGCATCATGGGGCCGTTCAGGTTGACCTGGAGTATCTGGTACCAGGTTTCCATGTCATAATCGTCAATGCGGCTCAGCACGCCGAGCTTCGCGGCATTGTGCAGTAGGCCGTCGAGATGTCCGAATTCCTTCTCCAGGGTCTCGCCGAGAGTGTCGAAATCGGACTCGGTGGCGCCTTCCAGATTCAACGGATAGATCGCTGGCGTGGGTCCACCAGCCGCCTCGATGGCGTCGTATACCGATTCCAGCTTGCGCAACGTTTTGCCGAGCAATATTACTGTCGCGCCATGCGTGCCGGCCGCCAGCGCCACCGCGCGGCCGATGCCGTTACCCGCGCCGGTAACCAGGATGACGCGATCCAGAAGCACCTTGTCGGGCGCCTGATAGTCTTTCGGCGGTATGGAACTCATGGGCCTGCCTGCTGCGATGATTGAACGGGATGGCTATTTTGCCAGAAGGACGCCCTTCCAGCCATGCCAGAGCAACGCCAGAGGCGTCAGTATCGTCCGGTGTTGTCGGCAGGCGGCGGGAGTGTCGCGGATTTCGTGGTACAGCGCGTGGGCCTGGGCGTGTAGGGCTCGCGCCGGACGAAGTGCCGGCCGTCGGGGCGGTGGCGTCGTCGCGAGCCGGTCGGCCAATGCCAGCGTCGGCGCCAGTCGTTCGACGAAGCTGGCGTCGGGCAGGTTCAGTAGTTCGCGAGCATTGTCGGCACCCTCGAACAATAGTGGACAACGGCCGCGCCGTAACGGCGCGCCGATGTGATTCAGCGTTTCGACCAGAAAGCGAAAACGTCCGGTGTCGCGCGCCGCCCCGGCGTCGTCGTCCGTGCCGCCGCACACATGGACGGCGAGTTGCTCGATCACCGCAAAGTGGTCCGCCCGCGCCAATAGCGCGTCCCGGTCGATTGGTGGCGCGGCGCGCAACATCTGCTCTTGTGCGTCGACGAATTTACTCAGCTCGGCGAGCCGCTCGGTGGGCAGTCCGCAGTCCGCCAGTCGCTTGCACAACGGATGCCGCGCCTCGCGGGCGACCAGACGCGCGATCTCCTCGCGCCACCAGTTCAGTTTCATCGTGGCGATGTCCGGCTCGGTGATGCGCTCCGGCGTTTCGGCAATCACTTCGGCCAGCTCGTAGAGCACAACCCATGTATCGCGCCCGCCGCGCGGCGCATGGCGCGCGGCGTGCCAGGCGGGATGTAGAGGGGTAAGGCGGCTGATGGTAGGGTTCATTGTGAAAAGGTTGGTCGCTTGCGTATATGGGGGACATTAGCAGGATGTTGAAAAAGTTCTTCCATGGACTTTTTCAACGACGGAACCGGAAAATACAATTTCCCGGTTCTTTCATTTTCAATGACTTGCAGTCATCGAAAATGGCGGTACCTCCCTGTACCGCACACAGGCCGTTGAAAAATGCCATTTTTCAACGGCCTGTTAGAGCCTGTTAACACAAAACCAAAGGGTTCTGCTGAGGCGCTTTTTTTGTCCAGCAAGGCAGCATGAGCGAATGATAACGCCACTGGGCGGAAAAAGCCTCTCAGCTCTCTGAGTTGCCCCTGAAAAAGTACCACTCCTCGCGCCTTGCCAGGGACAGAGCAGAATGGCATGCATGTTAAAATCCGGCGATGAAAGGCAAGGAATGATTGTGATGACGATTCCCTCCACACATGGTGCGCTCGATGGCTTGAAGGTGGCGGATGCTTCGGACCTGTCCCGCTATAAACGTGCGGTGGCCTCGGGGCGGCAACTCGGTTTTGGCTATTACTTTCCGTATGTCTTGACGTACAACCGTTCTGGTCGAAGTGCTGTTTTGCTCGCCGAGGACGAGGGTTCGATCTGTGCGTTTCGCTGGCGGATGCGTGCTGGCGGCGAGCATCTCGATGTCTTGTTCGCGCCGGCGCCCATGAGCCCAGGCGTACTGCGTCGTTGTTTGGAACGTGCTGACGACTTCAATGGGGACAAGAGCGCGAAGGTGCTGAAGATCGATGCCAAGGACATCGATCTGTGCGCATCGCTACCCGGGCTGCGGGTTTCAGCGCGAAAGGCCCAATATCTCTATTCACCCGAAGCCTTCGCTGATCTCGGCGGGAAGCAGTATCGGACCCTGAGACGCAATGTCGCCAAGATCCGATCCTTGGAAGCGCTCGAAGTCAAGATCTATTCCACGGTTTATCGCGAGGGCTGCCTGGCCTTGTTGAAGAGATGGCGGCAGCATCATCGGGATCGACATGGTACACGGGGCGGTGTCGGCGCGACGCGGCGTATCATCGATCTCGCGGATGCCTTGGCATCCCCCGATCTGTTCGGCGAGGTGATCGAGATCGACGGCCGGTTGGTGGGGTTTGCCTTCGGTGGTGAGATTCGCCCCGGATGCGCTGCCTTTGTCGAGGCGAAGTGCGATCTTGATATTCCCGGACTGAGCTATTTTCAGCGCTACAGCTTTATATCGAGGTTGACGGATTTCAGCGTGCTCAACGATGGCCCGGATGTCGGTCGCGAGGGTTTGGCGCAGTTGAAGAACAGTCTGCGTCCGGTGGGCATGCACACGGAGTATCGGGCCTCGCGGGAGAGGTAACGAGAGAGTCATCTGCGTTGCCTGTGATTCGTCCGGGGAACGTCGCGAATATTTCACTTCAGGCTTGACTTCGGATGACCCACAGTGGGGATGCTGGAAATGCCAGGAATATTTCCAGTGCCCCGCCTCGGACATCCCGTGCTCGGAGTACGGGCAACTTGTCATGATGGCGGGGTATTGTTTCCATCATGAGGGTGGGTCTGTAACGCATTTGGATTTCAGTATCTCGATGAGTTGTTCCGCCTCCAACATGGCGCGGGAGGAATGGGCTACCCCGGGCACCTCGACTAATCGCCAATGGCATGGGCTGCCGAGAGACTTTGCCATTCCCTGTGCGGTGCGGAAGGCGAAGCGTCCTCGTTTCAGTCTATTGCTTCCCTGGCGTATCGCGGCGGTGGATCTGCTCAAGTTGCGCGTTCCCTTGTCCTCCTTGCCGAGGTAGATCGTGATCGGCGCCGTGAGATAGGCGCGTAGCCTCCGGTCGGCTTCTTCCGTGGAGAACAGCCCTTTGAAGCCATAGGGTGCGCGTTCGTGCAGCACGGGCATGGCATGGGTGGACGGGTTGGCAATGATGATTTCGTCGACATGAACAAGGGGGGAGTATGCGCTGACTCGGGAGAGCAACTGTCCACCGGCGGAATGGCCGAGCAGACTGACCCTGGCAGGCGTGCATGGGAACAGTCCACGCGCCCAGTCGACCAAGGCTTGTAGAATCGGGCCGGTCCATTCCGCTGGTGGCTGTATTTTCCGCTTTTGAATCACCCCGGCGCGGGCATAACGCCAGTTTGGAAATCGCTCGGAATCCATCAGTGGCGCAAGCAGTGTCATGCCGGTGCGTTCCGCCAGACGAATCGCCTTGTTGCGAATCTGCTCGGCGTTTCGATGCATGCCGTCGAAGAGCAGGAGGACTTCCGGCTTGGCCTCTTGGCGGGGATGGTAGGTATAGATCGAGAATACCCACCCGGCGATTTCCTGTTCGATACAAGAAGCGCCATCGGGAACAATCGAGGAATCGACCGCTTGTGGGCCTCGGTCGCGAAACGTTGTGGAAATGGGGTCCTGTGCTGAGTCCATCGAGTATCCGTTCAACCGGCTTGTTGTTTATCCCATGTAGGTTCAAGGGAACGGGCGCGTATCCCCAGCGCGCGATAGAATGCCGCGGCGCGCAGCATGCCGCCAGAAGAATGGCCAACGCCGGGTACCTCTACCAAACGCCAATTGAAAGGCCAACCTTTGTCTGCCGCAAAGCGTTGCGCGGCGCGGAATATCTTGCGTCCGCGGTCCAGACGGTGACGGCCTTGTCGCATTGCCGCGTCGTTCCGCACGAGATATTTATTGCCAGTGTCATTTTGTCCCAGGTAAAGGGTAATGGGCAAGGCCAGATAGGCCTTGAGACGTTGTCTCGCCTTCAAGGGCGAGAACAAACCGCCAAAACCGTAGGGCGCTGGCGTAGAGAGATCTGGAGCGACATATACCGAAGGGTTGGCGATGACGATGCGCGCTATCTCAGGTAAGGGGGAGTATGCGGATACCCTTGACAAGAACTGCCCGCCGGCCGAATGCCCAAACAGATAGATCTTTGCCGTCGGTAGGTTTAGCGCGTCACGCGCGGCGGCGATCAAGCCACGCAGTATCGGTGCGGTCCATTGCGAGCGGGGCGTGGGTTTGCCTCGGTATACGACCCCGGCGCGGTGATAGCGCCAGTTGGGGAAGCGCTCCTTGTCGAATAAGGGGGCCAGCACGACCAGGCAAGCGTCTCTGGCGATATTGGCGGCTTTCTTTCGTACCTTGCTGGCCTTGCGATGCAAGCCGTGAAATACGAACAATATCGATGGATGGCGGCAGAAGAGAGGGCGGTAGGCATAAACTGTCATCGCCGTGCCGGCGGCCTTCAGATGAAACGTGCGGAAGCCGGTATCGCGTGCGTTGGCGTTGGGCGCGAATGCAAGCAGGCAGCCGATCAACACGGCGGCGCCAAGGAGCAAGCGATGCGCTATCCAGGGTATTTTTCCTTGCCACATGAAATCGGGAAGTTCTTCTTTGGTATTCAATGTCTCGGATATATTCAGGTCAGGATGCAATCTGTAGCCGATCATGTGCCCGGCTTTTTCCGATTCGAGCGAAATGGGCGAAGATCTTTCCAAGAGCATTCCAGGTCCGGGTGAAACAGTCGGTCTCCAGAATATTGGCTTCATGAAATCACTAGCCCGGATTCGTCAGGGATGATTTTAGGCGCATTGGCCACGGCTGATTGAATCTCGGGCGCGGACAACCCCAGGCTGTAGGCAGCGCCAATGGCGTACAGCATGGCGATCTTCAACCGTTGTCGCCGGATGCGACCGTCGCGCGGAGAGCTTGCGATGATCGGAATACTGGCCAGCATTTGCTCTCCAGACAGTAGGACCGCGCGGATTTCTCCGTCTATCCATTGGGTGCTCACCGCTTCGCCGCTGCTTTTCAAATGAGCTTGTAGACTGGGGTTATTGATGCGCTCGTCGATCAGTATCACCCGCTTGTCGTTCAGCGTGGCAATCTTGTTCAATGCGACGATGTTGCCAGCACCGACGACGAAGCTGTCGCTGGTGGCGCGGCATACGACATCCAGGCCTTGATGAAAGCTTTCCGCGTTTCCGGGTTTGACCCTGTCCATGATGACGGTTATCCCGGTATGCTCCAATAACATGCCTTGTCGGGTGATTTGTCTGGGCGAAACGGTGCAGATCAGGGTTTCGACATCGGGATCGCGGGCCAGTACCAGCGGCGCGTGTCTCTGTTGTTCCGCGTTCAGGTCTGCGGACTGGCCACGGATATACGAGCGGGATCGTAGCGCCAGGCCAACGGACTTTCCGGCGCCGCGCAAGATCATGTCCAGTATTCGCGCGGCGGATCCCGTGCCTTTGTCGCCGGCAACGGTAACCAGGGGAATGCGGCCGGTGGCGCCGTCTGGAAAGGCAAGGTTCAGTAGCTCACTCGCGACATCGCGGGCCTTGCCGATCTTTGGCCAGGCGTGGATATCGATACCTGGTCGCGCGTTGATCTCGATGATCGCGCCCCCGACCTCGCGATGGGAGCGCGAGATGTCCGTGCATAGAAAATCGATGCCGGCGACGTCCAGGCCCACCCCGGTGGCGGCGCGTTCGGCCGTCTCACGGTTATCAGGATGCACCCGGTCGGTCACGTCGATCGGTATGCCGCCAGTCGACACGTTCGCCGCCGCGCGTAGAACGAGAGTGTCGCCTTTTTGCAAAACAGTGCCCAGGGTCAGGCCGTTGTGGTCTAGAATACGCCGTAGTTCTTCGTCGTGGGTCACTGGAAATCCGCGAAAACCGTCTCGGTAGGGATCCGCGTTCAGTTGTTCGATCAGTTCGGCAATGCTAGCCTTGCCATCGCCGCTGACATAAGGGGGCTGACGCCACACTGCGGCGACGAATCGACCGCCGACGACCAACAAGCGGTAGTCGTTTCCCGGGATGAAGGCTTCCACCAAGACATCGGAGCCGGAATGGTGCGCGCGATCGAAAGCGCTTGCCAGCGCCTTGATGGTCTGTATGCCAATCGTGATGTCGGCGCCTTTCCTGCCCCTCACTGGTTTGATCACCAGCGGAAAACCGAGCTTTTTCGCGGCGTTCAGCGTGGCTTTTTCGCTTCCGACCTTGATTTGCCGTGGCACGGGTAGCCGTAGCTCGGAGAGCCGCCGGTTCGTCTGGCGTTTGTCCACGCAGAGTTTTTGCGCGGCGATCGAGGTGGTTTCGGTCATTGAGGCGTACATGGCGTGCTGTAGATTCCCTTGGCCAAGACGAAGGTGTTGTCGGCCAAGCGCTTCGCAAGGGATGCCACGTCTGTTCGCGGCGAGCTTTATGACGGCGGTTGAAGGTGCCAGGCGCCGGCGCCTGGCTGTTTTAAACAGTTGCCGCGAGGCGCCGCCGAAATCCAACTCTTCGCTGGCGTGGGGTGGCCGAAATCTATCCGGTAGTGCTTCGAGTAATCCCTGTAGCGCGATCCGGGCGGCTTCGCGGGACAATCGAGGCGCTGGGCTGGCCCAGGCCAGAG
>Ga0256841_1003234_pt1 | contig 12297 bp, 11 predicted proteins | sample 356308metaG_FD_185971 | JGI IMG/M metagenome (GOLD analysis project Ga0256841, IMG submission 185971) | Hydrothermal vent microbial communities from Mid Atlantic Ridge, Atlantic Ocean - 356-308 | ecosystem: Environmental > Aquatic > Marine > Hydrothermal vents | place: Atlantic Ocean: Mid...
GGCGTGCCGGCCCGCAGACTGCGTTGCCCCATCTTGCTGTAGGGTGGCTACAGCGGCGATGGGCCGCCTTGCTGCGAACCGGCACGCCACGGCTGAATACGATATATATTGTTGCCGGGTTAATAATCATATCGGCAGAGTACCAAGACGACACACGGCGGCTTGCAAATATATCGGTTTGATATATGATCATGCGATATATCACATCGATCAGGCACCGCCATGAACGTCAAAACCCTCTGCCTCGGCGCCCTCTCCCTGGGCGAGCACACCGGCTACGACATCAAGAAGCTGTTCGAATCCACCTTCAGCCATTTCTACAACGCCAGCTTCGGCTCCATCTACCCGGCCTTGAAAGACCTTGAGAAGGCGGGCCTTGTCCGGTGCCGGGTCGAGCCCGGTCAGGGACACCCCGACCGCAAGCTGTTTTCCATCACGCCCAAAGGCCACGAGGCCCTCGTGGAGGAACTGCGCCATGAACCCCCGGCGGAACACTGCCGATCCGGTTTTCTGGCGCTGATGTTCTTTGCGCACCTGCTGCCCACGGATCGCCTGCGGCAGGTGCTGGACGAGGTGGAGGCCCGTTACGGCGAGGAGCTTGCCTACCTGGAGTCCATCCGCCACTGTCCGGAAAACCCCGCCGGCGCCAACTTCACCATCGAACACGGGATCGCCGTCTACCGCGCCGCCCTGGCCCAGATCCGTGACCAGCGCGACGCCCTGCTGGCCCATCACCGGGACATCCCGGAGGCATTTGGCGAGGTCCTGACATGACCCGTCTGTGTCTGCTGACTCTGCTCTGGCTGGTCCCGCCCGGCGCGTGGAGCGCCGTCCCCGTCACCCGCGCGCCCCTCGGCACCCTGCTCACCGAACGCCAGCACAGCGCCCCGGCCACAGTACAGCCCTTAAACCATAGCCACTTGAGCGCCGAGATCAGCGGCCTTATTACAGCCATTCCAGTCCGTATCGGCGACCGGGTGGTGAAAGGCGCCGCGCTGGCGCGGCTCGACTGCCGCATGCCCCACGCCCGGCTGGCGGCAGCCATAGCCAGCCGCAAGGCCCTGGTGGCCCAGCGACGGCTGGCGCAGAACCAGCTCAGGCGGGCACACAACCTGAGCAGCGGCCGCACCATTCCGGCGGAAGAGGTCGATCGACGCGAGAGCGAGACGGCCAACCTCTCCGCCCAAATCGAGGCCCAGGACGCGGCAATCCGTCAGGCCCGCCTCGGGGTGGAACGCTGCACCATTGCGGCGCCCTTCGCCGGGGTGGTGGTGGCGCGGCCGGCCGGGGTCGGATCGCTGGCGGTGCCAGGCACCCCTTTGGTAGAGATGGTACAGACCGATGACGCCGAGGTCAGCGCCCGCCTGCGCGGGCCGGAAGCGGCGACCCTGGCCACGGCCGCCGGACTGCGCTTCCACTACGCCGGGCGCGACTATCCCCTGCGCCTGCGCGCCTTGCTCCCGGTGGTGGACGAACAGAACCGCACCCGTGAAGCACGGCTCCTCTTTGTCAAGGATGCCGCGCCGCCCGGAGCGGCAGGCCGTCTGCTTTGGAATGATCCGGACAAGGTACTGCCGGCGGACCTGCTCGTCCGGCGCACCGGCCGGTCAGGGATCTTCCTCTTCGACAAGGGCCACGCACGGTTCCATCCCCTCCCCGGCGCCGTGGAGGGCCGGCCGGCGCGGGTGAATCTTCCGCCGGAGACGGTGGTGATCGTGGAGGGCCGCCACCGGCTGCGGGATGGCGACGAGGTCTCCGTGACCCAGACGGCGGACTGACATGCCACAAACGCTACTGAACAACCACGTCCTCGCCAACCTCACCTTCGCCCTGGTGCTGGTGGTCGGCGCCCTCTCCTATCTGATGCTGCCGCGCCAGCAGGACCCCACCATCAACTTCAACTGGATCATCGTCACCACACGGCTGCCCGGCGCCGCCGCTCTGGATGTGGAAAAGAAAGTCACCGATCCGCTGGAGGACGCCATCCGTGGCATCCGCGACATCAAGTTCATCTCCAGCAACAGCCGCGAGTCGGTCTCCAGCATCCTGGTCCGTTTCCGCGACATCGACGCCCGCACCTACGACAAGCGGGTCGCCGACCTGCGCCGTGAGATCCAGAACGCCCAGGACGAGCTGCCCGATGCCGCCTCCGACCCCTGGCTGTTGGAGATCACCAGCGCCAATGCCTTTCCCTCCGCAACCCTTGCGGTGGTGGGCCAGGCGGACGACGAAACCCTGCGGCTGCAGGCGCGCAACGTGGAGAAGGACCTGGAGCGGATGAAAGGGGTGGACCGGGTGGACGCCATCGGTCTGCGCAAGCCAGAGCTGCAGGTGATCCTCGACCCAGCCGCGCTGGAGACTTTTGGCGTCTCGCCCACGCAGGTGGCCGATACAGTGAGCGCCTGGTTCGAGGACATCGCCGCCGGTACCGTCCTCCAGGGCGATCAGAACTGGCTGGTGCGGGCCGTGGGCAGCAGCGCCGATCCCACGGCCCTGGCGAACCGCCCTCTCGTGGGCGCGTCGGGTGAGGTACGGGTGGGCGACGTGGCACGGGTGCAACGGGGCCGCGCCCGCGCCACCACCCTCGCCGCCTTCGAGGGCCGTCCGGCGGTGACCCTGGCGGTAATGAAGAAGGAGAACGCCAACAACCTGGCGCTGGTGGCGCGTATCCGGGACTACATCGCCCAACGCAACACCCTCGCCGCCGAGACCGGCGTCGATCTAGTGCTGATCGACGACCAGACCGAACCCACCCGCCGCGCCATCGGCATCATGCAGAGCAACGCCCTCATCGGCCTGGCGCTGGTGTTGCTGGTAACCTGGGGCTTCCTCGGCTTCCGCATCGCCCTCCTCACCGCCATCGGCATCCCCTTCATCCTCGCCGGCACCTTCTGGGCCCTCTCCGCCATGGGCGAGACCCTCAACGTCACCGTGCTGCTCGGCGTGGTGATCGTGCTCGGTATGCTGGTGGACGACGCCGTGGTGGTGGTGGAAGCGATCTACTACCGCCTGCGCCTGGGCGCGGAACCGATGCGCGCCGCCCTCGATTCGCTGCGCGAGGTGGCCCGGCCCGTCACCAGCGCTGTACTCACCACCATGGCCGCCTTCCTGCCGTTGATGCTGCTGCCAGGCATCCTCGGCGATTTCATGCGGGTGATCCCCATGGTGGTCACCCTCGCCCTCGCCATCAGCCTGCTGGAGGCGTTCTGGATGCTGCCCGCCCATGTGCTCGTGGCCAACGTCCGGTTCGACAGACCCGGCCGTCTCCAGCGGCTGCGCGAGCGCTTCACCCACTGGCTGCGCATTCGCTATGTGCAACTGCTGGTCAAGGCGCTGCGTTGGCCGCGCCTGACCCTCGCGGCGGTATTGCTCGCCATGGGCCTGGCACTGGCGGCGGTCGCGGCCGGCTTGGTAAAGACCGACTTCTTCGCCGCCGACACCCTGCGCCTCTTTTACGTCAACGTGGAGATGCCTCCTGCCACCCCCATCGCACAAACCCTGGCCAAAGTGCGCGAAATCGAGACCAAGGTCCGCGCCGGGATGCGCGCCGGCGAAGTGCGCGCCATCGTCGGCTACGCCGGCAACATGTTCACCGAGACCGAGCCCCGTCTGGGCGACCAGTATGGCCAGATCCTGGTGGGCCTCAATCCCCTGCGGCCGGGCCTGCGAACGGTGGACGAGATGATGGAGGCGCTGCGCCCCGCGGTCACCGCGACCCCCGGACCGATGCAGATCTCCTTCCTGCGCCTCACCGGCGGCCCTCCCACCGCCAAGCCAATCAGCGTCAAGGTGCGCGGCGACGACTATGCCAACATCACCGCCGCCGCCAGCGCCCTCAAGGGACTGCTGCGCCAGATGCCCCCGGTGACCGACATCGAGGACGACGCCAGTCGCGGCCGCTCAGAATTGCGGCTCACCCTCGACAATGACGCCGTCAACCGCGCCGGCCTCAATCCGTTGGAGATCGACCGCACCCTGCGGCTGCTGGGTGACGGCCTCGAAGTGGCGGAGATGCGCGACCGCGGCGAGAAACTGGTGGTGCGGATCAAGGGCCCAACCCGGGCGCTTGCGGCCATCGACGATCTGCTCGACGTGCGTCTGCCGCGTCCCACCGGCGGCGCCATTCCGCTGGCCGAACTGGTTCACGCCACCCACGTTGAGGGGCTGGGCAACATCCGCCACTACGACTTTCGACGCGCCATCACCGTAGAGGCCGAACTCAAGCCCGGCGAAATGGACACCGTGACCGCCAACCGCCTGATCCGTGAAGGATGGGCAAAACTCCAGCCGCGCTTCCCCAACATCGACCTCGACTTCTCCGGCGAACTGGACGACATCCAGGAAAGCCTCGACGCCATCGGCGTCCTGTTCGTCTTCGGCGTCGGCCTCATGTATCTGATCCTCGGCACCCAGTTCCGCAGCTACTGGCAGCCCTTCATGATCCTCGCCACCGTGCCCATGGCCTTCACCGGTGTGGTCGCCGGCATGCTGATCACCGGCAACCCACTGAGCCTCTACACCCTCTACGGGGTGGTGGCCCTGGCCGGCATCGCCGTCAACGCCGCCATCGTCCTCATCTCCGCCGCCAACGCCCGTCTGGCAGCAGGCATGAGCGTCTTGCACGCCACCCTCTACGCCGCCCGCCGCCGGGTGGTACCGATCCTCATCACCTCACTGACCACCATCGCCGGCCTCCTCTCCCTGGCCACCGGACTGGGCGGCAAGTCTCTGCTGTGGGGACCGGTGGCCACCGCCATCGTCTGGGGACTCGCCTTCTCCACCCTGCTCACCTTGATCGTCATTCCCCTGCTCTACCGGCTTTCCATGGGGCGAAGATCTCACAATCCGTTGCACTTGACCGCGACTAACGAAGATTCACGATGTTGAATACCACGGGTTAATCATATGCCGCGAAGATTGCTCTGAATAAGGCGCACACCAGCCACAACCAGCACTATGACCTATTCTTAACCCGGCAACACTATATATCGTATTCTATCGAAATGGCTAAATCGAGCGCCCCACCACTTCAGCCCGATCGACGAGCAGAACCCACTGGTACTCGGGTCGGTCCCGTATACCGCAAAAAAGGTTTACGATGGGTTGCAATCGAATTTATGGCGGAGAGAGAGTCCGCCGATACATGGTTTTATACCATCCCAATAAATCCACATTCACTTTTATATACAGCTAGTTATACTCCTACATGGTCCAACGACTTCCGCTATAATCCAAGTACATCAGGGGACTGATTGGGGGACTTACCCCCGCAGTCCCCCACCCGGAACGGAGGATAGCGGCATGGCAATTCACAAACTCACCCCGCGCAGGGTAGCGACCGCCGGACCCGGCAAATATGAAGACGGTGGCGGCCTGCGATTAGTGGTTTCCAATACCGGCGCGAAGAAGTGGGTACTGCGCTTCACCATCGAGGGCAAGCGCCGGGAGATGGGCTTGGGCAGCTTCCCGGATGTGGGACTGGGAGAAGCGCGGGAGAAGGCCACCGAGCACCGCAAGCAGACAAAGGACGGCGTTGATCCCATCGAGGCGCGGCAGACCGAGCCGGAGAAAACCCCCACCTTCACCACCTGCGCCGCCCGATACATTCGCGCACATCGCCGGGGATGGAAGAACGCCAAACACGCCCGGCAATGGGTTAGCACCCTCAAGACCTACGCCCGTCCGGAGATCGGCAAGAAAAAGGTGGACGCTATCACCACCGAAAACATTCTGGCTATCCTCTCCCCCATCTGGACCACCAAAACCGAGACCGCCAAGCGGGTGCAGGGACGAATCGAAAACATCCTCGACTATGCCGCCGCCCACAAATACCGCGATCCCTTGAACCCCGCCCGCTGGCGCGGCCACCTGGACAAGCTGTTGCCCAGACCCGCGCGTGTTAAGAAAGTCACTCACCACCCCGCCATGCCACACACCGAGGTTCCCGCCTTCATGGCAGAGCTGTCCGCAAAAGGCAGCGTATCGGCCCTGGCGCTGCGGTTTCTGATTCTCACCGCCACCCGTACCAGCGAAGTGCTGCAAGCCCAGTGGAATGAAATCGACCTGGAAGCCGCCGTCTGGATCGTACCCGCCGAACGAATGAAGGCCCGGCGCGAACACCGGGTTCCACTCTCCGATGCCACCCTGGCCATTCTGGAGGCCCTGCCCCGTATTGAAGACAATCCCTATCTATTCCCCGGCGCACGCCATGGCCGCCCCCTCTCCAATATGGCGTTGCTGCAACTGATGCGCGGCATGGGTTACGGTGTGGACGGCAACCGGGGCGACTATGTGCCCCACGGCTTCCGCTCCAGCTTCCGCGACTGGTCCGGCGAAGTCTCCAGCTTCCCGCGTGACGTGGCTGAAATGGCCCTGGCCCATGTTATCGAAAATAAGGTGGAAGCTGCCTACCGGCGCGGCGACCTGTTCGCCAAGCGGCGCAAGATGATGCAGGAATGGGCCGACTACGTGAACAAACAGCAGGCTGAAGTAATCCCGCTCAACAAACACGCCTGACCCACCCAGGGGAGCCCCTTGGGGCGGACGGGACGGCGGGCGGGGGATCATAAAAAGGTATACTGATGAAACAACCTTGGAAAACTGACAATTGCGCGGCCATGAAAGCCCATTATGCGGTCTATTCGATACCGCAAGCCGCAGCTCTTTGGTGTGGCGTACCCGAGAACCAGGTAGCAGAAATCGTCAAAGAAGCTTCTCAAGTATCACCTACCGGGCTGGGGCGGAGTATTTGGACACATCCCGCCGTTCCGTGCCTTGAGCCCAGAAGCCGTGCCATTGCGGAAGCGATTGAAGACGGCTCACTGCCTCATGGGCGCGAAGACGGGCATACCGTTACATGCGGCCATGTTGCCTATGATCGCCGCCATTTTTTCGGACGTGATCTCAGGAAATGGATGGAGAAGGCATTCCCCAATGAAAAACCCGCCTTCCTGTTCGATGATATAGAACGTAGCTCGCATACTGCCATCAGCGCCGATGCCTATCGCGGACTGAAGGCCGAACACGACACGCTCAAAAAACGCCTGGAGAACGCCAAGAGCGAATACAAGAAATTGCGTGACGAAAAGGACGCCATCGAATCTGAGAGAAATTCGCTAAAGGCCACAGTGGATAAAATGGGTGCTCCCGGAGAACGAGCTGAAACCACCTACCAGAACATTATCGCCGCTCTGCTTGACTTCATTGCGGGCAAACTTCCCGGTATTGAAAAACACCCATCCTTCACCAGTGAAGCCAAGTTGATAGAGGCAATAGCCAGCCACTACCGGGGATATAGCGGCCTATCCCAGAGCAACCTGTCCCGCAAGTTTCCCGAGGCTAAGCGCGCCCTGCAATCACAATAGTTCCGCAATTGCGGTTCCAGCACTCGTAATTGCGGTGCGGGACTGGAATCGTGCCATAACAATCAGTAGCCATGTTCAACAACGCCTATGGAGGTACAGACATGGCTACCGCAATCCTGAGACTCCCCACCGTCAAGGCCCGTACCGGCCTTTCCCGTTCCACCATCTATCTGCGCATCAGCGAGGGCCGCTTCCCCAAGCCTGTCTCGCTCGGCGGCCGCGCCGTCGGTTGGATTGAGTCGGAGATCAACGACTGGCTGAACCAGCAGATCGAGGCCAGCCGCAAGGCTGCGCACTGAGGGGAGGCCAAGACGATGACCACAAACAGAAAGGGCCGCACTGGCTGGCACCAGGCGACCCTCAAGACTTCAAAAATCAAGAGTAATTCTACCGGCCTTGGCGCCCGCATTACAGGGGTAATCGTTACCCTGGCACTGTGGGGCTGGCTTCCCCTTGGAGTGGCACGCTGGATCAACAGCAAGGGAGGGCCGAGCGATGGATGATTCACTCTACCAATTCCTTGAAGCGATCCGAGCCGCCGGGCTGGAACCGCCCGATGTAATCGAGCCCGGCAAGTTGCACCGCTTTCCTGGCGTCGGTAAACGCAACGGCAATACCGCCGGATGGTGCAAGCTGTTTGATGATGGCCTGGGCGGCTGTTTTGGTGACTGGTCTACGGGCTTTACCGAGAACTGGCAGGCGAAACGGGATAAGCCGTTTTCTCAGTTAGAGCGGGCGGCGTTTATACGTCGCGTCGAAGAGGCCCGGAAACACGCCGAAGCGGAACGCCAACAACAGTATGCCGATGCCGCTGCAAAGGCCGCATCGATCTGGAATGCAGCCACACCAGCGAATGATGATCATCCTTATCTTGTGCGCAAGGGGATCAAAGCGAATGGTGCGCGGTTGCATCAAGGGGCTCTGGTTATCCCGGTGCGTTCGGGTGGTGAACTTCACTCCCTACAATTCATCAATGATGACGGCGGCAAGCGATTCCTGGGCGGCGGGCGGATTACCGGCGGTTATTTCAGTATCAGCACCATTCAGGGGGCTGATGCCTTGTGTATTGCCGAAGGATTCGCCACGGGCGCGACCATTCACCAGGCCACAGGCTATCCGGTCGCGGTAGCATTCAATGCGGGCAATCTGGAATCGGTTGCCAAGGCGATGCGTCACAAGCTGCCGGACCTTTCGATCATCGTTTGTGCCGACGATGATGCAGACACCGAAGGCAATCCCGGTATCACGAAGGCGAATCATGCTGCGCTGGCTATCGGCGGGAAGGTTGCCTTTCCTAACTTCGGAGATCAGCGCCCCGCTGGCGTGACGGACTTTAACGACATGGCGGCATTGCGTGGACTTGAAGCAGTTGCAAAGGCCATTCATGGGGCTTTAGCAACAGAACAGAACGACAATGACGGCTGGCCAGAACCGCTTCTCCTGACGGCAAAGATTGATCCCGAACCTTACCCCGTGGACGCCCTGCCGGAGACGCTACGCGCTGCCGTGGAGGAAGTCCGCGCCTTCACTAAGGCACCCATCCCGCTGGTGGCATCCAGCGCCCTGGCGGCGTTGTCGCTGGCGATACAGGCCCATGCCGATGTAAAGCGGGCTGAAAAGCTGCAAGGGCCTACCGGCCTCTTTCTGCTGACGGTCGCCGATTCCGGCGAACGCAAGTCCACCTGCGATGGCTTCTTCATGCAGGCGATCCGGGACTATGAAGCCGAACAGGCAGAAGCCGCCAAGCCGCTGATCAAGGACCACAAGGCAGCGATGGAATCCTGGGAGGCAAAGCGCGGCGGCATCAAGGAGAAAATCCGCCAGCTTTCCAAGACGGGGAAGCCTGCCCGCGAACAGGAAGAGGCCCTGCGCGACCTAGAGCATGACAAACCAGAACCGCCACGGGCGCCCCGGTTGATCTATGGCGACGCTACACCGGAAGCCCTGAAATGGAATCTGGCCAAAGGCTGGCCGTCCGGCGGCGTGGTATCAAGTGAAGCCGGGCTTGTGTTCGGAGCGCATGGCATGGGTAAGGACTCGGTCATGCGTAATCTGGCCACCCTAAACCAGCTTTGGGACGGCGTGGACATTGCCACCGAGCGGCGCACCAGTGAATCCTTCACGGTGCGTGGGGCGCGGCTGACTATTGCCTTGCAGGTACAGGAAGCCACCCTGCGCAGATTCTTCGACCGATCCGGTGGGCTGGCAAGGGGTACGGGCTTTCTCGCCCGGTTTCTGCTCGCCTGGCCGGAATCGACCCAAGGTCATAGACCTTTTACCGATCCACCGGAGTCCTGGCCCGCCTTGGCGCGGTTCAATCAACGCATCGCCGGGATTCTCGAACAGTATGTTCCCATAGATGAAGACGGGGCGCTGTCACCCCCTGTCCTTCCCCTGGCGGCGGATACCAAGGCCGCATGGGTGAGGTTCCATGATGCCATTGAAAGCGAACTCCGATCCGGCGGAGAACTCTACGATGTGCGCGACGTAGCCAGCAAGACCGCCGACAACGCGGCGCGGATCGCCACCCTGTTTCAGATATTCGAGCATGGTAGTGGCGGCGCTGTCGGATTGGCGGCCTTTGAAGGCGCTTCACGTATTGCCGCATGGCACCTGCACGAAGCCCGGCGTTTCTACGGCGAACTGGCATTACACGATGAACAATCCGACGCGGCGCGATTGGATAACTGGTTGCTCGACTACTGCCGAAGGGAGGAGACAAACATCGTTCCCCGCCGGGAAGTGCAACGCAACGTGACACCGGGACACCTGCGCCAGAAAACCGCGCTGGATTTTGCCCTGGCCGAACTAGTCGAAGCCGACCGAGTACAACTGATTCAGGACGGAAGGCGCAAGGAGATTCACGTCAACCCGGCCTTGCTGAAAGGGGGCGAGCAATGACCCTTTCCGCATTGATCAAAAAAGGCGGGCTTACTGGCGGTATGACAGCGACACCCGCGACAACTGCGACACAAGAAGCCGATAAGCCGGTAACTGTCGCACCAGTCGCAACTGTCGCTGTCGCAGGGCAATCAGAACTACTTCCTGAGCTATCAACGGATGAGGAATCCAACATCCGGGCTTGGCTGGCGCACATCGAAGAAACCGACCCGGCAATCATCGCCGAGGTAGTTGACAAGTGCCGTAATGACCGGGAGGCCCGCCGGTATTTCCTGAAACGGTCTGAGGAAGTACCGGAGCCGGTCACCGTCAATCACCCGAAAACCTGCGGCGAATGCGCCCACTTCGAGCGGATTGACCATCCGCACCTTGGACACTGCGCCAAAGGAGAGCCGGAAGCCATCGCCGGATTGTGGGATACCGACCGGCGATACTGTGAACGCTTTTTGCCAAAGCCACGGCAAACCAGTAACGACCAACCAAGGCCCGCAAGGGCCGGAACAAAGAGGTGAATTTCTCAAATGATCTCGGATAAAAACTCTGGAGGCGAACATGGGCGGCATGGGTAGCGGGCGGCACTGGTACTGGGGTGCGAAAGACTCTACCGACGATTACCGATCCATCGACGTGCGGCGCTGGAAACGGGACGGCTTGCTCACGCCGCACCGTTCCTTCGGCTGGCAGTGGTCACGCCATGGTAAGGTAGTCGCCTCCATCCGGGTGCGCACTGAACCGGACCGAGTGATTCTCACCTACCGTCACCGCAGCGGTGGCGAAGACTGGAAGGATGAAAGCTACCCCGTCTATCTCGATTGGACCGCCTGTAACCTCGGAGGGAAACGCCCCTGGTTTCTCTGCCCCGCCCGTGGTTGCGGTCGGCGCGTGGCGATCCTCTACTGCGGCGGCATCTTCGCCTGTCGGCATTGCTACCAGTTGGCCTATCCAAGCCAGCGGGAAACCTGGGATGACCGGGCAGCAAGGAAAGCAGACCGAATCCGCGACAAGCTGGGATGGGAACCGGGCATCCTCAACGGCAACGGCTGGAAGCCCAAGGGGATGCACTGGAAGACCTTCGAGCGGTTGACTGCCCAGCATGACGCCTTTGTACAGATTTCATTGGCCGGGATGGCCGCAAAGCTGAACCTGCTAGGGGAATCGCTGGATGATTGGATTTAATCCTTGCGGGGGACTAATTGGGGGACTTAATGCGATAACATAAACAAAAAAGCCCCTGAATTCAGTGGCTTGATGTTTATGATTGGCGGAGAGAGAGGGATTCGAACCCTCGATGGAGCTATTAACCCCATACTCCCTTAGCAGGGGAGCGCCTTCAGCCACTCGGCCATCTCTCCAAGAAACTGATTCCAGATACTGTGTTCAATGGTCCTTCGGACCATGCGGGAGGAGCGTATTGCGCGGGGCCTCGTCGTCTCTCTCCCTTTCAGATTATCCCTGCCAATGGAGATGCCCTTCGCCACTGGCAGAATAATGCTATTCGTCCATGCCTCCTTCTTCCGAAGGCTGCTGGGCCGCCGCTTCTTGCTGCGCCCGTTCCGCCTTGATCCGCTCATAGATTTCTTCGCGGTGTACAGAGACATCGCGTGGTGCATTTACACCGATACGGACCTGATTGCCTTTGACACCCAGCACTGTCACCGTGATGTCATCGCCAATGATAAGTGTTTCGCCGACTCGGCGGGTTAATATCAACATAATCCAATCTCCCTGTTTTCCAGGATGTGCACCGCGGCCCAAGACTATTGTTGTCTTTTTGGGCGACAGGCTCACGAAGCCAACCAAAATAACCGGCGCCAAATATTTTGTTCTTCGGCGTCCGGCCCGATTCTACCAATAGATTGGACCCTTAAAAAGGCCTTTTAACGCATATTCCCCAAGAGGTTGCGTGTTTTTGGAAAACGCCATGGCCCATCAGGCATTGTCTTCCCCATGAAGTTCGAACGCCTCGTGCAACGCCCGCACCCCCAACTCGAGGTACTTCTCATCGACGACCACGGAGATCTTGATCTCCGAA
>Ga0256841_1003235_pt1 | contig 12296 bp, 12 predicted proteins | sample 356308metaG_FD_185971 | JGI IMG/M metagenome (GOLD analysis project Ga0256841, IMG submission 185971) | Hydrothermal vent microbial communities from Mid Atlantic Ridge, Atlantic Ocean - 356-308 | ecosystem: Environmental > Aquatic > Marine > Hydrothermal vents | place: Atlantic Ocean: Mid...
CCGCTGCAGGGGCCGGTGGAGGCCTACCTGCGCACGCTGGCCGAGGGGCGTCGGTATTCCGCGCATACGGTGGCCGCCTACCGCCGGGACCTCGCCGAGCTGATCGGATTCTTGCGGGAAGCGGGGGTCGAGACGTGGGCCGCCGTCACACCCGCCCACGTTCGCCTTTATGCGGCGGGGCTCCATCGCCAAGGCCGCTCGCCCGCATCCATCGCCCGGCGGTTGTCGGCTGTCCGGAGCCTTTTCGCGGGATTGGTGCGGGCGGGGCTGCTGGAGGCCAATCCAGCGGCTGGCGTGCACGGACCGAAGCGCCGGCGGCGGCTTCCGAAAAGCGTGGCGGTGGACGACATGGCCCGCCTGCTGGACCATTGTCCGGAAGATGTGTTGGAAGTCCGCGACCGGGCGCTGTTCGAGTTGGCCTATTCCTCCGGCCTGCGCCTGTCCGAGCTGGTGCGGCTCGATCTCGAAGACGTGGATCTCGCCTCGGGCGCCGCCCGCGTCCATGGCAAGGGGGGCAAGGTCCGTGACGTACCCGTGGGGCGCAAAGCCGTCGAAGCCTTGCAACGCTGGCTGCCGCTGCGGGCGTCGCTCGCCGCGCAGGAGGAGTCGGCATTATTCGTCGGACGAACGGGCGGGCGGCTCGGCGCGCGCAGCATCCAGAAGCGCCTTCGGCGCTGGGCGCGCCGCGCGGGATTGGACCAGCCGATTCATCCCCACCGCCTGCGTCACGCCTGCGCGACCCATCTGCTCGAGTCCTCCGGCGACCTGCGCGCCGTCCAGGAACTGCTCGGACACGCCGATATCGCCACCACGCAGGTTTATACCCACCTGGACTTCCAGCACCTGGCCGAGGTCTACGATACCACCCATCCACGTGCCCGAAGGTCCGGAAAACGCGCCCGGCGGGGAGATCCAGGAGGTCCCCCCGAGACGTCCAAGCGCCCATAGGCAAGGCGTCCCGGCATCAACCGGGCGGATTCCCGGTTGATGCCGGCTCGGCCCTTCTTCTAAGCTATGCAACTTCGCCGGTGTAGCTCAGCTGGCAGAGCAACTGATTCGTAATCAGTAGGTCGGAGGTTCGAGTCCTCTCACCGGCACCATCCCGACAGCATGAGGCCCGGTCGCTTGCGGGCGTGCACGGTGGCCGCTCGCTCCCAATCCGAGTTCCCTGGGCACGCTTCATCATTCCTGGAGTTCGCCGGTTGCGCGTGATCGTGAGCGCGTGGACCCCACGGCCGTGTCGGCTCATGCGCTACAATGAGCGTTCATGAACGCCTCGGTCATCGATCTCTACGAGCAGCTGGCCAGCGCTCCGGACGACTAGGCCCGGGCGCGGATCATCGCGCAGGCCTTCGAGGCCCTGGCCGAGCGCTATCCCAATCTGGCCGAGGCGGCCACCCGCACCGAGCTGTCCGAAACGGAACTTCGCCTGACCAAAGCGATCGAGCAGGTTCGGGTCCAGCTCAGGCAGACCGCCGCCGATCTTGCGGTGCGCATCGAGCGCAGCAAGGCCGAGACGGTGCGCTGGGTGGCGGGGCTGTGGCTGGCCCAGACGGCACTCATCGCCTGGCTCATCCTGCGAGCCACCGGCTGAGATGCTGAGGGGGGCGATCCTTGCGGGGAGACGGCGTTTCGAGCCGGGCTTCACCCTGCACTCTCGGTGCGGAGTCGAGTCACCTTCGCCGGCTGGGAAAAATCCCGTGTAAGCGGAGAAGAACGGAAGCGCGCGCGTACGACATAACAACGCGTGCCGCCGCTCCCAGCTCGTGGCCTTGACGTTCGTTCCCTTCAATCTTCCGGTTACGGACTCCTCCGCCAACGAACGGATCCGTGGTCCGCACTCGTTCGGGATCGCTCGGGACGGCTCCTTCGCACCGGAATCCAGGTTACCGCGGATCCCCAATCGCCGGAAATGGATCACAGGCGCGCTGCGTAAGACGGCACTGCCATCAGGTGGCGGAGCGGAGATCCTCTCCGAAGAGCCATCATCCGGAGGCGTGCTTCCATGCGATTGCCCAGAGGAATGACGCTGGTGGAACTGCTCGTCGTGCTGGCGGTGATCGGCATCCTGCTCGGTCTCGGAGTCCCGGCCTGGAGCGCCATGATGCGGGCCAACCAACTCGCGACGGCGACCAACAACCTCGTTGCGGCCATCACTCTTGCACGGGTCGAGGCCGTTCGCAGCGGACACCGAGCCACATTCTGCGCAAGTCTCGACGGCGTTACGTGCACGACGCTGGGGTACCACCACGGCTGGATCGTGTTCCGCGACACGGACGGCGACACGTACAGGGATCCGAACGAGCCCATCCTCGCTTCCGGAGGACCTGTCGAGGGGGTTTCGATCCACGGCAATCATCCCGTGGTCCGTATGATCTCCTATACTCCCCTTGGCCAGCCCAAGACCGCCGGCGGGGCATTCCAAGCCGGAAGCCTCTTCGTGTGCAAGGGGCGGTACGGCCGCAGGCTGGTGCTCAGTCCGGCCGGCAGACTTCGGATCGAGCATACGGCTTGTTCTTGAATCGTCCCCTCGTCACCCACCCGTTGCATATGGCCTCGGATCAGGAAGCGGTCCGGGTGTTGCAAAGTGTGAGTTCCCTCCGCGCCATTGCGGAAGGCAGCGGCTACAATTCGAGTGCGTTTTTCGTTCTCACGGACGAAACGTGGCTGACGCGGATCTTGATTCGTCGCCAACGCGAGTGATTGGTCCTGCCTCGCGCGGAGCTGCCGCAGCCAGGCGGACCCCTACCCCGAGGCGGGTGGCATCCCTCAAACCTGTCGGAGGCCCGATCAAGCGAATCTTCCGTTCATCGGAGTTTTGTTCCGGACCATACGTCTGGGCCGTCTGGCGAAGCTTCCACAAGGTATAAAGTAGACATGGAAAGTCCGCCCAGAGGATTCACGCTCGTCGAACTGATGGTCACCCTGGCTGTGGCGGGTGTGCTCCTGGCTGTGGGCGTTCCCGGTTTTACCCGGTTGATCAAAGACAACCGCTTGTCGTCCAGTGTGAACGAGCTGGCTGGCAGCCTGAATCTCGCGCGCATGGAGGCCGTCAGGCGGGGCGCACGCGTGGTGTTGTGCAAGAGCGAGGATCAGACCACGTGTTCGACCTCCGGCTCCGTGGGATGGGACGCTGGGTGGATCGTGTTCGTGGACGAGGACGCCGACAACGCCCTGGACGCTACGGGCGTGGACCCGGAGCCCGTGCTGCAGCGGCACGCTGCGCTGGACAATGGAGTCACCATATCGGCCAGCGCGGATGTGTCGGATCGGGTCCGTTTCCGCGCTTCTGGAAGGCCCATGGAAAGCGGGTCGTTCACGTTGTGTGACGATCGCTCGGGAAATTACGGACGTCAGTTGGAGCTGGAGGGAACCGGTCGGGTGCGATTACTGAAGGACCAGGCATGTTCATAGGCACCCCACAAAAGGGCGTGACGCTCGTGGAAGTCCTGGTGGCCGTTGTGGTGTTGTCCATCGGTTTACTGGGCCTTGCCCAGTTGCAGATGACCACCCTTCGCCAGACGCAGAGTGCGTTGTTGCGCTCGCACGCCACATTGCTCGGCTACGATTTGACCGATCGCATGCGAGCCAATACCGCCGGCGTCATTGCGGGATATTACAACCAGTCGCTAGTCGGCGACCATCAGGGCGATCACGATTGCAGCGTCGTGGACGCCAGCGGTACGGAAACCAATGCCAATCCGGCAGACTGTTCACCACAAGAGCTGGCGGAGAACGACTTGCTGGAATGGGCCAAGACCGTGGCACGCGAGCTACCTTCCGGACAGGGTATCGTTTGTCTGGATTCCACCCCCAAGGACGATCCGCCCGCCACGCCGGGGGCCCCCAAGTGCGACAATCTAGGCACCGTATACGTCGTCAAGGTCTGGTGGACCGACGGGTACGATGCGCAGAGTGGTCAGCCGGTGACACAGTTGTTCGTCACCCCGTTCGTGCCATGAATACTTCGTTGTCCCCAGGTCTTCGGAACTCGGCCACGCGATCGGCCTGCGAAACTGGCATTTCGCTCGTCGAGCTCATGGTGGCCATGGTCCTCGGCCTCGTGGTGGTCGGGGGCGTGGTGCAGATCTATCTGTCCAACAAACAGACCTACCGGGTGAATGCCGCTGTCGCACGTATCCAGGAGAACGCGCGGTTTGCCCTGGATCTGCTCGGGAGAGACCTGCGTGCCGCGGGATACTGGGGGTGTGCGGGCTCGTCGGCGCAGATCGCTCACGCGGTGGACGATACCAGCGGATGGCAATTTCTTGCCGAGCCGGTTCACGGTTATGAGGGAGGCGTGGACACGTTTCCTTCCGACTTCGCTGCGAGCGCTCTCGGCAACACCGACGCGTTCCGTGTGGCCTATATGGATCCGAACGGCGCCTACACGGTGTCGAGCCATGTTCCGGCATCGGCGACGATCCACCTCACCACCACCCACGATCTGAAACAGGGCGAAATTCTGGCCGTGGTCTCCAGCGCCTGCCGGCAGGTCGGAATTTTTCAGATGTCCAACGAGAACAATAACGGTACGATAGATACCGTTGTGCACAATACCGGTGCCGCGACCAGCCCTGGCAACTGCACCGTTGAGCTGGGCGGGAGTTTCACCTGTGCGGACACCTCTCCGGCCAGCAGCTATACCTATCAAGCCGGATCCAAGGTGATGCGCTTCGTTTCCCGTGCCTACTATATCGGCAGCGGAGCCAGCGGTGAGCCTGCGCTGTGGCGGGCATACCTGACGCACAGCGGCGCGGCTGCATCGGTCGGTTCCGAGGAGCTCGTGGAAGGTGTCGAAGACATGCAAATCCTCTACGGGCTGGATACCGACGCCGACGGCACGGCCAATCGTTATGTCCGCGCCGACGCGGTGGGAAACTGGAGTGACGTGGTCAGCGCGCGCGTGGATTTACTGCTGCGCTCGGTAGAGGACAATCTGGCCAACTCACCCCAGCCCTATAAGCTGCAGGGCGTGTCGAGTACGCCGTCGGATCGTCGCATTCGACGTGTGTTCACCACCGTCGTGGCCTTGAGGAACCGGGTGCCATGATGGGGCCCGTGTCGAGTCGACGGTATCGCTTACCGACCGCCGGCCAACAGGGCGTGGCACTGGTGGTTGGCCTGATTCTGCTGCTCGTGCTGACGCTCATCGGACTGACCAGCATGCGTTCCGCGGTGATGGAGGAACGCATGGCCGGTCATTTCCGGGACCGCGATCTAGCGCTCCAGGCTGCGGAGGCAGCGCTTCGCGACGCCGAGGCGTTCATCGTCGGTAACGCTATCACCGAAGGCAGCGGGGGGGTGTATAACGGTTCGAACGGGCTCCTGGGGCGGACCGATGAGGAGCCCGATTACCTTTCCATGATTTGGGACGATAGTAATTCGAGATTCCGGAGCTTTCCCCGGGTGAGCCAGAATCCACGGTATGTGATCAAAATGTTGGATAAAACGACTTCCGGGGGACAGACGATCACGATATTCAGGATTACGGCCCGTGGGGTGGGTCGAAATCCCAATACCCGGGTGTTTGTTCAATCGACCTATCAGCGTACCGGCAATTAGCCGAAATCGGGGTCATAGTCATGAAGACCGCACGTTCATCCATCTCGAAACTCAGGACGGCGATGGCCATGGTTGTCCTTCTGGTGATTCCCGGTTTTCCCGTCGTCTCTACTGCAGGGACGATCGCCCAGGTCCCGCTGTTCGTAGGGCTCAACATCCAGCCCAACATTTTCTTCGCTCTCGACGATTCGGGAAGCATGAACTGGCCCATGCCCATCCAAGGAGCGGAAGCCGCTTATTTCACGGACATCCTCGATTACTACGACACGGAACCCGACAATTATCAAGGAGAGTGGGTTCGGGAGTGGAATACTTGGTGCCGAGGCGCCAATCTGCTTGCCTATGATCAAGACATCGTGTATCAGCCCTGGCCGGGGAATGGTCCGGAATCCCATACGCCGTTCCCATCCATGGACGCGGCCCATACCAACAACTTCGAGGACGTGTGGGTCAATCCACGCACCGAGGGAGCCGGCGACAAAGTGAACAAAGGCTGGCCCGTGTGGGGTTGGTTCGACGGGACCGTCGATTTACTCGATGTTCCCGTGATCCGGTGGGTGGATCGCAACGGCAACGGAGTATGGGACGTTCCGGACTGTCCGCATGGATATGACGAAGCCGGCGTGGTCCGCTTCCGGGACCTGAGTGACGAGGAAAAAGAGAATTTCGCGAACTGGTTCACCTACTACCGTACTCGGGAGTTCACCACCAAGGGCGCAGTATCCCGCGTGGTGACGCAATCGTCGGCGCGTATGGGTCTGGCAACACTACACAATAACAACAATGTCGGCCTGCCGATCGCCGACATGCGTATAGACGACAATAAAGAGGCGCTGCTCGATCATGTGTTCAATATCATCTCCAGCGGCGGAACACCGTTGCGGCGCTTTCTCAACAATGTGGGATATTACTTCAGCACCACGGACACCACGCCGGATGCATTGTTCGACGGTGACCACCCCCCTTCACCGATCCTCCCGGCGGGACAGGGCGGCGAATGCCAGCAGAACTTCGTCATGCTCATGACGGACGGGGCATGGAACGGGGGCTCACCGCACGTCGGGCACCAAGACCGAGATCTCGACATTCCCTACGTCTACGAGGCGCACCGGGATAACTTCGACAATACCTTGGCGGATGTCGCGATGCGGTGGTACAAACGGGATCTGGCGCCGTCCATCGACGGGGAGGTACCCACACAAACGGGAGATGCCAGTGCCAATCTCGACGAGAATTCAGAGCAGCACCTCGTCACGTTCAGTGTGGCCTTCGGCCCCGTCGGGACCATCGATACGGATCCAAGCGATCGCAATGCGCCCTTCCCATGGCCGGAACCCACCGCCAATGCCCAGGAGACGGCGGACGATCTGCGCCATGCGGCATACAATGGCCGTGGGCGATTCCTGTCGGCGCGCGACCCGGTCAGCCTCATCGAGACCCTCGACGCGGTAATCGCCGACATCGAATCTCGTCAGGGCAGTGGCGCTGCTGTGAACTTCAACAGCGCGACTCTCGAAGCCGGCAGCAAAGTTTTCGTGGCCTTGTTCAACAGCCAGAACTGGAGTGGCGATCTGGTCGCCTACGCCCTCGATCCGGACACGGGGAATCTTGCTTCCACGCCGTCATGGAGCGCTCAGGAGGTGCTGGATGCGCCAGGTGGGGATGCCAACCGGGTGATTTACACCATGGGAGCGGACGGGGATGGTGCGTTGTTCCAGCCGAGTAATGTCCAAGCGGGTAGTTCTCCATGGCCCAGTGCGCTGATCCAGGACCTGCGCACGCAACAGGACCAATCACAGGAATCCAGCCCTTATTCAGAAAGTGTACAGCGTGTGGAGTTCCTGCGGGGCGACCGGACGAACGAAGGGGCCTTGTTCCGAACGCGCGGGAGCCGTCTGGGTGACATGGTGCACTCTCCGCCTATTTATGTTGGGGAGCCGAGCGATTCCTGGCCGGACGCGGATCCATTCGGCGCCACCGGCGCCCGCTACTCCGACTTCGTCGAGGCCCAACGGAATTCACCGCGGACGCCCGTGGTCTATGTGGGCGCCAATGATGGTCTGCTGCATGGCTTCAATGCGGAGAACGGGGAAGAGGTCCTGGCTTATGCGCCGGGCGTGCTGGCCTCGGAGCAGAACGCCCAGGGCTATCATTACCTCACGGAGAAGACCTACGGTCACCGGTACTACGTGGATGGGGACATCTCCGTGCACGATGTCTATATGGCGGCGGAATTCGACGGCAGCCGCGCTTGGCGTACGGTTGCCGTGGTTTCCATGCGCGGAGGGGGGCGTGGTGTGGCTGCGCTGGATGTTACTGATCCCAGCGCCTTCACTAATACCGCTGCCGCCGCCGAGGATGTCGTACTATGGGAATTCACCTCCGACGATGACGCCGACCTCGGTTACACCTTCAGCCAGCCACAGATCACCATGATGAACAACGGCAAGTGGGCCGTGGTGATCGGTAACGGCTACAACGATAACGGTTCTTCGGGGACGGCGAAGCTGTTCATCCTGTTCATGGAAGAAGGGCTGGATGGGTGGCAGGATGGCGATTACGTTGTACTGGATACGGGCTCCGGCAGCACGACGGATCGAAATGGCCTGTCGACCCCGGCATTGCTCGACGTCGATGGAGACCAGGTCACCGATTTCATCTATGCCGGCGACCTGCACGGCGACCTGTGGGTATTCGACGTTAGGAACCCGGACCCTTTGCTGTGGGAGTCGGTCTTCATGGATCCAGCGGTGCTCGGTCCGGCGCCGTTGTTCGATGGCGATCCCACCGAGCCCATCACGATGAAACCGTTGCTGGTACGTCCTGATTGGGTGGCCACGACAGCCAGTAATTTCCCCAACGTAATGGTGTATTTTGGCACCGGTCAATATCTTTTTCAGGGTGATGCATCCACCACGGACCAGCAGTACTTCTATGGCGTGTGGCACGCGGATAAGAAACAATTGACGCGGGCGGATCTCGTCGCGCAATCCACGCTCAGCGACAGCTCTTTCCCATCGGATGCGCGTATTCTGTCCAATAACTCGGTCACGTATGCCGATCCACCGAGCGGCGGGGATTATGGCTGGTATTATCCATTGCCGGACTCTGGCGAGCGGGTCGTAGTCGATGCTTTCCTGCGCGACGGTCTCGTGTTCTTCAACACGGCGGTCCCCACTGCCACGGCTTGCTCCGCTGGCGGCTACAGCTATCTGATGAGTGTCGATGCACAAACCGGCGGAAACCCGGACTTTGCTGCTTTCGACTTCAATGCCGACGGCAAGGTGGATGAGCAGGATTTGGTTGTGGACAGCAGTGACAACGACGTGGCGGTCGCAGGTCAGAAATTCGATTATGGGCTGGCTTCGGCATCGGCCTTGCTGGGCGATTATCAGTATACTTCCGGGACCAACACTCGGAAACCTGTCAAGCGCCTCCTAAGGCCGGCGGCGAGCGCGGCTACCGGCGTGCGGCGTTCGTGGATCGAACTGACACCGCAATGAGGAAACGGGCAATGATGAAGATGCTGAGGCGAACGGTCCAGACCATTCCGGATAAGCGGGGGTTATCACTGGGAATTCTGGCCGCGGTGCTGTTGTGGGTCGGTCAGGCTCAGGCAGCGGTCGGTTTCGGTACCGTGGATGGAATATACGTGGAAAACGGCGCTGGGCGAATTGTTCTCGGCGACCGCAGCTTTCGGGTGACCACTGATACGGTCTATCGCAGTATGGGAGGAAAGTCCATACCGGTGGGTGAGCTGGAGGTGGGCAAGTCCGTCCGATTCCGTTACGATCCGAAGACCCGTATCGTGCACGAGATAGAATACATTCGGCCCGAGGAGCTCCGTGAGCGTGTCCGCCAGCCCTAGAATTCGGCGTTCAGCGCCGTTCAATCAGCCGCCCCGCAGCGGGTTGGAATTCCGGTTCGACGGGGTCTCCCCGCGTCAGGGCGGGTTTACGTTGATCGAGCTGATGATCGTCGTCGTCGTCGTGGGTATTCTGGCTGCCATAGCTTTCCCCGCTTATCTCGAGCAGCTCAGGAAAACGCGACGTGCCATGGCTGAGGCCGATTTGCTCGAACTGGCCAATTTCATGCAGCGGACGAACACGGAGGCGGGCTGTTATAACCCCGGGCCGGACAACGATTGCACCACGGCGGACGACGAGGCGGCGCCTACACTGCCTTTCACCCAATCTCCCAAGGAAGGCGACACGAAGTTTTATGACTTGACAGTGGACAGTGTGGGAACCAGCACATTCACGCTGAAGGCCACTCCGATTTCCGGAACCACTCAGGAGGGAGATGGATTTCTTACGGTCGATCAGGCAGGCCAACGTGCTTGGGACAAAAACAACGATGGGGATACGGACGATGCTGGGGAGAATACATGGAGCAAGTAAACTCGCCATTGCTCAGGACGATTGTCTCGAAACAGCCCCCCCGTCCCCTTGGGCTCGCCGCAGTTCAACGGGCAGCGAAAAGACCACATCTTCGCGGCCGTCACCCACCTCGCCAGCGATGTCGGCGCCTGTCGCGTTGAGGTAGCCCATTACCTGCTGGACAAGCGCCTCGGGGGCGGATGCACCAGCGGTGACACCCACGATGTGTTTGTCCTCGAACCAACGCGGGTCGATTTCATGTACACCGTCGATGAGATAGGCTTCGACACCCCGCTTTTCGGCGATCTCGCGCAGCCGGTTGGAATTGGAGCTGTTGCGCGAGCCGACCACGAGGATGAGATCCGCGTGTTCGGTCAGGGCCTTGACGGCGTCCTGCCGGTTCTGCGTGGCGTAGCAGATATCGCTCTTACGGGGACCGACGATCTTCGGGAAGCGCGCGCGCAGGGCAGCGATGATTTCCTCGGTGTCGTCCACTGAAAGCGTGGTCTGCGTGACGATGGCGAGATAATCCGGATTCCGCACGCGCAGGGTTTGCACGTCATCGACATCTTCCACCAGATAGATGTCACCGCCGTGGGCGCGGTCGTATTGGCCCATCGTGCCCTCCACTTCCGGATGACCGGCGTGCCCGACCAGGATCGTCTCCCGTCCTTCGGCGCTGTAGCGCGCCACTTCCATGTGCACCTTGGTGACCAGGGGGCAGGTGGCGTCGAAGATCCGTAGGCCCCGTTGCTCGGCCTCGAGGCGGACGGCGCGCGAGACCCCATGCGCGCTGAAGATCACCGTAGCGCCATCCGGCACATCATCGATCTCCTCCACGAACATGGCCCCCTTCCGCCGTAGGCCGTCCACCACGAACTGGTTGTGTACCACTTCGTGCCGCACGTAGATGGGGGCCCCGAACAGTTCCAGCGCCCGTTCGACGATCTCGATGGCGCGATGAACCCCGGCGCAGAAGCCACGGGGGTTGGCGAGTAGGACTTCCATGGCGGTCGTTCCCGGATGTTTGCGGCGGTTGGGACGAGATTATAGGGCGACCGCGCGGCATCGGGTGAAAACCCCGCCTCGGGACGGGGATTGAAACCCGCGTCGTGTCTTGTCGGGATGATCAGGTCGCGCACCTCTCGCTCCACTCTGGATATTTCAGTCTTCGCGGCCAGGGAGGATGTCCACGAGGCGGATGCGGATGTTCAGGCGGTGGCCGGCCAATGGGTGATTGAAATCCACCACGACGTGCCGCTCTTCGATCGCCCGGATCGCGCCGGGCACTCGCTGGCCGCCGGGCGTTCGGAAAGCGAGGATCTGGCCCACCTCCAATGACTCCCTCTCTTGGAACTGCTCCTTGGGAAGGGTGTGAATGGCTTGGGTGCTGCGTAGACCGAAGGCCTCCTCCGGCTCCAAAGAGATGGTTTTTTGCTCCCCGGGACGCATGCCCACGAGGCAGCGTTCCAGGCAGGCATGGATATCGCCGTGGCCCAGCACCGCGGTGACGGGTTCGTCAGCGAAGGTGTCCTCGGCGACGAACCCGTCCTCCAGTTCGATGCGTAGGTGCACCCGGACGGTGTCGCCGAGCTTCGCCGGGGAACTCATGGTCGCGCCCCTTGCGGTTTTCGCACGGTTGTGACCGGCGAACGGTGGGGGGTCGAGCTTGGGCCGATCATGGGCGTGTTTCGCGTTTTTTGCTGTCGGCTGCGAAGAGTTCGACGGCGATCAGTATCATGACCCCCATGGTGATGGCCGAATCGGCGAGGTTGAACGTGGGCCAGTGCCATGTTCCGTAATAGAAGTCCAGAAAATCCACCACTTGTCCCCAGCGCAGTCGGTCGATGACGTTGCCCAATGCGCCTCCCAGCACCAGAGACAGACCCAACGCGGTCCAGCGCTCACCGGGACGCAGTTTCAGGATCCACCACGCGATCCCGAGGCTGACCACCACGCCGAGGCCGATGAACAAGTCGCGCTGCCATCCTCCGGCGTCGGCCAGAAGACTGAATGCGGCACCGGTGTTATGGGCCAGGCGCAAGGCGAAGAACCCCGGTATCACCGTTAGCGGCATGTCGGGATCCAGCAAGCGCTGCGCTGCCCACTTGGTGAGCTGGTCCGCGCCCAGCACCACGGCGGAGACCACGAACCACCGGCCCGAGGCCACCCGCTCAGCTCCAGAGGGCGTCGAGGGGGAACTCGACGGCGTCGAAGGGGGGCTGGCGCACGGGTTCGTCGTCCTTGAGGGTGGCGATCAGGCCCCAGTGGTCGCCTTCGAGGGCGTAGACCTCGAGGGTGCGCAGGTCGGGATCGACGAGCCAGAGGTGGGCGACGCCGTGCTGGGCGTAG
>Ga0256841_1003236_pt1 | contig 12296 bp, 9 predicted proteins | sample 356308metaG_FD_185971 | JGI IMG/M metagenome (GOLD analysis project Ga0256841, IMG submission 185971) | Hydrothermal vent microbial communities from Mid Atlantic Ridge, Atlantic Ocean - 356-308 | ecosystem: Environmental > Aquatic > Marine > Hydrothermal vents | place: Atlantic Ocean: Mid...
GCCAACCCTGGTCTTGTATACTATTTTCCCCTTATGTTCTTCCACGATTTTCTTCGTGACCACGAGCCCCAGTCCGGTGCCTCTGTTACCCTTTGTTGAAACAAAAAGGTCGAACATTTTTGAGGCCACATCCGGTGGGATGCCATCACCATTGTCTTCAATGCTTACAAGAATTACCCCCCGGTTGGGCTTGGAACGGGTTATAAAGCGTATCCTTTTCCTCTTATTAGTCTTATCTGAAAATGCCTCAAAAGCATTGGAAACGAGATTTATGAGAGCCCTTCTAATGCCTGCAGGGTCAACTTTCACCATAGGTAAGCTCGTATCAAGATCCAATCGTAATTCTATCCCGCTTTCCTCGGCCTGTTGCTTCATCAAGTTCGCAAGTTCTTTCATTATCTGATTGATATCCGTAAGAACCAACTGGGGTTTTTTTTCTGTAGAGAAATCAAGCATGTTGAACGTTAAGTCGGCAAGGAGATTTAGGCTCTCTTTGAAAGGCCTCCAGCCAGTTTTTATATCTTCCATGTTGTTTGTCTTGATACCAACGTCTATGAGTTCACCGCCGAGGTTCATGCTATTTAAAATGTTCTTGATCGTATGAGCCGTGCTTGCAACTGCCTGACCAATGGCGGCAAGCCTCTCTTTCTGAAGATTTTCAGCAAAAAGCTGCGCGTTCTCTATAACCTTGCCCGCCATGTCCCCGATGCAAGCAAGCAGTCTCAAGGACTCAATGGTAAACACGTTTCGGGTCCCTGCATCTATGTGCATCACCCCCAAGACTTCGTGGCGCCCTTTAAGAGGTACACACATAGCAGACCTTATCTGAAGAGCCATCACAGACTCTTCAAGCATAAACCGATTGTCCTCTGTGGCATCAGAGGTGAGCACCGATTGGCCTGTTCTGAGAACATAGTTGGTGATAGTCCTGCTGAATGGTTTTGTCTTTGATGCCCCTTCATCTTGCACTTTTGGAGGATGATCGGGGTGGTAACATGAAACAATCACTTCATTGTTTTTGTTCTCCCCGGGCAGCAAGTATATTGATCCCCTGTCTCCGTCCACAGAAGCCAGAGTAATTTCAAGCATCTTCGACAAAAGAGTTTCTATGTCAAAGGTAGATCCGAGAACTTGGTTGATTTGATATATTGCCAGAAGCGAACTATGGGCTCTCCGAAGGCTTTCAAGGTCTTCTTCAGACGTCAATCCGAAGAGGTTGCTTATTTCTGAATCCGAGAGAGTAAATTGAATCTGGGGTGGTGAGCTTTCTTCCTTGGAAATCTCCAATTCAAGGCTATCTTCCACGCCGTAGCCCATCTCGTATCGTAAAGCCACCGCACCCAGCCTAATCCGATCCCCAGGATTTAATCGCTCGGAACGGGTCAAAGACAACCCGTTGACATAGGTTTTAGCATTTTCAGACAGACTCGATATGTAAGGCGAATTTCCCCTGGCAATTTCGACTTTCGCATGAAACGGCTCTATACCTTCCACAGGCAAACATATATCGCACTCTTCCGAGCTACCAATAATAATGTTGTCTTTATCCAGTACATACACCCTGCCTTCGTTTGCCCCAGAAAGAACTCTCAAAATTTTCATTCTATCCTCACAAAAATACCTCTTGAACCTCTTTATCCCCAAGCCCCGCGAGGTTCACTAAAGCCACCTAATTTACTGATACTCGCACCTTCCATCCTAACCTCAATAACACTATTTTGTCAAATAGATGCTCAATGCCGGATACATAAAATAATATTTGCCCGGTTGTCAAAAAGGTGATATTAAGTTGGAAGCACATTCAAAAATAGCTCTGGGAACCAGGAAAGACAAACCGAGAAATGTTAAAGTGAACCGATATGTCAGAGATTAAGGCCCCGCTTGGGGCATTTTTTTATGAACAGAAAGGAGTGTGTTAAATGAAGTTTAGATTTTCCAGCTTGTTAATTTTACCCCTTGCACTATCACTGCTACTCGTGACCCTGGTTTTACCGGGTGCAGCAAAAAAGGCCAAGACCCACCAGGTAAAAATTGCAGAAGTCAATGGAAAGACCATATCCAAAGCAGAGTTTGACAGGGAATTGGACAGGATACTTCAGCGATTTCAGAGGACTGGCCACAAACTGACCGACGCCCAGATGACAGAGGTAAAGAAAAATGTGCTTGACAACTTGATTGCCAGGGAACTTCTTTACCAGGAAAGTAAGCGCAAAGGAATCACAATTAAGAAAGAAGACGTGGACAAGCAGATCGCTGACCTAAAAAAGAAATTCCCAAGTGAGAAGGATTTTGACGATACTTTAAAGAAAATGCACCTGACAAAAGAAAGCCTTAGAACCCAGGTTGAAGAAGGGATGGCAATCCAGGAACTAATCGACAAGGAATTCATGCAAAAGACAGTTGTTACTGATGCAGAGGCCAAAAAGTATTATGATGAACATCCGGATCTTTTTAAGCAACCGGAGAAGGTGAGGGCAAGCCACATACTTATTAAGGTGAGCCAGAACGCTTCAAAAGAGGAAAAGGCAAAGGCAAGGAAAAAATTGCAAGACATACAGAAAAAGCTAAGAAAAGGTGAAGACTTTGCCAAGCTTGCAAAGGAATACTCCGAGGGGCCAAGCGGGGTTAACGGTGGCGACCTTGGGTACTTCACTAAGGGCCAGATGGTACAACCCTTTGAGAAGGCAGCTTTTGCGTTAAAACCGGGTCAGGTCAGTGATATTGTGGAAACCCGGTACGGTTATCACCTGATTAAAGTGGTGGACAAAAAACCTGAAACTACCCTTGCTTTTAAAGACGTAAAAAACCAGCTCCAAGAATTGCTGAAACAAGAAAAGGTTCAAAAGGAAGTTCAGCAGCACGTAGAAACTTTAAAAAAACAAGCTGCAATTAAAACGTATTTGAACAGCAAGAAAAAATAGTCGAAATTCTGATAAACCGGGATTTTTAGAATACTTCCTTATGAACATGTAACACTTTAGCGTGTTTTAAGCCTGACAGTCTCGCAAAAAATCTCCTGTTTTGTCATTGCGAGCGAAGCGAAGCAATCTCACTGATTATGGCAGGTTAGACCGGGGTAAGGATTGATGGATTACGGGCTAAAGCAGAAGCTGATTAATCCTTAATCCTCAATCCCTTACTGATGAGATTGCCGCGTCTCCCACACCCACTTTAAGCCATACATCTTGACATTAACTCGAAAACATTATCATAAAGTGGGTGTGGGATCCTCGCAATGACCGGTTTTTAGGACTTTTTACGAAACCATTAATGTTTATCCTGACTTTTGGTTGCGGCTTCGTTGCCATAGAACTAGCAACCAATTAAAGAAGTAGGACGAAAATAACCCGAAATCCGTCAGTCCGGCCAAAGCAAAGCGGACAACCGGAATTTAACGCTGTTTACTTGGACGCAGAATCACTTCTTGCACCACGTGCAAGTGGTCCTTGGGGATTTTGAGTGATTAATCAAAGTTCCCAGTAACTTTTTCGTTTCATTGCCCTTCCAAGAGCGGGATGTTATATTTGTAGAAGACTTAGGAAGTTGGTAGAGTTACTCTTGATCGTAACCGGTCACCTCAACAATAGATTGAGGATCAGATGATGATAACGTCCCGCAATAAAATGCCAATAGTTTGCCTCCAGGGTAATTGATAATCTGCCCTGGAGGCTTCTCGACTTATGCAACAGTTCTTCATACTTCGAGCCTCATTAAAGCGGCGGCGATGAAGCTGGTTCCGCAGTACAGTAGTTTTCGGCTACAACGATTCCAATCAGAACTCACTTCAATATCCCATACTGGCTCCATAATTCTGCCTGAGGGGTAATGTCGCAAACAGGTCGCCAGTTATAACCAAGCATGAAAGCTTTCTCGAAGGTCATCCAATGCCGAAGTGGGAGGAACCTTTATGTAGAAACAACAACATTTCCAGCCACCGCAGGTAGAAGTACCTGCTGAAAAGAAAAAGGAGGAAAAGCCATGTATATACAACAGTCTGACCTTTTTGAAGGAATGAAAAGAGACTTTATCAAAGAAGTAATGGACAAAATGGTGAAAGAATCATACGAAGAAGGAAAGACCCTTTTCAAAGAAGGGGATCCGGCAGATTACTTCTACGTGCTGTTGAAGGGTCGTATAAAGCTGGCTCTAGGCGGCGGAGAACACCTCGTACACATTGTAAGTAAACCGGGAGAAGCCTTCGGTTGGTCAAGCCTGGTAGGTCGGGAAACGTACTCAGCCAGTGCCGAATGCCTCTCGCCTACGAAAGTCATAAAAATTGAGAGGACAGAGCTGGAGAAAGTCATAGAAAAGGATCCTCAGAGCGGAGTTATATTTTACAAGCGTGTTGCTGCGTTAATCGGCCAGAGGTTGATCAGTAGCTACGAGGCTCTCCACATGTCACACAGGGGTGAGACGGCCGTGTCTTTCGGAACCGGACAGATCCTGGAATCAGCAGTGTCAGGCTAATCTTCTAGAACCGGCCGCTACCTAACGATTATATGAAAGTCTATTTTATCTTTGGCTCTAGGAGGACCTTTATAGAGACTTTCATCCGTTCGTTGTGGTAGGCCCAATGTGGTCTAGCCATGCCGGTTAGTCACCCCAAAAGCGCTTGTAAAAACCTCGGGCGGATTTTTAATGTCCGCCCTTTCACCTTTTTCTGCCAAGGTAAACCCGTGACAATAATAATGAAACACCTGGTAAGCTTATTTATGCTTGGCTGCAGGTTTCCGGCACGATGAGATTTCACTATCCGCATAAATAACAAATCAACTTCTCTATGAAATACGTAACGATTTGCAATCCCTAGTCTTTATAATTAGCTTCCTGGCATGGCGTCAGTTTTTTTAAATATAACGTATCTCAAAAATATCGTAATCTTTACAAGAAAAAGTCCAACGGCTGCGGCGATAAAATTTATGTAGGTAGGAAATTTAAAGGCAAGCACAAGTGGTATAGCCATTATAAGAAGCCTGAGAAGCCTATTGGCCGTGAGCTTAGCCCTGGAAGTAGAATGAATGGAACGAGGAAGAGACCTCGCCAGAAGTTTAAAGTCAAGCACACTAAACAAACCACCGAGAATTATACCCTTCGTGACTGATTTATGGCCAAGAACCAGGGCTACCAGAGAAACCACAATGGTAAGCCAGAGCGTCTGCTTGATAATACTATTCTGGAACTTGATGTAATCCTCGTTTACCATGTCAGCGCTATGAACCTTCACAACTCGTCTCTATCTCCGTCCAGCCTGTCCTTTTCTTCTAGTTCTTTAATCTGCCTGTAACAGGTTACCCCGCCACCGATTATTCCCAGGATGATAAAAATCGAAATAAATATTCCCCTTGTTCCCAGCCACTTATCAAGAAAATATCCAACCGCCATACAAAGGCCTATACATCCAACCATGGTGAGACCAAGCTGGGTGACGATGCTCATTTGTTCCACAATCCTGGGATATTTCTTGAACACTTTTCCCTAGATCCTTTTCTATTTTACGACGAATCATGCTCAATAAACGGCAATACCCAGGGCAGCAGTGCAAAAGCGGGACATGCGGCAAGAAAAGTATAGAAGAAAAACAATGCATAGCCAAAATGTTCCGCCCCGAATCCTCCCAGCACCCCGGAGATAGACCTGCTGAAGCTAAATATGGTACTAAATAGCGCATACTGAGTTGCACTAAAATGCTTATCGCAAAGTTTCATCAAAAAGGCAAGAAACGCAGCCGTACCGAGTCCTCCACTGAAACTTTCAAAAACAGAAGCTCCATAGACTGCATATTTGGTAACGCCTGGAAGTGCGGCCCCGGCGTATCCAAGGTTGGATATCGCCTGGAATCCCCCCAACACCCAGAGGGCACGCCCGATCCCCCACATGGTGGTGAGTGCTCCGCCAACGATTGATCCGATAATACTGAAAACTGTACCCAGTGTACCGGAAACAAGCCCTATTTCCGTTCTTGTAAATCCCTTGTCGACCCAGAAAGGGGCAACCATGGAACCCATCATTGAATCACCGACTTTGAACAACAGGATAAACAGGATAACTGCCCATACATTCTTTTTCTTCAGTATTCCCTTAATCGGTACTACCCACTGCTTTACGATACCTAACGAACCGCTATTTTGACTCGTTTTGACCCGCGGCGCATGGCACGGCTTCCAGAACAAAACCACCAGTGCAATAAGCCCCATGGCAACAGAAATACCAACAAATACAGCCTTCCACTCTAAATAATCGCTCAATGCAACAAGTCCACCCCCGGCAACAATAAGTGCAACCCTGTATGCGCTAACCCTAAAGCCGTTAGCCATACCAAGTTCTTTCTCATCGAGGATATCAATAGTGTACGCATCAACCGCTATATCCTGGGTTGCAGAAGCAAAGCACATTGCAGCAAGAATAATTACAATACTGAGCCCCGGGTTGCTCGGATTAACGGCTAGAATCGAAAGCATGCAGAGGGCTATCACGAGCTGGCTGGGAACAATCCAGTAGAATCTTTTTCCGAACCTGTCAACCAGGGGGGCCCATAGAAGCTTGAGACTCCACGCCAGTCCCGTCAGGCTAAGCATACCGATGGCTCTCAAGCTCATATTGTGAGATCTGAAGTAAACTGATAGGGTATTGTAGATGAATCCGAAAGGTACACCTTCCGCAAAATAAAGAAGGCAAACCACGAACATTTTTGTTCGGTATGACAGCGAAAAACGTTCAGACAAAACGGAAGAATTATTCACCCTTTTTAGTTACCCTCCTTAACTCCATTCCAGGGCATCGATAACTCCATGACACCTACAACTGGTTGCAACAAGATACTTACCGGCACCGGAAAGCACCTTGCGGTATACTTCCTTGAGCGCTTCCGGCGTGTATCCCCCGACCCCCGGAGCCAACTGGTGGCTGCGAAGAACCACCGGAGTATATCCCGGAAGGTCAATTTTTGCCAGGACTTCGAAAAGATTTCCTTTTCTGGGCTGCTTGGTCTTGGTGCAGATTTCCTCGGGTTCGCTACAGTTATCCGGACATACGAAATCCGCAAAACTTGCATAAAGAGTCTTCCCAGACATCCTGAAAGGATTTGGAACCTGGTTATCCACCTCTTCGGGTACATCGAGCCGTCTGAAGTTAACTTTTTCTTTTTTCAGTTCCTCTACTAACCATTCAAAGGCCACATGAACTGGCACTGCCGGCACAATCCATTCGGGAGGAGTTGTAAGGTTCTTTGACAAAAAAGCCAGGGCATCCTCCTCGTGTATTTTCACCGGTAACGACTTAAGTCCCTCAAGTTTTTCATAGTCTTCGTCAACAACGACAACGGATTTCCCCGGGTTTCTTCTTGATATCCTTTTTGCAGCAAGGGCGCCAAAATGCCCCGCGCCCAAAATCCAAGCGTAATCCATTTCTCACCCCACAATCAGTTGAAGTTCCTTCATCATCTGTAAATCAGCCACCGCGTCTGGTTCTATCGCTTTATTCGGACATTCGGAAACACAAATACCACACCCCTGGCATTTCAACTTGTCTATGTAGATTTCTCCATCCCTATAAACGGGAACCTCATAGGGACACACTCTCACGCAGGTTAGGCATCTTACACAACGCCCCTCTATCACGGAAACCGTCGGTGCAAATCGAGTACGGACATCCTGCGAAAGTAGCGATAACACCTTTGCCGAAACAGCCTTCGCGTGGGTGATTGATTCTCTGATCGTTTTCGGGTAGTGTGCCTGGCCACACACATAAATACCCTCAACTTGAGTCTCGGCCGGTGCAAGCTTAGGGTGTTTTTCCATAAAGAACCCACTGGCGGAAAGGGGCAGCTTGAGTATCTTCGAAAGCGTAACATGGTCGGAAGTGGGTATAGTCGCTTCACTTAGCACCAGGCGATCTACCGTGAGGCACAAATCCTGTCCTTCCACGGGTACCGGGAAGTTTGAGCCTTTCCTTTTAACCCGAATTCCCACGGCCTTTTTCATTCCCAGCCTCACCTTCGAAACCACAGGTTCAAAGGCAGTATCATAGCGAACAAACACGACACCGTTTTCCCGGGCTTCCTGGTAAATCAATTCGTTGAATCCATATGTCCTGATGTCCCGATAAAGAACGGTAATATTCATATGAGGATACAATTCTTTCAAGACCAAGGCATGGGTTACTGCCCTAGTACAGCAGACCCTACTACAGTACGGACGTTCCTCGTTTCTCGATCCGACACATTGAATCATGCACAGATGCCTTATGCGAGAAAGAGATGAATCGAAATATGTCCCGGCAGGCTTTATGTAATTCCATGCAAAATCGCTTTCCCACTTTCTTTTCTCCAGTTCCGCCGCTATTTCAGATTCAAGTTCCCTTTGCGTGCAGATTCCCTCCACTTCCCCGTACCCGAAGAGACCACGTGGTTTTAGAAGCTGGGCACCTATTGCAACCACGAGCGCACCGTGGGATACTTCATGATCCCCTATATCCTTTCCACCGGCCACCCTTATAGTGGATAGGAATTTGCCCCCGGCACCTGAAAAATTTACAAGCTCTGCGTTGAGAAAGACGTCTATCTTCGAATTGGCATTGACTTTTAAGATAAGCTTTTCAATGTGCGCCTTTAAATTAGCGCCTTCGGGACCTTCAAGTGAATCCAAGCCCCTACCGCCCAGTTTGCCCGTTTTTTCAACAATGGTTACCTTTATTCCGTGCTCTGCAATCGTGGTGGCAGCAGTCAGACCCGCAACGCCTCCCCCAAGAATAAGTACCCGCTTGATAACGGAGGACGAAAGGAAGGACAGGGGTTTTGAGCCCAATACTTTTCCAGCCGCTGCCTCAACTAGCTTTTTTCCCTTTTCGGTTGCAATCAGGGGGTCTTTCTTATGCACCCAGGCACATTGTTCCCGGATGTTTGCCATTGTGACAAGACCGGGATTCAAACCGGCCGCTTTCATCACATCCTGGAAAATTGGAAGGTGAGTTCTGGGAGTGCACGAAGCCACAAGAAGCCTTGTTATTCCTTTTTCCTTAACTATCCTTGTCATTTCTTTCGTTGCATCGGAAGAACAGCTAAAAAGGTTTTCTTGTGCCCAAACGACGTTCGGAAGCTTTTTCGCAAATTCCACAACCTGCTTGGTATCAATCACACCGGCTATATTCGTTCCACACTTGCATATAAAGATCCCGAGGCGGAGTTCTGATGGTGATTTAAGCTCCTCGGATATGGTTTCGATCTCCCTTGAGGGCAAACCCAGAAACTTGCAGGTCTCGGAAGCTGCAGCTTCAGAATCCAAAACCGCCCCAGGGATACTTTTTGGTCCCGTTACACATCCGCAATTAAAGATGCCATCCCGAACATCAGTGTAAGCGACGCTTCTAGTAAAACCCCAGCTTTTTTCTTTCGAACCGAAATCTAGGACTCTGTCTCGTGTCGCTTCAATACCAACCGCAAGCACCACCATGTCAGCATAATACTGGTGGAAACCATCTTCCAAGTCACTATAATTAAGCAGGAAGGAGCCATTTTCACCCGGCTCTATTCTGGCAACCTTACCCTTTACAAACTTGACCCTACCTGAATTTTCAAGTCGATTGAGGTACTCTTCCCCGTCCTTTTCCTGTGCCCTTCGATCTATGTAAAAAACAACGATTTCTTCGACGTTTCCCCTTTCCAGCGCAAGCATCGCTTGCTTGAAAGTAACCAGGCAACATACCTCCGAGCAGTAAGGGCGATTCCTGGCTGTATCCCGGGATCCTACGCACTGTATGAAAGCAAGTCTTCTTGGCACGGAACCATCAGACAAGCGAACCAGTTCACCCCCCGTAGGACCCGTTGGGCTCAAGATACGCTCAAATTCCAAGGAAGTGAGAATATCAGGACTCGAACTATAGTTGTACTCGGGTATTTTCCCGGGATCGAAGGTCGTAAACCCGGAAGAATTTATGATTGCCCCAACCTTGAGCACCACAATTTCATCTTTCTGTCCAAAATCAATTGCCCCTGTGGGACAAAGTTTCTCGCATATCCGACATTTCCCCTTCAAGAAATATCTACACCACTTTTTTTCTATAACGGGAACCGAAGGGACAGCCTGGGGATATAACTGGTGAATGGCCTTAGTTTCACTTAATCCAAGGTTAAAAGGGTTCGGTATTCTTACTGGGCATTTTTCGGTACAGGTACCACACCCGATACATTTCTCCTCATCAACGTAGCGCGGCAACTTCCTAATAGCTACACTAAAGTCGCCTGAACTACCTTCAATGGCTTCAACCTTACTATATGTCAATAGGGTGATATTCTTGTCGCTTTTTACATCATGCAACCGGGGAGAAAGAATGCACATGGCACAGTCGTTGGTGGGAAAGGTTTTGTCAAGTTGAGACATGTGGCCGCCAATTGAAGGAGCCCTATCAACCAGGTATACAGAAAAACCAAGCCTGGCACACTGTATAGCGGCCTGCATCCCGGCCACACCGCCACCAACAACTAAAACGTTTTTGTTGCTGTCCTTACCTGTCACCTAATCTCCGCACTGCTTCAGCATTCCGCTCAGATTTCTTCCGAAAAACTATCCTTTATTAAAAAGCTCTTTTCAAATATATCATCGATTTGATCAGGAATATGCCCCGTTTTCTCGTAAGCTTCGAAAAATTCATCCAGAATCCTCCTTCGGACTTTCCTGACAGATATTTCTATATCATGAAGTTTCTCCATCAGTTCTGCCGACACAAATCCTTCGTCCACGGCCATGTATCTCAACACTCGGACAACACTGGCAAACTTCACCCCCTGGGGGCAATGAAAAGAACAACTATAGCACTGCCAGCAATACCAGATTATCGGGGATTTAAGGAGTTCTTCCCTTTGCCCCAGTAAAACCATTTGTATTATGGAACTCGGCCTAAACCTGTTGTCTATTTCGCTTACCGGGCAACATCCGGTGCAGATTCCGCAGGCAAAACACCTGGTAAGAGTTTCCCCTCCAGCGGCCCTAACCACTTCATCCTTGAAATGCGCATCTCCCTTCCTGAGGTCAAAGCAGCGTTCTGAATTAGCCATTGTTTATCTCCAGATTAAGTAAAATATCTTGCTTCGTTCATAGATAGTCGATAGCGTTGGTAGGGCAGTGATCCTTGCATTTTGTGCATTTGTCGGCAGCCTGGGTTGTACGAGTGCAGAGGCTTTCATCCGCCAGAACCAAGACTCCGTCAACTACCCTTATGGCCACCTTCTCTTCCCATTGAGGCCCCTTACCAAGCCTACCAGATTCACTGTTCGCAGTGTTATATTCACAAACCGACACGCAGATCCCGCACCCGTTACATAGATCGGCGTTAATCACCATCCCCGTGGAAGCTCTTTCCTTCAAGGGTGCAAGTATCTCTTCCAGCGCTTCAATGTATCCTGCCCACTCAGGTTCATGGAGTACAGGGCAGTCAGATGGAGACAGGTCGCCACTTATCAAGAATTCTGCAAACTCCGCACACGTCATCCCGCATTTCTGGCAATTGGTGCGCGGTAAGAACTCTATTACGTCTTCCAGTTTTGGGACTTCCACTAGTTTTAAAAACCTCTTTCCTGCCTGAGCAGCCTATTTTCACGGAATATTAAGTTTACTCAGCCTTCCGGAAATACTTTCCATGACTTCCAGGTTTTCTGCACGGAAGCTGGACTGGCTAAGTACCTTTAGAGCTTCTTCCCTGTTTGAACCCGGAAAGTCCCTGTACCATGTACTTCCACCCTTCTCCGGGCCAATTATTTTTCCTTCTGAAACTACCACTTCACCATCCCGTATCAAACACCAGCACGAAGAAAATGCCTTCTTCATGGATTCCATATCCGCCTCATCCCTGATATCATAGATCACTACGTCTCCCCTTGATCCTGGTTTCAAATTACCACGGTCAGAAATACCCAGCACTTCTGCCGGGGAACTTCTCGTCAACCTGGCCAGAAGATAAAATCCCCACCGGTTCACTATTTTTGCCCACGATGTTGCATAAGCTAGAGCAAGTTCACTGGTGGGTGGCATCATGGAAAAGGAAATCCGGTTTTTCTCGTTTCCAGCTAGAAATTCGATTATACCGTCATGATCTTGTGGGCTCCCTTCCACGCAATAGTAGACGGAATGAGTCAGTCCCACATCAAGTTTGAAAAAAATTCCCGGATTAGCGGGTTTGTGTAAGGTTACCTTAAGGTACTTTCCCACCGGCAGACAACCCAAATCTATGCTTCCGTCTCTTACCAAAATATCTTCTACAGCAACTAATTCACCACTGTTTAAAAAATCCGACACATGGCATATATG
>Ga0256841_1003237_pt1 | contig 12294 bp, 9 predicted proteins | sample 356308metaG_FD_185971 | JGI IMG/M metagenome (GOLD analysis project Ga0256841, IMG submission 185971) | Hydrothermal vent microbial communities from Mid Atlantic Ridge, Atlantic Ocean - 356-308 | ecosystem: Environmental > Aquatic > Marine > Hydrothermal vents | place: Atlantic Ocean: Mid...
GGTCAGCTTTGCTGTGCCGAGCGTGATGGCCCAAGACGGCGGCAGCTTGCTGGATACCGTCCGCGAGCGCGGCTACTTGATCTGTGGCGTGAACGGCCAAGTCCCTGGCTTTAGCTTCCTGGACCCGGATACGGGCGAGTGGAGCGGCTTTGACGTGGACTTCTGCCGTGCGTTGGCGGCAGCGGTCTTCGGTGAAGTGACCGCCGACAATATTCAATACGTGCCCCTGACGGCCAAAGAGCGCTTCACCGCGCTGCAAACCGGCCAGGTGGACGTGCTCTTCCGTAACACCACCTGGACGCTCCAGCGTGACGGCGAGTTCGGCATTGATTTTGGCCCCACCACCTACTATGACGGCCAGGGCTTGCTGGTGAAGGCCGACTTGGGCGTCGGCAGCATTGACGAGCTGGACGGTGCTTCGATCTGCACGCTGACCGGCACGACCACCGAGCTGAATATTACCGAAGCGCTCAGCTCGCGCGGCCTGAGCTATGAGCTGGTCCCCTTCGAAAACTCCAGCGAGACCTCCGCTGCTTTTGAAGAAGGCCGTTGCGACGTGCTGACTTCTGACCAGAGCCAGTTGGCCGGCTTGCGCTCTCAAATGGCCGACCCGGGATCGGTCGTCGTGTTGCCGGAAGTGATCTCCAAAGAACCGCTCGGCCCGGCCTACCTGGAAAACGACGCGCGTTGGGCGGACGTGGTGAACTGGACCGTTTTCGCTACCTTCACCGCCGAGGAATTCGGCATCACCCAGGCGAACGTGGACGAGTTCCTGAGCACCGATGACCCGCGCATCCAGCGCTTCTTGGGCATCGGCGACAACGCCAGCGGCTCGATCATCGGGCTGGACAACGACTTCGCGGTTAACGTGATCCGCGCGGTCGGCAACTACGGCGAGATCTTCGAGCGCAACGTGGGCGCCGACAGCCCGCTGGAGCTGCCGCGCGGCCTGAACCGTCTCTGGACCGACGGCGGCCTGATCTACGCACCGGCCTGGCGTTAAGCCTACTCCGTGTAACACATCGGGGACGCAGGTACGCCTGCGTCCCTTCCGTTATCCGCTCTTTCGCCATCGTAAAAACGCTCTTTCAACACCCTGGTTGTGAGGGCGGATCGTCCAATTTCTTTTTGCCCTGGGGGGATAACTTATGGCAGAAGGCAGACCCTCCACATTCAACCGCGCTGCACACGCCCCTGTGCCTTTTTGGCGAGATATCCGCATCATCCAGGTGATCGCTCAGATCGTTTTTTTAGTCTTGGTGGCCGCGGCGGGTTATCTGTTGATCCATAACCTGCTCAACAACCTGGAAGCAAGCCACCTGACGATCAATTTTCATACCCTGGAGCGCCCCTTCGGCACGATGATCTCCGAGGGAACGTCCAACTTTGAGCCTTCCAAGTCTACCAATCTCCAAGCGCTGATGATCGGGCTAAAAAACACGTTGCGTGTGGTGGTGGTAGGCCTTATCGGGGCGACGTTCTTGGGCATTCTGATCGGCATCGGCGAGCTTTCCACAAACTTATTGGTGCGCACGGTTGCCAAATCTTACGTCGAAGTTTTTCGCAACACCCCGTTGTTGGTGCAACTGTACTTTATCTATCGCGGGATGCGTTTGGTCGTGCCGGAGAACTTGCGAGATTCCTACAAGCTCCCCGGGCCGGTGTATATCAACCGTCGCGCGGTGAACTTTCCGCTGATCCAGGGCACAGAAACGGCCTGGATACTCTATGTGGCGGTCGGTTTGGGCTTGGCGGTGGGGATCGGGTTGTGGATTTGGCGCTTGCGCGTGCAAGAACACACCGGCCAGCGTGCCTATACGATGCGCTGGTTTTTGGCCGCCCTCCTCGGCTTCACCGTCATCGGCTGGCTTTTGGCAAGCAAGCCTTTCTCCATCGAATATCCGCACCTGAAAGGGTTCAACTTCGAGGGCGGGGATAGGCTTTCGGCGGAATATATCGCGCTGACGATCGGGCTTATCCTCTATACGGCGGCTTTCATCGCTGACATCGTCCGCGCGGGTATCCAAGCTGTCCCCTACGGGCAGATCGAGGCTTCACGCGCGTTGGGCTTCAACAACGCTGACACGTTGCGTTTGGTGGTTTTGCCCCAGGCTTTGCGCCTGATCATCCCACCTTTGGGCAATCAATACCTCAACCTGACCAAAAACTCCAGCTTGGGGGTCGCTATTGGCTTCTTTGACGTGTACAACGTCGCCAACGTGATCTCGAACCAAACCAGCCAGTCTGTCGCAATCTTTGCGGTGATGATGGTGATTTATCTGAGCTTGAGCCTGATCATCTCTGCAGTGATGAACACGCTCAACTACACCATGCGGCTGAAGGAGCGGTAGCCATGAAACGGCAATACGACGACACCTTCTTCTATATTGCGCCGTCCGAGCCGCCACCTAGCCGCCGTCCGCCCATTGTGGAGGTGGGGCCGATTGGTTGGCTGCGTCGCAACCTCTTTAGCAGCAAAATCAACTCGCTGGCGACGATTTTTACCGGCGTGGTGATCCTGGGCTTTTTGTATATGGTGCTGAGCTGGTCGATCCGCACGGCGCAATGGGCCGTTGTCTACAACAACTTGCGGATGCTCACCAGCGGCACATACGACCGACGCGAAACCTGGCGGCTGGAAGTGGTGGCCGGAGCGCTGGTCTTCCTGACCGGCCTGGGGCTGGGCATCTGGGCGCGGGTGGCGCGCAGTGTGTTTATCGCCGTGCTGGTGAGCCTGGCGGTGATCATCATCGTACCCATCGTCAGCGCCTACATCCCCGAGCCGACCATTCACATTTTGCTTCGGCCCAGCAAAACGCCGCCAAACTTTGTTTTCGTGGGCTTGGCCGGGCAAGAGGTCACCGTGCGACTAGAGCCGCAAACCGATCCCGCCGACGTGGACGCGCCTTTGCTCGGCTTTGTGGAGCAAAAGTCGCGCGTGGACTGGTCTACGTTGGCGCGCCAAGTGCACGACGGCAAAGCCGACTTGGCGGACTATAACATGCAGTTTACGCTGCGGGTGCTGGACAACCGCTTGCGTCCGCTGATGACCGACGAAGGACCGGTGCAAGCTGTCTTTGACGCAGAAAACCCGGGTGGAACGCTGACCTTCACGCTGCCCGCCGACGATTGGTATGTGTTGGAAGTAACGCGCGATGACACCAGCGAGCCGGTCGGCTATGCCTGGCTGCGCATTGACAACGTAGAAGTTTTTTCCAGCCAAGAAGACTTGGCCCAACGCCGTGCCGACCGCTTCGGCGACCCGCCGGAAGTGGACAACGCGCTTTTCGCTGAAGAAAAAGCCTATCGTTTCGAGGGCGCGCGCTCGTTCAAGCAGTTTTTGAGCTTGCAGCTTGCGCCGCTCTTTAGCCGCTTGGCCGTGCCGTTGCTGATCGGGGCATTGCTCTTTGTGGACGGCTGGGTGATCGGCGTGTTGGGCAAAGCCGACAAGCGCGTGCGGCGCGGCGCGCTCATCGGCTGGGCGTTGGCCTTTCCCTTCTCGATCATCGTGTTGCGCGGCTTTGAAGGCTCGCGTTTGTTGCCGCTGGTAGATAGCGGACAGTGGGGCGGTTTGCTGCTCACTGTGCTGTTGACGGTGGTCGGCATTACGGCCTCGTTTCCCATCGGCGTCGCGTTGGCTTTGGGGCGGCGCAGCAATCTCCCTGTAGTCAAGTGGACGTGTACGATCTTCATCGAGACGGTGCGCGGTGTGCCGTTGATCACGGTGCTTTTTATGGCGAAGCTGATCGTGCCGTTTTTCTGGTCTGCGCTGACGGATATTGACTTGACCGTGCGCATGATGATCGGGTTGACGCTCTTTAGCGCGGCGTACCTGGCGGAAAACGTGCGCGGCGGCTTGCAGATCATCCCGAAGGGGCAGATCGAGGCGGCGCGTGCATTGGGGCTAAACCCTTTCCTCACCACCACGCTGATCGTGTTGCCGCAAGCCTTGCGCGCGGTCATTCCGGCCATCGTGGGGCAATTCATCAGCCTGTTTAAGGATACGTCTTTGGTGGCGCTGGTGGGCCTCTTCGAGCTGGTCGGTATCGTGGGGCTGATTGTCAAAGGGCAGCCGATCTACCGCCCGTATCAGCGCGAAGCCTATATCTTTGTCGCCATCATCTACTTTGTCATCAGCTACGCCATGTCGGATATCAGCCGCCGCCTGGAAACTTCCGGCGCCGGCAGCGTGCGCCGACTGTGAGATACAGCTAGAGGAAAACTCCTATGGCCGAGAACCAAGCCGAAAAGCAAAACGCCGAAGAACCCATCATCATCTGCGAAGAGGTCAATAAATGGTACGGCAACTTCCACGTGCTCAAGGATGTGAGCCTGGAGGTGATGCCTCAAGAGGTGGTGGTGATCATCGGCCCGTCGGGGTCGGGCAAGTCCACCTTCATCCGCTGCATCAACCGCCTGGAAGAACACCAGGAAGGGCATATCATCGTGGACGGGATCGAGCTGAGCCACGATGTGCGCAATATCGCCGCCATCCGCAGCGAGATCGGGATGGTCTTCCAGCAATTCAATCTCTTTCCGCACCTGACCGTGCTGGACAATATCACGCTGGCCCCGCGCTATGTGCGGCGGATGCCGCGTAGGGACGCGGAAGAGATCGCGTTGGAACTGTTGGATCGCGTGGGCATCCCGGACCAGGCGCGCAAATATCCCGGGCAGCTTTCCGGCGGGCAGCAACAGCGCGTGGCGATTGCGCGCGCGTTGGCGATGCAGCCCAAGATCATGCTCTTTGACGAGCCGACTTCGGCGCTCGATCCGGAAATGATCAAAGAAGTGCTGGACGTGATGAAAGAGCTGGCCGAAACAGGCATGACGATGCTGGTGGTGACACACGAGATGGGCTTTGCGCGTGAGGTAGCCGACCGCATCGTCCTTTTTGACGAAGGGCGCATTGTGGAAATGGGCACGCCGGAACACTTCTTCACCAACCCACAACACGAGCGCACCAAGCTCTTCCTCTCGCAGATTTTATAAGAGCAGGGGAGATGCACGCATGACTATTCCCGCCCGCCTCTACTCACGGGTGCTCGTCTTGCTCGACGGTTCGGCCACGGCGGAGTTTGCGATCCGCTTTGGGGCAGACTTGGCGAGCAAACATCAAGCCGACTTGGCGCTTTTGCACCTACGACGCACCAGCCCCACCGCTGCGGAAGCCGAAGCGGAAAACGCTGCGGCAACCGAAGCGACGGCATATCTGGAACGGGCGCGCAAAGCCGCGCAGTCCTACGGCGTCGCCAGCATCAGCACGCACACCCTGGCCGCGGCCAACTTGCACGAGGCGCTTTCCCAGTTCATTGACGCGGAGCGCGTGAGTGTGGTGGTCACCTCAACGCAGGGGCGAACCGCTATGCTTCGTTGGATTTTCGGAAGTGGTGTGGAAAAGGCACTTTCCAACTTCCCTGTGCCGCTTTTGCTGGTGCGCCCGATGTACCAAAAGGTGATCGTGCCGCTGGACGGCTCGGGCTGGTCGGAAAGCGCTATCCCACAAGCCGCAGAGATCGCGCGCGTTCACGACGCCGAGCTGATCTTGCTGCACGTTTATCAGCCCAAAGGGGGCGATTATGCCGACCAATGGGCGCTTGCCGGACATCAGCAAATTGCCGAGCAACCTTACGAACAAGTGCGCGACCGTCTGATCGCGCTGCGCAACCAGTTGCGTCAAGAAGGGCTGCGCGCACGTGAAGTGCTGCTGCGTGCCAACAACCCGGCCCAAGCCATTTGCGAGTTCGTGGAGTCTGAAGACGGCATCAGCCTGGTGGTGATGTCTACGCATGGGCGCACGGGTTTGGCGCGTTGGCTGATGGGCAGCGTGGCGCAGAAGGTGATCCAAAACGGGCGCTGCCCGGTCAAACTGGTTCATCCGGCGCGCTGAGAGCACCCCTTCGACGCATGTTCACGACGCCTCACTCGCCAGCGAGTGGGGCGTTTTGGTGCGTGTACACACGTTGACACCCCCCACAAGGGCGCTACAATTGCTGTGCATTCAAACCGTGAGGAGGCGCGATGAAAATCCCTGCGAATGTGCACGTTTCCACGCATCCCCTGGTCAAACACAAGCTCACTTTGTTGCGAGACAAGGACACCGAGCACAAAAAATTCCGCGAACTGATCCGCGAGCTGGCTATGCTGCTGGCGTATGAGGCGCTGATGGATTTACCGCTCAGCGAGCGTTCTGTGCAAACGCCGATGGGCACGGCACGCGGACATGAGTTGCTGGAAAAAGTGGGGCTTGTGCCGATTTTGCGGGCGGGGCTGGGCATGGTGGAGGGCATCCACGAGATGATCCCTGGCGCCCAAGTGTGGCATCTGGGCATCTACCGCGACGAAAAGACGTTGCGACCGGTTTCCTACTACAACAAACTGCCCGTTGACCCGACCGTGCAAGTGTGCTTGCTGTTGGACCCGATGCTGGCGACCGGCGGCTCGGCCACTGCCGCGATCGAAGTGCTGAAAGATTGGGGCGTGCGCCGCATCAAGTTCGTGGGACTGATCGCCGCACCGGAAGGCGTGCAAGTGGTCACCGAGGCCCATCCGGACGTGCCGCTCTTCTTGGCCGCCATTGACGATCACCTCAACGAACAAGGGTTTATCGTGCCCGGGCTGGGCGACGCGGGCGATCGTCAGTTCGGCACAGCCTAAAACACAATTCGGCGACGTGCAACGCTCTGGAGGCGGCCTGCTCGTCACCACATCGCCGCTATCTTGCACCCCAGACGTGAGGGGCCATGCCAAGCGCGCATCTGGTTTCTTTTGTGATCGTTTTTCTCATCTCCTGGGGGCTGGCGTTCCTCCTGACGCCGGTCGCGCAGCGTTTGGGCTTGCGTTGGGGCATCGTGGACGTGCCGCGCGACCGCCATCGGCACGGGCGCGTGATCTCCAAATTCGGCGGGATGGCGCTTTACCTCGCTTTTACGGTGGCGGTCATTGTGGCGCAATTTTTGCCCGTCGTGCGCACCGACAGCAAGGAAGTTATCCGTCTGGTCGGCTTGCTTTTCGGCGGGGCGTTTTTGTTTCTCTTCGGGTTGCTGGACGACAAATACGAGTTTAGCGCGTTGCCGCAATACGTCGCGCAATTGCTGGCGGCTGCGATTGCCGTTTCTTTCCTCATCATCATCGAGGGCTTTAACAACCCCGTGACCGGTCAACCGACACCGCACTGGCCTTATGTGGTCACCGTGACGCTGACGCTCTTTTGGTTGGGGCTGATGATGAACACGGTCAACTGGCTAGATGGGTTAGATGGGCTGGCGGCGGGGGTCGGCGCGGTGGCTGCGCTGATGATCTTTATTCACGCTGCTTTCCGCTTGAACCAAGTCAGCGTGAGTTTGTTGGCGTTGGCGCTTTTCGGCGCAACGCTGGGTTTTCTGCCCTTCAACTTCCACCCCGCGCGCGTTTTCATGGGCAGCAACGGCTCGCTTTTTCTGGGATACACCATCGGCGTGCTGGGCATTATCGGCGGGGCGAAGATGGCAACCGTGTTGCTGGTGATGGGCTTGCCGCTGTTGGACGTGGTCTGGCAGATCGTGCGGCGCGTGCGCGCAGGGCGCAACCCCGCCCAAGGGGATCGCGGCCACGTGCACTATCGCTTGTTGGAGCTGGGGCTTTCCCAGCGGCAAATTGTGCTAGGCTACTATGTGTTTTGCGCGCTTTTCGGCACGATAGCGTTGGTGACAGCCAGCCGCCTTTACAAGCTGATCGCGCTCTTGGTGCTCAGCGCGGTGGTGGTTTCGGGCTTCATCTTCCTAGGGCGGCGCACTTCTCCGAACGCTCCCCTCACGGACGAGTAGCCCACTTTCCACGCTTCCTCTCTCCTTTTTTACGCGCTCGCTACGGCTTTTTTACACGCCCCACGCCCAAACCATGCTAAGGTGAAAATAGCACACGCGCAACCTGAGGAGGTCACGATGAGGGTAAAGCACTGGGCACGCTGGCTACTCGGCGGGATGTTGGCGCTGGGCAGCATATTAGGAGCAGTTGCCCCGACCGCGCACGTTGGAGCACAACAAAACGATGGGCGCATTAGCATCATCTTTATGCACCACTCCACCGGTTTGGGCATGATGGACGAAGGGGGCGTGCGCCCGGCCCTCACGCAACGGGGTTACGATTTTTGGGATCACGGTTATAACGACGAAGGACTACGCGATCCGCAAGGAAACTATTTGGGTGTCAATTGGAATGTGCCGGACGACAACACCGATCCGGACGGCTGGTACGCGATCTTTCAGCAGCCGCTCACCGATCCGCCGTCCAACACGCTAAGCCACATGCTGCAACACGACGTGATCATCTTCAAGAGCTGCTTTCCGAACGCGGATATCACCAGCGAGGAGATGTTTCGGGAATATCAGCGCTATTTCCTCGCCATTCGCGACGTGATGGATCGCTATCCGGACAAAATTTTTATCCCCCTCACCATTCCGCCGCTTGTGCCCAATGCCACTACGTCGGAAAACGCCGCACGCGCCCGTCGCTGGGCGCAATATCTCACCTCGGATGAATACTTGGCGGGGCATCCCAACGTCTTCGTGTTTGATTTTTTCAGCGCGCTGGCAGACGAAGACGGCTACCTCCGCGCCGAGTATCGCGGCGACGAATGGGATAGCCACCCCAACACACTGGCGAACCAAACGGTAGGGCCGCTTTTTGTGCAATTTGTGGACGAGGCGATCCGTAGCTACACCTTCAGCGAGCCGCTGGAAGTGCCCACCCCGTCCGAAGCGGACGAGACCGCAACTACGACGGGCCAGGAGGTCAGCGAGGACATCACGTACACGGACGCCGGACCAAGATTGGCCCAGTTGGGCGACTTTGAAAACACGTTGCCGGAGGATTTCGTTTGGGACTATGTGGAAGGCGGCGAGTTTTCTTGGGAGATTGTCTCGCCAGGGAAAGAAAGCGAACACGCGCTGATGATGCGCTTAGCTCTACCGTTGGAACAGTACGCCGGTTGGGGCGTTGATGTGGCCCCCGATCCCACGTGGGCAGAAGTCGGTGGCTTGGGCTTTGATTGGCGCGCCGACCAGGAAGGGATGCTGATCACGGTCTCGGTAGGCGTACAAGACCCGACCCAGCCCGACGCCGAACCCGGAGACGCCACGCCCTTTGAGTACACGCTTTATACCGAGGGCACAGACTGGACGCATGTTTTCGTGCCCTGGGAAGCCTTTGAACGGGCAGATTGGTGGGGGGAGCAAGGCGTCGCGGCGCTCGACCCGTCTAACGTGGTGTGGGTTGCGTTTGATGTGGGCAGTTGGGAAGACGCACAGCAAGGCACGCTCTGGGTAGACAATCTGCTCCCCGCTGACGAGTAAACAGCACGGCGTCCAGCCACTGCACAAGGGGACGCTTCGGCCCTTCTGCCAATCGCAAAAGGGCCGAATGTGCTTTAGCGCTGTGAGCGACGCTTGGGCGGTTCGGGCACGGGTAGCTCTGTATTGTAAATCGAGGGCTTGGGCGTGCCCGGAGGCAACGGTTCAGCAGAGCCTGGCTCACGTTTACGGGGTTTGGCGGGTTCGCGGTAGACAAAGTGGCGGTCGGTGAGGCGCTCCAAAAGGCGCTCGCTGAAGCTCAGCGCCAGCATGGCGGGAAGCTCCACCAGCCACACCATGCCGACCACTGTGGTCAGGTGCTCTAAGGCGGGCACGAGCGAGTGGCGATAGATTCTCAGCAGCGCGTCCCCCGTTCCAATCGCGATTAGAAACACGAGGATCGCGGCCAACGCTCCGAACAACAGAGGCCATCCCTGCCGGTCTGCAGGAGTCGGCCACATGGCGTTGCTGATCGCAAAAAGCACGTAAAGCCAGAGGTAAAAATCCGGTGTGCTGCCCAGCCGCCGCAAAGCCTGCCCGATCGCGGTTATGTCGCTGGCGTGGATAGCGGCCAGCAGATCGTCCAGGTTGAGGATGTAGTTGCTGATGCCCCACACCACCAATATCCCCGTGATCATCGGGGCGGCGCCGATGATCGCGGCACCGATGGGGCCGGTTTTGTTCAGCTTCAATTGGACAAAGTCCAACCGCAATGTGCCGTCTTTTTGCGGTTGGGGCCAAACGCTGATTTTTTTGGTGGGGATGCGCAACGCACCGGCGACCAGCCACTGCGTGAACTCGTGCAGAAAAACCCCGGGCGCCAGCAACACATAGTAAAGCGTGGTGGCGCTGTGCGTCTCTTCGGTCAGCAGCCAGCCGATGCCGTATAGATGCCGATGCACCCATTTTTCCGCGTAGAGCAGCGGCACAAGCACAACAGCCAGGCTGAGCCAGGGGGAAAGGTCGCCGGTGTTCATCACGTATGCTTACGCAAGCCCCTTAGCTTGGATGGCGAGGCGCACCAGCTCCACGAACGCATCCTCCTTCAGTGACGCGCCGCCGACCAGCGCGCCGTCAATGTGCGGCTGGCTCATAAATTCCACCATGTTCGCGGGTTTGACGCTGCCGCCGTATTGGATGCGCATGGCCTCGGCGTGTGCGGCCCCGTAAAGCTCTGCCAGCGTGGCGCGGATGCCACCGATGATCGCGTTGGCCTGCTCTCCGCTGGCGCTACGCCCTGTGCCGATAGCCCAAATCGGTTCGTAGGCGACCACGATACGGCTCAAGTCCTCGGCGGGGATGCCCGCAAAAGCCGCGCGGATCTGGCGCTCCACGAAGGCTTGCGTTTCGCCCGCCTCGTTGATCTCCAAACTTTCGCCCACCGCGATAATCGGGCGCAACCCATGACTCAACGCGGCTTTGGCCTTGCGGTTGACCATCTCGTCGGTCACGCCTTGATATTGCCGCGTTTCAGAATGCCCGACGATCACATACTTGACCAGCCCGACCAACATCGGCGCGGAAATTTGACTGGTGAACGCGCCGCTTTCCTCCCAATGCACATCTTGCGCGCCGACGGCGATATCCGTGTTGTGCAGCGCTTCCGCCACGCCCGGCAACGCGACATAGGGCGGGCAGACTACGCGCTCGACGGCGGAAAGCTCGGCAAGCGCGCCCTTGATCGCGTTGACAAAGGCGACCGCTTCGGCGGGCGTTTTGTGCATCTTCCAGTTACCGGCAATGATTGGTGTGCGCATAGAGGGACTATCTCCTTTGCGTGTTAACGATCTCGCGCGGTGGTGACCGAGCGCGCGTTAGGATGTAAACGGCGAGATTTCGGGCGTTTGCTGGTCGAGTAAGCGTTGGACCGCTTCGACAACCCAGGGCGGCACGTCGTCCATCGCCAGCGCTTGCCGCCACGCGGCTTCGGCCATCTCCTGCTGCCCCATTCTACGCGCGTATAGCCCTTGCACCAAGTGATATTCCGCCCAATTCTCCCCGCCAAGCGCCTGTGCCCTTTCCAATTGCTCAGCGGCCTGGCGCGTGGCAAGCGTGCGGTCTTGCATAAGCAGCGCCAGCGCGTTGAACACATAGGCGGGCACGGATGGTCGGCGTTGGAGATAGCGCGCGCTGATCAGCCGCGCTTGCATCGGTGATTGCCAAGTGCGCAAAAACAAATAGCGCCCCGCCTCATCACGTGCCACCGCCGAAGCGTCCGCATCCGAAAGCGTCTCCAAGCTCAGCCAATAGGCCAAATCGTGGTGTCCGTTTTGGGCAAGCGCACGCGCGCTCGCCGCCAGATAGTCGGGGGGAATTTCTAACTTGTCGCGTGCGTAGGCCAATGTTTGGAGCGCTTGGTCGGTCTCGCCATTTTGCATATACGCCAACGCCAGTTGGAGATAGGCCAGCGGATCGTCGGGACGCGCTTCTACTTGCGCTCGCGCCTCGTCGAGCGAAAGTTCGAGCAGCGCGATAGGCGTGGGGGTAAGGGGGGAAACGGGCGTTTGGCCCTGCCCGCTTCCTACGTCCCAGGGGCGGGATTTAGGGTCGGAAACCGCGCTGGCAATAATAAACAAACTCGCCAAGCACGTAAAAAGCAGCATCCCAAAGCCGCCGAGCACCCACAAATTGGCGCGACGACGTTGGGCGGCGGCTGTGGCAAGCGCAGGCGTGGGTTGGGATGGCGCGAGGATCGGTGTGGGAGCGGTCGCGTTGGCAGGAGCTGCGGGCGTGGCATCCGGCGGAATGGTAGGGGCGGACGGCGAGGGGAGCGGTTGGGTGGTGCGGTACACGGCGGCGCTGAGTTCGCTCATACCGGCTTCCGCGACCGCCTGGCGGAAAGCCTTCATCATCTCGGCGGCGGACTGATAGCGGTCTTCCGGCTCTTTGGTCAGCGCGCGCAAAAGCACCGCTTCCACCTGTGGCGGCACATCCGGGTTTACTTCGGACGGGCGAGGCAGTGGTT
>Ga0256841_1003238_pt1 | contig 12293 bp, 8 predicted proteins | sample 356308metaG_FD_185971 | JGI IMG/M metagenome (GOLD analysis project Ga0256841, IMG submission 185971) | Hydrothermal vent microbial communities from Mid Atlantic Ridge, Atlantic Ocean - 356-308 | ecosystem: Environmental > Aquatic > Marine > Hydrothermal vents | place: Atlantic Ocean: Mid...
CAGCGCTTCCGGCAATGCATCCGGGTCGTTTCCTCCCGCCTGGGCCATGTCGGGACGGCCACCGCCCTTGCCACCCACCTTTTCCGCCACCATGCGCACCAGATCGCCCGCCTTGAGGCGTTGGGTGAGGTCCTTGGTAACGCCGGCGACGAGGCTCACCTTGTCCCCTTTAACCGTCGCCAACACGACCACGGCGGAGCCCAGCTTGTTCTTGAGTTGGTCCATGGTATCGCGCAGAGACTTGGGATCGGCGCCTTCGATCTTGGCCGCCAACACCTTGACACCATCCACGTCCACCGCCTGCCCCGCGAGGTCGCTGCCGGCGGCGCTGGCCAGCTTCGCCTTGAGCTGTTCCAGCGCCTTTTCCAGACGGCGGTTGCGCTCGATGAGCTGCGCCACCTTGTCGTCCAGATCCTCCCGCCCCGCCTTGACCATGGCGGCGATCCGAGTGAGGCGCTCCTCGTCGTCCTCCACCCAGCGCAGCGCCGCCTCGCCGGTCACCGCCTCGATGCGCCGCACGCCGGCGGCGACACCGCTCTCGGAGACGATCTTGAACAGACCGATGTCGCCCACTGCCTTGACGTGCGTGCCGCCGCACAGTTCGGTGGAGAAGTCACCCATGCGAAGGACGCGCACCTGGTCGCCGTACTTTTCGCCAAACAGGGCCATGGCGCCCGTTGCCTTGGCGTCCTCCAGCGACATGATGCGGGTCTCCACCATAACGTTCTTACGGATCTGGGCATTGACCAGCCGCTCGATCTCCCGCAGTTGTTCGGCGGTCACGGGCTCGAAATGAGAGAAGTCGAAACGCAGGCGGTCGGGGCCCACGAGAGAACCCTTCTGATTGACGTGTTCGCCCAGCACCCGCTTAAGCGCGGCATGCAGCAGGTGGGTGGCGGAGTGATTGAGGGCCGTGGCCTGCCGTGTCGCCCTGTCCACCACGGCATGCACCGGATCACCAGTCTTGAGCGCCCCCTTTTCCACTTCGCCATAGTGGACATGGACCTGCCCACCCTGCTTCTGAGTGTCGCGCACGCGGAACAGACTGCCATCGCCTTCGAGGGCGCCCCGATCACCCACCTGGCCCCCGGATTCGGCATAGAAGGGGGTGCGGTCCAACACCACCGAGCCCTGTTCACCCTCGACCAACTGCTCGACAGGCTGGCCATCGCGGAACAGGGCAATGATGGTCGCTTCGTCCTCCAGCCGATCGTAGCCGGTGAACTCGGTCTCGCCTTCGAGCCCGATCGCGACACTTTGGTCGGCGCCAAACTGACTGGCCGCGCGGGCCCGTTCCCGTTGTCTGTTCATCGCCGCCTCGAAGCCCGGCATGTCGAGGGTCAGGCCACGTTCGCGGGCGATGTCGGCGGTGAGATCGGTGGGAAATCCGTAGGTGTCGTAGAGCTTGAAGACGGTCTCGCCCGGGATCTCCCTGGCTTCGAGACCCGCGATGGTCTGTTCCAGGATCTTCATTCCCTGTTCCAGGGTCTCGGCAAAGCGCTCCTCCTCACCCCGCAGCACCTTTTCCACTTGTGGGCGCGCCCGCACCAGTTCCAGATAGGCATCGCCCATCTCGTCGGCCAGCGGTCCGACCAGGCGGTGGAAGAAGGGTTCATGTTGGCCCAGCATGTAACCATGCCGGACGGCGCGCCGGATGATACGACGCAGGACATAGCCACGCCCTTCATTGGAGGGCATCACACCGTCGCTGATGAGAAAGGCGCAGGACCGGATGTGATCGGCAATGACGCGCAACGACTTGTTGTCGTCATCTGTGCTGCCGGTAGCCTGGGCCGCCGCCCGAATCAGGTTGCGGAACAGATCGATCTCGTAGTTGGAATGGACGCCCTGCATCACCGCCGCCAGCCGCTCCAGGCCCATGCCGGTGTCCACCGACGGACGCGGCAGCGGGGTCATGTTGCCTTCGGCGTCACGGTTATACTGCATGAAAACCAGGTTCCAGATCTCGATGTAGCGGTCACCCTCCTCTTCCGGCGTGCCAGGAGGCCCCCCGGCGACCCCCGGGCCATGGTCGTAAAAGATCTCGGAACAGGGACCGCAGGGACCGGTATCCCCCATGGACCAGAAATTGTCGCTCTCATAACGGCGCCCGCCCGGCTTGTCGCCAATGCGGCTGAAGCGAGAGGGATCGACGCCGATCACGTTCAGCCAGATCTCTGCTGCCTCGTCATCGTCTTCATAGACCGTGACCCAGAGTTTCTCCGGCGGCAACGCCAGCGTGGCGGTGAGAAATTCCCACGCGAAACCGATTGCCTCGCGCTTGAAGTAGTCACCAAAGCTGAAATTGCCCAGCATCTCAAAGAAGGTGTGGTGACGTGCGGTGTAGCCCACATTTTCCAGATCGTTGTGCTTGCCGCCAGCGCGCACGCAGCGCTGGGAGGAACAGGCGCGGCTGTAGGGCCGCTTTTCACGTCCCAGAAACACGTCCTTGAACTGCACCATGCCGGCATTGGTGAACAACAACGTGGGGTCGTTTTCGGGCACCAGCGAACTGCTCGGCACCACCTCGTGACCCCGCTCGGCGAAATAGTCGAGAAACGCCCTTCGAATTTCTGCACTCTTCATGGTCTCTGTAACGCCCGGCGGCGGCCGGGTCGACACCTCTCGATCGATCTGGAATGAAGCAAACGTACCATATTCTTCTCCCCTGTTATGCAGGTTGGCCTTCACACCGGCCTGCCGGGCGACGGCCCGATCTACAATCGGTCAGAGAGAAGCAGTGGTCCAATAGGCATTGTATTCCCCGAATGCCAGCGCCGTTCAGTCCTCTTCCCCCAGAAGGCGGCGCACCTGCCCGCCGGAAAAACCCCGATAGCCGAGGAACCGGCTGCGCGCCGCCCGCTCCTTCATACTGGCCGGGGCAACGGCACCGTATTTCTTGTCATGGACGCGCCGGAGGGTCTCATACCACACGGGATCATGTTCATCGACTATGAGATCGATCAATCCATCCGCCACGCCACGCTCGCGTAATTCGGCACGCACGCGCAGGGGTCCATAACCCTTGGCGCGACGCAGTTCCACATACTGCTCTGCATAGCGCTCGTCGCTCTGCAGACCGTCGGCCACGAGCGAATCGAGGGCCTGCTCCACCTCGTCAGTGCTGTATCCCCGCCGGAGCAGTTTGTTGCGCAACTCGAAGCGGCTGTGCTCGCGGGAGGCGAGTAGCCGCACCGCCACCTGGAGGGGGGGCGTGGCCGCCTGAGTCGTCAGACCTCGGCCTCGGCGGTTTCGGGCGTCGTGGCTGCCTCTTCCGCCTCGGGGAAGACGACGGCACGGATCTGTTGCTCGATCTCTTCGGCCAGCTCCGGGTTCTCCTTGAGAAACTTGCGCACGTTCTCCTTGCCCTGCCCAATGCGGTCGCCCTTGTAGCTGTACCAGGCACCGGCCTTGTCGATGATGCCATGCTTGACGCCCAACTCGATGAGTTCGCCCTCGCGGGAGATTCCTTCACCGTAGAGGATCTCGAACACCACCTGCTTGAAGGGCGGTGCCACCTTGTTCTTCACCACCTTGACGCGGGTCTCGTTGCCCACCACCTCGTCGCCCTTTTTGATGGCGCCGATGCGGCGAATGTCGAGGCGCACCGAGGCGTAGAATTTGAGGGCGTTGCCACCGGTGGTGGTCTCCGGACTGCCGAACATGACGCCGATCTTCATGCGAATCTGGTTGATGAAGATGACGATGCAGTTGGAGCGTTTGATGTTGGCGGTGAGTTTGCGCAGCGCCTGGGACATGAGTCGCGCCTGCAGGCCAACGTGAGAATCGCCCATGTCCCCCTCGATCTCTGCCTTGGGGGTCAATGCGGCCACAGAGTCCACCACCACGATGTCCACCGCACCGGAGCGTACCAGCATGTCGGTGATCTCCAGCGCCTGCTCGCCGGTGTCGGGCTGGGAGACCAGCAACTCGTCCATATCGACGCCGAGCTTCTCGGCGTAGGTGGGATCCAGGGCATGCTCGGCATCCACGAAGGCGGCGGTGCCGCCCTGCTTCTGGGTCTCCGCCACGGCGTGGAGAGTCAGGGTAGTCTTGCCCGAAGACTCCGGACCGTAGATCTCGATCACACGCCCCTTCGGCAGTCCGCCGATGCCGAGACCGATATCCAGCCCCAGGGACCCGGTGGAAATGGTTTCGATATTGCGCTGGGCCGCAGAGTCGCCCATGCGCATCACGGAGCCCTTGCCAAACTGCTTCTCGATCTGGCTCAGCGCCGCACTGAGTGCTTTTTTACGTTGCTCGTCCATTCTCTCTCCTCTCGCGGAAAAGGGGGCGATGGACCTCCGTGTCACCGCCCGGGATTGGGAATGGGACGATTATCACACACCCATGGGCTCACGTCATGAGCCTGTGGCGGCTACCTGGCGTCCATCGCCAGGGCGCGCGGGCGCAGTTCCAGACTGTAGAACATCTCCAGATAACGCCGGGTCTCGGCACGTTCCATATCGGTGATGTATTTCCAGAACCCGTAGACGCGGGAGAGGGTCATCATGCGCTCTGCATAGCGACGCCAGGTATAGCGGGCCTCGACCCGGTGCAGGGCCCCTTCGGCGATGCGATCCCAGTACGCCGGATCCTGGCGGCAGTCAGCAAAGAATCTGGCGATCTTTTCCGCCGCCTCGTCACCATGGTTGGGGTCGATATGGAAGCCCGACACCCCTTCCTCGATGATCTCCAGCGGGCCACCGAAGCAGGTGGCGAAGGTGGGAAGGCCGGTACTCATGGCCTCGATCACGGTGAGTCCGAAGGCCTCGAACAGGGCCGGCTGCACGAAGGCGCCGCGCCGGTCGGCAATGTAACGATAGAGTTCGCCGTTGCGCTCGCGGTCCACCTGTCCCTCGATCCAACGCACCTGACTCTCCAGATCGTACTCCTTGATGAGCGCGTGCATCTTTTCGATCTGCGCGCGTTCTTCCGTGTCGCTCGACAACGCTGGGTCGATGTAGCCGGAGACGATCAGCAGATTGACCTCATTGCGCAACGCCTCGCTGCGGCCATACCACTCCAGCAGGCCAGTGATGTTCTTGATCCGGTCCATCCGCGCCATGGTGAAGAGCAGCGGCTTGTCCCGGTCGGCGAGCATGCCATGAAAGGCGCTGTCGCACTCCTCACCGTAGACCAGCGCTTCGATCTCGGGCAGCAGGTGGGTGAGACGACGCGCCTTCTCGGTGGGCGGAAAGTAGACCGTGGCATCCGCCCCGGGCGAGACGATGTTGAATTTGGGGTCATAGACGTCCACACCGTTCACCACCCGGTAGAGACCGGGCATGGTGAAGGCCTGGTGCGCTTCGTACTGACCGATGGTGTCCTCGGTGCCGGCAATCTCCTGGAAGGTGCTGGTGATGATGAAATCGGCTTGATTCATGGCAATCAGGTCGGCGGTGAACTGGCACGAGAAGTGGTACTGCGCCTCGTTGTCCTGCCAGAAGAGATCCGAGTAGAGGTACTTGGTCTTCTCCAAGGCATGGGCGATGTTGCATTGGGTGACCCCCATGCGATGCGCCATGATCGAGGCCACCAGGTTACCGTCCGAGTAATTGCCGACAAGCAGATCCGGCCGGCCGCCCAATTCACCCGGCAGTTCCCGCTCCGCTTCCAGGGCATAGCGTTCCAGATAGGGCCAGATCTCGAAACGCGAGATCCATTGCGGCACCACCTCGCCATTCTCGTTGCGGAAGGGGATACGCAGGATGGTGGCGTGGCGGGTCCCGGCGATGGGCTCCAGCCGCTGATCGCAGGTGGTGCCTTCGGCCTCGGGGATGAGGCGCGTGAGCACCACGATCCGGGGATCGATGTCCAGCCCCTGGGCATGGAGGCGATGCGCCATCTCCTGTTCCAGTGCGCGCACCTGGTCGAGGATGTAGACCACCTGCCCACCGGTATCCGGACGCCCCAGCACCCCCGCCTGACCGAACCAGCCATGGGGCGACAGGATCACCACCGAAAAGATCATGGGGATGCGGCCGAGGAAGTCTTCCAGCGCATCCGGTGACGGCGCCTCCAGGAGATCGAGCAGCAGTTGCATGGTGTCGCGGATGCGCGTCACCTCGCGCCCCCAACCCGGTTCGAAGCCCATCGCCCGGAGCTCATGCACCACATCGTCCCACACGGCTTCCGGCGGCTGCTTCGCTATGAGCGCCTCTGCCGCGCGCAACGCGCGACGCAAGGCATCCACATCTTTCAGCGTACCGTTCAGCATCAGTTGCTGCCCGCGGTAGCTGTGGAGACGCAGAAAGTCGAACAGGTGCGCGCCACCCCGCCCACGCCGGTCGAACAGCCGACTGGAAAGCCGTCGATTCAGAAATTCCACCCCACGGCCAATGGAACGTGATTCACTGGGCTTGTCGAAATGGCGTGAGAACGGCCCCAGATCCACTTCCAGCACCCACTCATCCTGCGCCCCGTCCGCGGTTGCCAGGACCTCCTTGAAACGCAGAAACTCGCTGACGGGAACCACTTCCGCTTCCATCCGTTCCAGATGAATGCGCACATGGAACCAGCGCCCGATGCGGCGGCGCACGGCAAAATAGATCCAGTTAGGATCCAGCGCCGCCTCCTGGCTCTGCTGGATGACCTCGGCCAGCGGTGAATCGGAATCGCAGGCATCGTCTGCGTTCTCACAGAGTTCCGCAAAACCGTCCCTCAGGTCGCTGCGCAGAAAGAAACGCCGCCCTGTGGAGAGAAAATGGTGCAGCACCCGATGGGCATCGCTGCGATGGTTTTGTAGATATTCCTGAAGGGTATCAACGAATTCTTGTCTGTTCTTAGTATTCAACCGTCGCTCCATGTCTCGATAAAGGGGGTATAGAACCCTGTGTCACGGGGTGTGGCGCCGCGAATGCCGACCACGGCACTGGCAAACTCCTGGGCCCGCCGCAGAGCGATGTCCAGCGGCCACGCCTCCAACAGGCCCAGCAGCATGACTGAGGCAAAGGCATCCCCGGCCCCGACGGCATCCACAACCTGAACGCCGGTGCCGGGTGTCACTTCGTATACCTCGTCCGATGCAGTACGCACCATGGCCCCCTGGGCGCCACGTGTAACAATCAATAGCGACAGTTTGCGGTCCTCCTGTAGGGCTGCCGCGCGGGACATGAAATCGGCCCCTGCGGAGGCAGGCGCCAGCAAGGCCAGTTCGTCCTCGTTGAGCTTTGCCCATTCGGCGTTACCGAGATGGTCAAGCACCACCTCCCTGTCCCACCAAGGGGCGCGCAGGTTGACGTCCACGAAGACCGGCGCCGCCACACTGGCGTGCAGCCGTTCGAAGGCCCGCCTCGCCTCGGGCCGGCGCAGGGCAAGGCTGCCATGGTAGAGCATCGTCCCGCCTGCCAGCGGCGGCAATGCCGCCGGGTCGATGAAGTCATAAGCCTGATCGGGCAGGATGTCAAAATGCGGCTCGCCCCCTTCGATCTCTACCTGCACACGTCCCGTAGGGTGTGCCGAATCCAGTTGTAACCCCGCCAGATCCATCCCCCACGACTGCATCGCGGAACGAATCTGCCGCCCCAGGGAATCGTCACCCACGCGGCTTATGAACACGGGTCTGGCGCCAAAAGCCTGCAGGTGCCATGCCACGTTGAAAGGCGCCCCCCCCAACACCGCCGCCCCATCGGGGAACTGATCGAACAGCACTTCACCGAATACCACAGGGCGCTCTCTTTCCTTCATCGTCATGTCATCTCACTCCACCATTGTTCAGTCTCAGGGCGAAAATGGCTCAGCCCCTCCAGAATCCCCGCGGCGTAGTTACCATTCATCCCCCTGTACCCTCCCTTTGCCATATACAGGGTGCCGTCATTGCCGTTGCGCGCGGCAATCTGTCGCGCCTGCTCACGGACATCCTGAGCCGCGTTGGCGACCAGCACGCTCTGCAAAGGGCTGACAAGCACCGGCAGATCGTTGCCACTGTCGCCGGCGAAGACGGTCTCTTCCCGGGAAAACCCCTGGCGCTGCATCAGAAACTCGATGGCGTGCAGCTTGGTCGCCCGTTTCGGTAGCACATCCAACAGACCGACGCCGGCGGGATCATCGACGCTCCACACCAAACTGGCGGACACCCCCACCGATTCCAGCCGCTCCCGCATTTCCTGTTTCAACACCATACGGTCTGCCTGCAAGGGAACGTAGTAACTGAGCTTGTAGGTGTTCTGTTTCGACATCTCTTGCATGCGTAACGTCTTAAGGTCGGCAAACAGCCGCTGCAGTTGGGCGTGATCATGCCCCGCCCAGTCTTTACTGATCTCCTCCGTCCACTCCGGCCACACCGCCCAGTCGCCGCCCCTGGTCTCGTAGATAGTCGTGCCCACGTCGGCCAACACAAAATCGGGCGCGGGCAAAAAATAATTCCTTATCGCCTGCTCAACCAAAGACCGATGGCGACCGGTGACATAGGCGAGGCAAAGTTCTGGCCGTGCCGCGAGCCTGGCAAAGCATTTCCTCGCGGCGGGAGATTCCGGCTCCGCTCCGTTTGGCAGCAACGTGCGGTCGAGGTCGGTGCACAGCAGAATCCGCGGATTCATGTTTGTGGCACCCGGCAGCGACTGAAAAAGTCATAATGGTCGATTGCCTCCAAAATCCCGGCGGCGTGCGGCTGCTGCGCGAAATAGATGCGCTCTACGTCGGTCAACTGGGAGAGTTCCTCGTCATGCCGGTTGGCCACCACCACGGCCAGGGTATTGCCGCGCATCATATCCTCATCGGTTCCCGAACCGCCGGCCGCAAGTATGTGCGCCAGCGGGATCCCCCACCGGTCGGCGAAGTAACGCAGGGCAAACCCCTTCGAGGCCCGGATCGGCGTGATATCCAGGAACTGGCCAAAGGAAAGGAAGATGTTCACGGCCTGATCTTCCTGATGCAGCAAGCTGGTGATCTCTTCAAGACAGGGCGCTTCCTGGGGATCGATGTAGTAACTGATCTTGTAGCGGCTCTGTTCGCTCTTGGGCTGCAGTTTGATCCCTGGCAACTCGGCGAGGGTGCGCAGCACGTCCTTCGGCGTCCAAAGATGGTCGATATGCCGGGCCCATGCCTCATCTCGGGTCAGGTTGGGGGCATAATGAATCTGGGTGCCGAGGCTGGTAATGAGCACATCGGGTTGGGGAATGCTGTGTTTTTTCATCAACCGGAGAGCGGAATCGAGCCGCCGGCCGGTGGCGATGCCAAAGGAGGCGCATTTCCGATGCGCCCTTACCAACGTGGAAAGCTCAGCCAACGATTCGGCATCGCCGAGAAGGTTCTGATCGAGATCGGTGAACAAGGCGCGATCGTGATACAACATGGGCCGCCGGCCGGGGCGTGGAGGACGTGCCTCGGTCGGCGCACCCTCCAACAACGGTTTGACCTGGGCAAGATACGCCTCCACGTGAGCCTGCCAGGAATAGTGTCTGCGCACCCCCTGAATACCGTTCTTAGCCAGGCGTCGCCAATCTTTGGCATTTCCGAGCACCTTGAGGAGCGCCTTCGCGATATCTGCCTTGTCCAGCGGATCGATCAGATAGCCGTTTTTGCAATTGGCCACGATATCCCGCGGCCCACCGTCTTCGGTAGCCACGATGGGCAGACCACTGGCGGCCGCCTCGATCAGGGTCAGACCAAAGGGCTCGGTGAGCGCGGGGTTGACGAATACCCCTTGCGAAGCGGCGGCCAAACGGTAGATGAGTGGCACATCGTCTGCCTGATGATGTTTGGGATAGGCAATCCGGCCATAGAGATCATACTGATCGATGGAGAACAGCATATCCACGAGAACCCCTTGGGCCCCTGCATCCATCTCCCGGATATCGTCTCGGTTACCGGCCACCACCAGCAGGTTTGCCTTCTCCTGAAGCGCCTCCGATTCACCGTAGGCCTCGATCAAGGTGCCTATGTTCTTGCGCTCGTCGGGCCGGGAGAGGGCCAGGATGAGGGGCTTCTCCGGTTCCCGCAGGAAACGCCGCACCTCGTCCGCGATGCCAGTCGTCTGTTCTTGGCCGTCTGGGGGTTGGAAGCGCCGCAGATCGGTGCCCGGGGGAATGACCCGCATCTGTTCAGGTTGGTAATGATCGTAAAGACCGTATTGCTCCTCGATCTCCTGATGGGTGCTGGTGATCACCAACTCGGCGGCGCCGAGCGTCTCTTCTTCCGCCTCGATACGCCGGGCCATGTTGTAACGCTCTTCGATCTCGCTGCTTTTCAGGCCGGTGGCGAGCAAACGCCCGCGCTTTACCCGTCCAAGGGAATGGCCGGTATGCACCAGCGGTACACCGAGCTGGCTGGCAAGGCGCACGCCGACATAACCCCCGTCTGCATAGTGGCTGTGGATGATATCTGGACGCCGATCCCGCCCCCGAAGCCAAGCCAACGCGTTGTCCGCAAAGGCGTCGAGATGGTCCCACAATTCTTCCTTGCGCAGGTATCCTTCCGGGCCCGCATCGAGACGTACAATCGTGACGCCATTGCCGAGGGGTTCCACCGGCTCGGCATAATCACCGCTCACCTCGGGATCCACCACGCGCCGCGTGAGCAGCTCAACATGGGCGACTGCGGGGTTTTCCGCCAGGGCCTCGGCCAATTCCAGCACGTACTTGATCTGTCCGCCGGTATCGGCATCTCGACCCAGTTCCAGATCGTGCCCACGAATCAGACCGTGAACACTGATCAATACAATGGATAAATCCTTCATTCGAGTCCCACGAGGCGTATGTCATCAGAAACACATACAGGTGCACTAAAATTTAACAAAATACACGAAGTATGTCATGTATCTTAATGTTTTACATGAATTCTATAAAGCCATCATCCGTGAATTAAAAAAGAGCCAACCGACCAACCGCTGAAGGAGGCTGCATTATCGCCTGCCCTCGTAGGGCGAAGGCAGTTCGGGTCACAGTATATCGGGAACGTCAATCCAGCGGCCAACGCCTAAGGATTTCATAGCGGGGAGGTCCCTGTGTTGAATGCGACGCCGCCAGTACAAACTCCTCGACACGCCAGGGAATCGCAGGGTTCAACACCCGTGCCTTCTGGGGTCGCGCCTTGCGCGCCAGCGTCACGTGCATACGGTAGGGCCGGTGTTCGGGGACAAAGTCACATGCACCCAATGCGGTCTCCAAATCCTTCACCAACGCAAAAAGGGCATCCGGTGTTCTGCGCGGACCGCACCAAAGGATTCGCGGGCGAAACCAGTAGTCGAGAACGTTGATATCGAGTTCAAAATGCGTACCCCGTATGCCGTCCGCCGCCGTCTCCACGCACTCGAAGCGTTCGGTGGGCACCTGTCCAAGAAACACCAGGGTGGCATGCAGATCCAGCGGATGCACCGAACGGGCGCCTTTACCGACCACCCGCTGGCTAAGGGCGTCGAGCGCGCGACGGGTCGAATCGTCCGGCCAAAGGGCGAAGAACAAGCGCCGCGACCCGGTAGGATGGCCCATCCTATATGTTCTCCACACCGTTCATTGGAGATCGCCAAGGTGCCCTAATGCCCCCCGGATCGCAGTTCGCACCGCCTGCCGGCGCACCGCGTCCCGATCCCCGTAGAACAGCATCCGACGAGCGGTGGTGTCCATCCCCCTGCGCGCCCATGCAAACCAGACCGTCCCCACGGGCTTACCGGCACTTCCCCCACCTGGACCCGCCAAACCGCTGACAGCCAAGGCGAGATCGACACCCCCGAAGCGTATCGCCCCTTCCGCCATTTCCCGCACCGTAGCTTCGCTTACGGCCCCGTACCGGGCCAGTGTCTCGGGGCGCACCCCGAGCACCTCCTGTTTCGCCCGGTTGCTGTAGGTCACATAACCCCGGTCGAACCAGGCGCTACTTCCCGGCACGTCGGTCAGCGCCTTCCCGACCCAACCGCCAGTGCAGGATTCGGCAGTCGCCATCATCAACCCTTCCGCATGCAGCCGCTGCCCCAGCCTTGCCGCCAGCTCGAATAGAACATCGTTCATGAAGAAAAGTATCCCCCATCCGCCAAGGCTTGCGCAAACGCCTGCATCCCATCCGGGCTAGCCCGGATTATTTATGAATCACCGCGATGATTGCGCAGAGAGTTGTCCGCACAGGGGATTTTCCGACCGAGCGGAATACGGGCTGTATTGCCAAGGAAGGAAAATTCCCTGTGTGGACAAGGATCAAGCAAGGGCGCGAGCGATTTCATGAATAATCCGGGCTAGGAGTCTGCCGGATTTAGGATTGATCTACTCGGCAACTGCTCCATGCGTTGCTCTACCTCCTGCATCCATGCAGTCGTGCGCTGGTGGGAAAGCGGTCCATTTTTCTTCGATTTTTCGTTGCAT
>Ga0256841_1003239_pt1 | contig 12293 bp, 6 predicted proteins | sample 356308metaG_FD_185971 | JGI IMG/M metagenome (GOLD analysis project Ga0256841, IMG submission 185971) | Hydrothermal vent microbial communities from Mid Atlantic Ridge, Atlantic Ocean - 356-308 | ecosystem: Environmental > Aquatic > Marine > Hydrothermal vents | place: Atlantic Ocean: Mid...
GCGTGGCCACTTCCTGACCGAGCACGTTGTAGACCTTCAGCGTCACGTCGGCTCCTTCGGGGAGCGCGAAGGCGATCTGCGTGGTCGGGTTGAACGGGTTCGGGTAGTTCTGCTCCAGCGTGAACTCGACCGGCACGCCGGCTTCGCCCACGGCGGCCGCGAGTTTGCCCGTCTCGGCTTTGGCGGCTTTCATCGCCACGGCGCCCATGGCCGGCAACGGCGTTGCCACCGGTCCCGACAGGCCCGAGGCGTCGAACGTGCCGCTCCACGTGCCCGAAGCCAGCGGCACGCCGAAGCAATAGCTCGTCCAGTCCCCGCCGTAGGTCAGGTTGCCGGTCCGCTCACCGTCGTAGGTGAACGAATCCGAGAACGAGGTGCAACCGTCGGGCTCTTCGTTGACCGCCTCCAGCTGCGTGAACGTGCCGCCGCCACCGGCCGGGTTGCGGCAGACCGCGCCCGTCGAGGAGGTCACGGGGTAGATGTTCACGGCCGAACCGGTCAGTTCGACGTCCAGCGCGCCGTCGGTGTCACAGACGAGCGGGGGCTGGGTAACGCCGTCGGCGCCGCCGGGACCCACCGCGCCGTCGATCTTGTCGCCGTTCCAGCACCATTCGAACGCGAAGCCATCGACCATCGTCACCTCGGTGAAGGCGTTGCAGTCCAAAAGCACTTCGCCGACCGTGATGGTGATCTGGTCGGTGCCGGTGTTGCTGTCGGAGTCCGTCGCCGAGGCCGTGATGGTGTGTACACCGTCGCTCAGCACGACGTCGAACATGCCGCCGCTGCCGATGGTCCCGTCGATGCTGGAGGTCCAGTCCAGGCTGGCCGTCAGGTCGCCGTCTTCCGCATCGGTCGCCGTGCCCTCGAAGTGGATCAGGTCGCCGGTGGCGAAGACGGATCCGTCGGCCGGCGCCGTGATGTCCACGACGGGCGTTCCGCCGCCTGCGCCAGCATCGAGCGTGAAGTTGGCGATGCGGGTGTGGAAGTCGAAGCTGCCCGTGGAGGCATAGTACTCCTGGGTGTACCAGAACGAATCATCGACCGGGTCGATGTTCATGGCGCTGTAGTCGCCCCAGCGGCTCGAGGAGGCCGTCTGCACGCCGGTGCCGGCGTGGATGAGCGTCTCGGCCACGTTCATGATGCCGGTGCCGCTCTGATCCGCCGTCTGACCGGTGTAGTAGATCGAGGGCATCTGCGAGTTCGAGGACTCCGAGAAGCCCAGGGCGATGTTGCCCGCGCCGTCCATGGCGATGGAGCCCATCCAGCGGTGTTCGCCGTCGGCCGGCGCATAGGTGCCCTGCTGGTGCACGCCCCATCCGCCGCTGTCGCGCAGCTCGTACCAGCGGATGCCGGCGCGGTTGCTGCCCACGTCGACGGTGTGGTTGGCCAACAGCGTCGGCGAGCCGGTCACGTCGCGCCACTGCACCCGGTTCATCAGCGTGAACTCGAGCACGTCAAGCGTTTCTCCCGGCGAGGGCTGCGGGACGGAGAAGATCGTGTGGTCGAACGGGTCGACCGGAACCGTCGCGGCCAGCGACAGCGTGGCGCCGGCGCCGCCGTTGTCGAAGTCCGGATCGAGTTCGAAGATCTCCAGCACGTCTGCGCCGCCGGTCGTGCCGGGGGAACCCATGAGCAGCGCGGGCGCGTCGGCCGGGGGCACGTCATCGGCGTCGGCGGGCAGATAGCCGTCGTTGTTCGTCAAGTCGAAGCAGACCGCCGTGGCCGTGGATGCGCCGGCGAGCATGGCCTGGCGATCCAGGGCGCACGCGTCGATGCCGGTGAACGAGAAGCCGCCGGCGAAGATGCGGGCCGTCATCACGTAAGAATCCGTGCCGCTGCCCGAGGTCGGCCAGATGCCGAACTTCGGATAGTCGGGCAGGTCGCTGCCAAAGTCCAACTCATACCGTGCATACGACCCCAGGGGATCGCTCGTCGTCGAGACGGCGAAGCACTGCGAGAAGGTCGAGGCGATGGCGAACTGTGTGATGAACCAGCGATCGACGCTTTCGTCGTACAGCACGATCGGGTCGCCGCTGTTGGTGGTCTCGCAGAGGCCGCCGAAGCCGATCCAGAAGTCACTGCCCGCAAACGGCCCCGAGAGCGAGGTGCCGTCTTTGGCAAAGATCTCGGCGACGAGGTTGATCCACTGGAAGTAGTTGTCCATACCAACGTCGCCGTTGGTGTCCGGCGGCACGATAGCGAAGCCGAGCAGCGCGGCGTTGTCCGCATCCTGCGCGCCTTCGAAGCTGACGTTGACGCCGTTGGTGCCTTCCGTGCCGTAGAAGTCCTGCACGCCGCGCGTGCGCTCCTGACGGCCGGCGCCGTTGCCCCGGTCGGACCGCATGAACTTGTTCGGGATGGCGTACGGCGCCACGCCGCGCTGCATGTGATTGGTCTGGCCAATCATCGTGCGCAGCGGAGCCGAGATGTCACCGCGCATGTGGACGACTCGTTGCGCCAGCGCAGTGGTGCTGAAAAACATGCCTGCCATACACAGACAAGCCAGCACAGTACTAAATCGTTTCATAGAAACCTCCCAGATGCTTGTTTTGAGTAAAGGGTTTTTTAAATGGGTGCTACAACGGTACGACGTCTTTCGACCCCTCGCGCCGCCGACCGATCACGTCCGCGATCTCTTCTGTGGCGAAAAGCACGCGCGCCGGAACGCGCGACACGACGAGGCCACCCAATTTCCAATCGCTCGATTAAGAAATCGGATGCCGTCATACATAAGCCATGAATCACTCCCTCTGAGATCCCCCCGGACCAGCGGATACCTCCACAGGGAATGCGACTGCATATATAATATCAGCTGCCGGAGCAACCGGATATTTCTTGGATGGTAGCAATCTATGGTATGATTTGACTCCGGACGCCCCGGGGACTACGGGCGCGGCGAGTTCAATGCAAGAGGGGAATCGGCGCATCGACGGCAACTCGCTCTTTCAGGTGGCAAATCATCTATCGCGAAGGCATCGGCGCACACGTAAAATCGAAGCATGAATCCTACCCGAGACGTGCACCTTACATCTTCCTATCATGCGTTCGCTTGGATCATTCTAGGCATTCCCCATGTCAAACGCAAGCGCTTTTTCCGGGGTGTGGCGCACTTTATTTTCCTTTGATCGCCTCTTCTAACACACAGTCTTAACAGTTCTTCTTCTCCCCCCTTCGCGTCAGGCTCGGAACGCTCTATCACGTAACGAGGAGGACCCTTATTTTCGCAAACCGCCTGCAATTTCTCCCCCACGACGCCGCCCCCTGAACCGCCTCGCGCTCCATGCACGTTTCGCCTTCCTTCCTCCGCCGAATCGCCGACCGCTTCGACTGGGACGGCTGGGAAGCTCTCATCGCCCGCAACGGCTATACCCTCGATCGGCCCTACGGCTCGGCGCACCCCCGCTTCCCCGACATCCGCTACCCCATCGACTACGGCTACCTCCCCGACACCCTCGGCAGCGATGGGGAGGAGGTGGACCTCTTCGTCGGCTCGGCCCGCAACGGCCTCGTCGCCCTCATCCTCACGCACGACTATCGCCGGGGCGACCGCGAGTGCAAGTTGATCTATGATTGCACGCCCGAGGAGATCTACCTCGTCAACGGCTTCATCAACTATGACTGCTCGCTCATGGAGGGCCGGCTCGTCATGCGTCGGCCCATGCGCGAGCTCTGGCCGAAGACGCCGCGCCGAACGCCGCCGGCCTGACGACGCCCCCCGAACCTGTTTTCCCCGCGTGCGTTCTCATAAATACTTCACCGGAGGGGCGGGCCGCTCACCTTGCGCCGGGCGCAGGGGCGCTGTAACTTTGGCGCTCTGTATTTTCGGGCCGCGCGCTCGACGATCCCGTAGCTCAGCTGGCAGAGCATCTGACTTTTAATCAGAGGGTCCCAGGTTCGAATCCTGGCGGGATCACGGAAGTGGAAGGGGCGATTTTAGATTTTGAATCAAGCGTTTCCTTTCGGGAAACAAATCCGCGATTCTCTTTCTACAATGGCTCCGAAACAGGCCCAGGTGGCGGAATAGGTAGACGCGCCGTCTTGAGGGGGCGGTGCCCGAAAGGGCGTGCTGGTTCGACTCCAGTCCTGGGCACGAAAGCCGTCAGGTCACAACGACCTGACGGCTTAATTTTTGGGATCGTAGACAACATTTCGACAAAAAGCCCGGCAGCGGCCTTTCGACTACCCAGGGGCGTATCGCTACGCCACGCCTCGATGAACGTGAGGCCGTATGTGCGTCCTTCACCGCCCGACGATCCACTACGGCCCCTCCCATCGCCAGCCGACCAGTTCGACGGTCGGCGCCCAGGCGCCGACTCATTGCGCAGGGTCTTGCTCATGGCCCCCTGCGTGAACCCTTAGGCGCCCCGCCGCTTGCCGCGGGATCCCCCGATTGGGCGCATGACAGAATGCACAAAAGGGTGATTCTGTTATCTTAAAGGCAGGTCCGTTTTCCAACCAACCGAGCCCGACCATGACCTCCGACCTGCAAGAACACATCCGCCGTGAAATCGAAGCCTGGAGCCGGAAGGACCATACGAGCGCTTATGACTAACTGAGAAGACCTTCGTCGAGACCTGGATGCGCCTCGGCCAGGAAGTTTCCCAGCGACAGATGGGCAAGCTGCCCGGGAGCCGCAATCAAAAAAGTCAAGACGACGCTCGGTTGGCTTGAATGCCCCGAGACCCATGTGCTCGCTCGCACCGAGCCCCCGTACCGGATGAACTCCCTGCTGATGGAACGGAGTTGCCTGCCGGGTCAGGCAATGCCCTTCAGCGAAGCGGAAGCGCTGGTGCGAGAATTGGCGGGCGTCTCGGTGGCGGGCAAGCAGATCGAGCGTGTGTGTCTCTGCGCAAGGACCCGGAGGTACTGCCGACGTTCTACGACTTCCCGGCGCTTCACTGGAAGCATCTTCGTGCGACGAATCCGATCGAATCGACTTTTGCGACGGTCAGGCAACGCGCCCGGCAGACGAAGGGCTGTGGCTCACGGGAGGCCACACTCTCGATGGTCTACAAACCGGGGCGGGAAGCTCAGAAGCACTGGCGCAAGCTCGCCGGCCCGGTCTTCGTGCTGAAGGTGCTCCACGGCATCCGTTTCGAGGATGGGGAGGAGGTGCAAAAGAAGCTGCTTAACTAACCGGAATCAGGATACGCCAGACCTCCTCATCCACAACATTTGACAATATCTCCCCGGAGCGTCGCCGCGAGCGTGGAACCCTGTTTGCCGTGACCGGGTTTTCGGTGGTCTATAAGATTGTTCGGGCACGGTCGCCGCGCCCGTATGCATCCAAGGACTCCGAGCGACCCTATGTCTACCGATACGAGCACGCCCGCCGAAGCCGAAAAGCGCACCACGTACGACCCCCACGTCATCGAAGCGAAGTGGTATCCGTACTGGGAGGCGAACGGCTTCTTCCACGCCGAGGTCAACCCCGACAAGCCGCCGCACGTGATCATGATGCCGCCGCCGAACGTGACCGGCCGGCTGCACATGGGCCACGCCCTCCAGGACACCATCCAGGACGCGCTCACCCGCCTGCGCCGCATGCAGGGCTATGAGGCCCTCTGGATGCCGGGCAAGGACCACGCGGGCATCGCCACGCAGAACGTCGTCGAGCGGACGCTCAAGAAAGAGGAGGGCAAGACCCGCTACGACCTCGGACGCGAGCGCTTCATCGCGCGGGTGTGGGAATGGGTCGAGGAATACGGCGACATCATCCTCCGGCAAAAACGCCGCCTCGGCGACTCGTGCGACTGGCGCCGCGAGCGCTTCACGATGGACGAGGGCTACGCGCGCGCCGTCCAGCACGTCTTCGTCAAACTCTACGAGGACGGCCTCATCTATCGCGGGCATTACCTCGTCAACTGGTGCCCGAAAGATCAGACCGCCCTCTCCGACGAAGAGGTGGACAACGTCGAGCGCGAGGGGCATCTGTGGTACGTCCGCTATCCCCTCGCCGACGGAAGCGGCTTCCTCACCATCGCCACCACGCGTCCCGAGACCATGCTCGGCGACACCGCCGTGGCCGTGCACCCGGAGGACGAGCGCTACCGCCGGCTCATCGGGAAGAAGGTCGTGCTGCCGCTGCTCGGGCGCGAGATTCCCGTCATCGCCGACCCGTACGTCAGGAAGGACTTCGGCGCGGGGGCGCTCAAGATCACCCCGGCGCACGACAAGAACGACTTCGAGATCGGCCGACGCCACGGCCTCGAAGTCATCAACATCATGAACCCGGACGCCACCATCAACGAGAACGGCGGGCCGTACGCGGGGATGGACCGCTTCGAAGCGCGCGAGAAGATCGTGGCCGACCTCGAAGCGGCGGGGCTGCTCGAGAAGGTGGAGCCGTACACGGTGTCCGTCCCGATCTCGCATCGCTCGAAGGCCGTCATCGAGCCCTTGCTTTCGCGGCAGTGGTTCGTCCGGATGAAGCCGCTGGCCGAGCCCGCCCTCGAAGCCGTCCGGAGCGGGAAGGTCACCTTTTACCCGAGGCGGTGGGAGAACGAATACTTCCGCTGGCTCGAAAACATCCGCGACTGGACGATCTCGCGGCAGCTCTGGTGGGGCCACCGCATCCCCGTCTGGTATTACCTCGACGAGCACGGCGAGATCGACGAGAGCCGCGACTTCGTGGTGTCGGTCGAGCAGCCGGAGCCGGGCATGATTCAGGATGAAGACGTGCTCGACACGTGGTTCTCGTCGTGGCTGTGGCCCTTCGCCACGCTCGGGTGGCCCGAAGACAGCGAAACCGTCCGCCGCGACCTCGCCTATTTCTACCCCGGCCACGTGCTCGTCTCGGGTTACGACATCCTCTTCTTCTGGATCGCCCGCATGATCATGGCGGGCCTCTATTTCATGGGCGAGGTCCCGTACCGCGACGTCTTCATCACGGGGATGATCAAGGACAAATACGGCCGGTGGATGTCGAAGAGCCTCGGCAACGGCATCGACCCGCTCGAGATGATCGAGCAGTACGGCGCCGACGCGGTCCGCTTCTCGCTGACGATCCTGTGCGCGCAGGGGCAGGACATCAAGCTCGACCCCTCGAAGTTCGAGATGGGGCGCAATTTCGCAAACAAGATCTGGAACGCCTTTAACGTCTTCGGCCGGTTCATGGAGACCGACGCCGACGGCCGCCCCGCGAAGGACTACCGACGCCGCCGCTCGTTCGACGAACTCGAGCTCGTCGAACGGTGGATGCTCACGCGCCTCAACCGGACCATTGCCGACATCGAGGACGACCTCAACCGTTACCGGCTCAATGAGGCGCTGACGAAGATTTACACGCTCTTCTGGGGCGATTATTGCGACTGGTACCTCGAGCTCATCAAGCCGCCGTTCGGCGAGGCGATGGACGAGGACAAGATCGCGCTGGCGGTGGAACTGTACGAGAAGATGCTGCAGCTCCTCCACCCGTTCATGCCCTTCATCACCGAAGAGCTGTGGTGGAAACTGCGCCCGCGCGCGGAGCGGGAGGCGTGCATCGTCTCGGCCTGGCCCGCGTCGAACCCGGAGGAGAGGGCCGACGCCGACGCCGAAGTCTTTGCCGTGATCCAGGAGATGGTCTCCGGCATCCGCAACGTGAAGAGCCGCTACGGCGTCGCGCCCGGCAAGACGATTGCCGCCACGGTGAACGTCGCCGACGCCGACGCGCTCGAAGCCGCCCTCCGCGCGCATCCTCACTATTTTCACCGGCTCGCGCGCGTCGCCGAACTGACGGTGGGCCACGGCTTCGACAAACCGAAGGCCAGCGCCTCGGTGGTGGTGGGCCGGCACGAGGTCTTCGTCCCGCTTGCCGGCATGATCGACCTCGACGTGGAACGCGCCCGCCTCGAAAAGGAGATCGCGCAGAAGGAGCGGTTCCTCACGAGCGTCGAGCGAAAGCTCCAGAACGAGCAGTTCGTCACGAAAGCGCCCGCCGAGGTGGTCGAGAAGGAGCGGCGAAAGGCCGAAGACGCCCGGGCCGAACTCCAGCGGCTGCGCGCCAACCTGGCCGACCTCGCCTGAGCGGCGGCGGTTTCCCCGGAGCGGAGGCCGTCCCCGGGAAACGACGACGGCGCGCCGGCAACCCACGGAAGAGACGAGTTGAAGCAGACCCCGGAAGCGTGGCCATGCGAATGACGCTGCTCAGCCTCCTGATCCTGACCCTGACCGCATGCAACCCCGCGGACACGGAGACGCATGCGCCGAACGTGCAGATCGAAGCGTTCACGTACAAACGCCTGCCCGGCGGCGCGCGCGTGCTCAGCGGCACGCTCTACAACCCGACGCCCGAACCCGTCCATCACGCTCAGATTCAGGTCTCGCTCTTCGACGCCGACAACCGCCGCATTTCTACCATGATGATCGTAGTGGACGAAGTGGCTCCCGAGGGCCGCAAGCGGTTCCGGCGCACCATCGACAGCGACCTCGACGTCCGGGGCGCGCGCGTGCGAAGCATCCTCGTGCTCTGAACCCTCTCCGTGCCTCGACGTATGGAGAAGGACGCGAGCGCCGGGCATGGGCGAGGGGCGCCTTTCATACGCCGGGTGTGCATGAAGCCGCGGCTGCGTACATTAGGAAGGGGGCGGCCTCCGCAGGCGGCGCAAGCGGCCCGTGTCCACCACCACCAAAGCGACCCGTCAACCCTGATGATATCGTCCCGCAGCGCGATGAGTCGATGCCTCGCCTTGGCCGGAACCGTCGTGGTCGGCCTCGTCTTCGCGACGGGTTGCCTCGAAGACGCGGGACACGGCAATCCGCTCGACCCGATGTCGGAGAACTTCGAGGAGGTGGGCACGCTGAACGGGCAAGTCACGAGCTTCTACGCGCCGTACCGGAACCTCGACGGGGTGGAGGTGCGCCTGACGCCCGGCCCGTTCGTGGCGCTGACCAACGCACAGGGGCGGTTCGCTTTCCGGCGGATTCCGGTCGATACGTACGTCGTGCAGGCCCTGAAGGAGGGCTTTGCCGTCACGACCGACACGGTGGCCGTGCCGCTCGGGCCTCCGGTCGAGACCACGCTTCGGCTCGACGGGCTGCCGTCGGTCGTGGACCTGACCACGGCCACGGTCCACATCAGCCGGTGGTGGCCGCCGCCGCTGGACCTGTTCCGGCTGGAGGTCTCCGCACAGATCACCGACCCCGACGGGGTCGCCGACGTCGAAGAAGTCTTCCTGGAGATCCCGGAGCTCGGCTTTTCGACGACGTTGCAGAGCGGCGGCGAGCCGGGCCGCTTCACGCAGAGCATCCCGGAGGCGAACTTCCCGACCGGCGCTTTGCAGGCGCTCATGGGCCGCCCCTTTCGCCTGCGCCTGCGCGACCGCGCGGGCTTCGAACACATGACCGATCCCTGGACGCTCGTGCGCGTCATCGAAGAGACGCCCGTCGCCGTGGACCCGCAGGGACTCGCCGTGCTCAGCGACCCGACGCCGGTGCTGACGTGGGAGCGGGTGCGGCTGCCTTATCCGTTCACGTTCCGCGTAGAGATCATCCGGCAGGAGGCCAACGTGCAGGTCCGCGAGCGGCTGATGACCGGCCTCCCGCCTGAGAGCACCTCGGTGCAGGTCGCCGCCCCGCTCGCGCCCGGCTCCTACCTCTGGACCGTCTCCATCGTGGACGAGTTCGGCAACCGGAGCGGCTCGAAAGAGGTCGGCTTCATCATTCCGTAAACGAAACCGCCCCGACGCCCGAGGTCAAACCCCGATCACGTATGAACGCATCCGAGCCTACCCACGACGCCTCGCAGACCACCTTCGAGGCCCTCTCCGAGATCGGCCTGACGATCAACACGATCCAGGATCCGGACGTTCTGCTGGAGAAGGTGCTGGCGATAGCCATGGAGACGCTCGAGGCCGAACGCGGCTTCGTGCTCCTGACGGCGCGGGATCGCCCGGAGGGCTTCGAGGTCAAAAGCAGCCGCAACGTGACCGAGGAGCAACTCGGCGCGCTCGTCCGCATCTCGACGAGCGTCGTGCACGAGGTGCTCCACACCGGCGAGCCGATCCTCGTCTTCGAAGCGCTGAAGGATGAGCGGTACCGAGAGACCGAGAGCATCGTCGTGCAACAGATCCAGTCGATCGCGTGCGTGCCGTTGCGCATCAAGAACCGGCAGATCGGCGCGATCTACCTCGACAGCCTGACCAAGCGCGGGCGCTTCACGCGGGCGAGCCTGCCGTTCCTCCACGCCTTCGCCAACCAGGCCGCCATCGCGCTCGAAAACGCCCGGCTCTACCAGACCCTCCGCGAGGAGAACCGCCGCCTGCGCAGCGAAGTGCAACGCCTCCACGGCTTCGACGAGATCATCGGGCAGAGCCGCCCCATGCGCGAGGTCTTCGAGACCATCACGCGCGTGCTCGACACCGACGCCACCGTGCTCATCGAAGGCGAGAGCGGCACCGGGAAGGAGCTCGCCGCCCGCGCCATCCACTACAACGGCGAGCGCAAAAACAAGCCGTTCGTGGCCGTCTTCTGCGGATCGCTCCCCGACGACCTCCTCGAAAGCGAACTCTTCGGCCACAAACGCGGGGCATTCACCGGCGCCGTCTCGGACAAGCGCGGCCTCTTCGAGGTCGCCGACGGCGGCACCATCTTCCTCGACGAGGTGGGCGACCTCAGCCCCCGCATGCAAACGGTGCTCCTGCGCGTGCTGCAGTCCGGCGAGATCAAGCGCGTGGGCGACACGCAGATCCGGCGCGTGGACGTGCGCGTGCTCTCGGCAACGAACAAATCGCTCAAGGAACTCATCGAATCGGGAGACTTCCGCGAAGATCTGTATTACCGGCTCAACACGCTCACCATCACGATGCCGCCCCTCCGGCTCCGCCGAAACGACATCCCCCTGCTCGCCCATCACTTCCTCGACAAGTATGCGCGCGGCAAACGCGACTACATCAAGGGCTTCGCGCCGGAAGCGCTGGAGTTGCTTCAGTCGTACGCCTGGCCCGGCAATGTGCGCGAGCTCGAAAACACGATCGAGCGCGCCGTCGTACTAGCCCGGGGAACGTTCATTCGGCGGGAGGACCTCCGCCTGCCCGAGCCGATCGCCGCCGACCCGTTCGAGCCGGGCCTGACGCTCAAGGAAATCGAACAACGCGCCGTGCTTCAAACGTTGAAGGCCCACGAAGGCAACATCTCCGAGACGGCGCGCGTGCTCGGGGTGTCGCGGCGCTGGCTTCACTACAAGCTGAAAGAATGGGAATCGCCGGACCGATAAACGGCATCCAACCTTTTGCGGAACTGGCTCAGAGCGCCACCACGATCGTCTACAAGGGCTATCAGCGCGCGCAGGGCCGGTTCGTGTTGCTGAAAGTGTTGCGCCCGCCTCATGGGCAGGATGAGGAGCTGGTCCGGCGTTTCGAAGACGAGGCGCGGCTCCTGGCCCGGGTGCGGCATCCCAACGTGGTGGCGATCTACGAATACGGACGCGACGGGGGCGTGGCCTACCTCGCAGCCGAGTTCGTCGACGGGCTCAACCTCTCGGAGTTGAGCGCCGGCGGACCGCTGCCGGTAGCCCTGGCGGTCTACGTGCTCCACGAGGCCGCGCAGGGCCTCCGCGCCGCGCACGACACGGGCGTGCTCCACCGAGACATCAAGCCCGCCAACATCCTCGTCTCGCACGAGGGCCGCGTCAAGCTTGCCGACTTCGGCATGGCCTCGCTCTCCGCCCCCGACGACGAGGCGCCCCCCGAGGAGGTGCGCGGCACGCTCGCCTACCTGGCCCCCGAACAGGTGCTCGGCGCGACCCCTTGCCGGGCCTCCGACCTCTTCTCCCTCGGCGCGACGTTCTTCGAACTGCTCGCCGGGCGGCCCGCCTTCTCCGGCCCGGACGCAAGCGCCCTCTTCGACGCCGTCCTCCACCACGACCCCATCCCTTTCCTCGAAGGGCCTCACCTCCCCGACGGCGTGCGCGCGCTCTGCCGCAGGCTCCTCGCTAAAAAGCCCGAAGAGCGGTATGCCGACACCGCCGCGCTCCTCGACGACCTCGAGGCCCTCTGCCGTGCATACGGCTATGCGGAGGGCGCAGAGGAGCTCGCCGCTTTCCTCCGGGACCCCGAGACGTACCGGAGAGGCCTGCCCCGCACGCCCGCCGCACGGATCGCCTCCCCGCCGACCGACCGCAATACCGCCGGGCCCGACGTCATCGCCCGACCGGCGCGCCCGGCGGCCCGCACGCGCCGGCGCCTCGGCCTCGCGCTCGCCGGCCTGCTCGCGGTAAGCCTCGGCTATTCCGGCGTCGTGTGGATGGGGGACCGAGGCGCGGCCGACCCGCCCGCCGGGGCTTCGACGGCCGGGCCAACCCGTCTGACGGCGCG